>Ga0207797_1000454_pt1 | contig 31609 bp, 27 predicted proteins | sample PRCRCaboRojoPR_6_FD_187275 | JGI IMG/M metagenome (GOLD analysis project Ga0207797, IMG submission 187275) | Marine sediment microbial community from Cabo Rojo, Puerto Rico - PR CR 10% Liquid 1 (SPAdes) | ecosystem: Environmental > Aquatic > Marine > Coastal > Sediment | place: Cabo Rojo, Puerto... | reverse complement strand
CGCTCTGGACGCTCTGGACGCATGGAAGAATCGCTGCTTCCAAAGCCTCCAGAGCCTCCGAAGCCTCCAGAGCCTCCGAAGCCCTCGAGCACGACGCTTGATTCATCCATTCACCACTGAGTCAATCCCCATGCCCGACCAAAACTTCACCACGCACGCGGTCGACAAAATCGCGTCGAGTGCAGCGCTCTGCCAGCTCTCCTCGCCGGTCACCGTCTCGCCCTACGTCGTGGCGCAGCACGGCTACGCCGTGGCGGTGAAGGCGCTGGAGGAGAAGCCGCACTACAACCAGATCGAATGCATCGACGGGGTCTTCCGCACGATCCGCAAGGGCGACATCCTCGTCGGCACGCTCGGCGAGCGGCAGGCCCTCAAGGGCTACAGCGGCACCATCCCACGCCACGTGGAGGCCGGGGATCGGCTGAACGTGCTCAACCTGGGGGGCATCATCGGGAAGAGCACGTCGGAACTCCCGGAGCTCGGACCGGCCCTGCGGGTCGAGGTGCTGGGCGCCGTGATGGTGGAGCGGAACGACCAGGCGGTCCACGCGCGGATCCAGGACGGCGCGCTGGAGCACGCCGATTCGCTGTCCGACTCGGCGCCGCTCGTGATCGTGAGCGGCACGGCCATGGACACGGGCAAGACGCTCGCCGCCACGCGCATCGTGCAGGGCCTCACGGAGAAGGGCCTCGACGTGGCCGCCGCCAAACTGACCGGCGCATCCCTCATGCGCGACGTGCAGAAGATGCGCGAGCACGGCGCGATGGCCGCCGCCACCTTCACCGATGCGGGCGTGGTGTGCTCGACGGAGGGCGACATGGCGCCCGTCGCGAAAGGCATCCTGCAGCACCTCAACGACGAGGACCCGGACGTCATCGTGCTGGAGATGGGCGACGGGTTCGTCGGCTACTACGGTGTGGACGACCTGCTGCTCGACCGCGAGATCCAGCGCCACACGAAGGCGCATGTCGTGGCCGCCACCGACCTCGCCGGGGCCTGGGCCGCCGAGCAGATGTTCACGCAGCGCTACCGCGCGCCCATCACGGCCATCACGGGTCCGGTGACCGACAACGACGTCGGCTGCCGCTACATCGAAAACCGCCTCGGCATCGCCGGCATCAACGCCCGCCAGTCGCCGAACCGTCTCACCGAGCGCGTGCACCAGGCCATCGAGGGCGACCTGTCGGGGGTCGAGCTCCGCCTTCCGGCAACGTCAACTCCGGAAGCGGAGACGGCATCTGCCGAGGATGTGCCGTCCGGTGAAGCCTCGCCTCTTTCTGTCGCAGGATGATCCCGTGATGCGTGATTCCGTGATGCGTGATGCGTGATCGCGTGATGCGTGATCGCGTGATGCGTGACGTGTGAGAAGGGATGATTGCCGAATGATGCACAACGCACAACCCACAACGCACAACCCACAACGCACCACCCACAACGCACAACCCACAACGCACCATCCACCACGCACAACCGACGCCCACATCCACATCTGTATCTACGATCGAATGAATACCAAACCATTTGCGCACAACTCCTCCGTCGCCATCCTCCACGGTGCGGGGTACGTCGGGCGCGAGTTGATTTCGCTCGTGACCGGGCACCCCGATCTGGAGCTGGCGGCCGTGACGAGCCGCACGTTTGCGGGGCAGCCGCTCTGCACCGTGCATCCCGGACTCCGCGGCGCGGTCGATCTCGACTTCACCGCGCCCGACGCGCTCGACCTGTCGGGCATCGATGCGCTCCTCGTCGCCGCCGAGCACGGGCAGAGCATGCACGTGATTCCGGACCTGCTGGCCGACGGCTTCGGCGGGCCCATCGTCGACCTCAGCGCTGACTTTCGCTTCCAGGATCCCGCAGTGTATCCGGAGTGGTTCGGCACGGAGCATGCGGCGCCGGATCTGCTGGAGGACGCCGTCTACGGCCTGCCGGAGGTGACGGTCCCGCCCCCGACCGACGCCCAACTCGTCGCCAATCCCGGCTGCTTCGCCACCGGGCTCACGCTCGCCCTCGCGCCGCTGGCGGCGCAGGACGTGCCGCTCACCGCGCACGTGACCGCCCTTACCGGCGCCTCCGGCTCCGGCGCGCGGCCGTCCTCGACCACCCACTTTCCGGACCGCGACGGCAACGTGCGCGCCTACAAGGTGCTCGCCCACCAGCACGTGCCGGAGGTCCACCAGACCGTGGGCGACGACGTGCAGATCGAGTTTGTGCCCGCCTCCGGCCCCTGGACGCGCGGCATCTGGGGCGCCGTGCAGGTCGCGTGGCCGGCGCCGCTCGATGGCGACGCCGTGGCGGCCTGGTTCGACGACGCGTACGGCGACGCGTCCTGTGTCCGCGTCTACGACCACACACTCCCGGAAATGCAGCCCACCGTCGGCACGCCGTTCGCCGACATTGGCTGGCAGGTGCAGGGACAGACGCTCGTCGTCGGCTTCGCGCTCGACAACCTGAGGAAGGGCGCCGCCTCGCAGGCGATCCAGAACCTCAATCTGCTGCTGGGCCTGCCCGATGCCGCCGGACTGCTTCCGCAGGGCGCCGCGGTTGCGGCGTGAGGCTCCGGAGGCTACGAAGGCTTTGGACGCTACGGAGGCTTTGGACGTGTGGAAGAAGGTGCATCCAGAGCTTCCAAAGCATCCAGGGCACCCAAAGCCCTCCCTCGAAACCACGCACTCAAGTGAACAGCATTCCTCATGACCACGACCGAGACGATTAAGATCGAAGAGGCGCTGGAGATCCCCACCTACAGCAAGTTCCCGATGGCGCTGGAGCGCGGGGAGGGAAGCTACGTGTGGGACGCCGAAGGGAACCGCTACCTCGACTTCTACGGGGGACACTGCGTGGCGCTGCTCGGGCACTGTCCGCCGCGCGTCGTCAAGGCCGTGCAGGAGCAGGCCGAAACGCTGCTATTCTACTCGAACGTCGCGCACAACGCGACCCGCGCGCAGGCTGCGCAGAAACTGGTCGATCTGGCCCCCGACGGACTCGGGCAGGTCTTCTTCGCGAACTCCGGCTCGGAAGCGAACGAGACGGCGCTGAAGCTTGCACGCACGTACACCGGGCGCTCGAAGGTCGTGGCGCTCGAAGGCGCCTTCCACGGACGCACGCTGGGGGCGCTCGCCACCACTCATAAGGAAACGTACCGCGCACCCTACACCGACGTGCTTCCGGAGACGCGCTTCGTGCCGTGGGGCGATCACGACGCCCTGAAGGACGCCCTCGCGCCCGGCGACGTAGCGGCTGTCATCCTGGAGCCGATCCAGAGCATCGCCGGCATGCGGATGCTGCCGCCGGTCTGCGCACCCGGCCTGCGGGAGCTTTGCGATGCGCACGGCACGCTGCTTGTCTTCGACGAGGTGCAGACGGGCGTCGGGCGAACCGGCACGTTCTCGATGAGCGAGCACTACGGCATCACGCCCGATCTCATCACGCTTGCGAAGAGCCTCGGCGCAGGCGTTCCCGTCAGCTCGGTGCTCGTGAGCGACGCGGTGGCGGCGACCGTCGAGTCCGGCGATCAGGGCTCCACGTTCGGCGGCGGGATGCTGGCGATGGCGGCCGTCGCGGCGTGCCTGGACACGCTCGTGGCGGACGATTTGATGACACGCGCCACAGAGATCCACGCCCAGATGGAAGAGCAGGTCGGCCCGCACGTCGAGGCAGTGCGCGGCAAAGGATGCCTGCTCGGCCTCGAGCTCGACCGTCCGGTCCAGCCGGTGCTCGACGCCCTCCGCAACCGCGGCGTCCTTGCCGGCAGCTCCGCCGATCCCCACGTGATGCGCCTCATGCCGCCCCTCACGTCGACGGACGACGACGTCACGCTCTTCGCCGACACGCTCGCCAACGTCCTCGACACTGCGGCCGTGACAGCGTGATCCGTGACAGCGTGATCCGTGACAGCGTGATCCGTGATGCGTAGGGCGTGACACGTGAATGCAGCACTGACGCGACGGCGTCCCGAAACCAGAAACTCGAAACCAGAAACTCGAAACCAGAAACCGATGACGACCCCCGCTGTCCAGCCATCGCTTCCCCCCAATGGCGTCTCCGACGCGCTCCACACGCCCGCCGACCTTCGGCACGTTCTGGCCTGTGCCGATCTGGACGCGGAGACCTGGCGTCACGTCATCCAGTCCGCCGTCGTGTTCAAGCGCTCCGGAGCGCCCGCAACGCAGGTCGCTGCGGGGAAAGCCATCGGGCTGGTCTTCTTCAACCCGTCGCTGCGCACGCGAACGTCGATGGAACGGGCCGCCCAGCAGCACGGCGCTGACGCGACGGTCCTCACGCCCGGAAGCGGCACGTGGGACTTCGCGTGGGAGGAGGGCGCCGTGATGGACGGCACGGCCGCCGAGCACGTGAGCGACGCGTTCGCGGTCCTCTCGCGCTACTTCGATGCCCTCGGCGTCCGCGTCTTCGCCACCGGCACCGACTACGAGCAGGACGCCTCCGATGCGCTCATCCAGCAGGTCGCCGAGGCGGCCCGTGTGCCCGTCGTGAGCCTGGAGTCGGCGTGGCATCATCCGTGCCAGGCGCTCGCCGACGCCTCGGTCTTGCACGACCGGTTCGACGGCGACGTGCAGGGCAAGCGGTTCGTACTGAGCTGGACGCACCATCCGAAGGCGCTCCCCATGGCCGTGCCCAACTCGGCACTGCTCATGGCGGCGCGGTGCGGGATGGACGTCACCGTCGCGCGTCCCGACTCGCACGCGCTCGACGCCGGAGTCATGGAGCAGGCCACCACGCTCGCGGCCGATCATGGCGGAGAGGTGGCGGAAACGAACGACCTGGACGCCGCTGTCGACGGGGCCGACGTCGTCTACGCCAAGTCGTGGGGCGGACCGATGGTCTACACCGACCCGGAGCAGGAAGCCGCCCTCCGCGCGCAGCACACCGACTGGCGCATCACCGCCGACCGCATGGCCGCCACGAACGACGGCGCCTTCATGCACTGCCTGCCCCTCCGCCGCAATGTCGTCGCCGACGACGCCGTCCTCGACGGCCCGCACGCTCTCCACCTCGACCAGGCCGAATATCGCCTCCACGCCCAGCGTGCCCTGCTCGAATACGTTTGGAACGTATGATCGGGTGAACGGGCGAAAGGGTGTGTGGGAGAGAGGGCGTATGGGCGTTCTCTCGATTCCGCGCTCCAGCCAATCGCCCACATGCAAACGCAAAACGAGAAGCACAACAATCAAGATGATGAGTACGGACGAATCCGGCACCCTCATCGTGAAGATCAGCGGTTCTATCATGGACGACGACGCGGCGATGGAGGCGTTCTGGCGATCCGTGGCGCAGCTGTGGGAGACGGCGCAGGTGGTGCTCGTGCATGGCGGCGGCAAGCAGATGACGGCGATGGCCGAGCGGCTGGGGCACACGCCGCGCACGGTGCAGGGCCGCCGCGTGACGACGGACCTGGACCTCGACATCCTCCTGTGGGCCCTGTGCGGCAAGCTCAACACGCAGCTCGTCGCGCAGGCGAAGCAGCACGGCCTGTCGGGCGTCGGGCTGTCCGGCGCGGACGCCAGCTTGCTGCAGGTGTCGAAGCGTCCGGAGTGGCAGGTTGACGGAGAAGCCGTTGACTTCGGGTGGGTCGGCGACGTGGAGGGCGTGGACGCCGCGGTGCTCACGGCGCTGCTGGACGCGGACCTGATGCCCGTCGTCGCCCCGCTCGGCATCGACGCGGACGGGCAGGTCTACAACGTCAACGCCGACACCGTCGCGCACGCCATCGCCGCGGCCGTGCACGCGACCGAGCTCCTGTTCGTGACGGGCACCGGCGGCGTCCGGCGCCAGGCCGACGTGCCCGCATCGCGCCTCGACACGTGCGATCGCGCGACCTTCGAGGCGGGTGTCGAACGCGGATGGATCGCCGACGGCATGCGCGTGAAACTCGAAACCGCCTTCGCCGCCGTCGGCAACGGCGTCGACCGCGCCGTCATCTGCGCGGCGGGCGACCTCGTCGACCGTGTGCATGCGACGCGTGTTGTCGGCTGATTGCGGCGCCACAGCCTGCGCGACCGACTTCGAATGGAAAAGAGCGCACCGTCGTTCTCGTGGATCGGTCCCCGGTTTCCTCCAGTCTTCCATTCCTCCACTCCTCCACTCATCAATCACTCATGGCACACGCAACCCAAAGCGTCTCGGCGCACGAGGACGTCGTTTCCCTCCTCCGCGACTGGATCGCCATTCCGTCGCTCAGCACGGAGGAGGCGGCGATGGCCGATGCGGTCGAGCAGCACGCGCGGACGGCGGGGGTGAACGTGCTGCGGCACCAGGACAACGTGGCGTTCTGGATCGGAGAGGGCGACGACACGCTTGTGTTCAACACGCATCTCGACGTCGTGCCGCCGTCGAAAGACCACCCGTTCGACCCGTTCGATCCGGTTGTGCAGGACGGCATGCTGTACGGGCGTGGCAGCGTGGACGCAAAGGCGAGCGGTGCCGCGATGACGAACGCGCTGCTGTCGCTGGCGCACGACGGGTGGCGTCCGCAACATGGACGCCTGATGGTCGCGCTCACCACGTGCGAGGAGGGCGGCGGGATGTACAACGGCGTGCAGGCCCTGCGCCCGCATCTGCCGGACATTTCCGCGGCCGTTGTCGGCGAGCCGACGGAGCTGCAGCCGTGTGTCGCGCAGAAGGGCCTGCTCATTCTGAAGATCCACGCGCACGGCACAACCTCGCACGCCGGACGCCCGCACCTCGGCGACAACGCGATCGCTACGGCCACGAAGGCGCTGCAGGCGGTCGAGAGCATCACGCTCGACCGCGAGGACCCGCACCTCGGACCGTCCACCATGACGGTGACGACCATCGAGGGCGGCACCGCGCGCAACGTCGTGCCCGACCACTGCGTCTTTGCCGTCGACATCCGCTCGACGCCGGCCTACACGCACGACGCCCTCATCACGCAGGTCGAGACCGCACTGGCGCCCATCGGCAACGTCGAGGTTGAGGTGTACAGCAACCGGTTCGTGCCGTGCGCTACGCCCGACGGGGCCCGCATTGCCGACGCGTGCACGGCGGCCGTCCCGGACGCGCAGCCCTTCGGCAGCCCGACGGCGTCGGACTGGGCCTTTCTGGCCGACGTGCCCGCCATCAAGCTCGGCCCCGGCATCAGCGAGCGATCGCACACCGCCGGCGAGCGCATCGAGGTCGCCGCGGTTGAGCGCGCCGTCGGCGTCTACCGTTCGATTGCCCGGCACTACTTTGGAGCGCGTGATGCGTGACGCGTAATGCGTGGTGTGGCGAGCATGCGCAGACACAACCCTTCACGGAGCGGCTCGTGCCGAGAACAATCCGCCAATCCATCACTCCGCCGATTCACCAATCGCTATGCAGAACGTTTGGGAAAAAGACGACGCCACGGCCGACGACTGGGTGCTCCGCTTTACGGTCGGCGACGACTACCGGTGGGACCGACTCCTGCTGCCGTACGACGTCCGCGCCACCCGCGCCCACGCCTGGGGACTGCGCCAGATCGACGTGCTGGACGACGCAGAGCTGGAAACGGTGAGCGACGGACTCGATGCACTCCTCGCGGCGTTCGAGGCCGGCGAGGTCACCGTCCAGCCCGAGGACGAGGATTGCCACACCGTCATCGAGCGGTTCCTCACGGAGCGGCTCGGCGACGTGGGGCGGAAGATCCACACGGGACGTTCGCGCAACGACCAGGTGCTGGCGGCGCTGCGGTTGTTTCTACGCGATGCCCTGGCGGCGATCGGGCGCAAGACGGCCGCGCTGGCGGAGGCCCTCTGCGCGCAGGCCGAGGCGCTTCCGCGCACCCTCATGCCGGGCTACACGCACTTGCAGCGTGCCATGCCGTCGACCGTCGCGCTGTGGGCACTGGGCTATGCCGAGACGCTGGCCGCCGATCTCGACACGCTGCACCATGCGCAGAAGCAGATCAACGTGTCGCCGCTCGGAAGCGCCGCCGGCTACGGCGTGCCCCACCTCAACCTTCCGCGTGAGGCCGTGGCGGAGCGGCTCGGGTTCCGCGACGTGCAGACCCACGCCACGGCGGTGCAACTCGCGCGCGGCAAGCACGAGCTGGCCGTTGCCCACGCCTGCACGCAGGTCGGGGCCACGTGCAACCGGCTGGCCTCCGACCTCGTGCTGTACGCGACCGCCGAGTTCGACTTCGTTACCCTCCAGCCCGAGCACACGACGGGAAGCAGCATCATGCCGCAGAAGAAGAACCCCGACGTGCTGGAGCTGGCGCGGTCGTACCATCATCAGCTCACGGCTGCGATGCAGCAGCTGGCCACGGGGGCGTCGAACCTGCCGGGCGGCTACCATCGGGATCTGCAGCACACGAAGGCCGCCGTCATGCGCTGCGTGCAGACCACGAGCGACGTACTCACGGCCCTGCAGCGTGTCGTCACGCAGATGACGTTCAACGAAGAGAACCTCCACGAGGCCTGCACCCCCGAGATGCTGGCTACGCACCGCGCCCTCGCGCAGGTCAAGGAGGGCGTTCCGTTCCGCACCGCGTACCGGCAGTCGGCCGACGCCGAGGCAGATCGTGCGGTGGATCCGGACGACGTGCTCGCCACGTACGCCACCGACGGCACGCCCGGAAACGAACGGCCCGACCGCGTTCGCGCGCAACTCGACGCGCACCGCGAGTGGATCGGGAATGGCGGGTAGTGGAGGGGGAATGGACGACACCCGATTCTTCCATTCCTCCAGAGCCTCCGGAGCATCCAGAGCCTCCATCGCCCTCCGGTGCGCTCAATCTGATCGGCGCTTTACGGGCAGCCGGCCCCTCCGAAAGAAACCATCACGAACCCTTTCCGCAGCCCTGCGTTAGGGACAAGCTATTTTCGCTAGGTACGCAATGCTGTCGGAGGCCACGCATGCTCGATGATGTTCTTACGTTGGTGGAGGAGAACGAGCGGTTCCTGATCACCACCCACATCAGTCCCGACGGCGACGGACTGGGGTCGGAGCTGGCACTGGCGCGCTTTCTCCAAAAGCTGGGCAAACACGCCACCGTCCTGAACAGCGACGAGTCGCCGTACACGCTCGATTGGCTGCCGGGCATCGACGACATCGAAATTTTCGACGGCTCTCTCAGTCAGCACGAGGTCGTCGCCAAGGCCGATGTCGTCTTTATCCTCGACACGAACGACGAGGAGCGCCTGGGCCGGATCGGGTCGATGGTGCGTCAGGGGGACGGGGTAACGGTGCTCGTGGATCACCACATGGATCCGGAGCCGTGGTTCGACGTCAAGTACGTCGAGAACACCGCCGCCGCGGCCGGCGAGCTCGTCTACAACATCATCGCCGGCATCGACCCGTCGCTCATCGACGCCGAGATGGCCACGGGCCTGTACACGGCGATTGTGACCGACACCGGCTCGTTCCGCTACAGCAACGTCTCGCCCGACCTCCACCGCAGCGTGGCCGACATTCTGGAGCGCGGCGGCATCGAGCCGGCCCCCATCCACGAGCAAATCTACGACCGGCGCTCCATGCCGGGCCTGCGGCTTCTCGGACGCATGCTGAATCGCATCCGGCTTCGCTACAACGGTCAGCTCGGCTACTCCGTCGTCACGCAGCGCATGGTGGAGGACACCGGCGCGAGCTGGGAGGACAAGGACGGGTTCGTCAACTATGTGCTGTCCATCGAGGGCGTGAAGGCCGCGCTTCTGTTCTCCGAGGCCAACGACGGGGCCAAGATCAGCTTTCGCTCGGAGGCCAACGTGCGCGTCGACGAGTGGGCGCGCAGCTTCGGCGGCGGCGGGCATCGCAACGCATCGGGCGCGTACGTGAAGCGCCCGACGTTCGAAGAAGCCATCGAGGATGTGGTCGATGCGGCGCCGCGCTACATCGAGTTTGAGGATCCTCACGGCACCCCCGGCGACGGCCTGTCGCCCGAGGACCAATCGTACCTCGAGCAGCTGATGGAGACAAAGTCGGACTAGGGACGCTGCCGCCGGGTCCTCGCAGGCCGACAATGCAGGGAGCCGGCGGATGCTTCAGGGCCGCCCGTCCGCGGTCTGTCGTCGTTCTGCCGTGAAGGCAAAGTGATCTCTGTGCAACAGACTTGCGTTTCCGGAAAGGAAGCGCGAAGTCGAAGTACCCCTGTCCGCTCTCGGATCAATGCCCGCTGCTCCCATGACCGTCTCCGTTTCGACCGAGGCACCGGTCGATCTCTCTGCCGACCTCCTCCTGGTTCCCCTGACCACGGATCCGGGCCGTCCGCTGCTGGAAGCCCTTTCGAGCACGCTCCATATTCCGCTCCTGCGCGCGGCGGAGGACTTCGACGGGGCTGCCGGCGACACGCTTGTGGTGTATCCCGACAACGACGACACCCGAATTCAGCGGGTTGCGCTGGTCGGCCTGGGGGCACCGGACGACCTGGATGAAGATGCGCTGCGGCGGGGGGCCTCCGGGGGGGCGTCCGTGGCGCACGACCGGGGGGCGGAGACCGTGGCCTGCCTGCTGCCCGACGCGGACCACGATGACTCGACCATGGCGCAATCGCTCGTCGAAGGGCTGATGCTGGGCGGCTACCGCTACCGACGCTACAAGACGGACGCAGCGCCAGGCGGGCTCGATACACTGATGCTTCATGCCGGCGACGACCAGAACGCCGACGCCGTCCAGAGCGGCGCCGACCGCGGGCGGATCCTGGCGGCCGCCGCGTGCACCGCGCGCGACCTTGTCAACCGCCCCCCCAACGAAAAGACCGCCCGCGACCTTGCCGCCGCCGCCCAGGCCTCGGGCGAGGCTCACGGCTACAACGTAGAGGTCTGGGAGAAGGCGCGCATCCGCGAGGAAGGCATGGGGGGCTTGCTGGCCGTGAACCAGGGCAGCGTCGAGCCGCCCACGTTTTCGGTGCTCACATGGGCGCCCGACGACGCCGTGAACGACGCGCCCGTCGTGCTGGCCGGAAAGGGCGTCGTGTTCGACACCGGCGGCCTGTCGCTGAAGGACACGAAAGGGTCGATGGACCTGATGAAATCGGACATGGCCGGTGCCGCCGCCGTCATTGGCACGTTCGAGGCCCTGGCCGATCTCAACGTGCCCCTCCACGTCGTCGGGCTTGTGCCCGCCACCGACAATCGGCCCGGGCAGAACGCCTACGTGCCGGGCGATGTCCTCCGCATGCACTCGGGGGCCACCGTCGAGGTGATGAACACCGACGCCGAGGGGCGCCTCCTTCTGGCCGACGCGCTGTCGTACGCGCGGTCGCTCCAGCCCCAGCTCGTCATCGACTGCGCCACGCTCACGGGGTCCAGCATCGTGGCCCTCGGCTCCGACGCCGCGGCGGTCATGACCAGTGAAACCGAGGACGCGGCGGAGCGCCTCTACGCCATCCAGCGCGCAGGCGAACGCTCCGGCGAGCGCGTCCATCCGCTCCCGATGTACGACGTGTACAAGGAGCATCTCGAAAGCGAGGTCGCAGATATCAAAAACGTGGGGGGGAAGGAAGCCGGAGCGATCACGGCCGGCAAGTTCTTGGAGCACTTTACCGACTATCCGTGGATGCATCTGGACATTGCCGGACCGGCGTTCTTGCAGAACGAAAAGCCGTATCGTCCCACGGGCGGTACCGGCTTTGGCGTCCGACTGCTCGCCACCTACCTCCGCGACTACGTGGCGACCTCGCAGAAAGCGTGACGGGGGGCACGGACGCGAGCAATGGAGACCCGGAACGCTGAACTCAGAACTCGAAACCTGGAACGCGAACATGCCCATTCAGCGCCCTACCTTTCAACGCCCTGAGCCGCCCACGCCCGACGCCGCCCGCGTTCGCGTTGCCGTCACGCTCGGCGACCCGAACGGCATCGGGCCCGAGGTCGTCCTGAAGAGCCTGGACGATCCGGATCTAATACCGGCGATGCGCCCGGTGGTCATCGGCTCGGCGCACGTGCTCCGCGTCCACGCCGACGTGCTCGGCTACTCCGATCTCGACATCCGCGCCGTCGATGCGGTGCCGGACGAGATTCCCAAGGATCAGTGCATTGTGCTGGATGTGGGCGAGGGCGGCGATCCGCCGGTCTCCTTCGGCGCCGTGACGCCGGGCGGGGGCGCCCTCGCCATGCGAGCCGTGGAGCGAGCCGTGGCCCTCTGCAAAGACGGAACGGTCGATGCCATGGCGACCGCGCCCATCTCCAAAGACGCCATCCGCCAGGCGGGCTACGACGTGCCCGGGCACACCGAGTTTATCATGGAGCAGACAGGCCATCCGAAGACGACGATGATGATGGTTGCCGGCGGGCTCCGCGTCGGGCTCGTCACGGCGCACCTGCCTCTCGCAGACGTGGCCGACCACATCACACAGGAGGCCATCCTCGAAAAAGTGCGCGTGGTGGACGACGCGCTGTCCACTGATTTCGCCATCCCGGATCCCCGCATCGCCGTGCTCGGCCTGAATCCGCATGCCGGAGATGGCGGTGTGCTGGGATCGGAAGAGGCGGAAATCATCGAGCCGGCCATCGAGGCAGCCCGCACCGAAGGCTTCAACGTGGAAGGCCCACTGCCCGCCGACGGCTTCTTCGCCACGCAGCTCGACGCCGGCTACGACGCCGTGCTCGCCATGTACCACGACCAGGGCCTCGTGCCGTTCAAGGCGCTGGCCTTCGATCACGGCGTCAACTTTACGGCCGGACTGCCCATCGTGCGCACCTCGCCCGACCACGGCACTGCCTACGGCATCGCGGGCAAGGGCATGGCGCTGCCGGGCAGCATGCGCAGCGCCATCGAAGTGGCCGCCGCGGTGGCCCGCCACCGCGCCTCGCGCACCGAAGCCCACGCGGCGTAGACGCTTCCGCAGCGCCTTGAGACATCGGTAGAGCTGTTTGCATCCGTGCCTGCGTTCATGCCCCGTCCCTTTTCGCGCCGTACGATGCCGTGAGCCAGGAGCAGGCGGCTGTGTGGATGTCTCGTGCGCTGTCTTCTGTCCCTTTCCGGATCGTATGTCCCGGCCTCTCCTCGGTCTCCTCGCCGCGCTCGTTGCACTCAGCACCGCCTGCACGCCGTCCCGCGATCTCGCGCGTCCCGGAACCACGCTGCCCGCGGTCAATCGAGTCCTCCGCGGAAATACGTCGTGGATCTACTTCGAGACCCGACCACAAGACCCGCAGGTAGCCATTGATGTGCGCCTGACGCCCGATTCCATTTACTACCGAGAAGGGCGCCCCGTCCACTTCCAGCGGATTGGAACCCGAGAGCCTCCGAAACGCCGCCGTGCGATCGAGACGGTTCGCCGGATCACCACCGAAGCGAAGCCCGGAGGCGGACGCAGGGGCTTTCTCCTCGGGCTCCTGCCTGGCGTTGGCCTCGGATTGTGGGGGGTAACGCAGACGTGTGAATCGGAACTCTATTTCACGTGTACGGAGCAACGCATCATCGTTGGTGTGTTCGGTGCGGGAATCGCGCTGACTGGAGGAGCGATCGGTGCCCTCATTGGCAATATTATCGACGAAGACCGGCGCATGGCGTACGAGGCGCCGGTTGAGCGCTACCTCTCCGATCGAGAGTCCCAGTTGCATCTGCAGACCAAGAAGTGATGACGCGTGCCGGCCAACGCAGAGCCCCGAACGCATAACGCGTACGCTACGATGCCCGCCCCCTACGACGCACTCGCCGCGGGCTACGACGCGGTGATGGCGCACGTCGACTACGAGCACTGGGCCCTGTATGTGCACGTGCTTCTGCAGCGCCACGGGTCCGACATCGAGACGGTGCTGGAACTCGGCGGCGGCACCGGATCCCTGGCGCTCCATCTGCAGCCGCTCGGGGACTACGAGTACGTGCACACCGACGGCTCGGCCGCCATGCTCCAGCGGGCCCGCGAAAAGCTGGCAGCGGCCGATCGGGCGGTGCAGTGCGTGCAGGCGGACTTCCGCGACTTCACCCTGGCGGACCTGGATCGCGATGCTCCGGTCGACGCGGTGGTGCTCGTCTACGACGGGTTGAATTATCTCACGGAGGACGGCGAAGTGGCCTCCCTATTTCGCTGCGTGCACGACGTCCTGCGGCCCGGCGGTGTGTTCGTCGTCGATCAGAGCACACCCGCCAACTCCGAGGACAATGCCGATGCGTTTGTCGACGAGGGAGCCACCGACGACTTCGCGTATGTCCGCGAGAGCCACTACGACCCGGAGACGCGACGGCAGGTGACGACGTTCGAGATCACCACCGGCGACGGCACGGCTCGCGAGACGCACATCCAGTACGCCTACACGCCCGCCGAAATCCGCGACCTGCTGGCTGCTTCTCCCCTCCGCACGGTGGCCGCCTACGACGGACGAACGCTCGACGCCGCCCGCACGCGCAGCCACCGCGTCCACTGGGTGGCGCGGCGGCCGAACGGATCGATGCCGTAGCGTTTGCCGCACGCTGCTGTTTGCACGTGCATTGGCCAGAAGCGACATTGCAGACCTCGCCGCAACCGGCCTTCTCCGTAGTTCTCGCGCTCCGTGATCGACCTCAACAACGTCACGCTTTCCTACACGATGCCCGACGGATCGCGTCGGATTGTGCTGAACGACGTGTCGCTCCACCTCGACCGGTCGGAGGCGGCCTACCTGATCGGGCCGACGGGCAGCGGAAAGAGCTCCATTCTGCGCCTTCTCTACATGGATGCCTTTCCCGATTCGGGGGTGGCGCGCATCGGAACGTACCGGTCCGACCAGATTCGCGAGGACGACATTCCGTACCTCCGTCGCTCCATCGGCGTGATCTTTCAGGACTTCCAACTCCTGCCCGACCGCAGTGCCTACGAAAACGTCGCCTTCGCGCTCTACGCCACGGGCAAGAAGCGATCGGAGGTGAAGAGTCGCACGCTGGAGGCGCTTACGCGCGTGGGGCTCAGTCACAAGCGCAACCAGTTTCCGCACGAGCTCTCCGGCGGCGAGCAGCAGCGCGTCGTCATCGCCCGGGCCATTGCCAACGATCCGTGGGTGCTGCTGGCCGACGAACCGACCGGAAACCTCGACCCCAGCGTCTCGGCCGACATCCAGGAGCTGCTGCTCGACCTGCATCGGCAGGGCATGACGCTGCTGATGGCCACGCACGATTACCGGCTCGTTCGCGAGTATCCCGAGCGCACGCTCGCGCTCATGAACGGGCAGGTCGTCGAGGTCGACCCAAAGACGCTCTCCACGCCGTCCAGTCCGTGAGTACGACCACGCACGCGATGGACCGTTCCGGCGCGCGATCCTGGGGAACCATCCGGGATCCCAGCTTGGTTTAACAGGTAAACACAACGTCGCAGTGCTTTTCGATAGGAAGTCCGGGTCCGATGAATCTTGAGTCTGGCCGCCCCCGCCACGAGCAGATCAGCGACTACCTGCGCGAGCAGATCGAGAGTGGAGAGTACGCGGTCGACGAAAAGCTTCCGTCCGAGAACGAGCTCGGCGACCTGTTCGACGTCAGCCGGGTCACCGTCCGCCGTGCCCTTCAGACCCTGGAGCATGAGGGCTACATCTACCGGCGGCAGGGGCTGGGCTCGTTCGTGCAGGAGCCGCGCACGGCGCAGGGATTGGTGCGCCTCACCGACTTTGCGCAGGACATGGCGCGCGCAGGGCTCGATGCCTCGTCGGTCGTGACGCACTACGAGCCGGAGCCGGTACCGGCCGACGTCGCGGTGCACCTGGACGTGGAGGAAGGCACCACCGCGATGCGCCTCGATCGCCTGCGTCTTGCGGAGGAAGTCCCGGTGGCGTTCGACCGTACCTGGCTGCCCGTGTTTTACGCCCATCTGCTGGAGGGCCACGACCTGGAGCAGAAGACGATCTACGGGATTTTGGAGTCGGAATACGACATTCCCATCCTGCGGGGGCGGTATCGCATCACGGCCGCCCCGGCCGATGCCGCGCTGGCCGAGGCGCTCGACGTTGCGGAGGGCCACGCGCTGCTGCTTATCGAGCGGCTTTCGTTCACCCAGGCCGACAAGCCGGTGTACTTCCAGCGGCGCTACTACCGCCACGACCGCGTGACCTACGAGCTGGAGCTGGCCCGCGATACGGCGGCCCAGCCGCCCGAAGAAGGCATGCCGCTGCGTGACTTCGAGCCGGTGTTCGACACACGTCCGGGGGACGCGTCGGCGGAGTCCTGAGACGCTCCGGGCCGTCAGAGCGCCATCTCGCTGGGGGCGACGGTCAGCGGCCCGCGTCGTCGGCATCGGGGGGGATCTCGTCGGAGGTCGGAGTCGCCTTCACTGTAAAGACCGGGCACGGGGCGCGGCGAATCACGGTTTCGGCGACGGAGCCGAGCAGCATGCGCGACAGGCCGGTCCGGCCGTGGGTGGCCAGGACGACCAGATCCACGTCTTCCTCCTCGGCCACCTCGACGAGCCGCCGCCCGGCATGACCGCTCACCACGCGCACGTCGCGGACGTTGGTCGCATCCCGCAGGGCCGAGGTGGTCCGCTCGCGCACCCGCTCGGTGTCCACCTCGGTCGGCTCCACCTCGTAGACGACCGGGACGGTCAGTTCCTCGATGACGTGCACGGGGAGAATGTCGGCGTCGTAAAGCTGCGCCAGCTCCTGGGCATAATGGAGGGCGTGGTCGGCGTGCTCCGAAAAGTCGTGCGGCACCAGAATCGTGCGCACCGGAGCAAGCGCCACGTCGGCGTCGTCGAGCACAGTGAGGACCGGACACGGGGCGTACCGGATGACGTCGGCTGCCGTGCTCTGCGGAAACAGGCTGGAGAGCCCGCGCCGGCGGGCCGTGCCCATTACGATGAGATCGGCCTCCACCTCTTCGGCGTAGTCGGCCACCACGTCGCGCACCGATGGGCCCGACCGCGTGGCCCGCACGAGCTGCGACTCGTCCAGCTCCGACGCCTCGACGCCGAACTGCTGGGAGGCCTGGCGAGCACACTCGTCGAGCTCCGTGTCGGTGCGGGGCAGCGACTCTTTGATGGAGGGCGCCCTGGGCACCGACTCGACGTGAAGCAGATGCAGGGTGGCGCCGTGCCGGGCGGCCAGAAACGACGCATAGGGCAGAGCCGCCCGCGCCGTCTCGGAGAAGTCGGTCGGAAAGACGATGCGATCGAAGGCGAGCATGGCGGCGGGTTGTCGTGGAAAAAGAAGCAATGGGCCGCGCCCCCTCCGCAGCCTTCGTGGGCCAGGGCGCGTGGGACGGGTGTCCTTCCGTCCTCCCTACAGTCTGTACGACGTTGGGGCCTAGGACGTTGGGGCCTGATGCTCGGCAGCCACCGCGGAGGGTTCGTCGTAGTCCGCGAGGTCCTCGGCGTACTGGACCGCGCCGTGCACCTCCAGGAAGAAGTGCTCCGTTCCGAGCAGGTCGGAGATGCCGGCGTCGTCGAGCACGTCGCGCACCGGACCTTTTACGCCGGCCAGCAGCAGCGTGATGTCGTTGCGCTGGCACGACTCGATGACGTCGCGCAGCGCCTCGGCCCCCGTCGAGTCGATCTGGTTCACCGGGTACATGTCAACGACGATCGTCTGGAGGACGGGGTCGTTCAGTTCAAGCTCCAGGATGAGATCCTTGAACGCCGAAGCATTGGCAAAGTACAGGTCGGCGTCCATGCGTGCGACGACGACGTGGCTCTGGGTGAGCGCCTCCGGATTCCGGCGCAGGTTGCGGTAGGTGGAGGTCTCCGGCAGGCGCCCCATGATGGCCGTGTGCGGCTTCGAGGTCTGGTAAATCACGGCGCCGAGCGACACGATGACGCCGGTGAGGATGCCCTGCTCGATGCCCAGGCCGAGCGTCGCCACGAACGTGACGCCCATGAGCGCAAGGTCCGACCGATCGACGCGCCAGAGGTACACGGCCTCCTCCCACTCGATGAGACCAAAGACCGCCACCATCACGATGGCGGCGAGGACGGCTTTGGGCAGGTAGTAAAACAGCGGCGTGAGGAACACCAGCGTCAGGGCGATCACGCCGGCGCTGAAGATGGCCGCGAGGTTCGTGCGGGCGCCCGACTGATCGTTGACGGCGGTTCGTGAGAGGCCTCCCGTCGTGGGGTACGCGCTGAAGAAGGCACCGGCCACGTTCGCCAGGCCCAGGCCAATGAGTTCCTGGTTCGCGTCGACTTCGTAGCGATGGCGGCTTGCGTACACCTTGGCCACGGCAATCGACTCCATAAAGCCCACGAGCCCAATGGCCAGGGCGCTCGGCACCAGCGACTCCACCGCGCCCATGTTGAGGGGCGGCAGCGTCGGGGCGGGCAGGCCGCTCGGGACCTGCCCCACGATGGCCACGCCTGCATCGGCCAGGTCGAAGGCCCACACGGCAACCGTGGTCGCCGCGACGGCGGCCAGGGCGCCCGGGAACGACGCCTTCCAGGTGCGGAGCCCCACCAGGAGGAGGATGCTCCCCAGGCCGAGTGCAAGCGTAAGGCCGTGTACGTCGCCCGCCTTCTGAACGGCCGTCCATAGGATCTCGTGAACGTAGTGGGAGCGCTCGATCGAGATGCCCAACAGGTGCTTCAGCTGGCTGAGCCCGATGATAAACGCGGCGGCGGATGTAAAGCCGGCCAGCACCGGGTGCGACAGGAAGTTGACCAGGAAGCCGAAGCGCGCGGCGCCCAGGGCGAACTGCAGCGCTCCCACCATCAGCGAGAGCAGCAGGGCCAGGCCGATGTAAGCCTGCGTGTCGCCGCCCGCCAGCGGACCCACCGCCGCGGCGACCAGCAGCGACACCATCGCCACCGGCCCGACGGCCAGCTGCCGCGAGGTGCCGAAGAGCGCGTAGACCACGAGCGGGACGAGCGAGGCGTACAGCCCGTAAATCGGGGGCAGCCCGGCGATCAGCGCGTACGCCATGCCCTGCGGAATCAGCATGACCCCGACGGTGAGCCCGGCGGAAAGATCGCCATTCAGCTGGTTCTGGCTGTATCCGTCCAGTTGCCGGGCCAGAGGAAGAACGCGCTGCAGGAGAGACATCGGGTCGTCGGCTCGTGGATTCTCGATTCAAGGACGCGAAGAGTAGAGGGGCAAGCAGGCGCAGGGTGGAAGGGACTGCGAGAGGAGGGCGCGGCGGTTTATGATCCGAGGAGCTGGGCCGTATTCTGGTAGAGGATCACGATGCCCATCAGCACCAGAAAGACCGCGAAGCCTTTCTTCAGGCGTTCCTGCGGCACATAAGCCCCTACCTTTCCGCCGATGAAACTGCCGACGATGCCGATGGCACCGAAGATGAGCACGAGGTCCCAGTGGATGGAGAGGCCGGCTTCGTTCATGACGTCGATGTACTTGACAAAGCCGCTGATGCTTTTGAGCGCGATGATGCACAGGCTCGTCCCGATGGCCAGGTGCATGGGCAGTCCGCCGAGCAGGACGAGGGCCGGAACGATGAGAAAGCCGCCCCCGACCCCGACGATGCCCGTAAGGACGCCCACGAAGAGGCCGTCGAGCATCACCTTCCAGTAGGACCGCGCCGTGTGGTGGCCCTCGCCGGAGGGAGCCGGGCGGCGCATCATCATGTAGGCGGCCAGCAGCATGACACCAGCAAAGATGGCGAGCTGCAGTGCACCCGGCATGAATCGGGAGAGGTAGGCTCCCAGGTAGGTCCCGGCCATGCCCGGCACGCCGAACAGCAGCACGCTCCGCCAGTCCACCTTCTGCCGGTAGGCAAACGGCACGGCGCCCACGAGGCTGATCAGCGTCACGATGCCGAGCGACTCGGCGATGGCGAGCTTGTTGGGCTCGCCGACCAGGTACACGAGGACGGGCACCGTAAGGATGGACCCGCCGGAGCCGAGAAGGCCGAGAACGAGGCCGACGAGGAGGGCACCAAGCCAGGCGGCGTACATGTTCGGGGAAGGGTTGCCGAGAGGACGATTCGCGAGAACGACGCAGGGACAGAGAGAACGACCGTTTCGACGCCACGATGCAATGGCTGTCGGCCGATCCGGGAGGCGGCCCCGCGTGTGCGCGTGCCGACGAAGGCCCGGCGTTCCGCACGATCACGGGCGCGGAGCATAGCGCAGCCCGGAGACCGAAACGCGGCACTCCGGGCTGCACATGCATCGGCCGAGCAGGGCGGAGACTTACGCCGTCACCGCTTCCTTCTCCTGCTGTGCGGCGTAGTCCTCGAAGTCGTCGTTCACGTACTTCACGGACCGGCCCGTGCGGGCGAGGAACGATGCGGCCGCGGCGGCCCGGCGGCCGGTTGCGCAGTGCACGAGCAGCGTCTGGTCGGCCGGCAGGTCCGCCTCGTACTCCGGCATGCGAGTGTAGGAGGCATTCAGGGCGCCGTCGACGTGGCCTTCGTCAAACTCCGAGCGGTAGCGCACGTCCAGGACGGTGTTGTGCGCATCGCCACGCAGCGCGTCCACCTCGGCGAAGTCGATCTCGTCGATCGTGGCGCTGGTGCCATCCTGCTCGAAGTAGCGCTGCAGCGTTTCGATCTCCGCAAAGCCGACGACGTTGTCGTAGCCGATGCGGACGAGATCGCGCACGGCCTCCTCGACGTCTTCCTCGTCGATGATGAGCACGATCGGCGTGGTCTCGTCCTCGACCAGCGATCCGACGTACGTATTAAACTGCTGATCGAAGGGGGCGTAGAGCGCACCGGGCAGGTGGTGGCGCATGAATGCGGAGCGGTCGATCCGCGTGTCGATGATGAGCGTCTCGTCGTCCTGCGCCTTCTGCTCCATCTCGCGCATCGACAGGTCCTGCGGCGCGGGCAACTGGCCCAGCACCGGCGGCCCCATCTTGTTGTCGCGCTTCATGCGGGCGAAGTAAATCTGCGGCTCCGGCTGGCCTTCGAGGATGGCATCCACGAAGTGGTCCTCGTCCTCGCGCGCCGCGTCGATCATCGGGTTGAACTGCTTCTCGTAGCCGATGGTCGACTGTGGGATGTCGCCGAGCGCCTTGCCGCAGGCCGAACCGGCGCCGTGGGCGGGCCACACCTGCAGGTGGTCGGGCAGATCCATGAACTTCTGCACCGACTGGTAGAGCGTGCGCGCCGACGGGTCCATGGCGCCTTCGACCTTCGCGGCCGACTCCAGGAGGTCGGGCCGCCCGAGGTCGCCGACGAAGACGAAGTCGCCGGTCACGATGCCCATCGACTGGTCGGCGCCGCCGCCCTTGTCGGTAATCAAGAACGACATGTGCTCCGGCGTGTGGCCCGGCGTATGGACGGCTTCGATCTCGATGTTGCCCACCTGGAATGTGTCGCCGTCGTAGAGGAACTCATAGTCGTACTCGCCGCCGGCCTGACGCTCTTCCTTCACCCATTCGTACTTCCAGTCCTCGTCGCCCTCGTCCGAGAGGTAGAGCATGGTGTTGAACCGCTCGGCAAACTCGCGGGCACCAGAGAGGAAGTCGGCATGAATGTGGGTTTCGGTGACGGCCACGATCTCCAGGCCGTTTTCCTCGGCGAGATCGACGTACTGGTCGATGTCGCGCTCAGGGTCGATGAGCAGCGCCTCGCCGGAGGCCGGACAGCCGACCAGGTAGGCGTACTGCGCAAGTTTGTCGTCGAAGATCTGTCGGAAAAGCATAGATCAAAGTGTTGGTTGTGGTGAACGAAATCGTTGTCGGGGGAGCACGCAGGCCTGCCGTCATCCACCTCTTGTTCGCGGGCACCGGTTACATGCGTCCCTTCAGCATGCCATTCCAGTACATGCGGGGCAAGCCGTACGCTTTCAAGGCATACATGCTATACCGCTCTTCGGTTTGGTCGAACGGGAAGCTCTCCTCCGGATTCTTGTCGTAGTCGAACTCGGCCAGCACGAGCTTGCCGTAGCCGGTGACGAGCGGGCACGACGTGTAGCCGTTGTACGTGCCATTGATGGGCGTCGTGCCGTGCATCGCCGCTGTCAGATGATCGACGAGCACCGGTGCTTGCTTGCGGATGGCTGCGCCCGTCTTGGAGGTCGGCAGGTTGGAGTTGTCGCCCAGCCCGAACACGTTGTCGTAGCGGGTGTGCTGCATGGTGCCCGAGTCGACCTCGACGAAGCCGTCCTCGTCGGCCAGCGGGCTGTCGGCGATGAAGTCGGGCGCATGCATCGGGGGCACGACGTGGATCATGTCGTAGTCCACCGTCATCTCCTCCTCGGTCTCCAGGTTCTTGAACACCGCCTGTTTGCTGCCGGGCTTCAACTCGATGAGCTCCGTCATCAGGTTGAGCTCGATGTCCTTGCGGTCGACCACCTCATACAGGGTTTCCTCGTAGGGCGGAGAAGAGAAGAGCTTGCCTTTGGCCTTCATGAAGGCGATGCGACTGCCGTCGCGCACGCCCTGGCGACGGAAGGCGTCGTCGGCGAGGTACATGATCTTCTGCGGGGCGCCGCCGCACTTCACTCCCATGGTCGGCTCGGTGAACAGCGCCGTTCCGCCTTTGGGAAAGTGCTGGATGGCATCCCACGTCGTCTCGCACGTGTCGTACGAATAGTTGCTCACGACGCCCGTACCGGGCTGGCCCACGGCGTCGGCAAGACCGGGGATGCCGTCCCAGTCGATCTGGATGCCGGCGGCCATCACGAGGTAGTCGTAGCCGTAGGTGTCGCCGTTCTGGGTCGTCACCGTGTTGTTCTCGGGATCGAACGAGGCGGCCGCGTCCTGAATCCAGGTGGCGCCATGGGGCATCACCTCAGCCATCGGGCGCTCAGACTCTTCTTTGGGGAAGACGCCGCCGCCGACCAGGGTCCACAGCGGCTGGTAATAGTGGGCATCGGACGGCTCGATGACGGCCACCTCCGGCGCATCATCGCGATTCAATAACTGCGAGGCGACGGTAAGACCGCCGGTACCGCCACCGACGACGAGAATCTGATGCTTGTCTTGCATGGGTCTTGGTTTCTGGTTTTGAGTTTCTGGTGACGGGTTCCGAGGGGCACGCATCACGTCTCACGTCATCACGACCGCAGGTTCTTCCCGAACTTCTTGGCAAAGCGCGTGACGAAGCCGAGGGCCCGCTGCACGTCCGGGTCGCGCAAGGCGCCGAGCACGCCGAAGAAGCCGCGCTGGGGCGTTTGTCCCTGGCTGGCCTCCTTCTGGCTTTCGACGAGCGCCGAGCCGAGACTGCCGACCACGCGCAGGGCTTGCGGGTCGAGCACGCCCGAGTCGAGCAGGGCTTCGAACTCCTCGGAGCGGAACAGCTCGCCGAGGCGGCTCAGGGCCCCGACGGTCTGACGCAGCATGCGCTCCGGGTCGTAGCCCTTCGCGGCAGCCCGGGCGTACTCCGCGTCGAGGATGTCAACGACGGTGGCGATGAGGTCGGGGGCGCTGTCGGCCAGCTCGACGAGCTGCTCGATTTGATCGGCCCGGTCGAGGGCGGCGCCCAGCGCCTGAGCGGTCTGTGGTTCGGTCAGCTTCTCGAGAAGCTGCAGCCCTTCGCGGGCCCGCTCGTCGAAGACGACCCCGCGGTCGGCCGCACGGGTCATCGCGTCGTCCATGGTGTCCACGGCGGTGGCGGTCATGCCGGGCAGCTGATCGGCCAGCGCGGCGAGCTCCTCCAGCTGGTCGAGCCGGTCGATGAGGGCCGTGAGCACCTCTACAGTCTCCGGCTCGGTCAGCTTTTCGGCCAGGGTCAGCGCCTCGCCGGCCCGCTCGTCGAGCACCACGCCGCGATCGGCGGCGCGCGTCAGCTCTGCGTCGATGACGTCGGCCGTCGTGGCGAACGCGCCGGGGAGCTGCGTTTCGAGGCGCTCGAGCGTGTCGATGGCCTGCTCGATGGTGTCGAGCCGGTCGAGCAGGCGGTTGAGGGCACGGGCCGTCTCCGGGTCGCGCAAGCGCTTCCGAAGCTCCTCGGTGCCGTTGGGGGACGTGGTCGTTTCCATGAGTACCTGCGTCGTTGGTCGTAGGGAGCGCGAGCGGTCGCGAAGGGCGCTCTCTCGAAGCGTGTAGTGGTATTACTACATGTAAACACAAGTTCCGAAGAGATGCAACCTCGGTCTGTGAATTCCGCCATCAGGGCCTGCGCGATCCCGAGGCGGCGTCCACCGTCGAGTCGGGAACGAATACGGCATAGAGGCCGCGCAGGTCGCCGGCATCGAACCCGTAGGCTCGGTCGTCCGGATACTCGGCCTTTACGAAGTCGGGGCGTCGCTCTTTGGCGCCGTGGCACGCCAGGCACGAGGGCTGGACCGTAATCCGCCGAAAGTACCGCCATCCCTGGGTGCCGTTGCGGACCGTCCGAACCCAGGTCTTCGTTCGCTCCGGGTTCTGGCCGAACTGCGCGTGCACCGAATCGGCCTCCGCATCGGGCGCATGGGCCGGATTCCGGTACTTGCGCGCCAACTGCTGCACCGTCCAATTGTGCGTCTGGGCCACGGTCTTCGCGCGCTTGCCGACGGGCTTGCACACCCGAGCGAACGTTTGCTGGTCGACCGCAGGCGTGTCGATGGTGGAGGCGAGCGACTCGCGCATCGCGTCCAGATCCTGGATGGCGGTCTCCACCGCTTGCTGCACCGAGTCGGGCGGAGTCGACGCCAGTCGGTCGCGCTCCGCCGTACATCCGATGACAGTCAACACAAGGACGGCGAGAAGGAGGCGACGCGGCATGAGCGGCCTGTTCGTTTGCATGAGAGGAGCGCCGGATAGCACCTCTCATCGTACAGAAAAGAGGGCCCGGCCGATGTGGTGAAATACTTGTGTTGACACGTAGGGCCAGCCCTTACGTCCCTGAGGGACGTCCCTGAGGGACGGAAGACTCAGCCCTGTGGGACGGCAAGTCGTTTGGCGCGATAGGCGTTGGCCGTGACGATCAGGCTGCTGATCGTCATGATGACGACGGCGGCGATCGGGTGCAGCAGCCCGCAGACGGCGAGGCCGAGGCCGATCGCATTGTAGCCGAACGTCCACGCCAAATTTTGGTGGATGATGCGGCGGGTGCGGGTGGCGAGGGTGCGCAGCCACGGCAGCAGGCGCAGGTCGGGGTTGTAGAGCGTCACGTCGGCGGCCTCGATGGAGACGGCGGCGCCCTCTGCCAGCGCCACGCCGACGTCGGCCTCGGCGAGCGCGGCGGCGTCGTTGATGCCGTCGCCCACCATCGCGACGGGGCCGTGGGCCTCGCGCAGGCTGCGGAGCCGATCGGTTTTGTCGCCGGGCGAGAGGGTGGCGTCGGCGTCCAGGGCAAGCGCGTCGGCGAGGCGCTGGGCGGCCGACGAGCGGTCGCCCGTCAGGATCTGAACCGCACAGCCGGCGTCTTGGAGCGCGTTGACGGCATCGCCGGCGTGGGGCTGGATGCGCTCCTCGACGGCGACGAGCGCCACGACGCGGTTGTCCTCTGCGACGTACAGAGCGGTTGCGCCCGTTTCCGTGACCTCTTTGTGGTGGGTCTTCCACTCGGGAGCGGCCGATACCTCCATCTCGCGGAGCAGGGCCTCGTTGCCGACACCCACACGGCGCGGCAGGCCGTCGATCGTCACCGTCCCGATCACACCGGCGCCGGCTACGGTGCGAAGGTCGGTCGCTGCGGGCACGTCGAGATCCCGCGCGTCGGCCTCCTCGACGATGGCCGCGGCCAGGGCGTGGCGTGTGCCCTGCTCGACGGCGGCGGCGCGGCGCAGGACGGCATCGTCCGTCGGGTTCGCCCGGCCGTGCGATCCGGCGGGGACCGGGGCCGGGTCGGGACGCAGCACGCGCACAGACGGCGCCGCGATGGAGCTCAGTGTGCCGGTCTTGTCGAACGCGACGGCCTCGACCTCCGCCAGGGTGAGCAGCGACCGCCCGGAGCGGAGCAGCACGCCCTGCCGCGCCGCGTGCCCCATGGCCTGCACGAGCGTCAGCGGAATGGCGATGCCGAGCGCGCACGGGCAGGTGATGAGCACCACACTGAGCGCGACGTAGAGCGCCTTTGCGAAGCCGGCCATCCACCACCACGCGCCGAACGTGCCGAGGGCCAGCACGACGACGCCCGGAATCAGCCACCGCATGATGCGGTCCGTAAGGCGGGCAATGCGCGGCGGACGCTGCAGCGCACGGCGCATCATCTGCTCGACCTGGGCAAGGCGGCGATCCTGGTCGACGGCGATGACCGCCACGGTCAGGGCTCCGTCCAGCACCGACGTGCCGGCGTACACGGGGGCCCCGGGCGTGGCGACGTCGGGGCGGGCTTCGCCGGTGAGGCTGCTCGCGTCGACGTAGCTCCGCCCCTCCACCACGCGCCCATCGGCCGGGACCACGTCGCCCGCGCGGATGCGGACGCGATCGCCCACGCGCACAGCGTCGCCGGAGACCTCGCCGGCGTCGGGCGCGAGGCGCTGATACGTCGTGTCGGGCACCTCTAGCAGGCGGCGCCAGACGCGCGAGGTGCGCCCCTTTGTGCGGGCCGTGAGGTAGCGCCCGAGCGTGTAGAGCGCCAGCAGCATCACGGCCGTTTCTAGGTAGATCGGCCCGGTGCCGCGCAGGTAGCTCACGGCACTCACACCGACGGCGCTCGACGTGCCGAGGGCGAAGAGAACATTGAGCGACAGGTGCCGGTCGCGCAGGTCGCGCCACGCTGCGCGGAGCACGGGACCGCCCAGAAGCAGAAGGGCCGGAACCGCCGGAATCAACAGGACCCAGTGGGCGGTGCTCACGTCGTGCTCCAGCCGCTGCAGGGCGCCGAAGCCGTACCCGGAGCTGATCGCCAGACTGAACGCCATCACAAAGCCGGCCATGAGCACGCCGGCAAACAGGCGGATGAGCAGGATCTGCTGCTCCGACGACGCGTCGTCGTCCGCAGCGTCGGCCCCGGTCTCGTCGAGCATGCGGCAGCCGTAGCAGCAGTAGTGCGCGTCAGCGGCGTCCTCGCCCGGAATCCCCCCGTCCGTGACCGGAAGCCCGCAATGGTCGCAAAACGTTGGCATCGTTGGTGTGAGGGGGAAGTTCCGAGTTTCGGGTTCCGAGTTTCAGGAGTCAGTCGATCATGCCCGCAAACCCTTCCGCCATCTAAGTGCAGTCAAACAACACATTGGGATGTACCCCTCTGGAACAGCCCGCGCGTCGTACAGCAAAGAGACGAACGATGATCGCTATTTACATTGATGTGTGTTCATTTTTGGCTCGATCCAGCCGAGCGAAGCGAGGGCCGACGGTCATGCCTTTGCGGTGCACACGACCGGAGGGAGGAAAAACGAACCCGACGAGCGAAGCGACTCACGAAGTAAAAAGATCACGGCCGCGCGGGATGACCCACAAGGGGCCCCTGCGATGACTCGGGCTGACGCCGGCTCGGGCCCGAAGGGTCATCCTCCGCGGCCGCTCCGCCACACGAGACGACCTTCGGCCTCCTGCAATCATCGAAACTCCCCCGACTGCCGTCGGGGTCAGACACCGATGATTTCGGCCGCACCCCTGCGAGTACTTCCTCGCGTTGCTCGGGGCGCCCGACTCATCGAGGCCGAACCGGCTTTGTCCCAGGTGATGGCACTACGTATTCCGAGAGTCCCCAAACTCCAAGCGTCGACCTGACTGCACTTACCATCCACTATTTTCCATCCTCTATTCTCCATCCTCAAACCGAATCGCGGCCACGTCGGCGAACAGGGTCGATCCGAGGGAGGCCGTCCCGGAGCGGGAGGCAGACGGGGACGGCACGGTGCGGTTGGCGTCCTGGTCGAGTTCCTCCGCGGTCCACTGGGCGGAGCGGCCCTCGGTGGCGGAGCGCACGGCGGCGACCTCCTCGGCGGTCACCTCCGAGTGGTCGTTCTCCCAACTCTGGCGGACGTGCGTGATGACGGCGGCGATCTCCTCGTCGCTCAGGACGTTGCCCCACGCGGGCATGTTGCCGTTGTACGTACTGCCGAGCACCTCAACCTCGCCCTGCATGCCGTGCAGCAGGATGCGAATGATCTGCCCCTTGTCTTCCACCCATCGGGTCCCGACGAGCGACGGAAAGGCGTTCGGGACGCCCTGGCCGTTGGCCTGGTGGCAGGTGGCGCAGCGCGAGCTGTAGATGTTGGCTCCGCTCACGGGTTCCTCGACGGGCGCCTGGGCCGTTTGGGCCATCGGCTCGGAGGACTGCAGCCACGGATCGGGGCTGAAGTCGCCGATGTAGAGGCCGAGGTAGAACGTGCAGAAGAGCACCGTTCCGAAGATGACCATCCACAGCCACATCGGCGGGGCCTCGGCGCCTTCAGGGCGGAGGGGCTCCTCGCGGAAGAGCGGCTGCAGCATGTCGATCGGCTCCGGCGACTCGTCGGGAGCGTCCCCGGCGTTCGGGTCCGATCCGGAACGGGACTGCGGGTCGTCAGGCATGGGGAATCAGGGCATTGGTCACGGGACACTGGGCATTGAGCGCTGGTCGCACGCATCACGCATGACGCATCACGAATCACGCACCACGAATCACGCATCACGACCCTGACATCTCCTCCAGCTTCAGCGTCATGAGATACTCGTAGAGCGCGAGCGCTTCCTCGGTCGCCACCACGACGCTGTCGCCGGGCGGGGCGTACTGCGGGCTGATGGGCACCGTCACCTCCGAGGGGCGCACGCGGCTCTCGGGCTTGACCTCGAAGAGGTACGGATAGGCCGGCATGACCGAGCCCGGGCTCACCGAGCGGGGCTGGTACAGGTGCGCCAGGTGCCAGTCGCGGCTGGGCTGGCGGCTGGCGATGTCGTGCAGGTCGGGCCCGGTGCGCATCGTGCCGAGCTGATGGGTCTCGTCGTAGACGTAGTCCCCGGGACGCGAGCCGCGATCGCCCCATCCGCGCTGAATGTCGGCGCCGAAGCCCTGGGGGCGCACCTGCTGCGTGTGGCAATAGATGCAGCCCTCGCGCAGGTAGACGTCGCGGCCGAGCTGTTCCTCGTACGTGTAGTCGTCGGTGCCCGGGGTCGGCTCGATCGTCGAGAGCTGCAGGCTGGGCAGGAGCGCCAGCGCCGTGAAGCTCATCGAGATCGCCGCGAAGGCGCCCATGAAAATCAGCAGGGATCGCGTCATGGCGGTTCGGGGGCTGGTGTCTGGTCACTGGTTGCGGTTCCGTAGGCGTTCGTGCGGAACGCCCAATGCGGAACTCAAAGCCCGGGATGCTCCTCGATGTCCTCGACCGAGGGGCGGTCGCTGGAGTGGCCGTCGCCGGTCGAGCGGTCGAAGACGCCGGCCGGCACCGGGTGGAAGTAGGTCGGGCCCTCGGGGCGCGTGCCGCTCTTCGTGAGAATGCGCACGAGCAGGTAGGCGAACACGAAGTGGCCGATGGTCATGAGCGTGCCGGAAACCGAGCGCACCACGAGCCACGGCTTCGTGTCCTCAACGATCGTGAGGAACGCCACATCGGGGTCCAGCATCTGCAGCCCCTGAATGACGCCGCCGATGGTGAGGGCCGTGAAGTACGCGCCGACGCCGAGGCCCGTCGTCCAGAAGTGGAGGCTAATCAGGCGCGGGCTCTCCCACTCCCAGTTCGTCACCCGCGGCATGATGTAGTAGATCGCGCCGAACGCGATCATCGTCGCGAACGCATAGACGCCGAGGTGCGAGTGCGCGATGGTATAGTGCGTAAAGTGCGTGACCTCCTGCCACGACCGGAACGACTGCAGCGAGCCCTGCAGACTCACCACCGTGTAACTCATCGCGCCGAACACGACGAAGCGCAGCGTGGGGCTGTACTTCAGTTTCTCGAAGTGCCCGACGACCGTAAGGTGATGGTTCACGGCGACCACAATCACCGGGATGATCATCATGGCGCTGAACACGATCGACACCGTCGCGAGCCACTGCGGCGCCGGCCCGCCCACCAGATGGTGCACGCCCGCCCAGTTGTAGAACAGCGCCAGCGTCCAGAAGCCGAGGTACGACAGGTGGTAGCTGTAGACCGGGCGCCCGATCACCTTCGGAATAAAGTAGTACGCCGCCGCGAGGCCGGCCGGCGTGATCCAGAGGCCGAGGATGTTGTGCGCGTACCACCAGTTGGCCGTGGCCTCCGGGATGCCGCTGTAGATGGGCAGCAGGAACGCAATCACCAGAAACGGCCCCCACAGAATCATGGCGCCGAGATACCAGACGGAGATAAACAGGTGCTCCACCCGGCGCTTCTGTAGCGTAAGGAGGAAGCTTGCGACGACCATCGCCATCGCGGGGACGATGAACGCGAACGCGGCGTACGGCATCTCCACCCACTCGATGGCGCGCGAGTAGCCCGCCAGGATGCCAATCGTGCCGATCACCATCCCGATGTTCCAGAGCACGACGCTGATCATCATGAGCAGGCCGCCGCGCAGCTCCGTCTTCAGGAGGCGCGCCCACAGCCACGTTCCAATCCCGACGCCCGCCATCGAGATCCAGCCGTAGATGACCGTGTTGAGATGCGCCGGACGGACGCGGCCGAACGTAAGCCACGCCTGCTGCGTCCACCAGTCGGGAAACTGGAACTTGAAGCTGGCAATGAGCGCCAGCAGCGAGCCAATAAGAAGCCAGGCCGTGGCGCTCGCGATAAACGCGATCACGGGCCAGCGGGTCGACCGGTCGACGATGCGGCGCCAGTTCGCTTCCAGCGCCTCGGGCGACGCGCCCTCGGGACGGCTCTGCGGGGTAACGTCGTCGGAATCAGGCATCAGCTCGGAGAGGGAGAAACAACGAACGGAGGAGAGAATCGGAAGCGCCTCACCGGCACAACGGCGCGCGCAGGGGGCGGGGTGCCTAGTGGGCGTGGTGTTCGTGTGGATTCTGGCCGCGCACGAGGTGCCAGTGGTGGCGCTGGTGATGCTGTCCGTAGGCGAGCAGGCCCATGTACCCGAGCGCCCGGAGTTTGGCAACCTCGGCCGCGTCCTCGGTCGTGACGCGCAGCACGTACGACGCCCCGTCTGCCTCGACGTCCATCGTCCAGTCGGTTTCCTGCTTGAGCATGGACGGATGGACCGAGAGGACGCGATCCAGCGACGCCCGGGCCGCCTCCGTCGTCGGACGGATCCGCAGGCGCAGGCCGCCGTCCACCGGGGCCTTGCGTTCAACCGCAACGTGCATCGCCACGTGGTGCATGTCGATCAGGTGCTGGCGCAGCGCGTCCACGTCCACTGCAGACCAGTCCGTGTTCGGGTCGGCCTCCAGCCGGCGGAGGGCCTCCTGCACGGCACCGAATACGGACTCGCCCGGCGCATGCAGGGCCGTGTGGGTCGTGTGGTGTGTGCGCACCGCCGACGAATCGGCGCCTCCGGCCCTGTGATGCTGCGCCTGAAGGGCGTGGGGGCCGACAAGACCCACCGCTGCAACGAAGAGCGAGGCGACATGTCGGATCGAAAGCGTCATGAGAGCACAACGGGTCGAGGTCAGCAGCAGGCAAAATGGAAGCGGCCGATCAAGACGAGGGGCGGTCGTCCCCGGTCTCGTCGGCGGCGTCCTCCCGAAACAATTGATCCTGTGGCTCTCCGACGGGCTCGTCGTCATCAAAGATGACATACGCGCCGGACTTCAGATTGCGGAACTGCCCGCTCCGCATCGACCGGAAGAGGATGGTCAGCGTCACCGTCGCGCCGAGGATGAGAACGACAAGAATGACGGCAAGAGAAACGTACGTCATGGGTCGGAGAGATGGATCGGGCGATCGGGAGATCCTTCAGAAACGTTGCACTGTCGGAGGCGGCGGCCCGCCTCAGAAACGGGCTGGGGCCGTCGGGGCCGACGTCACTGCGGGGAAGGAGGACGCGGCAACGGCGCGACCTCCTGCAGGCGGACGCTCGGACGGCCGAACGACGGCGGCCGACTCCTGGCTGTTCGGCGCATCTTCCGCTGCGCGCTCGTTCATATCACGCAGCAC
>Ga0207797_1000453_pt1 | contig 31614 bp, 26 predicted proteins | sample PRCRCaboRojoPR_6_FD_187275 | JGI IMG/M metagenome (GOLD analysis project Ga0207797, IMG submission 187275) | Marine sediment microbial community from Cabo Rojo, Puerto Rico - PR CR 10% Liquid 1 (SPAdes) | ecosystem: Environmental > Aquatic > Marine > Coastal > Sediment | place: Cabo Rojo, Puerto... | reverse complement strand
GGGAAAAGTGGGGAGAATTGCTCTCCTACCGAAGCACGGTTCGGTCTGTTCAAATACCGAACCAGACGCTTCTGGCACCAATTCCCAGACGGAAGTAGCGCTGACTCCGCCAGATCGTGGTTGCGAACCTTCCTCACTCTCCACAATGCTACCCTGGAAGTTGACACCCCTTGAATTCTGCAAGTAAATTCACGAAACAAGACTACCCTAGAGGTTAAGTAAGTGATACCGCATTGTCCTCTTATGGCTGTGCAAGACCCACTGCCGACGTTCCTTATAGGGGTCGGTGAAGCGGGGATCGAAATTCTTGAATCGGTAAAAGATGTTGTCCCCGAAGAAGAAGCGGAAAATTTCGATTATTTCGCCATAGATTCCCAAAATGAGTTTCTTAATAAATCAAGTATTGAAAAGCAACTATATCTACAACAACCGGACACACTCGTCGAACGACAAAAGGAGAGGTTCCCGTTCTTGGCCGAGGACGTCAATTTTGGCGTTAAAGGTGCAGAGCGACAGCGACCAGTGGGGCGGTTCAAGTTGGACAATCCAGATCAACCGAGCTTTTCGGACAACTTCGATACTCTGGAGAACCATATCCGTCGATTCCGTCAAGAGCATAATTCCGACCTAATCCAGCAGAACAAGCATATTAATATTATATTGGTGAATTCTCTAAGCGGCGGTACGGGGAGCGGGACTTACCCGCTCTTAACTGCCATTATCCACTATTTAGCAGAAAAAATTAGGGATAATAATCAGATGTTTGCCTACTTTGCGGGATTTGGTATAGTGTCTGAATTCGATGTCGGACGTGAAGTGAAAGATCTCCCCGGGGACGATGGTCGATATTATGCTAATAGTTACGCGGCGCTTCGAGATTTACAACGATTATTGAACTCAGGGGATGGAGAAAATCTCCGTCTACCGGTTCATTCGAGGCGGATTACAAAGGATTCCGAGGGACATGGGACGAGCGATTCGATTGAACAAGCATTGGAAGAGAATGCATTTGAGTTTGAATTCCCTCCGTTCAATGATTATTTCCTTGTTGGTGTCGACGAGGATCTTATACACGGAGAACGGTCCTTTGTGGGTAACGAGCGATACGATCAAGTGGTCGATAATCAAGTGGCAGAATCCATCTATACATTAGCAAAACACGGCCAGGCAATGGAAAATATTTCTGGAGAATCGGATGAAGATTCTCGCGTTGGAACGATTATCGAAACGGAAGTTCGAGTTCCTCATGAAAAGTTAGTTGACTATCACGAGACGAAACAGAAAATCGAACGACTTGAAACACTCCTGTTTGCTGGCCAGGGCTCGCCCGATTTCTTTGATACTGATGATCTCGAATCAGATTCAGACCTAAATGAGGAGCTTTCTACAATCAAGTACCTGGTTCGCAATCCGACGGAAGTCTTCGAGACGATGGAAAAAGAGAGAGCAGATGAGAAAAAAGATGATATTGAAGAACAGATCGATTCAACATTTGGCGGCGGACTCAACGTCGTCAACAGAACTCCAGAGGACCTTAATGATCTGATAGAAAATGTGGAAGAATCTCACGATCTCCGGGTTATTCCATATGTATTAGACGAAGTTGAAAAGCGTATTAATGAGCAAGAACCCACGGTCCGTCAAAATCGAGAGGACACAGTCAATGATATGTGGAAACACTATGAATTATCTTCGCATCCCGAATACGGTGATGTTTCCTCTGTCACCCAAAGAATGCGGAATCTTCAGGATTTCCTTCGTGAGCAAATTGAAGAGACGAGAGAGGAACTTGAGACGGCCGATGAATCCTGGTGGGACGGCAAACCGGGATTCCGTGGCACTCGCGAGAAACTCGAAGATCGACTCTCTGATCGAAAAGAGGCCCTGGAAAAATTACAAGAGGCAATTAATGATTACGAGAGTGTCCAAGCCCTTGATGAGGCGATAAGCGAAAAACGCTCAGACATTGAACGGCGGCTAAAGAAGAAGAAGCGGGACCTAGATGACGCAAGGGACGCGCTAAATAGACTCGAAGAAGAACTGACTGAACCGTTATCTGGACGCCGACTTGCCGAGATGCCCATCACTGAGGAGGCATTCGAGGATGTTTCAGTCGATAAACTGAACAACGAATTCACCGACATCAAGGCGTACCTGAATGAGGGATGGGTTGACCATGACGACTTTAAATCAGCACTTGCGAGACGGTTTGAACGGGGATACGAAGACGAAGAAAAATTGGTTCTTCAAGTTGCGGAATGGGAGGATATAAACGACGAGATTGCCGATCAGTATAGAGCTCTGGGCGGAGAGGAAACCATGACATATATCGAGTATAATGAGGTCAATGAAGAAGTCGTCGAGTTCGACAAAGTTCAGATCGGTGTATCCGAGTCGAGTTTCAACCGATTCACCGATGATCGGCACGATCCATTTGGAGTGAAATTCGTCACCTTTGTCAGGACGGGGCCAATCGAAATCCTCCAGCATTATAGACAATTACAGAAGTATGCTGAGGAGGGAGATCTCGATGAACTCGTTGAACGAAGATGGGGTGGCGACCATCGACTAGCCTTCGCCTATCCAGAGTGGTACGGTCGGGACATTCAACGGAGGTTCAATGTTAGTCAAACTATTGAACTCCCCTTCCCGCCTGAGCCTGATCTCGAGTTTGTAGAGTTGGATGTTGAAAACCAAGGTGAGTTAAAACACGAATTCGTTAAGCGAAATGGCGTTGTGAGCTATCTCTATCAAGGGGCCAAGTGGGAAAACTATAGGGACGGCTCTACGGAGTTCAATGGCTGGAAGTCAAAACTCGATGAGGTTGGAATTGGGTGGCCATATCTTCAGGAGCTCTCTCCGCCCCCGGAGGACAAGCGACACTGGCTGGTCGGAAATGTTGAGTGGGATGAAATTGTCAACGAATACAAAATCGCTCTTGAAGATCAAGAAGGGGTCAAGGTGGAATTCATGGAAATGGAAACCAAAGACGAAGCAACCGAATAAGATCGAACTTTTCTTTAATACGGCTTAGTATCGTTACGCCATCGATATATTAAGAAGGCGGCCCAAGCGAGAATTGCAAACCCACCTACAACGGCGACGCCCTGTGTAAGGAGACGAGTATTTTCGCTTCTTTCTTGCTCATTTTGGAACTCTTTGATTTTATTATCGGGGCTCGTTTCCATACTCGTATTCACTGAAAATGATTTTTGATTAGCTGTTCCCCCTAGGGATTCATACTTTACTGTAACTGTCCCTGCATCGATTTTCTCATTGGTTGTTCCTCCCGTGAAGTACGTAGAGAACGACAGTTGAACAGTGGTCCCCGCAGGAATTTGGTCGGTTGTCAGCTTGATTGTCCCTGGTGAAACCTGCTCTGTGAAAGTAACAGGGGCATCTCCTTCAACGAACACCGAGACGCTATCTGTTTCTAGGACAGTCCACTGCCCCGAGTGTATAATGATTCGAACGTTTTGAGCATCTTCACCCTTGACAGTGAATTCCCCATCAACCACGATTTCGTTCGGTCTCTGGTCCACATTTGTCTCATCACCGTATCCACCCAAGGATGCATCAAAATTACCTTCGACCTGAATAGCTGCAAGTGCAGTACCCGCCCCGACACACAGGGTCAAGGATACGATCACTCCCGTCACCAAGGCCCGCCTAATGCTTTGTTTATGTTTCACAGTGAAGAAGTAGGATATGGTAGTAGGTTTAATTTTTTGGTCGTTTCTATCGGCCGTGTTTAGTGAAGCGTGAAAAGTGAGGTGGGACGAATTTGTGCTGTCCTTGGGCAGAAATCGCCCGCCACAGTGGCTGTAGTGACTGGATCGAATTGGAGTTTGTGGGGCGGGAGCGGACACCGCGCGAGCTGATGCGGCTCTATATTCGACTTCATCTCTCCGGACTATCACTCTCGAATACCAGCTCTGAACTTCCCCCGTCTCGAAAGGTTAGGACAGGATGTATAATTGCTCCACATCCGGGGGTCTGTCTGATAATGTGTCGGTGGTAGTCCCGGCGGTAATTTGTAACCATTGACACAGCCACCACACAGGCATGACAGAACGCACTAGGTATAGGGGGCCATAGGCGATGCACCGGGACCCAGAAAGCAGGAGCGAGTCTCTATTCGATGGACAACCGTGGGATGCTGGCCGAGAACTCTAGCTGGATCGGTTCGCTCGTTACCTCGGATTCGGCCTCCTGTCCGACCGATTCGCTCCAAGTCTTCCACCGTCGTATCCATACGCTCTGGTCATCGTCGTCGGCTGGACAAAAATCTCCACTGTGAGTACCGATTTCTTCATCAAGATCACACTGATCCACAAAACGAACCCGTATTTTCTGCCCCAACCCGTGATCCTCTTTGTTGCTGTTTTTGGCCCACTCACTCGGGCGTTCCTACTCGCTAGCTATCAAGGAGATGCATATTCCCGAGCTGTCGACTGATCCGGAGCAGTTTGTGGATCTCGTGCCTAACTGGCTTCCCTGGGTCATCTTTGTCATTGCAGCGGGACTACATTGCCGTGAGCGGCAGGTAGCCCCACGGATTCGAACCGGGGGAGGGGGCGAAGCGAAGTGACCGAGGTTCGATATCTACCCGGGGCCACTCAAAGCCCCTTTAATATCGAAGCTGTAAATCAAATTATATGTTTCCCGAAGCACGAGTAACTTTTTCAGTTGAATGAGAATGGTCCGACTGATTTTGGAATTCTGGTGGGCGTCCTTGCATTAGTCAGAACACCAGTAAAACACGATAGCAGCGAGCAACGGAACGAAATTCATCCGAGCCCATCGACTACACGTTCATCGGTTTCCGGGCGAATTCGGGGTCATATACTCCTCGAGAGATAAGAGACCTGAAGATGAAACCAAGACGAAACCAAGGAAAAGAAACATCAGGCGGGTCCAGCCGGTGGCTGCCAATCCAAGAATTCCCACTATAGTACCGAATAGGAACAGATACATCGGGAATACGTAGTGTTTCACACCCTCGTATCCTTCTCCCAATAGATACACATCTTGTAAAAAGAAAAACCACGGCACAGCGATGAGAATGAACGCCCCGAACGGCGAAAAAACCAACGAGGGTGACTCCGCATTCGAGGGATTCCCGATCCACGAAACAGCGGACACACCTCCCAGTAATTGAACGACCAATGAAAGGGGAATCGCCGTCCTATCCGTTTCCGGCAGTTGAGGGTCGCGGTGTCTGGTGAGCCAGACACTGACGATTATCCCCACCATCAGCAGTGGCCACGTAATCGCGTAGAGAATATCCAAGGTGGAGAGGCCAGGGCTGTTCGCCTGATCCAAGACCATCCAGAGAAGCGTCGCGAAGATCGCCATGCTAGGCGGAACCATTACTCCAACCGGCCGGGTGATTCGGCTTTCGGGAGCTTCGGTTTCGCGCTTTCCGACCTTGTTCGCCCAGAAGTCGAGGTAGGAGGGTAACCGTTCGAGCATTCGGATCCAGTACCAGACACCGTACACAGTCGCAACAAGGACGCTGAATCCCATCCCGGCGACGTTCCACGTGATCGTGAACAGGACCCAGTCGTTGACCCCTGCGAGACCGGCCGAGACCAGAAACGGAACTATTTCGTGCCAAACAAAAGACACCACATAGGCAAACCCGAGGACTTGCACGAAGAGACCAAATCCGATCAGCAAGAGGAGAGTAGTCCACCCTTTGAGACCGCTGGCTGCCGTCGAAATCGACTTGTACAACCGCTCCTCGATATCTGTTGTATAATGGTTTGGAGAACCGAACCCGAAGGGAAGTCGATACCAACGATCAAGAGCTCCTGCCATCACACTCGTCAAAACAAGTATTTCGACTAATGGATACAGCGCGAGAACGAGCACCGATACCCAAGCAAAGAAGAACGTGAATAGCAGACAAATAAAGAGTATTGCAAGAAAGTTGGTTGTACTCTGAAGGTTCGACCAGACTCCGGAGGATGCGTACCTCGCCAACAGGTCTTCTCGCTCCCGCTTGACTATTGGAACGAACTCGTCGACAAGATCGATCTGCTCATTTGGTGAGCGAGTCGGCCACTCCTGAACGGACCAGAAATACCATCCCCAGCCCCCGAATGAGATTCCAGCGATCCCGAGGAATAACCCGACATACTTGGTTTTGGTTAGGGACCGTGGAGTATTCAGTAAGAATGAAGACATTATGAGTGCGAATCCAAGAGCAGACGTAGAGGTTGGTAGTCGAAATCTCCAGTCTTCGCAGATATTCTCTGCAGTCCGGCGGAACACCTGTGGCGTATAGACAAAAAATATCGCATATATAAACCCCCATTGGGCCAGCATTGCGAGGACTAGAAATTCGGTTTCGAGTCCTGAAAGCACTGAAACCAGTGCGGGCGCAACAACCGTTTCACCGAGAGTTTCAGCATACCGCTGGATGGTAATCCACCGAATATCCGCAAGCGTCTGCCAAAAAAGGTCGTTGACGGTGATCAGACCCAGAACCCCCTTGTCCGAAGAGAGGACTGCGGACAGATCAACGATCAACATTCGGACACGCTGACTCATCACCACTCACTCTCTAAGCATTATTCCGGTAAAATATTAATCAGGGATACAGTCAACGCCGAGGTTCGCTCCAGCAGTAGTCGTATAAGTCGAGATCCGGAGAATCACACAAATTTCAGAACTTCGGCCACTCGTGAAGTTGATCCAAACAGTCGCCCACGGAACGCCTTCCTGTGCGCGAGCAGGTCACGCCACCGGCCGACACGCCAAGCCCGACGGTAGTCACCGTCGCAATCGACTTGTTCCGCGCAAGACGGAGAGAAGCGGGCAACCAACCCGATCTGGCCAAAGCTGAGGCTCCCAACGGCCATCCGAGCATCCGGTCGCTCGGTCACCGCCTACGTACCAATCATCGCACACCACTTCGAAAATTCCCGAATACGAAAGCCGACAGGGTTATTCGGAACCGACACGTCCCTCTCCCCGTGCCAACAGACATTCCCGGAATCCACCACGTCACCGCCATCGGGAGCGACCCGGGCGAGAACCTGGCGTTCTACACGGACACCCTCGGTCTCCGCCTCGTGAAACGGAGCGTGAACCAGGACGACACGTCGGTGTATCACCTCTTCTACGGCGATTACGAGGGATCGCCGGGGACGAGCATGACGTACTTCCCGTACCCGAACGCCCGACCGGGGCAGGTCGGGACCGGCCAGGCGAGCACGGTCCAGTTCCTGATCCCGGACGGCTCGATCGAGTACTGGCGCGAGCGCCTGACCGACGCGGGCGTCGACGTCGACGAACCGACGGAACGTTTCGGCGACGCCGTCCTCCCGTTCCAGGACCCCGACGGCCTGCCCCTCGAACTCGTCGCGCGAACCGACGCCCCCGCAGGAAACCCACCCGACGCACCCGTCCCGGAATCCCACGCGATCCGCGGGTTCTTCGGCGTCACGCTCTCGCTGGACAGCGCCGACTCGACGGCGCCGCTCCTCCGCGAGATGGGCTTCCAGGAGACCGCCAGCGAGGGCGACCGCACGCGCTACGAGTCCGCGGGCGACCTCGGATACGCCGTCGACCTCCGCGAGGACCCGCAGGCCCCGCGCGGGCAACCCGGCGCCGGAACCGTCCACCACGTCGCGTTCCAGGTGACCCAGGCCGACCAGGCCGACTGGCGCGAGGTCCTGCAGGCTCAGGGCCTCCGTCCGACGGAGATCATCGACCGGAAGTGGTTCGAGTCGGTGTACGTCCGCACCCGGGGCGGCGTCCTCTTCGAGTTCGCCACGGAAGCGCCGGGCTATACGGTCGACGAACCCCTCGACGAACTCGGGGAGCAGCTGATCCTGCCGGAGTGGCTCGAGGACCGGCGGGCGGAGATCGAGGCGAGCCTTCCCGAACTGTCGATCCCGTCGACGCCCAACTGACACCGATGGCTCACCCGGAAAACGGTCCCCATCAGGGGCAACCGCTCGTGCGGGCCGGGACGCCACTCGAAGACGCCCGGGCCGCGGTCGTCCTGGTCCACGGCCGGGGAGCGACCGCACAGAGCATCCTCGGGATGGCCGAGGAGTTCGACGCGGACGGCGTCGCCTACCTCGCGCCCCAGGCGGCCGGGAACGCCTGGTACCCGAACCCGTTCACCGCTCCCGTCGAGTCGAACGAACCCGGCCGGTCGTCGGGATTGCGGGCCATCGGGGACGCGATCGCGGACGCCAGCGAGGCCGGCGTCCCGACGGATCGCGTCCTGGTACTCGGGTTCTCCCAGGGCGCCTGTCTCGCCGCCGAGTACGTCGCGCGGAATCCCGCCCGATACGGCGGCCTGGCCGTGCTGAGTGGCGGCCTGATCGGCGAAACCGTCGACACGGACGATTACGACGGCGACCTCGACGGGACGCCCGTCTTTCTCGGGTGTAGCGACTCGGACCCCCACATCGCCGCGGAACGGGTGCACGAGTCGGCGGCGGTCTTCGAGGAACTGAACGGCGACGTGACCACGCGCCTCTATCCGGGGATGGGCCACGGCGTCAACCGGGACGAGATCGATCGCGTCGCCGGGATGGTGGCGCGTCTCGTCGGGTGAGCGGATCGGTTCGTCGATCCGAAAACCGGTCCCCGTCTCAGAAGAACCCGAGCTTGTCCCGCCGATAGACGTCGATCTCGCTGGTCGTGGAGCCGTCCTGGCGCACGGCGAACTGAATCGCCTCGGCGACCTCCTCCGGTTCGGTCACCTCGCCGGGGGCGAACCGGTCCTCGAACGCCTCGCCGAACTCGCTGCCGAACTCGGTCCGGACCTCCGAGGGGTTGACGACCGTCACCGCGACGCCCTCGGGCCCGAGGCTGGCCTCCATCGACAGGGCGAACCCCCGAACGGCCCACTTCGTCGCCGCGTAGACGGGGTTGAACGGCCGGGGGTACTGTCCGGCAAAACTCCCCAGGAACACGAGGTGGCCCTCGCTCTCGATCAGGTGTGGGATCGACGCCCGGGTCGCGAAGACGGTGCCGTCCACGTTCGTCTCCATCATCGTCCGGTAGGCCTCGGTGCTCAGCTCGGCGACGTCGCTCCCGCGGGCCAGCCCGGCGTTGTTGACGAGCACGTCGAGGCCGCCGAACGTGTCGACCGTCTCGTCGATCAGCGCCTCGACCGCGGCCTCCTCCCGGACGTTCGTCGGGACGGCGACCGCGTCGACGCCGTGGTCGCCTTCGAGTTCGTCGGCCAGTTCCTCCAGGCGCCCCTCGCGACGGGCCGCCAGGACGACGTTCGCGCCGTCGGCGGCCAGCAGGCGGGCCGTTTCCGCGCCGATGCCGGAGCTTGCACCCGTGATCACGGCCGTGTCACCGTCGAGCGGATCGGTGTCGGTCATGTACGCGGTGGTCACGTGGGCCAGCAAAATCGGCGTTTGGATTCCGGAAGTGCGTCGCCGGAAGCGACCGACGATGGGATCCCCTAGCCCGCCCGCCAGCGAAGGACACCGAACCGAACGGCCTCGCCCAGGAGCCACAGCGCGACGAGCACGAGGTCGAGGAGCAATAACGCCCCCACCAGCGGCGACACCCACGTCGGGAGAACGAACAGGAACGCGTGGAGGACGAGCGGCGGAAACAGATCGAGGAGCGCCTTCCGGACCCGGTCGGTCCCCTGGACCGAACTCACGTCGGGGTCGGTGGTCTCGCCCCGGATCCGGGCCATGCTGCGCCCGCCCGTGCTCTCGGGGCCCGTCGAGAGGAGTTCGGCGTCGTAGACGCCCCGCGGGACCGATAGCTGTCGCGCGATCGTTCCGTTGGGTCGTACCTCCAGGATGCGGGTGCCGTGGGTGTCGACGATCAGCGTGTCGTTGTTCGGCAGGCGGTCGGCGTCCCGGGGCCACTGGAGTTTCTCGTCGGTCCACTTCCAGGTTCGGACCCACGAATCGTTCCGGCGCTGATACTCGACGACGCGGTTGTTCTCGCTGTCGGCGATCAGGATCGCCGGGCCGCCCTTCTCCGCCGGAATGTAGTCCGGGTTGTGGGGTTCGTAGAGCGTCTCGTAGTCGTCGTCCGTGCCGAGCGTCCAGTTTTCGAGCAGCCCCCGGTCCCGGTGGACGAACACCACCTGGTCCTGGTTGCGCAGGTTCACCATGTACAGGTTCTCGGAGAGCACCTCGACGTCGTTCAGGTGCGTCCAGTCGCCAGGCTGCCCGCCCGTCGAGCGGTCGTACGCCGAGGAAACGTTCCAGGTCCACTCGATGGCGTCCGTCTCGACGTTCACCACGAAGATCCGGTCGAACTTGATGTCGCCGACGAGGTACTCCGTGGCGGAGATTCGCGCCACGTCGTGAGTCTGTGACGAACCGCTGTAGTTGAGAAACCGGCCGTACAGCCGTTCGGTCTCGCCCGTCGAATAGTTGATTCGCTCGATGACGTTGTGGGTGCACGGTGTCGCCAGGGGCTCGGGACAGACGGCCTCGCCGCGAACGTCACTCGCGACGTACGTGAGCGTGGTCTCGCCGGCAGGGGACGGATCGACGTCGTGATAGACTTCGTGGGCGGTCGTTTTGAAGACCGTCGTTCCCGTGGTTCGGTTGACGACCGTGAGCTGGCCGGGCCCCGCCGCGTCGATCACGTACGCGAGGTGCTCCGGCGACTGACCGGCGGTGCTGGCGGCGTCGGACCCGTTAGTGTCGTCGGCCGGGGTGACAACCTCGGACGCGTCGGCGGTGTCGTAGTGGGTGAGGAACCCGCTGGCGGCCGGGAGGGCGAGCACGACGACCGTCACGAGGACCGCGATCCGGACCGTTCGAGCATCGACGCGCACTCGTATCGTACAGTCTCACGACGGGACGCAATTAATGCAACGGTGGACCGCAGGGCAGGTAATGCGGCGTCCGCTTCGAGGCTCGAGATCCGGGACGGGGATCACTCCTGCCGGCACACCACGCCGCGGTCGTTTCGACAGTCTACGGAACTGACACCCACCCATACTGTCCCGGTAAGTATCAATATGATTGGATTCGTCGGACCCGGGAAATCTGAGGGGGACGGCCGGCCGCAATCCTCCCCGGTCACCGCCAACCGGGGCAATCGAAATCCCCCAAATGAGGCAAATTGTGCCCCTTAGACACCGTTTCTGTGCATCGAGAGTTCGTCCCCGTCCGGACGATCTCGGTCGACCGACCGTCCGGACCACGTTCCCGCTCCGTCGTTTCTATCAGTCAAGATGAGTAGATTAATGTGGGGAAAGCGGGTACTCACACGGTGAAATGTCCTCTGAACCCGAGACTGACTACGAGATCGCACAATCGGTAGAGAAGAAACCGATCTGGGAGATCACCGAACCGTTCGGCGTCGACAAGGACGACCTCGAGCTGTACGGCGACTACAAGGCCAAGCTGACCCAGGAGAAGATCGACGAACTCGTCGAGGGCGACAAGGAGGACGGCAACCTCGTCCTCGTCACCGGGATGACCCCGACGCCGCTGGGCGAGGGCAAGACGGTGACCACCGTCGGTCTGGGCCAGGCGTTCAACAGGATCGGCAAGGACACCATGATCGCCATCCGGGAGCCCTCGCTGGGCCCGGTCTTCGGGATCAAGGGCGGCGCGGCCGGCGGCGGCTGGTCGCAGGTCCTCCCGATGGAGGACATCAACCTCCACTTCACGGGCGACATCCACGCCCTGACGGCCGCCCACAACCTCATCTCCGCGATGCTCGACGCCCACATCTCGAAGGGCAACGAGCTGAACATCGACACCAAGAAAGTCCAGTGGAAGCGCGCCGTCGACATGAACGACCGCGCGCTCCGGCACACCGTCGTCGGGGTCGGCGAGTCCAGCGGGACCACCCGCGAGGACGCCCACCTCCTCACGGCGGCGTCCGAGCTGATGGCCATCCTCTGTCTGGCCGACAGCCTCGAGGACCTCAAGGAGCGCATCAGCCGCATCGTCATCGCCTACGACGAGGACGGCGAGCCGGTCACGGCGGGCGACATCGAGGCGGCCGGCGCCGCGGCCATCCTGCTGCGGGACGCCCTCCGGCCGAACGTCGTCCAGACCATCGAGGGGACGCCCGCGCTGGTCCACGGCGGCCCCTTCGCGAACATCGCCCACGGCACCAACTCCCTGATCGCCGACAAGGTCGGGCTGAAGATGGGCGACTACCTGATCACCGAGGCCGGCTTCGGCTCGGACCTCGGCGGCGAGAAGTTCTACGACGTGGTCTGCCAGCTCGGCGACGTCAGCCCCGACGCGACGGTCATCGTCGGCTCGGTCCGGGCGCTCAAGTACCACGGCAAGGACATGTGGCCCTTCGACAAGGAGGAACTCGAGGGCGAGGACGTCGAGGCCGTCGAGGCCGGCCTGGCGAACCTCGACCAGCACGTCAGGAACCTCCAGCAGTTCGGCGTGCCCGTCGTCGTCGCGATCAACAAGTTCCCGGACGACACCGAGGCCGAACTGGAGGCCGTCCTCGAGCACTACGAGGACGAGATGGGCGTCCGGGCCGCCATTTCCACGGTCTTCGAGGAGGGCGGCGAGGGCGGCGTCGACCTCGCCGAGAAGATCGTCGACGCGGTCGAGAACGACACCGCCGACTTCGAGCCCCTCTACGACCTCGAGGACTCCCTCAAGGAAAAGATGGAGGCCGTCGCGAAGAACATCTACGGCGCCGACGGCGTCAACTACGTCGGCAGCGCCGAGGAGGACATCGAGCAGCTCGAGGAGATGGGCCTCGACGACGTCCCGGTCGTCATGTCCAAGACGTTCCACTCGCTGTCCGACGACGCCTCGAAGAAGGGCGTCCCGGAAGGCTGGGAACTCGACGTGCGCGAACTCTACCCCTCGGCCGGCGCCGGCTTCGTCGTCGCGCTGACGGGTGACGTCATGACGATGCCCGGCCTCCCCGCCCGCCCCGCCGCGGCGGACATGGACATCGACGCCGACGGGGACATCTCCGGCCTGTTCTGAGGCGGTCCCCAGCAGTTTCGACGCCCGCGATCGCGGTCCGTTCTTTCTCGCGGTTCCGAGGCACGAAGTCGGGTGCAGTAGCGACGTCGCTTCGACGGCAGCGTCGCCGGTCCAGGGCGGATCGTGGAGCGGCCCCGGCCATTTTTAAACCCCGAATATTTGGCGGTGAGAGAATACCCCTCCGAGCGCCCTACACGGGACGATGACGGAACCTTCGGGAGGCAGCGGGTGGAACCCGATCCACTGCGAGGGGACCCCGACCTGTCCGCCCCGCTGTCCGCGCTTCGTGGCCGAAGAGGGGACCGCGATCGACCTGCGGGAGCACGATCCGCCGCTCGACCCGGGCCGTGACCCCCCGGGCGTCGACCCGTCGCTGGTCGGCCCCGACGACCTCGTCGTGTCGGCCGCCGTCCACGGGACAACCGCCGGGGCGGCCTGGATCCGGCGAGGCGAGGGCGGGACGCGAAGGGTCCGGATCGTCACGGCGGAATCGGCCGCGGAGGAAGTACCCGCCGAACTGGCACGACAGGTCGTCGCCTACGCCCTCGACGACGGCGCCGAGCGCCTGCTCCCCGACGGACCCGGCGATCCGTTCGAGGCGGCCGGCATCCCGACCGTCGACACCCGGTCCGGCGACGTGGTCGTCCCGTTGCTCGATCCCCGACTCGCGGCCCTGTCGGCCTCCCAGGGCCGCGGAGCCGTCCAATTGCCGGGTCCCGTCGTCGGGGACGGTTCGACGTCCGATGGCGGTCACTCCTATACCTCGTCGGGAACAACCGACCGCGTAACCGCCATCGATCCCGCACGGGCGGTCGAGCCCCCTCCGGCGCCGGCGACCGGGCGCGACCTCTCCGGACTGTTCGCCCCGGGCCGGGTCGCGGTGGTCGGCGCGACCGACCGCGAGGGAACCATCGGGCGGGCGCTGATGGCGAACCTCGAACACTATCCCGGGACGGTCGTCCCCGTCACGCCCCGGGCCGACCAGGTGTTCGGGCGACCTGCGCCGGGCTCGCTGGCGGGCGTCGAGGACGCCGACCTGGCGGTCGTCGCCGTCCCGCGGGACGCGGCCCTCGATGCGGTCGAAACCGCGGGCGAAACCGGCATCGAGAACGTGGTCGTGGTCTCGGCCGGGTTCGAGGAGGCCGGGGCGGCCGGCGCGGAACACGCCCGCCGCCTCCGTCGGATCGCGACCGTCAACGACCTGAACCTGATCGGGCCGAACTCGATGGGCGTGATGAGCACCGCGTCGGGGCTGAACGCGACTTTCAGCCCTCGGCACCCGCCCCGCGGGGGCGTCTCCCTGCTCAGCCAGTCGGGGGCGTTCATCACGTCCGCGATCGCGTCGGGCGTCGACCGGGGCCTCGGATTCCGACACGTCGTTTCCGTCGGGAACAAGGCCGTCCTGGACGAGACCGACCTGCTCCGGTACCTCGACGCCGACCCCGCGACCGACGTGATCGCTGCGTACCTCGAAGACGTCGCCGACGGGGAGCGGTTCGTCGAGGTCGCCCGCTCGGTGACCCGGTCGACCCCGGTCGTGGTGCTCAAGTCCGGGCGCACGGCCGCGGGGGCCGAGGCGGCCGCCTCCCACACCGGATCCCTGGCCGACCGGGACGTCGCCGTGGACGCCGCGTTCGATCGGGCGGGGGTCGTCCGCGCGGAATCCACGGACCGGTTGCTGGATTACGCCGCCGCCCTGCGAGGCCACGGGGCGACCGACGAGGGCGAGCACGCCACGGCGGAGGACGGCACCGGCGTCGGGATCGTGACCAACGCCGGCGGCCCGGGCGTCCTGGCCAGCGACGCGATCGCCGACCGGGGCCTGTCGCTGGCCGCGTTCGATCCGGAGACGGCCGACGCGCTCGAGGACGTGCTCCCGGACGCCGCGTCGTCGGCGAACCCCGTCGACGTCCTGGGAGACGCGGATCCGGCCCGGTTCGGAACCGCGATCGAGGCCGTCCTCGGAGATCCTGACGTCGATCTCGGGCTGATGCTGACGACGCCTCACCCGGTGATGGACTACGCCGACCTGGTCGGCATCGCGGGGCGGAACGCCCACGCCCGGGAGAAACCGGTCCTCTGTTGCGTGATGGACGCCGACGTCGGGGCCAGGACCAGGCGCGCGTTGCGGCAGTATTCGGTGCCGAACTATCCGACGCCCGAACGCGCCGCTGCTGCGGCGGCGGCGATCCGAACGCACGGACATCTCCGCGACGACCCCGCCGTCGAGAAGCCGTCCGTGGACGTCGATCGGGCAACGATCCGGGACGTCGTCGACCGCGCGCGACGGCGGGGCCGGACGCGCCTCGGCGTCGAATCGCTGTCCCTCCTCTCGGCCGTCGGCATCGACGTCCCGGAGTGGGGGCTGGCGGACTCGCCGGCGGAAGCCGGGGCGATCGCCGAGCGAATCGACGCGGACCTCGTCCTGAAGGTCGCCAGCCCGGACGTCGCCCACAAGGCGGACGTCGGCGGGGTTCGGGTCGGAGTGGCACCGGAAGACGCACCAGCGGAATACGAGGCCGTCCTGGAGTCCGTCACGACGGCCACCCCCGACGCGCGTATCGACGGCGTTCTCGTCCAGGGGGTCGCGCCGACCGACCGGGGCGTCGAGACAGTCCTTGGCGTATCGGCGTCCTCGTTCGGGCCGCTGATCGCCTTCGGTCTCGGGGGCGTGTTCGTCGAACACATCGAGGACGTGACCTTCGAGTTGGCCCCGGTCGACCGGCGGATCGCCGGCGAGATGCTTGATTCGATCGAGGCTGCGCCGCTCCTCCGGGGTGCCCGCGGGACTCCGGCGGTCGACGAGGACGCCCTGGCGGACGCGATCGTCAGGGTGTCGGTGCTCGCCGGCGAGGTGCCCGAGATCCGGGAACTGGACGTCAACCCCCTGATCGCGACCCCCGACGGGGCGACGGCGGTCGATCTCCAGGTGGAACTGGACGTCGACGGCTGACCGGCGGGAGTTCCCGTCCGTCGGCCGACCGGACGATCCCGCCGGTGCACGAACCTATTTGCTCGCCGGGCCGCGTACGCTTCCCATGACGATTCCCGTCACCGACCGCGTCGCGTCGGTGGAGCGATCGAAGATCCGCGTGATGTACGACATGGCCGAGGAGAGCGACGACGGGGACCTCGTCCGCCTGGAGGTGGGCGAACCCGACTTCGACACGCCCGAACACGTCACGGAGGCGGCGTTCGAGGCGGCCCGCGGCGGCGCGACCCACTACACCTCGAATGCCGGGCTCCCCGAACTCCGGCGGGCCATCGCCGACCGCCTCGGGACGGACCGGGGCGTCCACGTCGAACCGGACGCGATCACGGTGACGACCGGCGGGATGGAGGCCCTGCACCTGGCGATGCTGGCGGTCGCCGCCCCCGGCGAAGACGTGCTCGTTCCGACGCCGTCCTGGCCGAACTACGCCCAGCAGGCCCGCCTGGCGGACGCCCGTCCGGTCGAGGTCCCGATGCCCGAGGAAGAAGGGTTCGACCTCGACCCGGACCGCGTGATCGAGGCGCTCTCGGAGGAGACGGCCCTGGTCGTGCTGAACTCGCCCTCCAACCCCACCGGGCGCGTGTTCGACACCGACGCCGTCCGCGAGGTGGTCGACGCTGCGGCCCGCCACGACGCCTACGTCATCGCCGACGAGTCCTACGCCGCACTCACGTACGAAAACGAATACCGCGGCATCGCCGGACTGGTCGATCGCTCGGACCGGGTGCTGACGGTCGGCACCTGCTCGAAGGAGTACGCGATGACCGGCTGGCGACTGGGCTGGCTCGCCGGCCCCGAAACGGTGATCGACCACGTGACGAAGATCCACGAGTCGACGACCGCGTGCGCCTCCAGCGTGGCCCAGCACGCCGGCATCGCCGCGCTGACCGGGCCGCGGGAGCCGATCGAGGCGATGCGGGAGGCCTTCCGCGAGCGGCGGGACCTGGTCGTCGACCGGATCGACGGGATGCCCGGGCTGTCCTGTCCGCGTCCGGAGGGCGCGTTCTACGCGTTCGTGGACGTGAGCCCCCTGGACGGCACCTCGGTGGACGTCGCCGAACGACTGCTGAAGGAGTACGGCGTCGTGGTCGCCCCCGGCGAGGGGTTCGGCGACGCAGGGCGGGGCCGGGTTCGGATCAGTTTCGCCAACGGCATGGAACGCCTGGAGACGGGCATGGACCGACTCGAGAAGATGGCTCGCGACGAGCTCGGTCGGTGAGGGACCACGCCCCCGGACGCCCCCGGCAAGAATTATCCGTGCCAACCTCCCTCAAGGAGCATGGAGCCCGTCAACGAGTCCGACCTCGACTGGAACGACCGCGACCGCGGGGGGACGAGATTCCGGCGCAAACAGCTGGGCGAGGCGGCGGGGAGCGAGGACCTGGGGTGCAGCCTCTACGAGCTGCCGGCGGGGGCTCGATCCTGGCCGTACCACTACCACACCGCGAACGAGGAGGCCATCTACGTCCTGTCGGGGGCCGGAACGATCCGCCTCGACGGGGACGAGTACGACCTGGAGGCGGGCGATTACGTCCCGCTCCCGGCGAACGAGACCGGCAGTCACCAGGTGATCAACGACGGCGACGGTTCGCTGCGCTATCTCGCGATATCGACGATGAACGAGCCGGACGTGACGGTCTATCCGGATTCCGAAAAGCTGGGCGTGTTCGTCGGCGCCCCGCCGGGGAGCCGCGACGACCGATCGCTGTACGGCTACTACCGGATCGACGACGACGTTCCGTACTGGGAGGACGAGGACTGACCGCGGGATCCGGGCGGGCTAGCCTTCGTCCGCCATCCCGTCAAGCACCGTCACGAGCCGATCGACCAGGTGCCCGTGGAGCCGTCGCCCGACGTCCGCGGACGACTCCGAGGGGTTGCCCTTCGTCCCGCCGGACCGTTCGACCAGGTCGCGCATCTCCTCGACGGTGCCGGGCACGTACGCGAGCGTGTCCCGGCCGTCGCTCGGGTCGACGTGGTACAGGTCGCCGTCGTCCGGTTCGTAGTCGACGGCCGCGTCGAGGTCGACCGCGTCCGGCATGAGGTACAGGAGGTGCGAGGTTTCCAGCGGGTCCCCGTGGCCGATCGTGCCGACGTCGAGGTCGTCGACGACCTCCTTCTGCATGTAGGCGGGGTCGAAAATCTCCACGCTGACGTCGAGTTCCCGCTGGCACCGCTCGGCGGCGATCTGGAGCCAGGGCACGTTCACGACCCGGTGACCGTTGACGAAGACGACGTTCCGGAACCCGTGTTCGCTCAGGGATTCGACCACCTCGAACGCCAGGTCCTGCAGGACCTCGCTGTCGACGCTGACGGTGCCGCCACGGGCCATGTGGTGGGGCGACCAGCCGTACCACAGTTGGGACGCGACGAGCACGTCGAGTTCCTCGGCGGCCGACAGCGCCAGTTCCCGGGCGACGAACGAGTCGGTCCCGAGCGGGAGGTGGTCGCCGTGTTGCTCGACGCTCCCGACCGGGAGCAGGATCCGGTCGTCCGTCTCCAGGTACGCCTCGACCTCGCCGGCGGTGTGATGCTCCAGGCGGACGTCAGCGGTCCCCGTCATAGGAGGGACAGTCGGGCGAGAGCGCAATAGAAGTCGGGTCGCCGGAAGTCGGTGCCGGGATCGGTCGCCGTTCGACCGCCGCCGCAGGGATCGAGTCCGATCAGTCGTCGTCGGCCGTCGGCGTCGGCGTGCCGACCGGCGTTCCGGACTCGAAGGACACGTCGGCCGGCCCGAAGTACCGCGTCCAGACCGCCAGCAGGCTCGGGAGCAACAGGAGGCTGCTGACGAACGCGTACACCAGCGCCAGGGCGATCAGGATCCCGAACTGCTGGAGGCCGGGCGAGGTCGCGAGCGCCAGCGTCGCGAAGGCGGCCACCGTGGTGGCGAATCCCCCGACGAGCGCCCCGCCGGTGCCGGTCGTGGTGGTTTCCATGGCCTCCCAGACCGAGCCGTGGCGGGAGAGTTCCTGCTTGTACCGCTCGCTGAGGTGGATGCTGTAGTCGACGCCGAGACCGACCGTGATCGAGGCGATGACGCTCGTCAGCAGGTTCAGGTCGATCCCCAGGACCCAGAGCGTCCCGAAGAACCAGGCCACGCCGAACGCGACCGGGAGCAGGGTGACGAACCCCAGCGTCGCGCTGCCCTCGGCGAGGCGATAGCCGACGGTCAACAGCAGGATGACGACCGCCAGGGTCACGAACAGCGTCACGAGCACGCTGTTCATCAGGCTCGCGATGGTGATCGAGAGGATGACCCGGGCCCCCGTGGGCGTCGCCGTGATGGCGTCCGCGTCCGCGTCGACCGCGTCGGAGACGTCGCGGATCGCGGCCGTGGCCTCCCGCGAGTCGACGGCGCCGCTGGTCGGAACGCTCAGCAGGAGCGAGGCGTACTCGCCCGCCTCGGTTCGCTCGATGACGCCGCTCGCGGCCTCGGGCGCGACGGCGAACAGTCGGTCGTACAGGGCCGCGACGTCGCGGTCGGGCACGCCGTTCCCGTCGGTGTCGGCGGCCTCGAAGGCCGCGCCGAGGTCGGGATCCACGGCGGCGACTGACCGCAGCACGGACAGCGGGCTGGCGACCGGGTTCCGGCCGTCCTCGCTCCCGAGGACCGCGTCGCTCTCGGCGGCGACGGCCTCGCCGGCGGCGATTCGTTCGAGGACGTCGTCCCCGGTGACCGCGCCCTCGATCAGGACGAACACCGTGGTGTCGTCGCCGCGGGTGAACCGGTCGTCGACGAACGCCAGCTTCTCCCGGGCGGTGTACTCGCCGGGCTTGAAGGGCTCGGGCAGGTTCGTCATCCAGGCCGGCGGTTCGTCCGCGAAGGTTTCCTGGTCGACGCTGCCCTCGAGCTGGAGGCCGCCGTACGCGCCGACGCCCGTGGTGACCAGGGCGAGCGCGATGACCAGGGTCGGCGCGCGTCGGGCCGCCACGGTGCCGAGCGAGAGGACGCGGCCGAAGACGCCGCCGGCCGTCCCGATCGCCTTCTTGGGGCTGGCCCTGCGGGCGAACCGCGAGAACACGCCGTCGAGTTCGACCTTCAGGGCCGGAATCAGGGTCGTGAAGACGATCAGCGCCGAGGCCAGGCCCAGCGACGTCGCGAGGCCGAAGTTCCGGAGCGTCTCGAAGTCGCTGGTGAGGTTCGAGAGGAACCCCACGCCGGCGGTGACGGTGACCCACACGAGCGCGAGGCCGACGCCGGCCATCGAGAACCGCATCGCTTCGCGGCTGCTACGGGGACCGGACCCGTCGTCGCCCGAAACGCCACGAACGCGCTCCTCGCGGTGGCGCATGAACGTGTGGATCGCGTAGTCGATCGACAGCCCGATCAGCAGGACGGGCACGACGATCGAGGTGAACTCGTCGGCCGGGATTCCGACCCATCCCATCAGACCGAACGTCCAGACGAGGACCACGGCGGTGCCGGCCAGTCCCAGCGTGATGTCGAGCAGGTCGCGGTAGGCGATCGCGAGCGCCAGCAGGATCAACAGCAGCGCCAAGGGAACGACGAGCAGGAGGCTGTCGTCGATCGCCACGGCGTCCTCCTCGAAGAGGACGGTGTTGGTCGTGAGGAAGTACTCGTCGCCCCCGGCGAACCGACCGTCGGCGATCGCCGCCATCCGGCGTTCGCCGTCGAAGACGGCCTCGGGGAACGGCGCGCCGAGTTCGATCTCGCCGACGTCCCGGGAGACGAGCATGGCCCGGGCCGTGGCGTCGGTGCTCCCCGGCACGAAGTCCACCGGCAACAGGCCGACGGCCTCGCCGCCCGCAGGGGCGTCGGGACGGCCGCTGAGGACCGTCGCGACGAGGGTTTCGACGTCGGCCTCGCTCGCGGACTCGAGCGCGGCGATCTGGTCGGCCAGGGGCACGTCACCGACCTGAGCCACGAGCGTCGGTTCGGAGCGTCCAATCGCGGCCGTCGCGACGACGTTCGCGACGCCCACGACGGGCGCGCGGTCGGTCAGGAGCGTTTCGCTGACCGTCGCGTCGGCGTACAGCGCTTCCTGATAGCGCAGGGACTCCAGGAGTGACTCCCTGCTCAGGACGTCGCCGCCGTCGGTGGAGCGGACGTAGACCCGGATCGTCGAGACGGTGTGGTCCTCGGTCGCGTACCGGTCGATGACGTACTCGATGGCAACGAGTTCCGGCGTTTCGTCGATCATTTCGGTCGCGTCTTGCGGGGGCGTCGGCGGGATCATCGTGGCGCCGTACCCGACGACGACCGTCAGCACGAGCATGACCGCGATGACGGCCTTCGTGTGGCCGGTCACGAGCGCAGCGAACCGGTCTACGCCGCGCATCCGGGGCCTCCCGTGGGAACCGCGAGCGCGATCGGAGAAAGGGACGATCGATATCGTGGAGTCATGAGGGATCCAACGTTTCCGAAGTATTTATATATACTCTGACAATAGGTCGCCCGCCACCTCGTGGCACCCGCGAGTCAGGCGATCCCGGTAGCGTCGCCGCTCGATCACGAACGAACGTCCCCGGCCGCGGTCGGCACGTCCCGGAAGGCCGCCTCCATCACCTTGTTCAGCGTCGGATGGGCGTGGATCGCGTCGGCCACGTCCTCGACCCGGCCGTCGCCGCTTCGCATGGCCAGCACCGCCTCGTGAACGAGCGTCGAGGCCTCGTGGCCGATGACGTGACAGCCGAGGATTCGCCCGTCCGGCGCCGCGAGGACCTTCGCGAACCCCTCCTCCAGTTTCTTCGCCCGCCCCATCGCGGTGTCGGCGTAGGCGGCCTTCCCGACGACGTAGTCCCGATCCTCAGCTTCGAGTTCGGCCTGGGTCGCCCCCACGCCGCCGATCTGGGGGTCGGTGAACACGGCGTGGGGGACCGCCGTGAAGTCCACGGGCCGACGCTTCCCGCGGACGACGTTGTCGATCGCGTGTCTGGCCTCGTAGTCGCCGGAGTGCTTGAACAGGAAGTTGCCGGCCACGTCCCCCATCGCCCAGACGTTCTCGGCGGTCGTTTCGAGGTAGTCGTTCGTCTCGACGAACCCGCGGTCGTCCGTCTCGATGCCCGCCGCGTCGAGGGCGAGCGTGTCGCTGTTGGGACGACGGCCGACCGCCAGGAGGAGCCGTTCGCCGGGGACGTCGACGTCGTCGCCGTCGTCGGCCGTCGCCGTCACGACGACGCCCTCGCTCCCGTCACTCGTGGGAGCGACGGCGGATCCCCGGTACCCCGTGTACACCTCGTGTCGCTCCGCGGCGATGTCGGTGAACGCCGCTGCAACTTCCGGGTCCTCGTGCGGGAGGAGCGTCTCGTGACTCTGGACGATCCGCACGTCAGTGCCCATCGCCTCGAAGAAGTATCCCAGTTCGGCGGCGATGTACCCGCCGCCGAGGATCACCAGGCTTTCGGGACGCTCGTCGAGGTAGAGAGCGTCGTCGCTCGTGAGAAAATCCACGTCGTCCAGGCCGTCGATGGGCGGCACGACCGGGCGACTCCCGACGGCCACGACGACCCGATCGCCGCTGATCTCCTCGTCGCCGACCGCGAGCGTGCGCTCGTCGACGAATGTCGCTCGCTCCCGGTAGAGCGCGAGCCCGTCCGTCTCGCGATAGCGGGCCGCCATGTCCTCGGCGATCCCCGAGAGGGTGGACTCGATCTCGTCGACGAACCCCTCGAAGTCGATCCGGTCGATCGAGGCGTCGATCCCGAACCGTCCCGCCATCCGGACCGTCTCGGCCACGTTCGCGCGCTGAATGAGCATCTTCGACGGGTTGCAGCCGCGGTTCAGGCAGGTCCCGCCCAGCGGGCCGGGTTCGACGAGCGCGACCTCCTCGCCGGCCTCCGCCGCCGCGGCGGCGACCGAGTTTCCGGTCCCCCCGCCGATCACGACGAGGTCGAAGTCGGTCATCGTCCCTGCACCTCCCGCCCCGATCTGCCCGGGCGTTTGTCGGATAACGGCTGTTCCAGCGCGATCATGACCGATACCCTCGGGGTCGACCGACTTGAACCTCCGCCTCGCGTGCAACGCGTCGAACGTCACCCGGACGAGGAACACTGCAAACCGCCGTCAGCCGAGGTCCGCGCCCCACTCGTCGCCGTCGACGATCCGACGCGCGTCGACGACCGTGGTGCGGTCCCGGGGGTCGAGCGTCGCCGGCATTCCCCGTCCGAACCGACCGGACCGACCAGTGTCGGTCCCGAGCATCCGGGGTGGAGCCGACCGAACGTCCCGGCGATGGGGACCGACGAACTCGCCCCGAATCCGGGAAGTTGACCCTTCAAATGAACGGAGGACGGCGGCCGCTGACCCCGGGCACCTGGCCGGCCGAGAACCGGTGGATCGGGCCACCTCATGAAATATCGTTATATTAGAAACCAGATATAACGGTTTACGTTGGCACGTGGAAACATGGGCAAAACGGGCGGTTAGAGGGCCTATGCCCTGTTATAGGCCAATAAATTGAGGGCCAGACGTTTTATCATAAGGACGAGTAGTAACGGTTGGAGCCACCCGGACGGGCGGGATGACGGCGCGTTCCGGACCCGCCCGCCGGGCCCAAAAGAAACGAGGTGATACCTGTGGATCAAATCAGAATACACGGACGGGGTGGACAAGGTTCGGTTACACTGGCACAGTTGCTCGCCCAGGCGGCCCACGAGGAGGGCATCTGGGCGCAGGCGTTCCCGTCGTTCGGCGTCGAACGGCGAGGAGCACCCATCGAAGCGTTCGCGCGCTTCGACGACAGCAAGATTACCGACCGCAGCCAGGTCGACGAACCCGACTACGTGATCGTCCAGGACGTCAGCCTTCTGGAGTACGTCGACGTCACCGACGGCCTCGACGAGGACGGGCTGGTGTTGATCAACACCGCCGCCGAGGCCGACGAGGTGGACGTCGAAACCGACGCCGAGGTCGTCACGGTCGACGCGACCGAGATCGCGCTCGATCACCTGGGCAAGCCGATCATGAACACGGCGCTGCTGGGCGCGTTCGCCGGCGCGACGGGGCTGATCGAGCAGGGGAGCATCGAGGAGGTCATCGACCGCGAATTCGGCGGCGAGATCGGCCAGCAGAACGTCGCCGCGTCCACGGACGCGTTCGCGGAGGTGCAAGCATGAGTTCCAACGATCCGTACGAGGACCTGACGATCACGACCGGCGCCGTCGTCGAACCGAACACCTCGCTGGTGAACAAGACCGGGTCGTGGCGGCAGTTCCGACCGGTCATCGACCAGGACGCCTGTATCGGTTGCGGGCAGTGTGATACGTTCTGTCCGGACCAGGCCGCCAAGCCGATCGGCGACGGCGACGTCTACGGCATCGACCTCGACTACTGCAAGGGGTGTGGCATCTGCGAAGCCGAATGCCCCGTCGACGCCATCGAAATGGTCCGGGAGGAGGCATAAACCATGGCGAAAGCAGAGGAAACCGAGGACGAGACGGAGATCCTGAAGGGAACGTCCGCCGTGGCGAAGGGCGTGATGTCCGCCGATCCCGACGTCGTCTCGGCGTACCCGATCACGCCCCAGACGGGCGTCGTCGAGAAGCTGTCCGAGCTCTTCGCCGACGGCAAGATGGACGGCGAGTTCATCAAGGTCGACAGCGAGTTCAACGCGGCCTCGACCTGCATCGGCGCGAGCGCCGCCGGGGCCCGCGTGTTCAGCGCGACGTCCTCGCAGGGCCTGAAGCTGATGAGCGAGCCGCTGTTCACCGCGTCGGGCATGCGCCTCCCGATCGTCATGGCCGTCGCGAACCGGTCGCTGTCGGCCCCGCTGTCGATCTGGGCGGACCACACCGACTCCTTCGCCGAGCGCGACGGCGGGATGATCCAGTTCTACGCCGAGGACGTCCAGGAGGCGGTCGATCACGTCCTCCTGGGGTACAAGGTGGCCGAGACGGTCGACCTGCCCGTGATCTCGACGTTCGACGGGTTCATCCTGACCCACGTGCAGGAGCCGGTCGACCTCCCGGACGAGTCCGAGACGTCGGAGTTCCTGCCGCCGCGGGACCCCACGTACACGCTCGACCCCTCCGACCCCAAGACGATGGGGGCCTACGCGCGGCCGGAACACTGGATGGAGACCCGCTACGAGGTCCACCGCGCGCTCAACGAGTCCCGCGACGTCATCGCGGCGGCCGTCGAGGAGTTCGCCGACGTCTTCGGTCGGGACTACACCGAGTACGGCGGCATGATCGACACCTACCGCGCCGAGGACGCCGACTACGTCCTCCTCGCGCTCGGGTCGATCGCCGGGACGATCCGCGAGGTCGTCGACGACTACCGCGCCCGCGGCGAGAAGGTCGGGATGGTCCGGCCGCGGATCTTCCGACCGTTCCCCGCCGAAGCGCTCCGTGACGCCCTGGCCGGCAAGGAAGCGGTCGGCATCCTGACGAAGGAGGTCTCGCCGGGGTACGAGAGCGCCCTCGCCGGCGAGGTCAAGGCCGCGCTGTACAGCGCCGACGACCGCCCGGCGGTCCAGGACTTCATCATCGGGCTGGCCGGCCGCGACGTGACGAAAGACGAGATCGCCGAGATGATCGAGGAGACCAAGGCGACCGAGCGCGAGATGGACTTCGCCGACGAGGAGTCCTGGCCGCAGCTCCGCGATGAAATCGTCAACGAGGAGGTGGACTTCAAATGAGCTCCGAACACCAGGACCACACCGACGAGATCACCCACGAGGACGACCTGTGGAACCCCGGTCACCGGGCGTGTGCCGGCTGTGGCCCCGCGCTGGCGATGAAGTACGTCACCGAGGTCGCGGGCGAGGACACGATCGTCGCCAACGCGACCGGGTGCATGGAGGTCGTCTCCACGCCGTACCCCGAGAGCGCGTGGGGGACCAGCTACATCCACAACATCTTCGAGAACGCCGCCAGCGTCGCCGCGGGGGTCGAGGCGGCCTACCAGTCCTTCGACCGCCGCAAGCCCGACGAGTTCACGAGCATGGACGACATGAACCTCGTCGCCATCGGCGGCGACGGGGCGACCTCCGACATCGGCTTCCGTGCGCTGTCTGGCATGCTGGAGCGCGGCCACGACGTCCTGTACATCATGTACGACAACGAGGCGTACATGAACACGGGCATCCAGCGCTCCAGCCAGACGCCGTTCGGGGCCGAGACGACGACCTCGCCCCCGGGGAAGGAGAGCGTCGGCAACGACACGCACAAGAAGGACGTGGCCTCGATCGTCGCCGACCACGGCGTCGAGTACGTGGCGACCTCCTCGATCGCCTACCCGCAGGACTACAAGGACAAGATCGAGAAGGCCCTCGAGATCGAGGGGCCGAAGTTCATCCACGTCTACGCGCCGTGTCCCGTGGGGTGGAACTTCGAAGCCGACAAGACCGTCGAACTCGCCCGCCTCGCGGTCGAGACCGGGATCTTCCCGGTCTTCGAGATGGAGGACGGCGAGCTCACCGACGTGCGGACGGTGAAGGACCGCAAGCCGGTCGAGGAGTTCCTCGAGCACCAGGGCCGGTTCGAGCACCTCTTCGGCGACGAGAAGGACGAGGAGACCATCGGCGAGATCCAGTCGTTCGTCGACGGCCGCGCCGAGGACCTCGGCATCGACGGGTAACCGGGCCGAACCCGTCCGTCGCCTCGTAGCGGTCGGCGACCCGCCGGCTAGTTGCGGACCCCGATCGTCGTTCCGACGGCTGTCCACTCGGCCGTCGTCGCCCCCGTTTCTGCGTCATCGAGTATCGCGGCGCGGACCGACGGGCGAGTCGTTGCCAGAACGTGAGAATGACCAACAAGTTTACGTTACCTTGTGACAGGCTACCAAATATCAATGTTCTCGGAGATCGACGAGGAGATCGAACTGATAGACCGACATCTCCGGATATTCGCGCTGGTCCGCGAGCGCGGCCCGATCGGCATCGTCAAGCTGTCCGAAGCGACGGGGTACCCGAAGCACAAAGTCCGGTACTCGCTGCGGGTCCTCGAGGAGGCAGGCGTGGTCGAACCCACCGACCAGGGCGCCGTACCCACGGACGAGGCCGAGGCGTTTCTCCGGTCCCACCGCGACCGGATCGACGACCTGATCGAACGGCTCGACGCCCTGCGGCCGGTCCAGCCCGAACCGAACGTTTCCCCCTGATCGATCGAGTCCTTCGGCGTCAGCCCGTCGGCGGGTAGGTACGCGTGACGTATTCGATCAGTGCGTCGACCCGCTCCGCGTCGAACGTCCAGAACCCCCGATAGGTGTTCCCCCCGACCTGCTCGGCGACGAGCCCCGCCTTCCAGCCGTCGTTGCCGGCCCCGTCGTGCAGAACGAACCACGCGTCCCGGATCTCGTCCCCCCGGCCGCCGTGGACCGTCACGTCGAGACCGGGCGGCACCTCGGCGTCCGGAACCCCGTACACGTGGACGTCGACCGGCAACTCGCCAAGGCGGCGATACACCCGCCGGGTCCCACGCTCGCCGGTCAACCGCGACAGGCGCTGGAACGAGGCGTGGAGTTCGCCGCCGCCGGCCTGCCAGGCCATCGCCTCCACGTGGCGCGACACCTGGATCAGGACGAACTTGTTCTCGCGCTCGCCGGGGATCCGAACCGATCCCAGTTCGGTGATCACCTCCGGCGTCGCGACCTCGTCGAGCGGTCGGGCGCCGGTCGCGTAGATGTCGGCGTTGACCACGAGCACGCTGTCACGAACGGCCTCCAGCGGGGAGACGGCCAGCGGTCGCTCGCCGTCGTGGAGGACGACCGCGTCGGTCGGGGCGTCGACGTCGATCTCCGCCTCGCGGACGGTGACGCTCATCGGTTCGAAGAACTGGGCGAGCATGTCGTACACCGGCCGGAGGGACTCCCGGTTCAGGACGGTCACGGTGAGATCCGGCGACCGAACCTCGTCGATGAACTCGCCGATGGTCATTCCGACGACCGGAGGTACGAATCGTCCCGGAATACGCTTATTGGCCGATTCGCGACCCGTGCGGGTCCTGGAGTACGCAGGCCGATCGGTCCCCGACGACGACCTGGAGCGACGGGGTTCGCCGCTTTCACCCCCACTGCCACGTTCCCGACCGTCGGCCAGGTCTGCGGCGGCCGTCGCCGAAAGACGGGCCTCGGACTGTACGTGCTCGACGTCGAAGGACGGACCCAGAAAGCCGGACGCAATCGGCCGATTCACCCGAGGAGGCCCCACGCGAGGAGGCCGACGCCGACGAGGACGAAGAGTCCGCCGACGATTCGGTTCCGCCGTATCGCCGACGTGCGGGACGAGTGGGCAACGTCCTCCGGGTCGATCCCTCGCAACCGCATCGACCGTTCGAACTCGTCCTCGGCGGCGAGCGACACGCGGAGGCCGGCCACGGCGGCAATCGCGCCGAACACGAGCCAGGGAAGCGCTACCATCGCGAACCACGTCGACCGGCGAGGGAAAAACGGTTCCTTCGGGTATCGGACGGAACGCCGGCCGCCCGATCACCGGAGCGTCGCGGCGGCGCCGACGGTAACGAACGCGACGAGAACCGTGCCGAGGACAGCCAGCCCCAGGCGGATGCCGACGATCGCCGTCCCGAAGAACACGAGGCCGAACGGGATGCGACCCGTGCCGAGGAGGCCGTACCCCAGCAGCATCGTCAGGACGGCCGGGTACCCGGCGCCGCGGTCGCGGACCTCCTCGATGACGGGATAGACGCCGTACGGACCGGTCGGGAACAGGCCGGTGAGGAAGCCCGCAGCGAGGACGTTCGGGACGCTCGCCGCTCCGCCGAGGCGCTCGGTGATTTCCTCCCGGGGAACGAGCGTCCCGATCGCGCTCGCCAGGAACAGCGACGCGACGATCAGCGTGAACAGCTCCCCGAACGTGGTGAGCCCCTGGACGGCGCTCTCCCGCGCCGCGGCCGGATCGAGGACGAGCAGGACGGCGTACACCGCCATTGCGCCGAGGACGACGACCCGCTGGCCCCACTCGCTTCCGATCAGATAATCGAGCGCGCGCATGGATCAGACCACCACGAACGCGACGAGAGAGAGCAGGACCGCGACCGGCACGGCGACGAGCAGTCGCACCCCCACCACCTCGGCGTCGAAGAAGACGAGACCGTAGGACGCCCGGATGACGCCGATGGCCCCGTACCCCGTGAGCATCGCGACGACGGCCGCCGTGCTCGCGCCCTGCTCCGAGACGCCGGCGATGATGGGGTAGACGGCGTACGGGCCGCCCGGCAGGAACCCGCCGAGGAGCCCCGCGACGACGACCCCTATCGGGCCGGCGGACTCGCCCAGCGTCGACTGGACGGCCCCGGTCGGAACGAGCGCCCCGATCGCGCTGGCCAGCAACAGGGCCGCCAGGATGAGCGTGAACAACCCGAGGAACGTCCGGGTGCCCTCCTCGACGCTCGTTCTGGCGTCGTCGGGCCGCCTGACGGAGAGGTACCCGTAGACGAGGACCGTCCCGAGGATGACGAGGCGTTGCCCTGGCGACGATCCGATCAGGAGATCGAGGGCTGACATGGTTCCCCGTTCGGCGTCCCCTGCCATCAGCGTACTCGTTGGGAAGCCGGTCGATAGAGGTCCCCGTCCGGGATGCCCCGAGGGGCCGTACCACGGTGATCGTGAAATCCAACGCACGGCCAGCGAAATCGGGCGGCGGAGCGGGATTCATGCACACCTCACATCCCGGGAATCCCCGAAGGCTTTTCGCTTTCAGAAAAAGAAGTACCGGGTAGTGAGCGGACTGGTAGATCATGATGGACGAAACGCATCCAAGCGGGGAACGGCGAACCGAAGACCGACGGATCGATGCGGCCAAATGGTCGGCCCGTCAAGATCAACCGAACCATGAGCCCGACGTATCTACCGGGAGTGTCGAGGTGACCGACTGATGTGTCTCGGCATCCCCGGCGAGATCAAGTCGATCGACGGGATGGAGGCGACGGTCGAGTTCTGGGACGTCGAAAAGGCCATCCGGATCGACATCGTCGGCGACGAGGTCGAGGAGGGCGACTACGTCCTCAACCACGCCGGCTTCGCCATCCGGAAGATTCCGGACGACGAGGTCGAGGAGACGATCGCCCTGTACGAGTCGATCCTCCAGGGCGACGAGGCGGACGGCCTCGAGGAGATCGGCGCGATGGACGAGGAACTCGGCATCGGTGGTGCAAATGAGTGACAGTGAAGCCCTGCAGTTCCGCGACCCGGAGAAGGCCGATCGGCTGACATCGCGCCTCGACGCGCTGATGGACGAGATCGGGCATCCGGTCAACATCATGCACGTCTGTGGCACCCACGAGCAGTCGATCGCGAAGTACGGCCTCCGCAGTCGGCTGCCGGACGGCCTCTCGGTTCGCATGGGGCCGGGCTGTCCGGTCTGCGTCACCAACATGCCCGAGGTCGACGAGGCCGTCGCGCTGGCCGAGGACGGCAAGATCGTCGCGACCTACGGCGACATGTTCCAGGTCCCCGGAACCGAGAAGAGCCTGGAGGACGCCAAGGGCGAGGGGGCCGACGTGCGCGTCGTCTACAGCGCGAGCGAGGCCCACGAGATCGCCGCGGAGAACCCCGACGAGGACGTGGTCTTCTTCGCGACCGGGTTCGAGACGACCGCCGCGCCGACGGCGGCCGTCCTGACGGACGACCCCGTGGACAACTTCTACGTCCTGTCGGCCCACAAGTACGTGCCCCCGGCGATGGAGGTCGTCGCCGAACTCCCCGACACCGACATCGACGGCTTCCTCGCGGCCGGCCACGCTGCGGTCATCACCGGCTACGGCCTCTTCGAGGAGTTCGTCGATGAGTACGAGACGCCCGTCGTCGTCGGCGGGTTCGAACCGCTGGACGTCCTGCTGGCCCTCGAGCGACTCCTGACGTTCATCCGCGACGGCGAACCCGGCCTCGACAACGCGTATCGGCGCGTCGTGAGCGAGGAGGGGAACGTCGCCGCCAAGGAGCGCATGTGGGACGTCTTCGAGACCACCTCCGGCGAGTGGCGCGGCATCGCCGAGATCCCGGACGCGAACCTGGTCATCAGCGAGGAGTACGCCGACCACGACGCCAGAACGCAGTTCGACGTCGCGCCCGACGTCGGCGAGGGCGACCCGCTGACCGAGCAGTGCATCTGTGGCGACATCATGGCCGGCCAGGCCGACCCCGACGAGTGCGACCTCTTCGGCGAGGAGTGCACCCCGCAGAACCCGGTGGGCGCCTGCATGGTGTCCAGCGAGGGGACCTGCAAGATCTGGCTGGAATACGGGGGCCAGCCCGACCTCTAACCATGAGCGAGGAGGCATCCGACGCGACGAACGGAGCCGGGGAAATCGAGGGCACGGTCACGCACGCCCACGGCGCCGGGGCCGGCCCGATGCGGGAACTCATCCAGGAGCGCATCCTCCCCCGGTTCGACGGCGAGTCGCCGGCAGACGGCGTGGGGCTCGCGGCGCTCGACGACGGCGCCGTTCTGCCGATCGGCGACGGCCGCTCCGTCGTCGTCACCACCGACAGCCACGTCGTGTCCCCGCAGTTCTTCCCCGGCGGCGACATCGGCCGACTGTCGGTCTCCGGGACGGTCAACGACCTCGCGGTGATGGGTGCGACCCGCCCCGTCTCGCTGACCTGCTCGTTCATCGTCGAAGAGGGATACCCGCTCTCGCGCCTCGACCGAATCCTGCAGTCGATGGAGGCGACCTGCGAGGAGGCCGACTGCGAGATCCACACCGGCGACACGAAGGTGATGGGTAGCGGCGAGGTCGACGGCATCGCGATCAACACGGCGGCGG
>Ga0207797_1000452_pt1 | contig 31641 bp, 37 predicted proteins | sample PRCRCaboRojoPR_6_FD_187275 | JGI IMG/M metagenome (GOLD analysis project Ga0207797, IMG submission 187275) | Marine sediment microbial community from Cabo Rojo, Puerto Rico - PR CR 10% Liquid 1 (SPAdes) | ecosystem: Environmental > Aquatic > Marine > Coastal > Sediment | place: Cabo Rojo, Puerto... | reverse complement strand
CCAGAATAAAACCACATAGTTATCTCCGCTTTTGTGGTCTTTTCCGTTTCTTATAGTGTTTCTCGTAATGTCGTAACGAGATTTTATGTTTTTTGCCGGAGAGAATAGAGTGATTTGAATTTTGGTTACTTTGTTACGACAGACCAGAGATAATTCTAAGGAGAACAACGGGTTAGCGTATAGTAATTACGTCGTAATCACAGAGGGGGTAATTACTACGAACGCACTCCGTCTTTTCACAGTCGCGTAGAGAGAGGAGAGAGGTAGTGAGGGCTTTTTCTTCTCTATATAGGGGGGGGGCAGAAAGAAGATTGCTTTCTGTGATAGGGAGAGCTATTTTCTTATAACGATAATGAGGAGGCTCCAATGACATTCCAATCGGATCTTGTCTATCGCTATTATCTCGCCGGATATTTAGGGCTCTTGGGAGGGAAGCGTGATTATAATAAGATTTTCGGGTATCCGGAGAAGCTAACCTTTGATCATTTCTATCAGATGTATGATCGGAAGGGGCTGGCACGCCGACTGGTCACACTCCCGGCGAGTTTAACGTGGAAAGAACAGCCGATTCTCCGGGATGGTGATGAGGAAGAGACGCCATTTTTACAGGGATGGCAGCAGATTATCGATAACGATCAGCTCGCCGTATTCCATTATCTCGAGCGGATTGATCGGATTTCGGGTATCGGACGCTTCGGTGTGCTACTCTTAGGGCTGCGCTCGGAGTCCGATTCTTTAGCAGAACCGTTAACAGAAAATGCGCTGAGTGATCCGCAGGATCTCCTGTATTTTTCTCCGTTTCATGAGGGAAGTGTGACAATTCTCTCATATGATACTGATGTGCGCTCCGAGCGCTATGGGCGTCCGGAGATGTATGAGATTGAGATGTCCTCGGATGAGGCATTCAATAAAGCACACCGGAAGCAGCAGGTCCATTGGACGCGCGTAATCCATGTTGCAGAGGATTTAGAGGAAGATGAGGTTTACGGGACACCTCGTCTTCGTGCGATTTATAACGACCTCTTGGATCTCTATAAAGTTTCCGGTGCTGCGCCGGAGATTTATATGAAGGCTGCCCTTCGCCGGGTACTTTTTAACGTCGATGCAGATGCTGAGGTTGAGGATGAGGACGCGCTGAAACAAGAGTTAGAAGAGTTTCAGCATGAGATGAAAGAGTATTCCTTGGTGCAGGGAGTTACCCCCCATACGATTGATTCGGATATTCGTTCTCCGAAAGAGACGTATGATATTATTCTGCAAAATATCGCCGGAGCGAAGGGGTATCCGAAGCGGCTCTTAACTGGATCGGAGCGCGGTGATTTAGCTTCTTCGATGGATGCGGCTACACTCTATGGTGAAATGTCCATGCGTCAGGAGAAACACGCCTTTCCCCGGATATTGCGTGCCTTGACAAATCGCTTAATTTGGCTCGGAATATTGGAGGCGCCTCGGAACCGGATTACGGCAGAATGGCCTCCCTTGTTTGAGATGTCAGAGAAAGAGCAGGCAGAAATCGCACAGACGTTGACGGCTGCGTTAAAGAACCTCTCTCCGACACCAATTCCGGATCTCTTGGATGAGGCAGAAGCCCGGACAGAAATTTTCGGGTGGAGCGCGGAACCAGAGACGGAGCGCTTAGCGACCAATATCTTAGAGCAGATGATTGATGAGGATGAAGTGATGGCAGAACAGATCCTTGCTCGAACGGATGAGAAGCCGGTCACAGTGATGCAGCTTCTTCGGGGATTACAGCAGATTGCCCGGGAGAATGGTGCGGTTGAATGACGTTAGCAATTCATAAGACAGTTCCGCGTGCTGATCCGACCCGCACCGGGAAGCTGCGTCAATCCTATCGGGGGCAGTTTCGAAGGCGCTGGCGTCGGGTAAAGGGCTTAGTCAATACGACCTTTATTGAAAATGATGCTGCTGAATTAGCTGATCCGGAAAAGCATCGTCCGCTTCATATTCACGCCTCCCCCGCAGAAACCTTCACTTTCGGGAACGTGGAGCAGCTTTCCGATGAGTTCGCGGTCTGGTTTCGACAGGTTGTTGCAGAGGAAGTCGGCGGTGTCTCTCCGCGTGCGGCGACACAAGACCCACTCTATACATGGCAAAAGCCTTTAGTGCAGGGGGCAGTTATTAAGGGGATGGATTCAGCGCTCAATGCTCTCCGCCGTGCCGGAGTACAAAACCTCGCCACCTCTGCACATGAATTAATCCGGCATCCGCATTTTGCTCGGACCGTGCGGGAATTGAGTATTCAGCACTACGACCGGTTAAAAACAGTTCAAGACGCGACGGTATCACAGGCGGCTCGCAAGACGCGCGATACGTTAGTGCAAGGCTATGCAGAGCATCAGACTCCCCGACAGATGGCGCGCAATCTCGCCGGAGCAATCAATGACCGGGTTGATAAGGTCGGGCTCCGGCGGTCGCTTACTATCGTCCGGACAGAAATTACTCGTGCACATGCGGAGGCGTCGTTAACGACCTATGAGGCTGCCGGAGTCCAGAAGGTTACAAACTTTGCCGAGTTCTCCACCGCCTCTGATGAGCGCGTCTGTCCGATTTGTCTCGGTTGGGAGGGCGTTGCAGTGACAATAAAAGAGGCGCGTGGAACGATTCCCCTGCATCCGATGTGTCGGTGTATTTGGCTGCCGTCCTTTGATGAGCACCAAGATTTCTTACCAAAGGGAACATTAGATAAGATCCTTATGCGGTTAGACTTAGTTCTTTAGGCTTAAATTCTTTTCTTGCGTCCTGAATTCCCTTTCAATATCTTATTTGCAAATCATATCGGTGCTGTTTTTCATTAATCCGCCGTCAATTCCAAAGGAATTAAGGCGCCTATGAACCCCTTATTTCAGTATTCAGTTCTGTTAACGACCGGAGAAACACGCCGGGAGAAATGGAACGGGCGTGAGTATCTGGTGATTCCGGCGAAGTCTCTGAAATCGATGGTTTTAAGAGGAGCGAACAACCCCGCTCCGGCATATCTTCCGGAATCAGAGCTCGTGAACTCTGTTCCATATTGGGAGGGAACGGAGGTAACGTTAGACCATCCCCATAATGGCGAGACCTATGTGTTAGTAAACTCCTCGCCGGAGATTCGGCAGCAGTATGTAATTGGACAAAACCGCCATGTGCAGTATGATGGACAGTTTCTTGTGCATGAGATGTGGTTAGATATTGAGCGAACGAATGCTGTTGATGACGCTGTTATTCCACACTTTGAGGCCGGGAAAAACGCTTCTGTTTCAGTCGGGTATTTAGCCCGGGAATTCCAGAAATCTGGGGAGCATCACGGGCAGGAATATGATTTGGTGCAATCTGATCTCATTCCGGATCATATCGCGGTACTCTTAGATGCGGATGGTGCATGTAGTCAACAGGATGGCTGTCAATTAAATGTACATGTCCTTTCTTCGGCGCGCACACCGCATTATTCCGGGACGGAATCAACGGATTGGAGCTCTGTCAGTAAGTCGCTTTCGACCTTCATTGATGCGTACTATGATCAGACCGGGACAACCCCTCCGGAAGAGGGCAAGCCGTCAACTGTTAGCGGAATGTCGGCAAACATGAAATCATGGATTGCGCAGAAAACGTTGTTAGGAGAGACGGAATCGAACAGTGTAAATGATCTGATTGCACTCCCCGTAGTGAATCCCCGGACATTGCGGCTCAATGAGGGGGCCTTGGATGCGGTGATTCGTCTTGCGCCCCGGATGGAGGGTGTCTCAGAGTCTACGATCAACAGTGCAACCGGTATGGCGCGGCGCTTACTTCGGGAGGAGTTTGATCGGGAGTTTGAGACAGAGCGCCAGACGGCAGAATCCTTTGCACAGGCGATGCTTCGGGGATTGCATCAAGCCGGAATCAGTTTACAGGAACTATTTAACGGAAACAAGGGAGAGATCAAGATGGATGAGAAGGAACGGCAAAAAACGATTGATCAGTTAGCTCAAGTAGAGGATCTTGGGCTGTCTACAGAGCAGCTGAACGACCGCGATTGTAAGGAGCTCGTGGCGTTTCGGGCGTACTATCTTGAAGACGACCCAGAGAACGCCACGCAGACTCCGGAGAAATCCACTCAGAACAAGGTGGACGGGAAAGAGGCGGTGCCAGTCGAGGACAAGGTGACAGTGGAAGTAGATAAGGCGACAGCGGAGCACCTGCAGCAGTTCGATTTCGAGAAAGCAGAACGGGCGCTTAAGGCGTATGAGGCGCAGCAGCAGGAAGCGGAGGAAGAGGCGAAACAGCTCCGGAAAACGCTGGTCGATAAGCACGGATTTGAGACTGCAGAAGTTGAGCAGTACAATCTTGAGACGCTCAAGACACTCAAGACGCGAGTTGAGAAGCCTGTGCCGTCGTATCGGCGGAGTGGTCCGAAAGAGACACAGCAGGAGCATGATGGTCCGGGAAGTTTGCAGACCTACGGCGCTGAACGCGAAAACGGCGAACAAGACTAAGCTGCACAGGGAAACAAGGGGAAAGTGAACAGAGTGTTAACGGAAGCAAGGGAGCAGAACCATGACGAATACTCGTAGGATTATTAAATCTCCCGGTGCAGTGCAAGGGTATCTCATCCAGAGTGATGAGCAGGCAAGTGAGATTATCCGACCGGGAGCCTGTATTGAGCCGGGTGGATCAGCAGATGTCCAGAATGTATCAACGCTGGGAGCCGCGCAACCGCTTCGTGTCGCGCTCGGCGGGGTTGACGGTATTGATCCCACCGTCCTTGTGTTGACTGATTGGACTGATGCTGACGGGCAGATCGCTGCCAATGAGCTTGTCCGGTCGATCTATCTGCCGACCGGCATCCTTTTTTATGGGTGGCTGGCAGATGGTGAAAACGTAACTGCACTGGAAACACCGCTGGAATTCCATGATGACGGATCGTTTCAGATCCACTCAGGACAGGCGGTGGATGAGAGTGGGTCGGCAAGCTATACGATCATGGATGGCGTGGTAAAAGCCTATGCCATGGAAACGGTCGATAATAGTGGCGGCTCGAATCCGGTCAGAATTGTATGCCGTGCAGCGTAATCGGCATCACCATGAGTAAGAATCGAAACGAAACGTAGGAGCGAACTATGGATGGAAAGAATTATCGAGTGCAGCGTTCGTCTCCCCGCGAGATGATTCGTGGTCAGATGGCTATGCGGATCATGGAAGCGGAGGGTGATGTCGGCAGGGCATTACGGACGTATGACACGCTGCAAAAAGATCAGTGGAAGCAACTGGACAGCACGGTGAAAACCATCGTGCGTCAGAACTTGGTCGTTGCACAGGATCTCCGGAATACTCCGGGAATTCTCAATCCGATTAACAATATTGGCATCTTGCTTTCGGAATGGCAGGATGTATCTGATATTGGAGATGCCCAACGCGATATGATGGGGTTGGAGCGCGGAGAGAATCAGGGCATTGATTTCGGACTGAACGCTGTGCCGATTCCGATCACGCACATGGATTTCGATCTGCCGTGGCGACAGCTGCAGGCCTCCGCCGGTGGGGGGGCAACCACACTAGATACGCGGATGGTTGCACTGGCAACGCGGAAAGTGTCGGAATCCATTGAGGATCTCTTTCTCTACGGTGATTCCAGTATCACCCTTAATGGGAACTCGATCTCCGGCATAATGAACCATACGAATGTTGTGACGGGATCGCTAACGGATGGGTGGAATGATGCGACGAACCGGGACCCGGTTGAGGACGTCATTCAGATGAAGAAAGAGATGGTCGGAATGGGGTTTCCGGAGCAGGGACCGTATAATGTGTACGTGCCCTCGAACTATTCAGATGTTCTGGAAAACGACTATAAGCAATATTCGGAGCGAACCTATCGGCAGCGGATTCTGGCAATCAACGGCATCAATGATGTCAAGGTTGCACATCGGTTGAACAACTCAACGATGTCCGGGATCTCTGATGATGAGGTTGTGATGGTGTATATGTCTCCGGAGCAAATTGCCGTTGATCAGGCATCAGATATTCAGCCGGTTGAGTGGGATTCGCAGGGAGGGTTTGTGACGGATTATAAGGTCTTTTCTGCAGTCACACTCCGCCTCATGCCGGATTATAATGGGACGCTCGGTATCGTCGTTTATTCCGATACACCATAAGCGCGGAGAGCTACTGGGGAGTTTAGTATTTAATACTGGCTCCCCGGCTCTGTTTCATTAATACAAGGAGAAAAGCATGGGAAAGCAGGTTCGTTTAACCGGTGGCAAGCATACGACAGCAGAGGGGACAGAATATTTTCCCGGAGATGTCTTTGAACCGACAGAACGGGAACGCCGAATTCTCTCTGCGAAGGGCAAGATAGAACCGATTGAGGCTAAAACCTCTCCAACGCCAACGAACCCCTTACCAGAGGATCTCCCTGGTCGACGGGAGTTCTTTCAGGCAGGGTTCACTCGTCTTGAAGCGATTCAGGTGCTGACAGACTATACACAGGTGAAGGGGATCGGCAAAGTGACCGCACAGGATGTACGGAGCTACTTCGGAGAGGCACCGTCGGAAGAAGAAACGGAAGTCGAGACGGAAGTCGAGACGGAAGAAGAGATATAACAGGATAGGTAGGTACGCCCCCCGTGGATATGACTTTCTGGACGCTTTTAGGCTCTCTTGTCTCAACGGCAGTAATTGTTGGTATCGCCTATGGGATCTTAAAGCGTGATACCGGAGACAATAAGGAGCACATTAAGGAATTGGATAAGAGCAAAGCCAATAAAGAGCGCGTTGCAGCGGCTGAGAAGGAGATTGGACTGCTTCGGGAGCAGAAAGTCGGCTATGCTGCCTTGGAGCCAATGCTCTCTATTCTGCATTATAAGATTGATTTGCTCTTAGACGCCTCTGATATTCATATTAAGGAGCCGGAATTTCAGCGGTTTTATTCGCGGTATCACCAGGAGAGGTCAGCGCAAGGAGAACAACGTGAGGGTGGGTAATGCGCTTTCCTGACTTTCTCCTTGTGCCGTTACTCACTCTCACTTCATTCTAAACAAGGAGAAGGATGTATGATGCGGTTTTTTACGATTCTTCGGAAGGCCTTGGCGATTGCGGAGGTTCTACGACAGAGTGAGCATCTGATTGAGGAGGGGCAAGATGTTTCACAAGAAACCCGTAATCTATTCCGAAAGGTCCGGAAGTTTGCTGAAGATGGCGATTTCACGGCAGAGGAAGCGCAGCAAACGTTTCAAGAGCTGCAGGACGTTCTGCAGGAAATCGCGGATGTTGTCGAAATTGTCATTCCGGCATATGGGAAGATTCGGGAAATTCTTCGGAGGGAGTGATGGCACGCATTACAGCAAGCGATGTACAGGCGATTGTGGATACAGCAGTCTCAGCAGAGCATATCGAACGATTTATTGATTTGGCAAATCTCCTTGTCGACCGGCATCTCAACACTGATGAATATACGTGGAATCCCGGGGAATTAGAGAATATCGAACTCAATCTGGCAGCGCATTTTACCACCGCACGAGATCCGCGTATGCAGAGTGAGTCGTTGGATGGATTCTCACGCCGCGTTGCGGGAAACTTCGGTGACTTCCTCCATCGGACACAGTATGGTGAGATGGCAATGATGCTTGATCATACAGGGACGTTGGCACGGGTGAAAGAAAATAAGAAAGTGCTCTTGAAAGTGCTCACATGAAAGATTTCGTTACCCTACTGGGCTACACAGAAGCGCTGGGGGCATTGCAGCAAGTGCGGGATCGTTGGCGCTTTCCTGCAGGCTGGCAGGCGTATACGGATGTTAGTTATGCGGTGCATCAGGAGTTTGGGACCAAGAAAATGCAGGGAAAATTCTATCTCCGGCGAGCAGCTGATCGGACGATTCGGAACGTTGAGGCGATTCCGGGGGTTGGGGCAATTTCCGCTTTTCGAGAGCAGAATCCGCCGGACAAGCTCTTAGAGCTGATCGCATGGCAGGTCGTTCGAGAGGCAAAGCGTCCGCCACCGGTCGGAGCGCCGGTTGATACGGGAAACTTGCGGGGGAGCATCTCCGCAGAACGGGTATAAATGCAGCTTTCTACTGGGGCAGATCGGATTTTGGCTGCCGGGCAAACAGTTACGGTGCGGACGTATATACCGAATGGGCGGGATGCTTATAATGATCAGCAGTATACAACTACTGAGCGCGAAATTCAGATGCATGTTCGGTATTATGCCTCGAATGAGCGCATTGTCACGATTCGCGGGGAAGAACATTTCGCACATATGAAAGGGTATGCGTCACAATCAGAAGCCTTCCAGACGTATCAAGGTGGAGCGAAGCATCCGGATGTACTGGTCATTGACGGCAAGGAATTCAAACTACTCTCTGCGTATGCGTCCCCGAACGGTCTGATGATTGTGAACGGGGAGATGCAGCGCCATGAGTAGCAGAGAGGATATACGTATTTTAGTTCGGAACCTCATTCGTGATAACTGGACTCCCGGGAATACGTTTGGAGTTACGCCGTATTTTACGACCGGATGGTATGATGAAGCGTATGAAACGCCACAGATCTCATTTACGAACCCGTCTGATGGTCCGATTAACGGCGGAATGACCGGGTTTAGTGGTATTACGACACAGGGGATTGTGCAGACGATATTAGGAACACTCCAATTAAACTGTTGGGTAACGCGCGCTGCGGCGGAAGCTGTCGGAGCCAATCCCAAACAATTAACATATGAGATGGCGTGTGAGGTTGAACGCATTATCGATGCGAATCCGGGTGTATTAGCCGATTACTTTTTTCTGAGTTTCGGCGGAAAAACAGACGCACCGGATACTGAGGCTTCTCCGACAGTGTTTCGCCAGATGTGCGAAATCGGATACGGCTATATTAAGTGAGGGGAATCTATGTGGATACAAAATCGTAATCTCGCAACACGGAAACTCTATCTGCGTGATTTAATGGATCAGCCCGTTGAGTTTTCGTCAACAGGCAAGGCTCAAGTAACGAGGGCGGTTGGAGAAGCACTTATTGATCGCTGCGCGACAATTGAGCCGGTAGAAACCGACAATTCGGATGAAGGAGGTCATGATGGTTAGAGGGGAAACAGGCTTACGAAATCACCGGGTCGTTTTTACTCGTGAAACGACAATCGGACAGATGGAGACTGATCCGGAGTTCAATTATTTTTCTGATGTCATCCGATCAGTTTCATTCACCCCGGACGCCAGCGTTGAGGCACAGCGCGGGTTAGGGAGTGCTGATCCGATTGATTTTGTCCGGGGTGTAGAGAACCATACGGTGGAGGTGACATATGACCTACAGCAGTGGTTTTCCGCCTCCGGTGATCCAGCATATGATGGACTCGCGCGAAGTAACGGCTATCTTCCGGCAACGCATCTCTTATGGATTCGGACAGAGCTTCCAAATACGAATGTCCATCTGGTCGGCTTAGGAGGGCATATCGGGACAGTAACGCTTAGCGGTGATCCGGGATCACCGCAACCGATTACCGTTACGCTGTCGTATCAGTTTGAGAGAGTGCGGCTCTATGCTATTGATCAGCCCCCGTCCAGTACGACACTGGATGTTGTCTCAACAGACAGTAATGACACCATGGATATTACGATTGAAGATGAAGGCGCGAGTGTCTCTGAAACACTGACGCTGACCGGAACTACGAGTGTGACGTCAACGGAGTCGTTCGCGAATATTGATGCGGTGCAGCTTGCCAGCGCGCCGACCGGGAATATCACAATCAGTGATGGTAGCGGGACGAACTTCGTTACAATCTATGGTGCTGATGAGTATGAGGGGATTGAGGGCGATCTTGGAACGCCGGTTCTGGGCGCGGGGAGTCTTCCGGCAGCTGCAATCGGGACCGCCTATGAAAAGTTCTTGGGCGATACAATTGAGCGTCCTTCCGGGACGGATTTAGCGTATGCAATAAATTCAGCGGAGCTGACGGTGGAGAATAATCTGGAACTCACCCCCCGGATGGCTGGCTTTGCGCAATCAATCGATGTCGGAGACCGTGAAACACAGCTCTCAGCAACGGTGTTCGGACCTTCAGATACGTATGCAAAGGTCATTGAATACCTGCGGAAACAGAAAAACAATATTATTTGGACACTGTCCGGCGGGACGTTGACGCTTCCCAATGCCGCCTTGGTCGATCCCGGTACGCGGTCGAAAGAAGCGGGGCAGGCGGTAATGACACTGGACAATACCTTCGCCGGGGAAGGTTTGACGATCAGCTAACCGTTAGCTGCGAATACTAAAACAAGGGGAAAGTATGGATATTGAGAACCACACACGGAGCAAAGAGGACGTCGCGGGACAGCAGCAGGCGTTCTTAGATCCGGAAGAGCTCTATGTCGGACGTGATGGTTCTGGCAATGTGATTCCTGTAACCGTTACAGCACATGGCTTCGGGGAAGTGCGTGTCAAGCCGATGGTGTATGGTGATACGCTTCGGTTGCAAAACGCTAAGGGGAATATGTTTGAGTTAGATCCCCGGGAGGTGGCGTTTATCCTCCACCATCAGGTGATTGAACCAGATATTTTGGCTCCGGTCCGTACGCAAATGTCTCAACAATATGAGAAAGAGTCTGACGGCTTCTACGAATGGGGCTTTTACGAAGAGCTCTCTGATGCCATGCTCTCTGGAATGAAACCCTTTGCGGTGACTTCTCTTTTAATGGCGGTCTTTCAGGCATCGAATCTATTAGGGAATGCACAGATGCAGAAAGACGGGAGCGTTGCGGTTGATCTGCAGGAAGCAGTCGACCCAAAAAAAAAGTAGATGACGTTGCGTTCTTTGAGTATTGGTTGCATCAGCAGGGGTATCATTATATTGGTGAGACCTCGTTTTATCGGTTGACAATTACAGAGATGCAACGCTTAGTTACAGGATTTCTCACCGTCCATCAAGAGACGGATTCATCGTATTCCGCACATTCGCCACGCACTTCTGATTTACGAGCCTTTCGGGAGTTTCAGGACTCCTTGCAGACAACACAACGAGGATATACCTAATGTTTGGAATCAGCGGTGGAAGTGGAGGCGGATTTGTCACCCGCGAACTGGCAGTCCGTATTCACTCTGATGCAGCAACCTTTCAAAGCGGGATGGCAGGAGCCATTGCCAAGATGCGGTCCTTTAAGCGGATGGCAGGGATTATGGGGACGGCGGTTGCCGGACTTTCCGCACTCATGGTCGGTAAAGGTGTCAGTTCATTGATTCGCTTTGAAGATGAAATGACACAATCGCTGGCAATTATGGGTGACGTGGGAGAGTCGATGCGGGAAGATATGGCGCAGACCGCACGTGAGGTCGCAACGTCAACGCGAATATCGGCAGAGCAGGCAGCTGAATCGTACTTCTTTCTGGCCTCCGCCGGATTAGATGCACAACAATCAATCCAAGCGCTTCCACAGGTCGCGCAATTTGCGCAAGCCGGGATGTTTGATATGGCAACGGCGACAGATCTTGCGACCGATGCGCAAAGTGCCTTAGGATTAAAAGCGCAGGGTGCAACACAGAATCTCCGGAATCTCACGCATGTCACTGATGTTCTTGTGAAAGCGAACACCATAGCGAATGCCAGTGTTGAGCAGTTTTCAACCGCACTTACAACGCAGGCCGGGGCGTCACTGAAAGCCTTTAATAAAGATATGGAAGAAGGTGTCGCGGTCTTAGCTGCAATGGCTGATCAGGGAGTGAAAGCGCAACGTGCCGGTTCTGGACTCTCCCGGATTATTCGGCTGCTCACAAAATCAGCGGTAGAAAATGCGGAGGCACATGAAGAGCTCGGGTTCTCCGTGTTTGATGCGTCCGGACGGATGCGCAACTTTGCCGATATTGTTGCGGATTTAGAGCGAATTACCGCAAGTATGTCGGATGAACAGAAAGCCGCCACATTGGACATGCTGGGCTTTCAGGCACGAGTACAGCAGGTCATCTTACCGCTGTTAGGGACCTCTGAGGCCATCCGGCAATACGAGAAAGATTTGCGAGAGGCTTCGGGAACAACGAAAGAAGTTGCTGCCAATCAACTCAAATCTTTGGGGGCACGGTTGGACTTACTGGGGTCACAGGTTGAAGAAATGACAATGAATATGGCAGAGGGGATGGTCCCCGGATTAGAAGCAGTGGTCGGCATTGTGAGTGATGCGGTACAGGGATTCAATGCAATGAACGAAGCTACCGGCGGATTGTTAGGAACGGTGACAACGATTACTGGTATCTTGGGAGGGCTTGCCTTGGTACTTGGCAGCCTGTTCGGTCCGGTCGGATTGATTGTTGGTGGAATCGCGGTCTTAGGGACATTGGGGTTAGCGTTTCAGAAGCGCGCAAAAGACGCTAAGCGATTTTCTTCTGCGCTACGTTCAATGGGCACGGACGCAGAGACGGCAGAAGAGGCTATGAAGGCGCTCACGGAATCGCAACGTGAGAGTCTGCGGTTCGATCTCATGAAACAGTTAAATTCAACGCGCTCGGCGCTCCGGAAAGCTCGAGAAGAATATGAGCGTGTCTCAGCAGAGACCGAACGATGGAATGAAGCAACCGGCGCACTTACCCCGGAACAGCAACGGCTCAAGCAACGTATTCAGACCTTGACAGAGGAGATTGCACAATACCGAAAAGAATTAGGGTTATTAGCGCAAACCGATCCGACTCCGGCGAAGGGGGCTCATGGCGTTCAGCGACTCAATATGAGTGCGAAGCGCTTAGCAGAGAACACCGGGCTGGCGAATGCGGAGCTTAGTAATACGGCCCTGCGGTTACAGGATATTACCAAGATTGGCGCAACGGAGCTCCGGTGGAATCCCGAGACAGGGCAATGGGAAGAAATTTGGAAACGGGCACAGCAAATTGATGATCAGGTCGGTTATATACAGACATCAATAGAGGGGCTGAATCAGAGCTTAGCGCAAGGAGCCTTTTACCTTACAGATCGGATTCTGGGGGCGTTCCGGGCAATCGCCGTCGAAGGACAGAACGCCGGAGATATTTTCAAGGGGTTGATAGTTGATTTAGGTATGATGGTAACGCGCGCGATTGTTCTAAAACAAGTGATGCAAGCATTGAATATTCCGGCGGGATTCGCTGCCGGTGGTCCGGGAGTCGGCTTAATTAATCTGCTCCGGCTTGTCGGACTGCAACACGGGGGCTTTATCCGTCGCCCGACACTGGCAATGCTCGGAGAAGGATTAGAACCAGAGATTGTTGCTCCGGCATCGGATTTCCGGGATTTTACGGCGACATTGGCTCGACAGGTTCAGCAAACCGTTGACCGGCAACCGGGAGGCGGACTGCAGAGTGTCCGTCGGGAACTGTCCTCCGGCTTTGCCTATCTGGGACAGAAGTTAGATGAAAGTCGGGTGGAAATTCACGGCGAATTTTTACCCGATGAGTTTATTGAATGGTTTATTCGCGCGCGTGAAGAACGCGATGCACAGGTCCGCTAATGGGCATTACGACAATACAACGACCACTCTTAGGACCCGTTTTTCTTTTCTGGCGACCACGGTCCGGTGCAGCAGTGACCGCAGACTGGGAGGATGTCACCGAGTATATGGTCGGCTGGAAGCTGCAAGAGAATCTGGAAGATGAGCCGTATACAATGATCGAGAACAAAGCAACGATTGAGATTTTCGATAAGGATGATCGGTTTCTCCAAACACTCCATGAATGGCAATCGAACCAATATACGCAAATTGAAATGCGGCTCTTTACCTCACAGTCCTCTGCAATGATCTCCTTGGCAGGGCTTCTTTTTCAGGGGATTTTAGTTATGGCAAAGACGCCGGAAAAATATGAAGCGTTGCAAATTAGTCAGCCGGAATATACAGCCAAACTGACGTTAGTTTCCGGAATGGACACCTATAATTATAATGTTTACCAGCAGTTATTAATAGCCGAGAGGCGTGAACGGAAGCGGCTACAGCCAGCGCGTTTTGAGACACAACGTCCGGATACACTCTTTCAGCGGATTCATGTACCCGTGGATCTCTCCGACGTTCCTGATCGGAACAGTTCAGGGAATATTTTTACCTATATTAATGCCGATGAGTTTTTTAAAACGCATACAGAGATGACAGTGAAAGAACTCCTCCGGCAGCTCTGCTTAGCATGGGGAGGGTTCTATACCTTCGAACGGCAGTTTAATCAATTTACGTTCGCCTTACGGACACCGATTACCTCTGGTGGGGAATTACCCTTATTAGAAAGTGCCGAGCAAGCAACGCAGATTACGCCTGAATCGAACCCTTATCGGTATCAGGGGGTCCGAATCCGCTTTACGCCACGTCCGAGTTGGGATATGTTACAGAGCGTGGACTTTAATAGAAGTCGATTAGATCCGCTATTAAAGGCATGGAAGGACTTTCTCACACCGGATGAACGCGGGGAGCTCGCACTCTTAGATGTTTTAGCATATATAACGGTTTTTCCCGGGGAATTGAATCTTGATGCGAATGGACGGATTCGGTACTACAAAGGCGCAAAGTATGTCGAGGGAGATTTCTGCACAATTCTCGTGGGGAATCCGAGCGCTTCGCGCATGTTGGATATTGATTTCCCACTCCTCCCATTTTTAGAGGTTAATGATGCCTATTACAATCAGGCGTTACCGGAAGTACAACCGCCGGATTATCTCAATGAAACCGGTTTTCCGGACTTATATTATCGCGCGGTGATCTTACAGCGGGTGATTCAATCCGCAACGCGCTTCCTTGCACCGGATATTATCTATCAACTCCGCACCCCGCCACCATTACCGTATGTCGGAGCACGATTCCGGTTTGCTCCGCATAAAAGCGGCATTATTGAGTCAGTACAATACGGAGAATCTGGACGATCTAATGCCTTTCCTACGGCAACTATTCGGATTCGGAAAGATCGACAGGTTGTATATGGACCACCAATTCCCAATATTACTGAATAGGGGAAGCAATGGTTATTGAGTATCAAAAAATCATCGGGACGCAAGGTCCGTTAATTGAGCTCCGGACAGCAAAAGGAGACCTTGCCGAATCGTATACCTTTCCACAAATCCCCGGACGGAAACATGATCCGTGGACAGAAGAAGGGGCGCGACAAACTGCGGTGAACGGACAGCGATTAACTCGCTTTTTCGGGTATCGTTATCGAGAACGCATGATCTGGAAAGCGAAATCAGAAACAGATTTTGCGCGTATGCGAGAAATTACGCAATGGCCTCACGCTGTCTACGTGCAACCCTATCAGGATGTCGGGTATAAGTTTCAAGCAACGATTCATGAGCTAGAAGATCGGGAGGTCGGAGAATACGGATTTCTTGTTGAAAGTCAGCAGCGGTTTCCCCACAAACTCTATGCGAAGTCTGCTATTGTTTCCCAGCGTCCGGTGATCTCTGCTGATGGGAGTAATGCTACGCATTTTACAATAGGAGGATAGAATGGCTATCTATGCAGTCCCAATTGATAAATCAGTGGCAGATCAAGGTGTTGGGGATACGATTTCCCTCCGAAATGCCGATGAGTCTACCATCCTTTCACTCTCTGATGCAGATGATGATGGGGTCTGGTTAGTTGATGTCGGCAGTGATTGGAGTAAAATCGATGTCTATGATGTCTATAAGAACGGGAATAAACTCACGTCACAGAATGAGGCACTGTCGCTCTTTTTTCTCAATGAAGCAATCTTAGAGCTTAAAAACGCCTCATTTATTAATTACTCTAATGGATCCAGTGGGTTAGCTGCAACGGATGTGCAAGCAGCGATTGACGAGATTGTTGGGGCGCTCCCTTCGAACGCGCAGCTCTTAGGAACTGATGCCGTCGATAGCACCCATATTCTTTTCGGAACGGATAGCGGAGCGAATGAGGTTAATGATTCCCATCTTCCTTTACACGGAACAGCCAATCCAACAGCGCTCTTCGGAGAAAGTACTGGAACACAAGAAGAGGCAACCACCGCACTTATTAATTTTATGGGACTCTCGAATGGGAAGATTCCGGTCCCGGATACCGCTTATGTGAAGGGCTTAACAGACCTTGCTGCAATGATTCGGAAGTTGGACCGGTCCTTACAAGACGCGGTGACAACAGAGCAGGCGCGGAGCCGGGTGATTTATACCGACGGACAAGCTGGGGATAGTGCGGATGGGATTTCTCCGGTTATCCATACGCATACGAACGGAAGTACTGTAGAGAATTTAGTTGTTGTGCCGTTCTGGAAAACAACTGCCTATCGGTATCTTACGTTTGAGTTCGAACTGCTCTTTCCGACAGGGAGTGTCCAAGACCCTATTTATCTAGCGATCCAGTATAGTCACGATTGGGGCAGCACATGGACCTCATTCGATTCTTATGAGATTGACACACAGGGGAGCTGGTTACAGCGGAGTCATCAGTATGATATTGTCTCAGTCGCTCCGGGGTTGGTATTAGCACGGGTTACATGGACTGATCCGGGGACGAATCCACAAGCACGCGGTGTTCAACTGACATTAACAACGAGCTAATGGTATGACATTTTCACGGCAGGATTTAGGTATTGCAACAGAGGAAACAGGACCGTATACCCGGAAGATCCTCGAAGATCTGCAGGCACAAATTGATACGTTTGCGGTTGACGCAAGCAGTTCAATAGCAATCGATGTCCAGCGGGATTTTGGAGCGAAGGGGGATTCACAGACGGATGATACCGACGCATTACAAAAGGCTTTTAATGCAATCAAGGAAGCTGGCGGAGGGGAAGTCTACTTTCCACCGGGGGATTACGTCATCAGTGACACCTTGGATATTGAGGGGTCGATTTCACTGATCAGTCACTCAATGGCGAAGCCTTCAGCGACGGGGATCTGGCAGCAGGTCCGAATTGATGCTCGCAATGTGCCTACCAACAAGACCGTTCTGAATATTCACAGTGATGTCGATGATGGGTTCCGAAAAATTGTACAACTGGACCGGATCCATGTGCTGGGCAGCCAGACGATTGGCTCCGGGAATCTCATTGATATTGGCGGAGTGGCTGTTGCGTATTTCCGGGAGTGTCTGTTCAAAGATGCACCAAACCACCTGCTCCATATTACCCGTGATGTAGAGCGTATGTATATGTATGGTTGTTATCTCCAAAAGCGCGGGGATTCGCAACGGCATGGAGACGGCATCCATGCAACGAAGGATGCATCGGGAGAGGCCGTACTCAATATGCCGGTTTTAGTGGATACGGATGTAAGCCTCTGTGAACATGCTCTGTTTTGGGATAATGAAGGGGCCTCCCATACCGTACTTCCAGGGATTTTTGATCGCTGCGGATTCACCGGGGCCGGGAAAGAATCTGCCTATATCGCGTCCAAAGGGGATATCCATATGTCGCAATGCTGGTTTGAGAACGGGGGAACAGACGGCGTGACTCCGGCTCCAGCAGCACGGTTTCGCGGTGGACGGCTCTATCGGATTGAAAATTGCTACTTTGCCGGAAATGGAAGTACGGCTTTTCAAGCCGGTGATCCGGTGGCCTGCCATATCGATGGGGCCTTACTGAATAATATCATCGGGTGTTATTTCAACACACCAGGCATAGATCCACACGTATACGCTCCAGCCCTGAAAATCTCCGGGGCAGCCTATACGATGTTTCTTGGCAATACCGTCGCGAACGGAGATGGTCGGGCGTTAACTCTCGAAGAATCGACGTACAGTGAGGCTTGGGAAACCACGCTCTCACATCTCACAATGAGCGGAAATTATTTTGGGGGCTATCATGGTATTCGTGTTGAACCGGCTACGAACGATCATGTGATCATCTCGAACAACTCGTTTCAGAATTGGGGGGGATATATTTCCGGGATTGAAAATCTGGACTCAACGACGGTTATGGTTGGAAACACCATTGATCCCGGGACAGGTGCCCCCGCTGACACTTCGAAACCGCATCTCCAGCTCGGGGAATTTTATTTCAATGGGCTGTATCCAGCCAATAATAGTACTCCAAGCGTGGGCAGAGGGAGTCATTTTCGAACGGTCAATACCTCGAATACTACTATCACGAATTTTGATGAAGGGACCCCCGGACATCCGATCTGGATTCTTATTAATGATGAATTCACCTCGATTGATTTTACACAGACCCATCTGCACGGGTTCGATGGAAATGTCTGGAAAGGAACGCCGGGAGATCTCGTGTATGCCGTCTTAGATAATACCGGACATTGGCATTGCCACGTTCCGCAGACGCAAAGACACCTCTATGATTCCTATGAGATCTTTGCTGAGGGGGATACGACCCCGAGCGTTGCATCGGGTGAACGGCTCTATGGAACGAACAACTCGACATTAACTACGATTACGCAGTTTGAGGGCGGACATGATGGGCAATGGTTTATCTTACAGGTGAATGACAATAATACCTCTCTTGCTGTTGACGGGAACCCTCATTTTCGATGTGCATGGGGGAATGAGGATCTGCAATCATATAACTCCGGAGGGATTCGGAACTGGATTTCACAGGGGGCTGCAATCCTCTGTGTCCGGGATGCTGGCAATTCATGGTATCTCTGGCCTCTTGACCATGATCGAGTCCGGGGAACTGTCCGTATTTCCGGCGATGATACGAAAGACGATACGTTAGGAGCGAAGCTCTTCCCCGGCATTAACAGTTCGATTTCATACGATTATGATGGAGATGGGATTGGGACAATGACCTTGAATAATCTGATTGAAGTACGATCAGGTGATCCGAGCAGCCCGGAAGACGGGCAAATGTGGATTGTAAATTAATGGCAACGACAACGCTCATCGGATACCTCAGTATTCAAACACCGCAGGGGACGCAGCGCGTTCCGGTCTGGCGTGCTGCGGAAATTTCCGGTCCGGCGCTCCGCTTGAAACATCCAGCGAGTACCGATATAGGCGCGATTCGCCTAACGTCGATACAGGCGGATGCGGAACTCCCGGCAATTCGGATTGCCTATGGAGGCACGACGTATTATTTCCTTGATCCTTCCGGTGTACAGGAGCTGCTTGCTGCAAAAGAGGCGGTACAGCTAGGAGAGCATTTTAGTCAGGAACTCTTTGTTTTGGTTCCGCTTCCAGACTGGACCGAAGGGGTCAGTGCCGGGGAGCATTTCACAAAACAGGTTGTTGAACCGCCGTATTATCGCTATATCTATACAGAGGGTGTATCCATCGGAGAGCATTTCAGCCAGAGTCTCATTCCCGCACCAACACAGAAACTCTATACGGAAGGTGTCGGTATTGGAGAGCATTTTACTTCGCAACGACAGGAACCACCAAGGACAACACAAACCTATAAAGAAGGCGTAGCTTTAGGGGAACATTTCTCCCATGAGGTGCGCTCACAGTAGAAAGGATTCAGGATGAAAGATCGTGTGCAGTTATTCGGACATACATTTATCGCCGTTCGTGATCCGCAGCAGCGGATTATTCGAGTAGTAAAGGATGAGCACAATTCCATCGGGTCCGGATTACGAACCTATTTTATGAATTCGATGGATTCCAATGTGGATAACGCGATTAATTCGCTTTTTACTGGCGTTGAATCCGATACCGGCGGACCGGAGAATGGGAATGATGGGATCTGTGCATACAATGATCAGGGGACGTATTATTCGATGGTCACAACGACCGCAACACCAACAGAGACGTATGGGAAGAAGTGGCACGGATCATGGGTAGCAACGGCGGATGGCTTTACAGTCAACTGGGCGTATTTAGGACATAACTATAATACGTCGAATGAACCGTTTGATCCGATCTTTGCACAGCAGAACTTCTCTGCTGTCACGTTGGATACGAATTACGAGCTAATCATCGATTGGGAGATTTATATCCAATAGGGGGTGTCCTATGCAGGCGATTTATATCGGCAATGATAATCTGTTAGAGGTCTCTGGGCTGCAAAATGCCCTAAACGATTCGTATATCAACGATGCTACGGTAACGGTCACGCTCACTAATCAGGCGGGGGATGCTGTCTCCGGACAAGCGTTTCCGCTCACGCTCAATTACGTGACTGACTCGAATGGTGTCTATCGCGCAACATTAGAAGATGCGCTTGCGTTAACAGAGGGTGCAATTTATACAGCGAAAATTACGGCAGACGCCGGAGGGGATCTGATCGGCACATGGACGATTCCACTTACCGCGCGTGTCCGTGCAACCTAAAGGGGAAACGATGCGAAAACTTCTCAGTTTATTTGTGCTCCTGCTCTTTGCCTGTCCGTTCCTCGTCTCACAGGAGATGACGCTCTCAAATCATACGCTCACGTTAGACGAGCAGTCTGTTCTCCTGCAGGTACAGTATAGCGGGATTGATTCGAGCATTGCACTCGAAGCGGGGATTCGATACGATCAATCAGCACTCCAACTCGACACGGTCCAGCAGGGGGCGGGGATTACCGGATGGGAGTTGTTTGGATTTCACCAAGATCAAGACACACTGAAGATCGCCGGTGGAGGGACGCAAGCCGTTCAGGGGTCCGGGGTCTTTGCTACGCTTCGGTTTGATGTCCTACTCACCTCACCGGGAGAGACTACACTGACCTTCGATTATGCTTATGCAGATACTACCGCGCTTCCAGTCCAAGGCGGGACCGTTACGGTTCGATCCGGGCTTGCAGGTGATGTGAATCAAGATGGTACGGTGACGCTGGCAGATGCACAGGAGATTCTTGCCAGAGTATTAGGGCGCTCGGTGGAGTGGACCACATGGCAGAAAACACTTGCAGACGTTGACGCGAACGGGGAAATTCAAGCGCATGATTGTAGTTTAGTGCTCAACGCACTGTGAAGGGCGATGGCCAACCAATACTATATTGCATTTACGATCCAGAGCTCACAGGTTCCGGGGGATCTGACCGATTTTCCGGTGTACTTAGACCTCTCTCAAATTACAGATACCGCGTTCTGGAATCGGCTCTCCGCAACCGGAGGAGAACTCCGGTGCTTTAAGGCGGACGGGACAACAGAGTTACCACGCGAAATCGTGGCAGTAGATACCGGAGCGCAGACCGGGGAAGTGCATGTTAAATACACTGGGACACTGTCGAGTACCTCGAACACGGTTATTCGGCTCTATTACGGAGATACGACCCTCAACGACTATGCACCCACCGATCCCCACGGACGGAATGCGGTCTGGTCCAATGGATATGCCGGTGTCTGGCACTTGCAGGAGGAGGCAGCGGGGACCGGAAATGCCGACCTGTACACGAATTCAGTAGGGAACGGGTACCACGGCACAGATAACATCTCAGCGACCGGACAACAAGGACAGGTTGGAGCCGGTCAGGAGTTCGACGGTTCGGACGACGAGATATCCCTCACCAACCTTGCTCCGGCCCTTGAAGGTGCGTCTGGAATCACCGTAGCCGGGTGGGTCAACATAAACTCGGTCTCTGCTCGCAATTTACTGGTGAAGTCGCACATTGATGGAGGGAGTTGGGGGTTAGGATTCCTCACTGAAGATACGGGAGAGCTCTACCTGTATGGCCGAAGTCAGCCGAGCGATTCCGAGCAGTCCCTATATGGGAACACGGTCTTATCGACCGATACTTGGCACCACATTGCCGGAGTAAACGACTTTTCGAATGACGCTATGGAGGTGTTCCTAAACGGAGCCTCCGACGGTGCGTCTTCCGCCATATTCGGAGCATCCTCCTACAGCATTGGTTCCGGGCAATCCGGCGACTATCTCGGAGATCAATATTGGTTCAACGGGCTGATGGATGAAGTGCGGATATACACCCGTCCGGTATCCGCTGACGAAATATCAGCCACGCATGCTAACCAATCCGACCCCGCTACCTTCTACACCGTCTCTAGTACACAGGAGGACACCGCCGCTTTCCCCACAATCCAGGATCGGCTGACATACCAGTTTTCCTCGGCGACAACCTCACATACCGTATCCCTTCCCGAGGTGGTAGACGCCGGTGATTTACTGCTGGTCCTCTTCTCGAGTGTTGCGAAGGATAACCAACAAAACACTCCTGCGGGTTGGACTCAGCTCTCCTCCGATTATCTTTACAACGGTCGTACCCGGGTGGGGATGTATGCCATGGTCGCGGAGGGCACTGAAGGTGGGACGACCGTAGACTTGACGACCGATACTACCACGACTGCTGTCGCAATTGTTGTTCGGATATCAGGTTGGGGTGGTTCTCTTACGGATTCGGTGGATATCGCCACTACGGCTTACAATACATCAACGTCCTCCCCGGATCCCCCGAGTGTGACTGCCGAATGGGGGGCAGACAAGAACCTGTTCCTGGCCTTCGCTGCTGCGTGCAACGATAGTATTGACTTTACGGACGCGCCAACCGGATACGGGAACCTCACGTACGTTGTCAGCGCCAGCGGGACTGATAATTCGACCGAGGCAGCCATCGCGGATCGGACTACCATTAGTGCCTCTGACGATCCGGATTCTTTCACGTTAGCCAGCTCAGAGACCTGGGTTGCGGGGACCGTTGTTGTGGAAGGCGTCCACATTGCGCAATCGACCCCGGCGGGAATTGCTCATACGCATACGGTCGCCAGTCCGACTATTTGGCTGACGTATCTTGCGACCCCGGCACAAAGCAGCCACGCGCATACTCTTGAGAGTCCGGCGATTCAACAGACGTATCTTCGCACGCCCGGGGAGATCGCCTCTTCCCATGCACTCGCCAGCCCCACGATTCAGCAGACGTATATCAGCACTCCGGCAGACCTCATTTTTGCACAGACGCTTGCCAGCCCGGGAATTCAGCAGCAGCATGTGATAACTCCCGAAGCGCTGACGCATACACAGGCACTTGCCAGTCCAGAGACGGCACTAACCTATAGAGTCACACCGGCTGAGATACTGCAGGACCAGACGCTTGCCAGTCCTGGTATTACGCAGACCCATATAAGTAGTCCGGCAGAGGTGCTCCATGGACAGTCGCTTGAGGCGCCCGGTTATACGGTGACTATCAGTGCCGTTCCGGAAACGCTCTTTCACGGACAGACCGTTACCAGTCCGGCGATTATACAGGTGCATCGGACGGCCCCGGTGGATATTGGACATACGCATACGCTTGCCTCCGCTGGAACCGGAACAGCGATTATTGCTGATCCGGAAGCGTTACTCCATACACACACAGTCGCTGCGCCCGGAGTGGTGCTTACGTATATTGTCACTCCGGCAGAATGTACACATGCGCATGCGCTGGCGCTCCCCGGAGTGACACAGCGTCATCAGGCAACGCCGGGGCAGCTCTTCCATACCTACCAACTGGCACAGCCCGCAATTATCCAGCAGCATCAAGGACTCCCTGCAGAGCTCTTCCATACACATCACGTAGCAACCACAACGCCACGATACGGCGTACTTTGCGTCGATACCGTGACCGTTGTTCCAGCGCTGACTGCTACGCCGGTTCTTTATCCGGCGTTACAGGGCGCGGTTCAGATCAAGCCGTATAATACATAGGAGGTACTCATGCCAAAATACGTCACAGACACGATTCTGGATGCAGCGTTAAACTATCTGAAAAATAATGCCGATCAACTAGTCCTCTGTGCAGGGCAACCGGCGACCTATGCGGATGCGACCACCGATTCCGGGTCCGGGGGCAATGCCTTAGGAGAAACCGCTATCGGTGCTGCCGATATTACCTTAGCGGATGGTGATACGTCGGGGCGGAAAGCGACGGTTGCACAGCAGTCAGGTATTACGATTGATGTTGACGGCACATGGGATCATGTTGCGATTGTCGATGATACCAATACGGAGCTCTTGCTGGTGACAACCGTATCAGCGCAATCGGTCACTGCCGGAAATACCGCAACGGTGAACGCTTTCGATGAAGAGATTGCGGATGCGTCTTAGTGTCGCTATCCTGGTCGCTCTAATCTACGGGTGGGGTGAACAGGTTCTCTTCCGGATGACGGGCTGGAGGCCGAGACCAGTTATTGGCCCCTTCGCTTGGTATCACTTGCTGGTGATGGGCCCGCTATTCATCGGCGTGGGACTCCTGACCTACTGGCCGGTAATTCCAACGCTGCTCGTGATCGAGGATAGTGCATTTTTTCTGTTCCACCCCTCGGCTGTCCGTGGCCCCGACTCGTGGGTAAATTTTGGGTTGGGTGGCCGGTGGGTGGCATCACTGTGGCTGCCACACACGTATGTCCTTGCTGTGGGATTGTCGGTCCTCTTCTGGGTGGTGGAGGCGCTATGAGTCTCGGAGTGCCGCTCGGCCAGCTGCAGTATATCTACACAAGGCTTGAAAGGGGCTGGCTGATTGATAATTATGACGGGAAGACGAAGGAACTCACTTTGTTGAAGTCGAACGGGAAGGATATTATGACAATAGCCGAAGTGGCTCAATCCACATTTGATTTCTTGAATGAATGGGTAATAAAATCCACATTATAACCCAATTAAAGTGCGACCGTACATCGCGGACGCATCCTAACCGAGATTCTTTTTGGAATCACCTCTCTTGTGCGTTATATTGTTAACGACATGGAAGCACAAGAGCAAATACAGACCTCACTCATGTTAGGGTTCTCCCTTTCAGAGTCTGTTCGGAAAGCGTTGCAAGCGCGAGGGTATGACAGCCTTGCTGCCTTCGCGCGTGCAACCGGTCGGCATCCGTCGCAGGTAGTGATGTGCCTGACCGGACAACGGAACAGTTATCGGGATATTCTGGAAGATCTTGGCGCAGAACTCCATGTCAATCCGGACTGGCTCGAAGCACACATCCCCTCCCCTTCCGACTAAGTTCCCGCTTTTCTGAGAAAAAAGTCAAAAAACCTCTTGCATTTTAAATCCAATTTTGTTAATGTAGTAACAGATTGAGAGAGCAAAGACATAGCGAGAGTAGCGAAGGGAGCGCCCTATGCGATCATATTCTATAATACTTACTTGTCCCGGAGAATTCTTTGAGCACCGGACAACCGGAGACCGGCAACCGTTAGAAGCCAGTCAGCATTTTACCGCAGCGGATTGGGATCAGTATGATGAGACCGAGTGTGATGAGACGATTGGTGTTGAGGTCTTCGGACCGGAGCATGGGATGTATGACGTGGGGGATGTCCAGACGCCCTGTGATTGCCTTGATCGGGGATTCACCTCGATGGATACCGTCGGGGAGAAGGCGATTGCAGAACTCGAAATGAATCCTGTTGACTATTAACTCATACACAGAGGAGGCGTCATGAGTACAACGATAGCCGAAAACGAACGCTTTGAGATTACGCGCTTTTATGGAGGACTGGACGGTGGGCAGATGATTTCCATCGTGAACAAACAGGCCAAGTGGGGACAGGGGGAACGACAGGAGCTCGTGTTCCCGATCAATGAAATGCTCGACCTTGCTGCGCTCTTGGCAGAAGCGGGGAACGCTGTTATAGCAGATGAACGCCGATGGAAACACGAAGCCCGGAGGGAAAACCAATGAACTACAATATTGATCATTGGGAAAAAACGGATGAACGGTGTCCGAATGGATGCTTTCAAATAGATCTGGATTAACTCAAACACAGGAGGTTGTCATGGAACAGGAAATTCAATTCACCGCCCTTCCGAAATGCCTGCAAACGCAATTCCGGAATGCTTGCACATTGGAGATTATTGACAAAATTGAACAGGACGAGTTCGGAGGACAACATGATAGAGAACGAAACGACCGCACTCATTAAGATTCCCCGATGGTTAGCGCGTGAGAAGCAGCTAGAGACCTCTATACTGACGGTTGAATCGGTGAAGCAATCGACGCAAAAAGCCTATCTTGTACAAGTGCATGCGACCGTTCGGCAATCACAACACTGCCATCGATGCGGATTAGAGATTACGAACCCGGTCTCAATTCTGGTTGGCTATGGTCCGGAGTGCTCTGCGAAGCTAGGCATTCCCCGGGATTTTGACCCGGATGATCTCACGGAAATTCAAACAACGGTCATTGAACAGACGCGGATGGAAACGTGGCTGCCGAAATCGCAGGTAACGATTCTCGAATCGAACGGAATATTTCAACCTGAGGCTGTCCGCCGGGGAAAAGACCCCACAGTGATTGAGGTCCATGACGGCTATATTTACCTTCGATCAGATTATACAGAGAAAGATCGCTGTAAGCGGATTACCGGAGGGCAATGGCGCAAGATGCCGGGAAAGCGTAACCAGAAAGCGTGGCGATACCCGGCAACCCCGGCAATAGCCGAACGGATCGCACAGCAGTTTCCCGATCCCGATCAAGCGGACTCTGCCTACGGAGCGCTTTTAGAATCCGCACAAACCCGGACAGCAGCACAGAGATTCAAAACGCGCGAGACACTTCCGGACATCCCGAACATGACGTATGAGGCATGGCATCACCAGCGTCAGGCGTACTGGTTCGCGAAGGACTTACACGCAACGATGCTGGCGATGGATATGGGCACGGGAAAATCCTATGTGACTGTCGGGCTAATTAAAAACCGGGAACATCAGCGCACGTTAATTCTCTGTCCGAAGTCTGTCTTACATGTCTGGGAAAGTGAGTTCGCGAAACATACAACGGGTATCCGCTGTGTGACGTTGCGGGGGAGTGTACAAGAAAAGACACAGCAAGCCGTCCGGGAGTTCCAGCGACAGGAGCGCACGGAACAGCCCTTGGTACTGGTCTGCAATTATACCTCCGCAATATATGAACCGCTGAAAACGAAGCTGACTGACTGGCAGTTTGAGCTGGTCGTTTTAGATGAGAGTCACAAAATTAAAGCGCCGGGTGGTGTTACCAGTCTGCTTTGTAAACGGATCGGACAACGCACGCCCTACCGGCTCTGTCTCACCGGCACGCCGATGCCACACTCTCCGCTAGATGTATATGCACAATATCGCTTTCTTGATCCCGGTATCTTTGGGACCAACTTTCACCGCTTTAAGCAGCGCTATGCGGTGATGGGGGGATATAAAAATAAACAGGTCTTAGGATTCCAATATCAAGACGAGCTCCATGAAAAGTTTTATAAGATTGCGTATAAGGTCGATTCGGACGTCTTAGACCTCCCGGAAACCATGCATATCTACCGGAGCTGTCAACTCTCTGCGAAAGAACGCAAGGTCTATACCGGAATTGAGCGCGAATTCTTTGCCGAAGTAGACGAGGGGGAAGTGACCGTGTTAAATGCGTTGACCAAGCTGCTTCGGATGCAACAGGTCACGAGTGGATTTATTACAAATGATGAGGGGGAGATTACGCGCTTAGGAACAGCGAAACGGCAGCTCTTAGAAGAGGTCTTAGAGGGGATTGATCAAGCGGAGCCACTAGTCATCTTCGCGCGCTTTACCTATGACCTGAACCTCATTGCAGAAGTCTGTGAGTCGCAAGGCTATACCGTCGGAACACTCTCTGGACAGGGAGATGATCTTACAGCATGGCAAGCTGGGGAGTATGACGTCTTAGCGGTGCAAATACAATCCGGGGGAGTTGGTGTTGATTTTACCCGCGCGCGATACTGTATTTATTACAGTTTAGGGTTCTCACTCGGTGATTATGAGCAGAGTCTCAAGCGGATTCATCGACCGGGGCAAGAGCATACTATCATCTATATTCATCTCTTAGCGGAGCGCTCCGTTGATGAAAAGGTCTATACAGCACTCCAAGACCGGAAAGATGTGGTCACAGCAATCTTAGCGGAAAGGAATACGATCTATGCTAACGATTAAAGAGCAAGTACAGCACTGGAATAGGATACAGCGCAAGCTGGTACAAGCCGAGTTTCGCCGGTTACACGGACAGGGGCGATACCGGAAAACCTGCTACTGTGGACGGCAGTTTTTCACTTCGCGCCAGACCTACTTTCTCTGTCCGCCCTGCGTTCGAGCAAAGCGCGCGGGACACCCCTACGGACGAGACCTTCGGGAATAAAGTCGTTGCATTGAAGATGCAATCTTTTTAAATTGTTAACGTAATAACAGAGTATAAACCAGTAACCTTGGAGGGTGTTATGTCACAACGCACAATGCAAGACCGTCTAAAACGCCGGGCTGAGATTGAGGCTGAGGTCCGGAAGCTCAAAACACAGCTGAGCGCTTTGGAAGATGAGAAAGATGAGCTGGATGAGGATCTCATGGAGGATTTCATGGAGATTGGTGTTCAGTCGATGACGATGAACGGGTTTACGTTTTATATCCACCGGCAGACATGGGCGTATGCACTTCCGAAGGATGAGGGGGGGAAGCAAGAGAGTATCACACGCCTCCGAAAAGCGGGGTTTGAGGATTACGTCTATGAGGATTTCAATGTGATGAGCGTTTCAGCACTGGTCCGGCAATATGAGCAGGAAGCTGAGACCGTTGATGTAACAGAGGATGATGAATTCGCTGCTGTCCCGCACGAACTCCGGGAGGCTTTACGGCTGCAGAAAAAAGTGCAGATCCGCGCACGAAGTGCAAACTAATCATTTCCGCGTTTCGGGGTGGTTGACGGTGGGAGCCTCTGCTCATCGAAAGGGTTACCCCCTCCCCGGTATTCAACCCGCTGCCGGGGAACGCGGAATAATCGAAACAAAGGAGAAAGACTACCATGAGTGAGTCACAGTCGACCGCCTTGCAGAAGCTGGAGAACTATAAGGTAATGCAGTTTGATCCGGATGAAATTCTGGAAACGCTCCACGCCAATATCGGAGAGGACTCGATTTCTCCGATGGATCTGGATCGTGTCAAAATTCCCTCCGGAGGAGGGAAGCAATGGGAAATTCCGGGGTTAGGAGAGGACTCAGATTTTCGGAAAACGCTTTCCGGTGTGATTGTCCAATGGCGACCGCAACGCGCGTATTGGAGTGTCCCTTTTGAGGAATCCGAAGGGAATCACGTCCCGGACTGCTTTAGTGATGATGGCAAAGTCGGTATCGGTGATCCGGGCGGGGAGTGTCGGACCTGTCCTATGAACGAATGGGGTAGTGATCTTAAAGGGGGCAACGGAAAAGCGTGTAAAGAAATGCGCTTACTCTTTGTTCTTCCGGAAGATAGTTTGATCCCCATAGCTGTGATCCTTCCTCCAACGAGTATTGGAAACCTGAAACAGTATTTCATCCGGCTCGCAAGTAAGGGCATTGCGTACTATAGTGTAGTGTCCTCAATCGGATTAGAACAGACGAAGAATGATGCCGGCATTCAGTATAGTACGGCAACATTCAGTGCTGAGGCGCAGTTAGAGACGGAGGCGGTTCAGTTCATTCAAAACTATCGTGAGACAATTCAAGACACCCTTGCCAGTGTTCGGATGGAGGATGATTGGCAAGAGGTTGCAGAAACGGCAACAGAAACAGAATAACTCACCGGGGGGCCTACCTATGCAACCACACACCCTCCATGGATGGTTCACTTGTAGGTCCCCCTTTACTTTACAGACAGAGGGAGCTCTGGTTGTATGGAACAGACAGCACGTTTTATGGAGGCACTCTACGCAGATAAACCCCACTCCGATTGGATCCTTCTCTGGACACTCCCGGACAAACGGAGTTATTGGCTCCAAGAGGTATCTGATGTAGCTGAAACGGCGCAGACACTCCTACCTGAGCACCCGGCAGAAACGGTGGGAAAAGACATCTACTTTGGTGTCGGCACTGCTCCACAGAATTTTGGAGCACATCGACGGTGTAAACCGCAGGATATTACCGGGATTCCGGGGCTCTGGGCTGATATAGATCTCCAAAAGGAGGGGCATCAAAAAACGAATCTCTTCCACGATGCAGAAGAGGTTTGGGAACTGCTCGATCGCTGCGGAGCTCCACCATCTATTGTTGTCCAGACCGGAGGCGGGTATCACGTCTATTGGTTATTCCATGAGTTTCTTACGTTTCCGACAGAGGAGGAACGACACTTCGGAGCGAATCTGGTCGCTCGCTGGAACTGGACATTACAGGCACATGCGAAACGGATGCATCGGGAGCTGGATTCCACGTTTGATCTCTCGCGGGTCTTGCGTGTTCCGGGGACATGGAATTATAAACGCGCTCCGGCGGAAGTTACACCGATGTGGGAGACCCCGATTCGGCGGTATGAACCAGAGGACTTTGCGGAGATTATTCCGGAGGATATTCAAGTCCAAGTGCAGGATTATAAGCATGTGCATTCAACCAACCTCACACTAAATCCTGACGCACAACCGAATTTCGATAAATTTCAGATCTTAGCCGAGATTGATCCGGAGTTTCAGGCAACATGGCAGGGCAATCGGAGTGATATGTCTGACACCTCACCCTCTGCCTATGATATGGCATTAGCTACACGCGCGGCACAGGTCGGATGGACCGATCAAGAAATTGCCAATCTGATTATTGCAAAACGCCGGAAGAACAATGAAGATCTGAAGCTGCGGGAAGATTACTATGAACGCACAATTCGGAAAGCCAAAAAATGGGTCGAGAAGGAACGCTCTAAAGAGAAAATTGAGGATCTGACGCTTTCATCCACCGCCGGGGAAGAGGACCGAGAGGACTGGGAAAGTAAGCGAGAAGAATACTGCGAACATCTCTCGAATCTCTTAAATATTCACATTCAACGGATTGTCAAATATACCGCAGATGAACCAATCTATCGACTGGAAACCGCGCGGGGAAGTATTATGCTTGGAGAGGTCCGGAATCTTATTTCGCAAACCTACCTGCGCCGGAAAATCGCAGCAGCAGCCGGAGTATATATCCCGAAATTTAAGTCCTCGAAATGGGATAGTATTGCACAGGCGTTGTTAGATGCCACAGAGGCTGTGGATATTGGTGACGAGAGCACTGATGAAGGGATGATTCGTATGTGGTTGTATCAATACCTCTCTGAGCACCCCCCGGCAGAGGGATTGGATGAAGAGACGGTCCTTGCGCAATCCCCTTATGAGAAAGATGGACGGACGTATATCTTTGGAACAGGATTACGGGATTGGCTGAAACGAGCACAGAACGAACGGATTGCCCCGAAAACCTTAGGTGCAATGCTCCGCTTAATTGATGCGGTCCCGGATAAAGAACATATTCGGGTAGAAGATACTCCCACCTCACGGAGTGTGTGGATGCTTCCGGCAGAGTTCTCGTAACCCTCTATATATAGAGATATTTCTCCACTCAACAGAAATAAAACTGATTACTTTGTTACTTTCTTACTACAAGGGTTGGTTAAGAAGAGGAAAAACAAACAATTAGCGTATAGTAATTATGTAGTAATAATAAGGTGGTAATTACTACACAGAGAAAAACTTTTTTCCACAGTCGGGTAGAGACTTTAATTCGAACGACGGTACTTATAATGCCTCTATAGAAAGGGCAGAAAGGAGAGGGTTATGGAGAAGTGGATAGGAATACTTGTGATTCTTCTTGGTGTTTGTGGGGGAGTTGTACTCTTCTTGCTATTACAGCAAGAGGGAGAAACGTTCTCTCGAGCGCATCAGCAAGGCAAATTCAAACGACCAGAACTACAAAAGGGTCTACCTAATCATCCACTGTTTCAGGAGCGCAGCGCCGACTATGGACGGACAATACCGGATTCGATGATTCGAGTTCTCACCGATAGTATCGATCAGACACTTCGGATTCGCAGGCACTATCCCGATTCAGCCCATTTTACTCTCTATCGAGACGCTTTTGAAGGTGTCTGGTATGGGTTTTATACCGGACGAGAATATTCAGGGAAAGGAGCTCTGTATGCGGATTAAAAATTATTCATCCTC
>Ga0207797_1000451_pt1 | contig 31649 bp, 27 predicted proteins | sample PRCRCaboRojoPR_6_FD_187275 | JGI IMG/M metagenome (GOLD analysis project Ga0207797, IMG submission 187275) | Marine sediment microbial community from Cabo Rojo, Puerto Rico - PR CR 10% Liquid 1 (SPAdes) | ecosystem: Environmental > Aquatic > Marine > Coastal > Sediment | place: Cabo Rojo, Puerto... | reverse complement strand
ACCACATAGGACTCAAACATGCCAGCCGAGGCATTCCAGTAGGCCACAATATTGCAGCCCGGGATCGCCGCGCCAAGCGAACTCGCGCTGTAATCATGCGCGACGGGCACCGTCATCAGGTTCCAGCCCGCCGCGAGGTCGATGGTGCATCCTCCTCCGGTGATGGTGACGGCAACCGTTTGCATGTCATTCCAGGGTCGCTGGTCATCCGTCAGAGCGGTTGAGACGGAAACATAATACGTGGAGGTGTTGGCAAAGAGATATGTCCAGTGAACCGGCATGGTGGCGTTGCTTGCCAGCGAGGAAACCGTCGTCTGGTTGGCATATACGCGCTGGGTGACCTCGCCGTCATGGGCGAGAATAGATACGTCATCGATGTACCAGCCCGGGTCGCCGTGGACGCCCGAGTCGGTGGCGAAATGAAACCGGAGCTGCACCGTCTGGTCTATGTATGGGGAGAGGTCAAAGGTTTTTTTCTCCCAGCCGCTGGACGTGCCGGTAAACGCGAACTGTCCCTCTATGGTGTTGCCGTAGCCGGTGTTCAACGTCCGGTCATACTGTCCCCCATCGTTGCCCGGGTCGAGCTGCGTCCATCCGCTGCCGTTGTTGACCTCGACGACCCCGCCATCATACCCGTTTTCGATGTCGTACCAGGTGTAAAACGAGAGCGTGGCAGCGTCACATACGGGAATCAACATGGATGCAAGCGCGAGGTATTCATCTGTATGGTCCTGACCATAGGAGCCATCAAGGTTTGTTCCCCGGCAGCGGCTGCCCGAATGCGCCGCGGGCGGGCCAACGGTCGGGATGCCCCATTCCCAGAGAAGATGGTCGCCCGTTGCGGTCCAGTTGCCGTCATCTGATTCCATGTCATCGCTGTAGACGGGGGATGTAACCGCGGGGGAGAGCACCTCGTCTATGCTGCATGTAACGGTGACGTTGCTCTGGTTGACGGTGCCATGGTTTGCCAGGGTGGCATTGATGGAGATCGCTCCCGCAGGCAAGGACTGGTTGTCCTGCGGATGGTCTATCGAGACCACCCCGACGTCATGCTCCCGCTGTACGTCGAGCGCGGCGAGCTCGACAAGGGTGCCCGCCATGAAACGGGTGACGACGGCGTCATAGGACAGGTTCATGTTCGCCATGGTGTCCTGCGGGGAGTGATAATAGTCATTGAACTCGTATTCATGATAGAAAATGGCGTCATATCCATTCGACCAGAAGGAATAATGGTCGCTGTTGGCGCTTCCGGAGAGACGGTGCACTGTCAGCCCCACCGAGGGATATGTGCTGCTGACGTTGACGGCGAGGTCGGTCATCCATTGCGATGCGGTGTTCTCGTATATCTTGACGTTCGCGCCGCCCTGCGGCGTCTCGGTGTACCCGATCATGTCGGCGTTGAGCGCGCCGGCAATGTTGTCTCCCTGCGCCGCGGCATAGCTGGCGTATCTGCTGCTGCCCAGGAGGCCCTGTTCCTCCCCGGAGAAGGCAACGAACCGGACCGTGTGCTCGAACTGGTAGGTGCTCATTGTTTCCGCTGCGGCGAGCACCGCGGCCGTGCCGGAGCCGTCGTCATCCGCCCCGGGGGAGCCGCTGACGCTGTCGTAGTGAGCACAGATGACATATACCCGGTCGCTTGAGGTGTTGGTGCCCTGGAGCTCGGCGACAATGTTCCGGTCGCTGTATCCGCCGCTGGTCCAGTTGTGGTAGGAGACGGACAGGTTCATGGCCTGGAACTGATTGTAGATGTAGGTGCCGGCAGTGTGGCAGGCGGTGGAGCCGGTAACCCTCGGCCCGAAGCCCTCAAGGGTCTGTATGTACCCGGTGACCATGCTCTCGTTGATGGTCTGCAGCATGGCGGCGACGACGGGGTCATACTGCACCCGGCCGTCCCGCGCCCCGGCCGGAGCTGCATCGAGATATATTTTCTCTCCCGCGTCGTATGCGCCCGGACCGGCGGCGACCGTGACGGGAAATATCAGGGAAAAAATGAGGCAGGCGATGATGCCCTGCTGAAAAATTCGTTTCATGTCCATCGTCATGTTTACCGGCTGGATTTATATGTATTTACCGGTCGGAGGCATCCGCTGGCCGGCCATCAAAACGGCAGTGATACAGCCTCCCGAAGCAGGGCTCATCCTCCCCCAGAAAAACATCGAAGCCCATCCGTCCTCCGGCACCGACGGAATCGGAAAAACACGCAGCGTTGGTCTTCTCCCTCCACGGGTTTTGATTATCCGGAGAAAGGAGGGTACTGAAAAAGTGGATGGGAAACCCAAAAAAACAGGGCTGTGGAGACGCATGTCTGGAGCTATCTTTCGATGTGACCAGCGCGTTTAACAAAATATAAATATGCCTTTATAGCTCATTCGGGATGGGTATCGCGGTCAGCAAACATTTCCAGTTCAAACCGGGGGAGAATTGTCCCGCCGTGAGCCGGAGGACAACGGCTTTTGAGGGGGTACGATGAGCGCGGAGGACAACGGCGCCTCCAATAATACCCTGCATCCGGACGGAACCGCGCCAGAGACGGGAAGGATCGTGATAAAATACGGGGGAAACGCCATGCAGGATCAGGCGGTTAAGAGGCTGGTGGTGGAAGACATCGTATATATGAAAAAAACGGGCCTGGAACCAGTTGTTGTGCATGGCGGCGGCCCGGCGGTAAGCGAACAAATGGAAAAGGAGGGGGTTGAGCCCGAATTCGTGCATGGACAGAGAAAAACCGATGAGGAAACGCTCGAAATCGCAGAAAAGGTGCTCTCTGGAAAGGTGAACAAGGAGCTCGTTCGTCTCGTAAACGAAATGGGAGAAAAAGCGGTCGGTATTTCCGGAAAGGATGGGCGTATGATACGGGCGCATAAACTCGAAAAAGAGATTGAAAGCGGTGACACAGTCAAAATGGTTGACCTTGGCCGTGTCGGAGAGGTGTATGAGGTCGACACGACCCTCATCGAGTCGCTTTTAGACGAGGATTTCATACCCATTATATCGCCGATATGTACCGGTGAGGACGACAACGATTTCAATGTGAACGCTGATATGCTCGCGGGCGAGGTAGCATCAAATATAGATGCGGATTCCCTGGTCTATCTGACGAACGTAAACGGGATTCGAGAGCGAGAGGACGACCCGGACTCCCGAATAAAAAGCCTTCAGGCAGAGGAAGCAGCCTCACTGATCGGCACCGTGGTTCAGGGAGGCATGATTCCCAAAGTTGAATCGGCAGTCAAGGCAGTAAACGCAGGGGTGGACACCGTACGGATCATAGATGGCACCGCAGCTCATTCCCTCAAAAAATCTTTTGAAGGAAACCGCGACGTCGGGACCGTGATTTATTCCACAGATGAAGGTGAGAGAGCATGAATATCGAAGAGGCTAAGAAAATCGATGCCGAGAACCACTTCGAGGTCTACGAACGAATGCCGATTCTGCTAAAAAAAGGGAAGGGATCCCGGGTGTGGGATTCAGAGGGCAAGGAATACATCGATGTGCTCGCAGGCATCGCCGTTAACAGCCTTGGTCACTGTCACCCGAGAGTGGTTAACACCATCAAAGAGCAGGCGAGCAAGCTGATTCACTGCACCAACATTTACTACATCGAACCACAGATCAAACTGGAACAGCTGCTCATCGAAAACAGTGATATGGACCGGGTTATGTTCCTCAACAGCGGGACAGAGGCCGAGGAATCCGCCATGAAACTGGCACGGAAATGGGCCAGCGCACAGGACAGAGGAGGAAAAATTATAACGATGGAGAACTCCTTCCATGGGAGAAGCCTGGCATGTGTTTCCGCGACCGGCCAGAAAAAATATCGCGCTGGGTTCGACCCGCTCCCTGAAGGATTTCTCACCGTGCCGTTCAACGACCTGGCGGCTGTGGAGAACGCGGTTGATGACTCTGTCTGCGCCGTCATGGTTGAACCAGTCCAGGGGGAAGGAGGAATCGTTCCGGCCGAGCGGCAATACCTCGCCGGGCTCCGTGAGCTCTGCGATAGAGAAGACATACTTCTCATATTCGACGAGATACAGTGTGGAATGGGACGAACCGGCACCCTTTTCGCCTATGAAGAATTCGATGTGATACCGGATATCATCACCATTGCCAAAGCGCTGGGAGGCGGTTTCCCTATAGGAGCCCTGTTAGCTACGGAGCGGGTTGCATCCGCATTTGAGCCCGGCGACCATGGAACCACGTTCGGCGGAAATCCTCTCGCCACGGCAGCTGCATTCGCCGCCGTTTCAACCTTGATCGACGAAAAACTCCCTGCACGGGCCAAAAAGATGGGAAAATATCTCATGGAACGGCTGGATGAAGCAATGCAGGAAACCAGCCACATCGTCGAGGTCCGCGGGAAGGGGCTAATGGTGGGCATCGTCCTTGACCGGGAAGGAAAAGACGTTGTTCCCGCGATGATGAAGCGGGGTGTGCTGTCTAATTGCACTGCCAAAAACGTGATACGCTTCGTCCCCCCGCTTATTATATCCCGGGGAGATATTGATACGGCGGTAAACGTGCTGGTCAGTGCCATCGAGGAGGTGTGCTCCGATGGCGAGTGATGTCGGCATCGTGGGGGCTACAGGGTACACGGGGTCTGAGTTGACGCGGATACTTATCCAGCACGACGGCGTCGATTTGAAGTTGATCACGTCGAGGAGTTATGCTGGCAAAAGAATCTCTGATGTCCATCCCTATCTCGAAGGCGTATGCGATATGCAGTTAACGGAAACCGACGTGGAAGAGATTGCGGCTCTAGACCTCGTGTTTTTGGCGCTTCCCCACGGCGTGTCGATGGATTACGTGAAAAAAATCGGGATGGATGGACCGAGAATTATCGACCTTTCGGGTGACTTTCGACTGGGGGAAAGCAGGACATATGAGCAATGGTACGAGGTGGAGCATGTTTTGCCCGATGTCATCGATAATGCGGTATATGGGCTTCCCGAGTTTTTCAGACGGGACATCGCTCAGGCCCGGCTGGTCGCAAACCCGGGGTGTTATCCAACGGCGTCGATTTTGGCTCTGGCGCCTGCCATCACGGAAGGGCTCGGTGAGCTCACCGGCATATGCGTTGACGCTAAATCAGGAGTCTCGGGGGCCGGCGCGAAGCCAACGGCGGTCACCCATTTTCCGCGAGCAAATGAGGACCTGCGGGCCTACAAGGTAGGCGTCCACCGGCACACCCCGGAGATGGAACTGGTACTGTCACGGATTTCCGGGAAAGATGTCCGTCTGCTGTTCACCCCCCATCTGGTTCCATTGAACCGTGGCATATTGACGACGGCGTATCTCCAGGCTGTCGAGGGCACCACCGATGAAGCGGTATGGTCTGCATACGAGAGACGCTATGCCGGGGAGCCCTTCATACGGATGGTGCGGCATCCGCCCAGTGTCCAGGCGGTACGGGGGTCAAACTATTGCGATATATGTCCCATGGTGGTGGAGAGAACCGGGCACGTCACGCTTCTATCGGCTATGGATAACCTGGTAAAAGGAGCGGCAGGGCAGGCTGTCCAGAATATGAACATCATGCTCGGCTTTGAGGAAACACGAGGGATATCTCATGTCCCGTTGTCACCATAAAAAGGAGGGATGAGAATGCAAAAAAATATCACCGATGTAGAGGGCATCAGGGTACGCGGCTGCCACATAGGTATCAAATCGAAGAGACGAGACCTGGCCATCATCGTGTCCGATGTCCCGGCGAGCGCAGCAGCGGTTTACACGCAAAACAGGGTCAAAGCGCATCCTATTTTACTCACCCAGGAACATCTGAGCGATGGAAAAGCCCAGGCCATTCTCGTGGTCTCGGGGAACGCTGATGCATGCAACGGACCCGAGGGAATGGAGGGAGCCAAAAAAGCTGCGGAGACATTGGCCGAGGAGCTTGACATCGCGGTGGATGACGTCATTGTGGCTGCGACCGGCGTGATCGGAGAGCCGTTCCCGACAGACAAGGTCGTGGCGGGAATCCGTGAGAATGTTGAGGCGCTGTCGCGGAAGAAGGTAGCGGGTGACATGGTCGCCAACGCGATAATGACCACTGACACGTTCCAGAAGGAGGCCTACCGTTCTTTTACCCTGGGAGAGACCGAGGTTCATATGGCGGGGATCGCGAAGGGGTCAGGTATGATACATCCGGATATGGCGACCATGCTCGCTTTCGTCGTATCAGATGTTGACATCACCCCGGCTCTTTTGCAGGATGCCCTATCGGAGTCGGTAAAACGAACGTTCAACATGATTTCAGTGGACGGGGACACCTCCACGAACGATATGGTGGCTGTGGTATCGAACGGCCTGGCCCGGAACAAGAGAATTTCACAGAAGGACGAAGACTACCAAAAATTCCAGCATACGCTTGAGGATCTCTGTGAGCATCTGGCAAAGACCATCGTTTCCGATGGTGAGGGAGCAACGAAGTTAATCGAATACAAGGTCGTGAACGCCAGAGCGGAGGAAGATGCCAGGCAGGTTGCCAGGACCATGTCTACCTCCAATCTGGTAAAGACCGCCCTGTTCGGGGAGGACCCCAACTGGGGGAGAATCCTTGCCGCCGTCGGCAGGTCCGGTGTGGAGGTGGAACCGGCTCGAACAGACGTCTACCTGGGATCCGACGAGGTTGTCAAGGTAGCGGAGAATGGAAACGTCACCGATTTTAACCGGAAAAACCTGAAACGCTTGCTGGAAGAACCCCATTTAAATGTCGTCGTTGACCTGAACCAGGGAGAATCAGAGGCCACAGCGTGGGGATGTGATTTCTCCTACGAATATGTGAGGATTAACGCCGAATACCATACATAAGCATCTCCGGGTGCTCTGTCCACATCTCTCAAACCGGTAGCATTTAATTTTATCCGGATTTCGGCATAAATTTAAATGATTCTCAGAATTTTTATAAAAATTTACATATGAGCTGGCTCTTTGATACTGCTTTACCATGATGAACGCGCGGGTGTTCGCCAGGAGCCTCAAGGTGCTGGCGCAGGTCTGCTCCAGGGATCCGGAGCAGGTAGACACCCGTCTCCTCAGAAAGCTGCAGGAGTTCGGCTACATCGACGAGGAGGGCCATCTCACCGCTTTTGGCAGAAAGCTGCTTGCCTATATCATGGCGCATCGCGACCAGTTTTATCCGTAGCGCCGGCGAGCGACGCGACCTTTTTCATGTCCTCATGGATGACATCGCGGAGCCCGGGATTGTAGAGCGCTGCCGCGGGATGATAGAGTGGGATGATGTGGAGCATCGCCACGGGCGAGCGGTAGACGGTGCCGTGGATGCCGGAGAGCGGCCCTGCGTCGAATCCATATGAGGACAGGATGTAGCCGGCGGCGAAGGTCCCCAGCGTGCATATCACCCGTGGTGCTATCAGCTCTATCTGCCTGTCGAGATACGGGGTACAGGTGTCGATTTCGTGCCGTGTTGGATCGCGGTTGTCGGGCGGGCGGCATTTGACGACGTTGGTGATGTAGACGCTGTCCCGCTCGAGGCTGGCCGCCGTGAGCGCCTCGTCGAGCACGGTGCCAGCGCGTCCGACGAATGGGCGTCCAGTGCGGTCTTCGCGGCCGCCGGGTGCCTCCCCGATGAACATGACCGCTGCCTCGTAAGAGCCCTCGCCGGGGACTGCATTGGTGCGTGTTTTGTGGAGATGGCAGCGCTGGCAGGTTTGTATTGCGCTCTCGAGGTCGTTAAGCTGGGGCATGGTGCTCACGGTATGGAAACCGCATGACGGCGCCGCAGTGCTGGCAGGTGATCGTGAGACGGTGGTCGCCGGTGCGGACACGGCAGGTTTTTCCGGGCATCAGATACCGGTAGCAACTGTGGCAGAAGCGGCGCCGCTGGCTGCTTGACAGGCGGACGAGGTATTTCATGGACAGCTTCCGGGCGAGCGCTATGTATCGGTTGGCGAGTTCCATGTCGCTCTGGAGGGCCCGGTGCTCGGCGAGCGTGAAAAGCCGTTCGATGCGTTCTCTGGCTATCTGTTTCCGGCGATGTTTTCGATGGCTCATAGCGCGATGGCCCTGTGTCAGCTTTCTATCTTTATCTTTTTGGTGTACTCCCATCTGTCGGTGGATAGGCGTACCCACGTTTCGTTTGCTTGCATTTGTTCCTCCCCATTCAGTTCATCCAGATGCCAATACTTATGTGTTTCGCTTTTTGACGTGCAGGGTCATCCGTTCCGTGCCGGTGACGACGATGGCCTCGCCCTCCTGGATTGGCGTGTCGCTCCTGGCTTTCCAGAGCTTCCCGCGGACCTTGACCTGTCCCTCGGGGTCGATGTCGGTGACCGCTATGCCGGTGCGCCCGATGAACTCCTCGTTGCCCATGCGCGGCTGCGAGCGCTTTGTTTTGAGCGAGGCGTAGAGGGCGTATGCGAAAAACCCGCCGATGACGATGGCTGCGGCGATGCTGGCGATGCGGAACGAGGTGAACCAGTCGGCTGGCATCCCGTATAATGCATCGCTCGCGGGTATTAAAACGATGCCGAAGATGAGGGTGATGACGGCTGCGGTGGTCCACAGGCCAAACGTGGGCGTGTAGGCTTCGACGGCCATGAACACGAAGGCCAGAGCGAGCAGCAGCACGCCGGCGGCGTTGACCCCGATGAAGGAGAGGCCGTACAGCGCGAGGATGAGCAGGATGGCGCCGGCGACCTCGGGCACGTGGAAGCCCGGGGTGAGGAACCCCATGACGAGTCCGAGGATGCCGATGGTGAGCAGCAGGGAAGCGACCTGCGGGTCGGTGAGATAGTCGACCAGGGTGTCCCGGAACGACCATTCGATGTGCACGACGTCGGCGCCGGCGAGGTGCAGGGTGACGTTGGCTTTGCCCTGCAGCGTTCCCTGTATTGTCATGCCGTCCGCCATGGCGACCAGCTCGGTGAGGTTTTCGGCCACCAGCTCTATGGTGTTGTTGGCCGATGCCTCACCGGGGGTGTAGGCAAGGTTTTCGGTGACGAAACGGCGGGCGGCTGTCGTGTTACGGCTGCGGCTGCCGGCGATACTCTCGATTTTTTTCGAGAATGCATTGATTTCTTTCTGGGGTGCGGGCTCCGCCGTCCCGGTCGCAGGGTCGATGACCCGGGGCTGGCATGCGCCGATGGACGTAGCGGGCGCCATCGCCGCCAGATGGGACGAGAGCAGGATGAAGGTGCCGGCCGAGAATGCCTGGGCGCCAGCCGGCCCGACATAGACGATGACCGGTACCTCGCTGCTCTCGATGGCCCGGATTATGTCGTTCATCGCCGTGGAAAGACCGCCGGGGGTGTCCAGCCTGACGACGAGCGCCGCCGCATCGTTGTCCTCCGCGATGTCGATGGCCTTCCGGAATCGGCCGGCGGCTCCCTCCGCTATCATGCCGTCGACGGTGGCCACATATATCACCGGGTCGTCGGTGGCGATCGCCGGGGCTGGCAGCATCCCGGCCAGCAGCAGGAGGAGCAGGAGGCAAGCGAGCTGTTTCACGGGAATATATCGTGGGGGAGCTATAAGTATGTCGGCGTCGAGGTGGATATTTATAGCGGCCGGGGTTGATGTACCGTGGCGGTCACAGAGATACAGGCGAAATCGCTGCTACGATGTCGCTCCCGGGTGGACTCGTGGTTTGTGTCGGACTGCGGCATGAACCTGTACCGGGGCTGCCAGCACGACTGCTCGTACTGCGACGGCCGGGCGGAAAAATATCATGTGGCGGGTACGTTCGGACGCGATGTCGCCGTAAAGGTAAACGCGGTCGACGTGCTCCAGGCGGAGATCCAGAGACGGCGACGGAAACCCCGGGGATACGTGATGCTGGGCGGCGGCGTCGGAGACAGCTACCAGCCCGTCGAACAGCGCTACCAGGTCACACGTGGGGTGCTGGCGCTGCTGGCGGAGCAGGAGCTGCCGGTGCATGTGCTCACCAAGTCGACGCTCGTGAAGCGCGACCTCGACCTGCTCCGGAGAATACATGAACAACGAGGGGTCATCGTCAGCATGAGTTTTTCCTCCGTTGACGACGGGATGGCCGCAGTGTTTGAGCCGGGGGTGCCACCGCCGGGCGAGCGGCTGCGGACGCTCCGCTCTTTCAAGCAGATGGATATCCCCTGCGGGATGTTTCTGCTGCCCGTCATCCCCTTTGTGACCGACACAGAGGACATGGTTGAACGGAGCGTAGCCGCGGCATCCGCGACGGGCCTCGACTTCGTGGTCTTCGGGGGGCTGACCCTGAAAAACGGGCGGCAGAAAACCCATTTCTTCGAGGTGCTCCAGCGCCATCAACCGGACCTCGTGGAGCGATATGAGGATATCTATACCGGGGATACATGGGGCAACGCAGCCGGCGAATACTATGACCGTATCAACCAGCGATTCGATGCAGCCGCCTGCAGATACCGCATGGCGAAGCGGGTGCCCGCCGACCTGTACCGGGATATCCTGCCGGACGACGACCTGGCCGTGGTCATGCTCGACCAGCTGGGATACCTGGCAAAGCTGAAGCATAAGCCGGCGCCGTATGGATATGCGGCGCACGCAATATCAAAGCTGAAAAAGCCGCTCTCCTCCTTTGATGACCTGACGAACATCCCGGGCGTCGGACCGACAACCGCACGCCTGGTCCGGGAGATGCTCGACAGCCGCAGGTGCCAGTATTACGAGCAGCTGCTGTGGGAATAAAACGTGATTAGGAGTCATCTGCCTGTTCCTCCTCGCCGGGCTCGGCAGGTATTGCCGTGATAGCCAGCCGCTCGAGCTCCGGGACCTCCTCCTTTGCATGGTCGAGGATGCGCTGCCGGATGCTGTAGACCTCGGCGATGGACAGATGCCGGGGCACCACGATTTCGAGCTCTCCCTGCAGCACGGGGCCTGAGCGGCGCAGGCGGATGAACGACGCCTCGACGATGCCGTCGATGCCCCTGGTGATGCGCTTGATGACCTGGCTTTGCAGCAGGCACCGGCTGTCGCATGCGTCGACCAGCATGGCGCTCGACTCCCTGATGGATATATATCCGATGCTGACGATGGCGATAGCGATGGCGAAGCCGACGACGGCGTCGGCGATGACGAACCCCGCCGAGGAAAACAGCAATGCGACCACGGTGAGCGCCGACGCGGTGCCATCCTTGATGGTGTTGTACGCCTCGAGTTTCACCGAGCCGAGATGGGTGTCACGGCCAACCCGTTTTTTGTACAGGCCGAGCGCGAGGGCGACGACGGCGGCGGTGAGGGCCAGCGCGATGCCGACCGCGGGCAGCGTGACGGGATGCGGGTCGATGAGCTGCTGGTAGGAGCGGAAAAAGATGTAGCCGGCCAGGATGAACATGACGATGGCGGCGGCGATGGCGGCGAGGTTTTCGAGCTTGTAGTAGCCGAAGTGGAAGCGGTCGTCCGCCGGCCGCCGGAAATAGAGGAGGCCGGCCCATACCGTGGCTGAGACGAAGCCGTCCCCGATGCAGTCGATGCCATTTGCGACGAGGGCGACGCTCTCGGAATAAAACTCGCCGAAGACGACCTGGATGATGCCGAGACCTATGAGGACGAGGGCGGTGTACCCGGCGAGGGCGTCCGGTTTGGAGATGTCGGTCCCGGGGCGCATGGCCTCGGTAGCATGATGTGGTATCTGTTTAAATAATTCTGCCTGCCAGGCTATGCAACTGTCGCCGCATGGCTATTTGAACCGGACGGTTTCGAGGTTTTTGAGCGGCCTTGTTTTGATGTGATATTTTTTGTATATGCTCGATGCGAGGTCAAGGCATTTTGATTCCTCGCCGTGGTTGATGATGATGTTGCGGGGCTTGGGGCTGACGTTGCGGACGTAGTTCATGAGCTGCTGCCTGTCGGAATGGCCTGAGAAGCCCTCGCAGGTTTCGACGTTCATGTTCAGCTTGACGGCGGTGTTGCCGACGGTGATCTCGCGCCATCCCTTCTGTATTTTGTTGCCCAGCGTTCCCTCTGCCTGGTAGCCCACGAAGATGAGGGAGCTGTTGCCGTCCTCGCCCCAGTGCTTGACGTATTCCATGACCGGGCCGCCGTTCATCATGCCGCTGGTCGCCAGCACCACCGCGGGGTCGGGGCTGTCCAGTATTTTTTCCCGCATCTCGAAGCTGTCCACCCGCTTGAAAATAGTGGAGAGCAACGGGTTTTTGTCCTCCTGGAAGATGCGCTGCTTGAGCTGCTTGTTCAGGTATTCCGGGTAGACGGTGTGGATGGCGGTGGCCTCATAGATCATGCCGTCCAGGTAGACGGGCACCTCGGGGATACCCTTCTGGCGCATGAGCTGCTCGAGAACGATCATGACCTCCTGGGAGCGTCCGATGGCAAAGACGGGGACGACGACGCTGCCGCCCCGGCGGATGGTGGCCTCGACGATGTCTTTCATTTTGTCGATGGCTTTGGACCGGCTCGGCTGGTCGTCCTTGCTGCCGCCGTAGGTGGACTCCATGACCAGCGTCTCCAGACGGGGGAAATGTGTCGCGGCGGGACTGAACAGCAGCGTCCGCTCGTAGTTGATGTCGCCGGAGAACGCGATGTTGTAGAGGCCGTCCCCGATGTGGAAATGACAGATCGATGAGCCCAGGATGTGCCCGGCGCGGTGCAGGGTGAGGCGGATGTCGGGGGCGATGTCGGTGGTGTCGCCGTAGTGCATGGGGATGCACCGCTTGATTTCCTCTCTGACATGGTCGGAGAGATAGGGCTGCTTTTTGGCGTTTTCCGCGGCGACCTTGATGTAGTCCATCTGCATGAGGACCATGACATCACGGGTTGGATACGCGCAGTAGACCGGGCCGTCGTAGCCATACTTGTAGAGGAGGGGTACCAGGCCGGAGTGGTCGAGATGCGCGTGGGTGACGACGACGCCGTCGAGCGATTCAAGGGGCTGCACCTCGTCCATGTGGATGTAGGGCGCGCCGTTGTCGGGGCTGGAGACGTCGACGCCGCAGTCGATTAAAATCTTGCTGTCCTGGGTGGAAAGCAGCGTGCATGACCGGCCGACCTCGCGGTAGCCGCCCAGCGATGTCATCCGTATCCACTTTTCGCCCTCTGACACGCCCCGGTGCAGCCGCCGCCCGAGGCGCTGGAGGAACTCCTTGCGTTCGTCGGCGGCGTTGCGGAGGTAGCCCCGGATGTCCTGCACGGTCTTGGATTCCATGGGCGGGCGCCGGATGACGTTGGGCGTCCAGCCGATTTGTTTTTTGATTTCGTTGAGCAGGGAGCCGTGTTTGCCGATGGCGACGCCCGGTTTTTCCACCTCGATGGTGACCTCGCCGACGTCTGGCTCGAAGTAGGTGTTGGCGAGCTTTGCTTCTTCGGGGATGAGCTCGTGTATTTTGGTTTCTGCGGTTTCGATGTCCGCCAGCACGCTGGGGTCGGGTCGCACCACGATGCGCTTCTGCAGCCGCTTGGCGAGCTTCCGGACGATGTCGCTTTTCTCGGCGAAGGTGTCCGGGTCCTTGGTGTAGATGACCAGCTGGGCACCCTCGAACGTGACCTCTGTCACGCGGATGGATGCCGGGATGGTATTGTCTATTTCCTCACGGACATCCCGCAGGATATCTTCAACTGCCATGAATATTATCTCGATTTATGTATGCTGGATTTCCATCGCCGCCTGCCGCTCCTGGATGTCGTCGTCGGAGTAGCCGGTGTAGCCCTCGGGGGTTATGACCGCCAGGTCGATTCCGTTGCCCGAGGCAGCGTCGCGTTTCATCGCCGCCGTCAGTCCGCGGATGGCGAGGTCGACCCCCTCGTCGACGCTTATGTCTTCCCGGTAGTGGTCCTCGAGCACACCCAGCACGTAGGGCGAGCCGGAGCCAGTCGACGTGTAGACGTCTTCGATGGCGCCTCCAGCCGCGTCGACCGAAAACACGTGTCCTCCGCTCGTGTCGATGCCGGCTACGATGAGCTGCACGAAAAAGGGAGCGAACTTCCGCTGGTTCAGAATGTTGCCGAGCAGCGTCGCGGCACCCTTGATAGGCATGTCCGTTTCACGCTGCAGCTTGTAGAGCTCCGATTCGACGCCGAGGTAGCGGGCGAGCATCTGCGCGTCGCCGACGAGGCCGGCGGTTGTCAATGCGAGGTGGTCGTCTATCCTGTAGAGTTTTTTGGCACGCTTGTGAGCTATCATGGTACCCATCGTCGCTCGCCGTTCGGACGCAACGACGACAGCTCCGTCGCACACCAGTCCAACTGTCGTTGTGCCTTTCTTGTTTTCCATAGTATCACGCTTAAAACAGCAACATTAAAATGGGCGGCTCATATATAAAATTTTGTGTATGGAGAGTGACATCCGCGCGTTACTCAACAGGATACGATGGGATGAGCGGTGCGACCTGTCGCAGCTGGAGGTGTCATATGTCGACCGCGGCCGGCCGGGAGACGTGAACGTGGCCCGCGGCGACGACATCGTGGACGTCATGCAGCATTTTTTTAGAACCGCCGAGGGCATGATTCCCTTCCATAGAATCATCGAGATCCGCTACGACGGCGAGGTGCTGTTTGCCCGGGAGCACGGTTAGAGCATCTTGAGATAGGGCACCATCACGGTCGCGTCGGTGTTGCCCGCCAGGTCGTAGGCGGTGGCGGTGATGGTGTGTCTGCCGGGCAGCGGGAACTCGTTCGGGAGCTGCGCCTGGTAGGGGGCGGTGTAGTCCTCCCAGAGGAGCTCCTCGTCGATGTAGAAATATACCTTGTCGATGCCGGAATGGTTGTCGGTGGCGGTGACGCTGGCGGTAAGGTCACCGATGATGAGGGTGCGACCGAGCAGGGTCGGGATGAAGTCCCGGCCGAACAGGTATATTCTGCCGTCCTCGGGGACGTCCAGCGTTGCCGATGGATCGGTGCTGTCTATCTTGATGGTGACGTTTTTGGTTGCTTCCTGGTTGCCGGCAACGTCGGTGGCGCGGAACTGCAGCGTGTGGTTGCCGCTGCCGGTGACCGTGACGCCGTCGTCGTAGGTCTCCCAGTCATCGCCGTTGTCCACGCTGTATTCTATCCCGGCGACGCCGGAGAGGGTATCGGTTGCGTTGAGCGTGACGGTGACCGCACCGCGGTACCAGTCCTGCTTGCCCTCTGTGCCGTTGAGGGTGGCGTTGGTGACCGGCGGCGTGGTGTCGATGTTGACGGCGGCGCTCTCGTTGGCCTCGCGGTTGCTGGCGTTGTCAACCGAGTAGTAGGTCAGGTTGTGCCGACCTTCGCCGGTGACGTTGAAGGAGGCATTGTAGCGCTGCCAGGTGCCGTTCTGCCATGTTTCGTTGACGAGCGCTGCGAGCATGTACCAGGTCGCGTTGACGCCGGAGGCGGCGTCGGTGGCGTTGAGGGTGACGGTGACGTTGCCGCGGTACCAGTCTCCGCCGCCGGTGCCGTTGAACGTGGCGTTGGTGACGGGCGGCGTGGTGTCGACGAGCACCTGGATGGTGGTGGTGTCGTATGCGCCGTCGTTGTCGGTGACGTTGAGCTCGGCGGTGTAACTCCCCTCGTCGTAGGTATGGTTTCGTTTCATGCCGAAGCCGGTGTCGCCGTCGCCGAAGTCCCATGCATAGCTAACGACGGTTCCGTCGGGGTCGTAGGAGGCGGATGCGTTGAACTGGATTTTTGGATTGTTTGTCACGATGTCGCCGCCGGCGTCTGCGACCGGCGGGACGTTGGTGACCGTGATCTGCTTGGTGGTGGTGTTCATGTTGTTCTGGTCGTCCCAGACGGTCAGCCGGACGGTGTATGTTCCGTCGTCGTCATAGCGATGCGTCGGGTTTTTGTTGGTTGAGGTGTCGCCGTCGCCGAAGTCCCACATCCAGACGATGGCGTCTCCGCTGCCGGTGTAGGTAAACTGCACGTCCTGCATGTCGGTGGGCTCCGTTGGCGTCCACGTGAAGTCGACCGCTGGCTCCGACCGGGTGCCCGCCCCGACCGCCATCGTTGAAAAAACGAGTGCTGCGGCGACCAGAAGCGTCACATATCTGAAAGCTGGCTGCCTTTTTCCTGATTGCATACTGTCACCCATGATAGTATCGAAATCGGGCGGACATATATTTATTTTTGCCCCCTTTGCATGAGTAGCGGGGCAGGGAGCGGCACCGGAGCGAGCACCAAAAATATTAAAAGGGACGTGTATTGCAGAGATGATACTATGCCAGAGTTCAAGGTGGACATCAGTGACGGAAGCGAGGCGCATCAGGTGGAGGTGAGCGGTCATCATGCCAACTCCCTCATCGGCAAAAAAATCGGCGACGAGGTCGACGGCATCTTCGTCTCGCTGCCTGGCTACAAGCTCCAGATCACCGGGGGGAGCGACAGCGACGGCTTCGTCATGCGGAAGGACATCCCCGGGATTTCACGCCGCAAGATTTTGCTGACCCGGAGCGTGGGGTTCAAGCCCGACGACCGGGGCGTCAGGAAGAAAAAGACGGTCTGCGGCAACACCATCAGCCTCAACACATCGCAGATAAACATGAAGGTCATCGAATCGGGCATCAAGCCCATCAAGGAGCTGTTAGAGGCGGCACACGAAGAGAAAGATGAGTCAGCCTGAAATAAACATCGGCATGGTCGGCCACGTCGACCACGGCAAAACCACGCTCACCCAGGCGCTCTCGGGCAAATGGACCGACGAGCACTCCGAGGAGTTAAAACGTGGTATATCGATCAAGCTGGGCTATGCCGACGCAACCTTTTACAGATGCCCGGAATGCCCCGAGCCGCAGTGCTACACGCCGCGCCCGGAATGCCCGGAATGCGGAACGCAGGCGGAGCCGCTCCGGAAGGTTTCGTTCGTGGATGCACCGGGCCATGAAACGCTCATGGCGGTCGTTATCTCCGGCGCCACCATAATGGACGGCGCGCTCCTGCTCGTGGCGGCGAACGAGGAATGCCCGCAGCCGCAGACCGAGGAGCATCTGATGGCGCTTGACACGACGGGCACCGAGGACATCGTCATCGTGCAGAACAAGGTCGACCTGGTGAGCAAGGACGAGGCGATGGAGAACTACCGGCAGATCCGTGATTTCACTGAGGGGACGACGGCGGAGGGCGCACCCATCATTCCCGTGTCGGCGCATCATCAGACCAACCTTGACACGCTCATCCAGGCGATAGAGGAGCACATTCCGACGCCGGAGCGCAATCTCAAGAAAAACCCGATCATGTATACGGCCCGGAGCTTCGACGTCAACCGGCCCGGCATCGCACCTGACGAGATACGGGGCGGGGTCATCGGCGGGTCGCTGAAGCAGGGCAAGCTCTCGGTCGGCAACGAGATCGAGATACGCCCGGGCCGCAAGGTCGAGGAGCACGGCAAGCAGTATTATGAGTCGATTTTCACCACGATTTCATCTATTTTGACGGGCGGCGACACGGTGGAGGAGGCAGGCCCCGGCGGGCTCCTGGGCATCGGCACCTCGATGGACCCGTCGCTCACCAAGGCGGATGCGCTGGCCGGCAGCGTCGTCGGCCGCGCCGATTTGCTGCCGCCGGTGTGGAACGAGCTGGAGCTCGACGTGCACATGCTCAACCGGATGGTCGGCTCGCTGGACGGCGATGCGGGGGCGGTGAAGACCAACGAGCCGCTGATGCTGACCGTTGGCACGGCGACGACGGTTGGCGTGGTCACGTCGGCGCATGACGGCGTCGCCCAGGTTACGCTCAAGCTGCCGGTCTGCGCCGAGGAGGGGCAGACGGTGGCCATTTCAAAGCAGATAAAACGGCGGTGGCGGCTGGTGGGCTACGGGGAGATACAATGAGAGCGGTCATCCTTGACACCAACGCGCTGATGATTCCCTACCAGTCGGGTATCAACATCGAGAAGGAGATCAACCGGCTGCTCGGCATGTGCCGCATCATCGTGCCCAGCTCCGTGATCGAGGAGATGGAATACCTGGCGCAGCAGGACGGCAAGGTGGGCAGGGCGGCAAAGCTCGGCCTGAGCATCATCAAGAAACGGGAGTTCCGGCTGATGGAAACGGAATACCGGGGGGACGACGGCGTGCTTGAGACGGCGTTGAAGATGGACGGTGCCGTGGTCACCAACGACCATGAGCTCAAGCAGCGCGCCAAGGAGATGGATCTGCCGATTATTTTTCCGCGCGGCGAGAACCGGCTTGAGATAGAAGAGCGGCTGTAACGGCTGTGCTCCTCCGGAGCCGTGTGCCGTGCCCGGTGTCGCCGAAACGTTTTAAAAAAATATGTGGCTGACTGGCAGCGCTCTGGTGCCGTTGTTGCCAGCCCCGCTGCTTAGATGTGGTGGGCGGTGTAGAGCTCCTGGCGGGTGGGGCATCCGCAGACGTAGGAGTCGCCGAAGGAGGTCTTGTATGGGCAGAAAAAGTTGTTGTCGGGTTCGACGAAGATGATGTCCATGATGCGCTGTTCCACGGGGCAGACGGCACGCGTGTCGGGGTCGAGGCAGGCGAAGTCCTTGTGGCAGCGGTCGGTGTCGGCGATGACTTCCTGGCTGACGGCGAGCTGTCTGCTGGCTTTTGTCATATGCTAGTATATGTGTCAGTGGCTAATAAAATATTTGTATGCGGGGGTTGACAGACCGTCGCATGGCCTGTAAACTTGGTTTTACAAGCTGCTGCGCTGTCGCCTCCGGCCAGGGTCATAACCCTTATATAAATAGGGCCGTTATGCCTGCCAATGGTAGACTTCACCGCCATCGAGAAAAAATGGCAGCAGCGGTGGTACGACGAAAAGCTCTATGAGGCAACGCTCGACGACGGCGACGAGCCGTTTTTCATTCATTTCGCCTATCCCGGCATCTCCGGGTTTCTGCATGTCGGCCACATGCGCGGGTTCGCCTACGCCGACATGATCGCCCGCTACAAGCGGATGACCGGGCATGCCGTCTGCTACCCGGCGGGCTTTCACGCCTCGGGACTGCCGGCGGTCAGCCTCGCCAAAAAGGTCGCCCGGAACGACGAAGCGATGCTCACCTATCTGCGAAGCAACGGATGCCCCGAGGATGTCATCGAGCGGCTTGGCGACCCTGCAGCGGTCATCCGGTATTTCAGCGAGATATATGTCGACGACTACTGGAAACGGTTCGGCTTCCTCATCGACTACTCGCGCCTGATGACCACGGTATCAGAGGGATACAAGCGCTTCATCACCTGGCAGTTCCATAAGCTGCGGGATGCAGGACTGCTCACCCGGAAGCCACATTTTGCGCCGTTCTGCCCCGGCTGCGGGCCGGTGGCCGTCGACCGCTCGGAGACCGACATCTCGGAGGGCGGCGACGCCGAAATCAACGAGTTCACCGTCATCAGGTTCCGGATGGACGACCTGGTTTTGCCGGCGGCGACGCTCCGCCCGGAGACCATCTATGGCGTCACCAACATGTGGGTGCACCCCGACATAACCTATGTCATCGCCTCGGTGGACGACGAGCGATGGGTGCTCTCCGAGCAGGGATACCGCAAGCTCGCCAGCCAGCTCGGCGAAAACGTGCAGCAGGTCGACACCATCCAGGGAAGCGAGCTCGTCGGCCGGACATGCAGGGTGCCGCTCGTCGACCGCGAGGTGCCCGTGCTGCCGGCGCCGTTCGCCGACCCAGCGGTAGCGACGGGCATCGTCATGTCGGTGCCCGCCCATGCCCCCTACGACTACGTTGCCCTGCGGCAGGCCGCACCGGACATCGAGCCCGTCGTCATCATCGAGGTGGAGGGCTACGACATCCCCGCACGGGACGCCGTCGAGGAGATGGGCATCGAGCGGCAGGACGAGCACGACAAGCTCGAAATGGCGACGCAGCAGGTCTACAAGGCCGAATTCCACAAGGGCAGGCTCAACGAGCGCTGCGACGACTACGCCGGCATTCCCGTGTCGGAGATAAAGGACGCGGTGAAAGACGAGCTGCTGGAGCGCGGCCATGCCGCCATCATGCGGGAGTTTTCGAAGCCCGTGGTGTGCCGCTGCGGCGAACGGGTCGTCATCAAGCGGGTGCCCGACCAGTGGTTCATCCGGTACAGCGATGAAGAGCTGACCAGGATGAGCACCGACCACGTGGCAACCATGAACATCCATCCCCCGGAATACAGGGAGGAGCTGCCCGGGGTGCTCGAATGGTTCGACGACCGGGCCTGCATCCGGAAGGGCGACTGGCTGGGCACCCCGTTTCCCTTCAAGGAGGGCTGGACCATCGAGCCCATCTCGGATTCGACGCTCTACCCCGCCTACTACGTCGTCTCCAAATACGTCAACGACGGCACGCTGGAACCCGAAGAGCTCACGCTCGCCTTTTTTGACTACATCTTCCTGGGCAAGGGTGAGCCGGCCAGCGAGACATGGGAACAGGTCCGGCAGGACTTTCTCGCCTGGTACCCCGTCGACATCAACCTGGGCGGCAAGGAACACAAGACCGTCCATTTCCCCGTGTTCATCATGAACCACGTCGCCGTCATGCAGCCAGAGCACTGGCCCCGGGGCATCTTCGTCAACTGGTGGATCACCCAGCAGAGCGGCGAAAAAATCTCCAAGTCAAAGGGCGGCGCCGTGCCCATACCCGACGCGGCGGAGCGCTACGGCGTCGACACCATGCGGCTCTACTACGCGCACATCGGCTCCCCCTACGTGGACATCGAATGGGACGGCGACCTGGCCTATAGCTACCGCCAGCGCCTCAAACGACTCTGGGAGCTCCATCAGCGGTTGCTCGAGCTTGACGGCCCTCCGGCGGGTATCGACGGCTGGCTCCGGGCCACCGTGAACAGGCACGTGGGCACGGCGCGGGAGGCCATGGAAAACTATGAGCTGCGGCGGGCCGCCAACGTCATCTTTTACGACCTGTACAACGCGGTGCAGTGGTACCGGAAGCGCGGCGGCGCCAACCGCGAGGTCATCCGCCAGGTGCTGCACCAATGGATACGGCTCATGGCACCGTTCACCCCCCATCTCGCCGAGGAAATGTGGGACAGCATCGGCCGCGATGGCTTCGTTTCAACGGCAGCGTTTCCATCACCGGGCGACATCGACGAGGCGGCGCTGGAGGCCGAGCAGCTCGTCCGGGACACGCTGGCCGACGTCGAGGAAATCCTGGAGGTGACGGGCATCGACGCCTCCGACATCCACATCTATACGGCCCCGGCATGGAAATGGCAGGTCGCCGAAATGGCGATGGCGCTGGCCGACGACGGCGAGCTCAGCATGGGCGACCTGATGGGCCGGGTGATGCAGGACCCGGAGATAAAGCGGCATGGCGACGCGGTACCAAAATATGCGAAAACGGTCATCGAGGACGTCCGGCGCGGCGCCACCTACCATCTGGTGGACGAAAAAGAGGCGCTCGACGGCGCCCGGGATTTTTTGGAGGAGCAGCTCGACGCCTCGGTGCACGTCCACGCGGCGGACGACGAGCAGGCGCCCGACCCGGGCGGCAAAAAACGTCACGCCATACCTGGACGGCCCGCCATCTACGCCGAATGACGCCACCGGAACGATTTTTCGACGGCGCGGCGCCATCCCCTGTAGAGGCGCTCCCGCCGTTCCGGGGACATCGAGGGCTCGAAGACCCGCTCTGTGCTATGACGTCGTCTGAGCTCGTCAGGCTGCCAGATGTCGGCCGCCAGCCCTGCCAGGTGTGCGGCGCCGAGCGCGGTGCCGTCGAGCATCGCCGGCCGTTCAACCCGGACGTCGAGCATGTCGGCCATGAACTGGAGGAGGAAATCGTTTTTTGAGGCGCCGCCGTCGGCCGTGATGGAGCGGACGGGCAGGCCAGCATCTTGTTCCATCGAGAGCATGATGTCCCGGCACCGGTAGACGATGCCCTCCAGGACGGCGCGGACGATGTGCTCCTTTTGCGTGGAGCGATGCAATCCCACGACGACGCCGCATGCATGCGGGTCCCAGTAGGGCGAGGAAAGGCCCGTGAAGGCCGGCACAAAATAGATGTCTCCGGCGTCGTCGACGCACTGCGCCATCTGGCACGACTGGTCGACATGGTCGATGACACCCAGGTTGTCCCTGAGCCATTGGACGGCTGCCCCGCTCGTGTTTATCATGCCCTCCAGCATGTAGGTAGCCCTGCCATTGATGCTCCAGGCAATCATGGGCACCAGCCGGTGCATCGACGCAGCCGGTCGGTCGCCGACGTTCATGTCGATGAAGGTGCCCGTACCGCTGGTGCATTTCACCTCGCCCGGCCTGAAACATGCCTCGCCGAAGAGCGCCGCCTGCTGGTCGGCGACCACCCCGGTGATGGGTATCTCCCGCCCCAGGATATCCCCGTCGATATGGCCGTACATGTCGGCGGTGTCCCGGACCTCGGGCAGCACCGCCGCGGGGATGTCGAAGGTGTCCAGGAACAGCGAGTTCCACTGCAGCCGATAGGGGTCGTACATGCCGGTGGCGCTCGCGTTCGACATGTCCGTCGCATAGGTCTCGCCGGCGGTGAGATTCCAGAGGAGCCAGGTGTCCATGGTGCCGCAGCGCAGGTCACCCCGCCGGGCGAGAGGCCGGGCATCGTCCACGTTGTCGAGCAGCCATGCCGTGTGCGCCAGCGCCGACGCGGGCGTGAACGAGAGATGCGAAGCCGTTATAAGCCGGCCGATGGTGCGGCCGCGGCGCAGCCCCGGCCAGACACGGGAGAGCGCTCTGGCGGCATGGCCCAGCCCCCGGGCAGCCCGCATCGTGGCACGGCCGTCCATCTCCCGGCACAGCCCGGCGGTCCGGGTGTCATGCCAGGTGATGACATTGGAAAGCGGGGTGCCGTCGCTGCGCCACAGCAGGTTGGTCGAGCGGAGCGTGGCCACGCCGATGGTGTCGATGTCCCTGGCTGCCAGGTCGCTGTCGGCGAGCGCGGTGTGCATGACCCGCCGGCATTGCTGCCAGACCTCCCGGGGATCCTGCTCGCTCCAGCCCGGATGTGGCTGCTGCAGCGTGATGGTCTCGTAGGCATGCGATACCGCCTGGCTCTCCTGGTTGAAGATGATGGCGCGGATGCCCGTGGTGCCGGCGTCGATGGCCATGACGTGTTTCATTGTGCCTCCATGGTCCGGGTTGCGACGATGTCAATGCCGGTGCCGCAGATGTCGCTGCATATGACGTCGCCGCATTGCACCGGCGCCGTCACGGATACGGTCGCGAGCGTTTGGAGACATTCGTCTACCCGCTCTTTGGGCAGCGGCCGGGCGCTTTTCACGGGCAGCATGGGGTGCGTGGCGCCCTGGATGAACACGGTGGTGGTGAGCACCCGCCGGGGGTCGGTGGCCTCCTGCCGGGCGTAGCGTTCGCCGCGGGGGCAGGCGTTGCCCGTGATAAATAGGTCGCCGTCATGCTGCTCGACGGATATGTCGCAGCCCAGGGGGCATTCGATACAGATGATGTTATCCATCGTGAACCTCGACATTGATGTTTTTGACATGCTGCAGTTTTTCGGCGGGCACCGTCAGCGTGACCATCTCGGGCGGCCGGACGACCCGTTCCCGCTGCTCGTGGAGCAGGTCACCGTCGCCGTGCACCATAACAGCGGCGTTGCGCCGTTCCCGTTGCACCCGGAGGTAGAAGCGGACGTCGGTGTCGGCGGCGGTGACGCGCTGAGGGACGACGTAGCTGACGTTCCGGCCCGGCTGCACCGGCGCGGCATGGCCGGGCTGCGGGTCGCCGGCTGCCCGGGCGGCATGATGTCCGGCGGTCTGCGCCGCGATGGTGACGTCGTCGACGACATCGTGGACGTGGACGACGTTGCCGCAGGCGTAGATGCCGGGCTGCGTGGTTTCCATGTGCTGGTCGACGGCCGGGCCGCCCGTTGCCGGGTCGAGGCTGATGCCTGCATCTCTGGAGAGCTCGTTTTCGGGGATGAGCCCGACGGCGAGGATGAGCGTGTCGCAGGGTATGTTGCGCTCGGTGCCTGGGATGGGCTGCATGTCCTCGTCGACCCGGGCGACGGTGACGGCCTCCACCCGCCTGGTGCCATGTATGTCGGTGACGGTGTGGCCGAGGTGCAGAGGGATGTCGTGGTCGTGGAGGCACTGGACGACGTTGCGGGTCAGGCCGCCGGGATGTGGCATGATTTCGTAGACGCCCTCGACGGTGGCGCCCTCCCAGGTGAGGCGGCGGGCCATGATGAGGCCGACGTCGCCGGAGCCGAGGATGACCGCGCGGCTGCCGGGCATCGTGCCCTCGATGTTGATGAGGCGCTGCGCCGTCCCGGCGGTGTAGATGCCGGCGGGTCGTGGCCCGGGGAGCCGTATCTGGCTGCGGGTGCGCTCCCGGCAGCCCATGGCGAGCACGATGGCCTTCGCTTTGACGGTGAACACGCCCCGGTGGGGGGTGACCGCCGTGATTGTTTTGTCGGCTGCTATGTCGAGAACCATGGTGTCGGTCAACACGTCGATGATTGATGCGTGGACGCGGTCGACGTAATGCTGCGCGTATTCAGGTCCCGTCCACCTTTCGCCGAAGATGAAGTTCCCGAAGCCGTGGTGGATGCACTGGGGCAGGATGCCGCCGAGCTCTCCGTCTCGCTCCAGCAGCACGACGTCGTCTGCGTGCTCCGCTGCCTCCAGGGCGGCTGCCAGGCCGGCGGGGCCGCCGCCGATGACCGCCACGTCAGCCTGCATGGTCGGCCTCCAGCAGGCTTTTCGCCCGCCCTATGAAGAGATAGGAGCCGTCGCCGTTTTTGTGCACGTCTTCCAGCGGGATGTCGTGCTCCCGGGCGAGAATGGCCGCTATCCTTGGAAGGCAGAAGCCGCCCTGGCATCGTCCCATCCCGGCGCGCGTCCGCCGTTTGACCGCGTCGACCGTGCGGGCGGGAACCGGCCGGTGGATGGCTGCGACGACGTCGCCCTCGGTGACATGTTCGCAGCGGCAGACCACGTGGCCATGCCGGCTGTCACGTTCGATGCGGCGCTGCCGCTCCTCCGGGCTGCTCTCGTGGAATGCTGGCGGGCGACGGCGGCGCGGCTCGAAGCCGGGTTTTTCGGGCAGGATGACCCCCTGCTCTCTGAGCGTGCTGATGGCTCGGGCGGCGACGGCGGGGGCGGCGGCCAGCCCGGGGGACTGGATGCCGGCGACGTGGATGAATCCTTCGACGTGGCGGGCGGGCCGGATGACGAAGTCCTCGGTGAACGTGCATGCGCGGAGGCCGGCGAAATAGGTGATGACGTCCCGGACGGGAAGGTCGGGGAGCAACGGCCGGTATCGCTTGAATATCGTGGTGAGGTCGTCGGCGGTGACGGCGGTGTCATCTCGATGGGGGGTCTCCATCATGGTGGGCCCCCACTGGATGTTTCCGTCCGCCGTGACCATGACGCCGCCTCCCTTGTAGTGCTCCCGGCGGGGAAACCGGAGGAGGCTCATGCAGTGAGCGACATATCCGTTGTGGCGGCTGTCGAACAGCGCGATGGCACCCCGCTTTGGATGGATGGTGTACTCGCGGGCCCCGGCCATCTCGGCGACCCGGTCGGCATGGAGCCCTGCTGCGTTGATTATCCAGGAGGTTTTGATGCGCCCCCGGGTGGTGACGACGCCGGTGACGTGGCCGTTGCCGGTGTCGATGTCGGTCACGGCGGTGTTGAGCATGATGTCTACGCCGTTGTCAGCGGCGTTTTCGGCCAGGGCGATGGTCAGCCGGTAGGGACAGGTGACGCCGTAGGTCGGCGAAAAAACGGCGGCCGCGATGTCATCGGTGATGTGGGGCTCCCTGCGCTTCACCTCCTCGACGGCCACCTGTTCCATGGGCAGCCCGAGCTTTTTCGCCCGCCGGAGGAGCACCCGGGGAACCAGGTAGCGGCCGATGCGGGTGGCGAGCCAGGTGGGAACGGGCAGGTCGGTGAACGAGGCAGGGGTGAGCACGATCCACATGCCGCATTGATGGTAGGGCACGTCGAGCTCCTCGCAGAGCCGGGGGTACATGCGGTGGCCCTCTATGCAGAGCTGCTGCTTGAGCGTGCCCATCGGTTCGCCGATGCCCGTGTGCACCATGGCGTTGTTGGCCTTGGTGGCCCCGCAGGCCACGTCGGGTTCTTTCTCGAGCAGGATGATGTCGAGGTCGTAGCGGGAGAGCTCCCGGGCGATCATGCAGCCGGTGACCCCGCCGCCGACGATGACCACGTCCGCGGTTGCGACGGTCTCGCTGTTTCCCTCGGGCGTGCATGGCTCGGGTTTCCCGGGATATGAGAGGTCGTTGACGACGCCGTCCACCCCGGTGATGCGGCCCGCGGCTCTGCCCGCCTCGAGGTATTCGTCGTATGAGGATGCGTGGCCGTCGAGGGAAACGATGCCGTCGTCGACCGACACCTCTATGGCAGGCCGGATATGGCGGATCGCACGCATCACCTTTTTGCTGAGCGCCCGTTCGTTCATATGCGCTCCCGTGCCTCCCGGAGTATCTCGGTGACGTCCTGCACGTCGGCGCCCTCGGCCGTGAAAGCGCTTTTGCAGGTGGGGCAGGCGGTGACGACCGTTTCGCTGGCCCGGTGGAGCTCCTGGATGCGCCGTCGTGTTATCGCCGCGGCGAGGTCGGGCTGCATCGTGCCCAGGGAGCCGCCACGTCCGCAGCATCCCGTGTCCGTTCCGGCGTAGTATGCCTCGCGGATGGTGACGCCGGCGCGGCGGAGGAGCTCCCGTGGTGCCTCGGTGATGTCGAGCGTTCGAGCCAGCGTGCAGGGGTCATGGTAGACGGCCGTGCGGTCGAGCGGGGTGAGCGGGAGCGTTCCCTCGTTGGCGCGCTGGAGCAGGTGCTCGGTGCTGTGCTGCACTTCTGCCTCGATGTCGACCCCGATGGATGGATAGACATCGCGGAACATGTGGGTGCAGGTGGGGCAGCTGCAGACCAGGGTGCTGCAGCTGCTTTGTCTGATAGCATCGGCGTTGTGCCGGGCGAACTCTTTGAAGGTGTCGTCGAACCCGAGGGTGTAGAGCGGGGCGCCGCAGCACCATTCCTCGGGGAGCATCGCCCAGGAATCGAGGAGCTCCTGCATGGCGCCGGCGATGTCGGGGTGCCGTCCGGCGACCTCGCATCCCATGAAGTAGAGGACGTCGCCCTGCGCTGCACCGGCGGGCTGCACCTGTCGTTCGTGGAGCACGTGCTGTTCCTGGAGGCGACGGCGCAGCTCGTTGGCCGCCGATGGCGCCCGCTGCTGCCCGGCGAGGTCGGCGCGGACGCCGCGGAGGATGTCCCCGGCGGAGAAATCGAAGGGGCACCATTCCTGGCAGGCGTCGCAGTTGCAGCAGGCGTACATCAGCTCAATGGCGTCGCTCGATGAAAGGCGGTCGGTCTCCAGGAAGTATGCGACGCGTGCCTTGCCCGAGGGCGACGTGGCGTCGTTTTGCGCCGCGGCGAGCACGGGGCAGTCGAACTTGCACATGTTGGGGCAGAGCGCGCATTTGATGACGCTGTCGAGGTCGGCGCTGGTGTCCTGTTTTGGCAGGTACCGTTTTTTGCCCCGGAGGAACTGTTTCAATGCTGCCGCCTTTGTGGCCATGCCGGCGTTGGACATCGCGTCCATGACCCAGCCGTATTTTTTCCGCATGCTAGTCATGGTCGCCTCCCATCTTGCCGGGGTTCATCACCCGGTTGGGGTCGAGCGCCTGTTTTATCCGGTGGAGCATGTGCAGGCGGCCGTCGAGCTCGTCGGGGAGCCATGGCTGCCTGATGAGGCCGATGCCGTGATGGTGGCTGATGGAGCCCTCGTGCTCGAGGCAGGCTGCCATGATGGCGTCCCACACGGCCCGGTAGAAATCGTAGGGTGTCTGTTTGCGGGGCAGGCCGCCGAAGGTGAAATAGAAGCAGACGCCCTGCGGATAAAAATGGGAGGCGTGTCCGGAGGCGACGATGACGCCCGGTATCCGCTGCATGGCCTCGATGACCGCGCGGTAGGTCTCCAGTGCGGTGCGCCATCCCACGGATATCTCGACGGTGTCGAAGATGAAGCCGCGGGGGGTGAACTCGGATGACTCCTTGACGTTGAAGCGGGTGTCCAGCCAGCGCTCCGCCGGCGCCGTGCCCATGTCTTTGCCGTTGAAGCGTGTGCACATTCTGGCTGCGATGGCTTCCTCGAGGTCGACGAGGTCGGGGTCGCCCTCCATTATCAGGATGAGCATGCACCGGTGCTTCATGTCGAAGTGCCGCAATGTTTCATGTTCGTCGTAGATGCGCATGACCGCCGGGTAGACGTTTTTCCGCATGATATGACGGGTTGCCTCCAGTGCATCGGCGATGTCGTCGAAGGTGTAGGCGTGCAGGGCGCGGCGCTCGGGATATGGCCATATTTTGAGCGTTGCCTCGGTGACGACGCCCAGGGTGCCCTCGCTGCCGAGCATCAGCCGCTCGACCCGGGGGCCCGTGGATGTCCGGGGCACCTCCCTGGAGCGGATGATGGTGCCGTCGGGGAGGACCGCCTCGAGCGCGATGAGCATGTCCTCTATCTTGCCGTACTTGGTGGAGAACTGGCCGGCGGCCCGGCAGGCCAGCCAGCCGCCCAGGCTTGAGCAGTAGAGCGACTGCGGGATGTGCCCGAGGGTGTAGCCGGCGCGGTTGAGCTCCCGTTCCAGCGTCATGCCGTTGACGCCGGTTTGCACCCGGGCCATGAGCCCCTGGTCGTCGACGAACAGGATGTCGTGCATCCGGCGCATGTCGAGCATCACGCCGCCCTTGACGGGCACGGTGCCGCCGACGACGCCGGAGCCCTCGCCGTAGGGTATCACGGGGAAGCCATGCGTGTTGGCCAGCCGCATGACCCCGGCGATTTGCTCGGCGGTTTCGGGCCAGATGACGGCGTCGGGGAGCGCGGGCAGCCGACCGTCGAGGAGCCAGCGCAGCGATATCGGCCAGTAGTCCTTGCCGTAGACGACGCGGTCTGCCTCCCGGGTTGACACGCCATCCGGGATGATGGAGCGGAGCCGCTGGATGACGTCGTCGTCGAGCCCGGCGCCGGCGCTGTAGACGGTGTCGTATCCCATGTGATGTGACAACGGCGGGAAATATAAAAGGGTAGCCACTCAGCCCGCCCATCGTTTCGTCATCGTCGGCTGGCGTTCTTCATCATCGTGGCGGTGCTGTATCGCAGTGGTGGTTAAAATAGCCTTTGGAGCCACGCTGTTTATTCGGATTCTATCCGGGGGGCCAGCAGGTAGGAGATGTCGCCGGTGCCGTCGGCGATTTTGAAGGCCATCTTGACCGGGTAGTCGGTGCCCAGCTTGAAGGTTATCTGGTCGCTTTTCGCGGATTTTATCATGTCGCTGAAGTAGTCGAGGGAGAACAGGCTGCGCACCTGTTCCTCGCATTCCAGGGACACGAGCTGGCTTTTGGGGATGGTGAGGTTGACGGTGTCGGTGTCGCCCTCGGCGGAGAGCTCGAACTCGTCGGGCGATGCGGCAAGGGCGATGTGGTCGGAGACGGCCTCCGACGCGCGGACGCCGCGGTAGACCTCGTCGGTGCTGACGACGACCTCCGTGTCAAGGTCGAGGCTCGGTATCTTGGCGTCGCTCATCTCGGCGGTGTCCAGCAGCGTCATATGCCGGGTGAGGTTGCCGATGCGGACGACGAGGCGGCCTTCTTCCTCCTGCTCCAGGCAGATGACGTCCTCGGTGGCGGGGAGCTTGAGCATGCCCTTCACCTTTTCCAGGTCGACGGCGACCTCGTGTTCCTCCTCGACCTCGTATTCCTCGAAGGCGTCCTTGGTGAGCTTGAAATCGATCATGCCGACATGGGCGGGGTCGACCGCGCGTGCGTACATCTCGTCGGGCGTAAAATGCAGCTTGACCTCGTCCACCAGGATGGCGGTGGCGTCGACCACGGTCCGGAGAAAATCGCTTTTTATCGTTACCCTGAACATGGTGATAAATGAGCCGCTGCTTTAAAAATATAGCGATGGACATAAAAACCGGGCGGCAATGTAGGGACATGGACCTCATGGAAGCCATCCGCCGGCGTCGCTCAGTGCGAAGCTACCGGGACAAAGATGTGCCCGAAAACATCCTGCAGCGCATCCTGGAGGCGGCGCGGCTCGCTCCGTCGGCGAAAAACCGGCAGGAATGGCGGTTCGTCGTCGTGACCGATGCCAAAACGAGGCAGCAGCTACGGCAGGCCGCCAAGGGACAGCGCTTCGTCGGCGAGGCGCCCGTGGTCGTCGCCGGTGTCGCCACCGAGACAGGCTATGTTATGTCCTGCGGCGTCCCGGCGGCGCATGTCGACGTGGCCATCGCCATGGAACATGTCGCGCTCGCCGCCGCGGCGGAGGGACTGGGCACCTGCTGGATCGGCGCCTTTTATCAGGAGGAAGCGCGGGAGGCGCTCGGCGTTCCCGATGACTGCATGGTGGTGGCGCTGATGCCGCTCGGGTATCCCGCTGACACCCCTGGCGAAAAACGGCGGAAGCCCCTGGATGACGTGGTCTCCCGGGAGCGCTTCGAGCGGTAGGACACCAAACGGTGAACGGTCTCCACAAGCATTTATACCGCCGCCGGGTTGAGAGATGGAGATGAGCGACATGAAAAAAATGGCCATCCTCGTCGTCGGGGTTTTTGTTGCGAGCGCGCTGAGCGGCTGTCTGACCTCGGAGCGTGACGTGCAGGTTATCAGTATTCCCTCCGCTGCTGCTGCGGCGAGCGATGACCCGCAGACCGCGATGGCGGGCATGTACCGCCAGGGCAGCGCGGTTATCAACGCCTCGGCTCCCTCCTATGAGCTGCCGCTCGACCTCGCTGACATCGACAACCTCGAAACGGTCGAGGGGGCATTTCATCTCACGGGAGAGCAGCGTGGGTTGCTCCGGCGCAATGGCTTCGTCGTGGTGGACGATGGCACCGTGGGCGACATCAGCGTTTCCTATCGCCGGGTGCAGCGGATGGGATTGCCGGTTTTTGTGACGAGCGACACCCTGCTCCATCTGTACCACGTGCAGTTCAGCCAGCTGCTCAAAGGGATAGAGGAGCAGGTGTTCTATGGCGACATCGCCAATCTCAGCCTGTCGATGGCCGAGCATGCGAGAGCGCAATACGAAAGCTATGGCAACGCCACGCTGCGGGAGGCGGCGCGGCGCAACCTGGCCTTTTTTACCGTCGCCGCCCGGCTGCTCGACAGAGATGCCGGGGAGATACCTGCGGGCGTGGCGGACATGGTCGACGCGGAGCTCGAGCACATCGCCGCCCATGACGGCTATCATGACAGCGCGATTTTTGGCTACCGGGAGGACTTCTCGCAGTATGTGCCCCGGGGACATTACACGTCCTCGGAGAGGCTGGAGCGATATTTCCGCGTGCTGATGTGGTACGGCCGGATGGCGTTTTTGCTCAGGGGTGGCACCCCGCATGGCCCGGCGCAGCCCTCTCTGGTGTCGGAGCGCGATGCGACGGTTGCGACGGTGCAGGCAGCGCTCATCGCCACCGGATTGCCGCAGGTGTCGATAGGTGGCGAGACGGGCTGGGCTGTCTGGGAGCGCATCTACGCCGTTACCTCGTTTTTCGTGGGCACCGCCGACGATCTGACGCCCCATGACTACATGCGTTGTCTCAACGAGACCTATGGCAGCAGCTTCAACGCGTCATTGCTGGTCAACGCCTCGATGATGCAGCAGCTCAAGGGGCATCTGGCGCAGTTGCCGGGCCCGCGCATCTACGGCGGAACCGGCCAGTGCAGCATAGCGCCGCCGTTTACCGCGGAGCGGCTCGACGAGGTGCTCGCGAAGACCGCCGGCCTCCGTTTCATGGGGCAGCGGTTTGTGCCGGACAGCTACATGTTCCAGCAG
>Ga0207797_1000450_pt1 | contig 31656 bp, 24 predicted proteins | sample PRCRCaboRojoPR_6_FD_187275 | JGI IMG/M metagenome (GOLD analysis project Ga0207797, IMG submission 187275) | Marine sediment microbial community from Cabo Rojo, Puerto Rico - PR CR 10% Liquid 1 (SPAdes) | ecosystem: Environmental > Aquatic > Marine > Coastal > Sediment | place: Cabo Rojo, Puerto... | reverse complement strand
AATTCCCCAAAGGGAGCCCTATTCAACGGGGTGAACTTCATCCGAATGGGTCCCCAAAAACCTCATAATTGTCGCTTTCCGAGGTTATGCAAAGATCTCGGTGCCAAAGAAGTGACAGGCCGGTTTCTTGTACCCGAGAGCCTGCATGACTTCAGCGAGTGAACCGAATGGATCCTTGGGGGATGTCGCCATGTCTTTTTTCTCGAATCCCCGTTGCCCTAATCTCCCGATATTCCGGGTGCAAAAATAACAGGACAGAGTTCCGACTTGGCTCGAGGAACCAGGATTTGCCCGTTACAGTAAAGGCCGCATATGACCGAAAGAGACGCACACCGGACGACCCGGCCGAACGATTCCCCCACACCTCGCCAACAGGGTGAATTCGAGGCACTCAGAATACTGGATCAACATCCCTGGCACAACCTCGTGCTCCATCCGGACAAACGCATTGTGTGGGTCAACCAGGCGGTGTGCCGGACGATGGGCGTACGTCGCCGGGATCTCGTCGGCCGCTACTGCCATGAGCTTTGGCAAAACCGGCGCGATCCATGTCCACAATGTCCGGTAGCGGAAGCACTTCGGAGCGGCGCCCCGCACCGGGTGGAAACGTGCATCGACGGGCGTACGTGGAACATCCACGCATCTCCGATTTTTAACGGCCGTCACGAGATCAGCCATGTACTTGTCATACCCGAGGACATCACCGAGCGAAAGCGGACCCGTCGCGCCCTGGAAGAAAGTAAAAGCGAACTGTTCGGCATTTTGCATGCGGTGACCGACCATATGAGCAAAATAGACGACCGCCACAATATCCTCTGGGCCAACCCCGTAGCCGAGCGGTTCTTTGGCCCCGGCCTTGTGGGGAAGAAGTGCTATGAGGTTTACCACCGCTCCGATCGCCCGTGCGAGCCGTGCATTGTGAGCCAGTGCTTTGAGGACGGAAACATCCACACCCATGAAACGGAAGTGATCACTTCGGACGGATCCCGGAAGACGTTTCGTTGCGTTGCCAATGCCGGCGTCAGGGATGAAGCGGGTCACCCCCGGACCGTGGTGGAAATTTCACGAGACATAACGGGCTGGAAAAACAGACAGGCGATGCTGGCGAACTACCATCACAAGCTTCGCACCCTGACGGGGCAGTTGTCCTTGGCGGAGGAAAAGGAGCGGCGACGGATTGCCACCGAGGTTCATGACCAGATTGGCCAGAAGCTCGCCTTTGTCAAAATCAAGCTCTCACAGCTTCACTCCGCGCTCTCCGCTTCCGAACATGCAGAACCTCTGCACGAAATTGCCGATCTTATCGGGTCTATCATAGAAGACACCCGTTCCCTGGTATCGGAACTGGGGCTGCCGATACTCTATGAATTGGGGTTTGTCCCTGCGGTGAAATGGCTGGCCGAAACATACCGCCGCAAACACGATCTGCCGGTCAAGGTGTTGGACGACGGGCATCCCAAGCCCTTGGGCGATGACATCAAGACGGTCTTGTTTCAAGCGGTCCGGGAATTGTTGACCAACGTCATCAAACATGCCCGGGCCACCCAGTGCGAGATATCCCTGGCGATCACCGGCAACGAGGAACTAACGATAGAAGTGGAAGATAACGGAAACGGATTCGACGTGACTCGCCTGGGAAGCCCGGCCGAAGAGACGGATGGGTTCGGTTTGTTCAGCATCTGGGAACGCCTGGAGCCGCTGGGCGCACGATTCGGAATCGATTCCCGACCCGGTGCGGGCACGAAGGCCACCCTCGTCGTCCCTTTGTCCGGAGAAAGGCTGGCACAATCTTATGAAAGGGCCTGAGAGCCTGTGGGAAAACTTCCATGGGAACGACTTCCCGCCAGACTCTCAGCTCATGCGATACGTGCCCCGACCGATCCGCTGGATGGTTCCCCGCTTTTGCAACCGGAACACGATGTTTCTCACCTTCTTGTCCTCATAACCGGAGATTGTTTTCAGGCCGGAGACATCGATCCCGTTCGGCGCGTCCCGGAGTATGGCGAGGATTTTGTCCGTAGCCGTTATCCTGCCCCGCACCTTATCCGGTTTCGACTTCTTGGAAGAACGGCTCCGTGAATCGCCGGTGAGCCCGTCCCTTTCCATGTTGCGAATCACACCTTCCAAGCGATCGATCCGGGTCAGGACCTTGTCGATGTCTTTCTTGGTAGGGATATTGTAATATTGGAGAAAAAACCGCATCATGGTATCCATGCTGTAGGTTTTGCGTTTCTTTTTCATTCCGTCAAACCTCTCTGCGCCTCTTCCATCGGTTTCTTCTTCCGGACCTTTTTCTTTTTCGTCTCCGTAAAAATCATCTTGCTCATTTCAATTTCCGACTCATCCACTTCTACGCCTTCCATTTCCCGAATCATTTCCGCAAATCGCCGCCCTTCCGAAGCGGACACCCATCGGAGCATGAGACGCTCCGGGTTCAACCCCTTCCGTTCGAGTTTCTCCTGCAGTTTCTTTACCCGTTTTTCGGTAAACAAATTGCTCTCCAGGTAGTGGCAGTCTCCCGGATGACACCCGGAGACGATCACCTTGGGGGCTCCCAGAGCAAAGGCATAGGTGATCAGATCGGTACTTACCCGACAGGAGCACATGGTCTTTATGATCCGGGTATTCGCCCCATATTGCAGTCTGCTCGTACCGGCGAAATCCGCACCGGCATAGGAACACCAATGACAGGCGAAAACGACGATCTTGTCTTCCGGCTCTCTGAGCGCTTCCCGGACCTGGGCCTTCATCTGGTCCTGAGAGTAATTGGCGATGGAAATCGCCTCGAATTCACACGCGCTGGCACAGTTACCGCAGCCGCGGCACAAGGCCTGGGTCACCATAGCGACCTTGTCCTCCACGCGGATGGCCCCGAACAGGCACTGTTTGGCACACTTGCCGCAACCGGTACACTTGTCGAGATCCACCCGGGCGATGATGGGAGAAAGCTCCGCGTAATCCCTCTGGAAGTGCTTTGCCACTTGCATGGCCGCATCACCGGCCTGTTCGATGCATTGCTTGATGTCCGCCGGGGCGCCCACGGCTCCCGCAAAGTAGACCCCCGTCGTCGGGGTGGAGGTGGGGAGCAACTGGTTGTCCTCCTTGATGAATCCCCTTCGGCCCAGCGGCACCCCCAAGCGGCTGGACATTTCTTTGGCCGCCGGGACCAGACCGACGGCAAGGGTGACCAGATCGAAGGGTTTTTCCATGAGCTTGTCTTGTCCCAACACAGGATCGTAAAAGCTCAGCACCTGTCCGTCGCCGACTTCGGGAAAGGCATTTACAAAGATCACCCCTTGTTTTCTCGCCTCCAGGAACATCCGCTCCTGCCGGTTGCCTCCCGTGCGGATGCCGTTGTGAAAGACGTATATTTCCAGGTCGGGGTAGTGTTCTTTCAAGAGGAGTGTGCTCTTTACACTATTGGCGCAGCAGAGCTTGGAACAGTAGGCAAGTTCTCCCTCCTTCAGCGACCTCGATCCGGCGCATTGAATAAAGGCCACACTGCGGGGCGTCTTGCCCGTGGAGGGTCGAACGACTTCTCCGTGGGTGGGACCTTCCGGAGACATCATCCGTTCCAGCTCCATCGAGGTGATGACGTCGGGGAATCGTTCGTCCCCATACCCGTAAAGGCCGGTGGGGTCGTACGGTTCGACTCCCGTCGCGGCGATAATCGCCCCCACATGCACCGTTTCTTCCTCCACCGTCTGGGAAAAATCGATGGCGTGCTTCTTACAGTCCTCAACGCATTTCTGACAGCCTTGCTCGGAGAAATGGATGCAGACCTGGTCATCGATGACGTACTGTCGCGGCACCGATTGCAGAAACGGCGTATATATGGCCTTTCTCAACGCTCTGCCCGCATTGAATTCGTCTTCGGTGAACACATTACACCGCTGAACACACTCCCCGCAAAACGTGCACTCCTCCGTGATGTACCTGGGATACTTCCTCAGTTTCGCCTCGAAGTTGCCGATATATCCCCCGGTTTCGACTACCTCGCACAGGGTGAGCAACTCGATGTTGGGATGTCGACCGACATCCACCATCTTGGGCCCGAGAATTCAGGGACTGCAATTCTGGTCTGGAAAAATCTTGTTCAGTTGGGCCATCTTCCCCCCGATGGTCGGCCCTTTTTCCACCAGAATGACCTGATATCCGAGATCGGCGATCTTTAGGCTCGCTTCGATACCGCTGATCCCTCCGCCGATCACCATAACTTTTTGGGTCATGGGAACCTTCAAGGGCACCAACGGTTCGTTGCGTTTCACCTTCTCGATTCCCATGAGTACCAGTTCCGTGGCCTTTTGTGTAACCACGTCCCCGCCTTGGGAATGGCACCAGGAACACTGTTCGCGGATGTTCACCATCTCCATCAGGAATGGATTGATACCGGCGACGGAACATACCGAACGAAACGTCTCTTCGTGGATCCTCGGCGTGCACGCGGCGACCACGATCCGGTCCAAACCGAATTCCTCAATGTCGCTGATGATCTGCGCCTGCCCGCCGGTACACATATAGGAGTGTTCTCTTACCAGGGCCACACCGCTGTCCGCCACATTCTCGCTGACTTTGTGACAGTCTACGATGCCGCCAATATTCGTCCCGCAATGACAGATAAAAACCCCTACGCGATCCTCGGACATATATCCCTAACTCTCCTCTCCCGGTAAGGATATCTCTTCAATGCTTACCGTTCTTTCCCCGATCTTTTCTACAAAAATCGCATTCTCACTGCAATAGAGCTGACACCGCCCGCAAACGGTACATCGGCCTTCTTCCACGATGACCGGCGGATAGTATCCCCTCTCGTTTCTTTCCGTACCGCGTTCGAGCACCTTTTCCGGGCAAAACCGGATACAATCGTCACAATCCTCTCCGCCTTTGCAGAAATTGGGCAATAGGGTCACCTTGCCCACCGGTATGGTGCATTCGCTGATATTCCAATACCGTGCACTCGACACTTCGTTTTTCATCTTTCTCCACCCGATCGTAAACGTTCCTTTCCAATCTAACAACTTCGGCCTTACCCCGAAGGAGGGATCGTCCGATTTCGATTCGGGAAACTGTCTGAGGCCTTTAGAGCGCCTTAGTCCCGTTGCCAAAACATGGATACGACAACACCGCATCCCTCCAATAGATCCCGGAGGTCATTCGGCAACATGAACCCAACGGGACGTAGGGGCTCTTAAGGCCGAGTTTTTTCCGAATCGAAATCGGATGATCCCTCCGACCCCTACCCCCCAAAAAACCAACCAGGCTTCATCCCCACCATAGCGTCTGTCGGAGAAGTTCCATGAGAGCAAATTTGCGCAACACCGAAGTCCTCCGCCAGCTTCCTAGACCGCCCCCAATTCATACCCCTTCTCAAACGCCGCCAGATTCATCTCCTCCGTCCCCGGAGGCGCGGACTTCACGATCGCCCCTTTCAGACAATTCTTTTCGATAATCGACGTCACCCGGCAAACAAACCCCATCATCACGTTGTTGGCCACCACCACGCGAAAGTGATCCCGGGCAATCTGCGTGGCCGGCACCTTGTATATCTTCACTTGTTCCGGAAGGTTTTCCAACAGCGCCATATCCACCATCGTCTCATCCACGACGATCGTGCCTTCTGGACTAATGACCACCTTTCCGCCCCGCTCTTTGCTCACCTGTCCCGACATCATAATCAACAGGTCCGGCGTCTCCACAAAAGGGTAATCAATGGTCTGGGAGGATAGAACAATATCCGTCAGACAACTGCCTCCCTTCATCTCCGGTCCGTATCGTTTCGTCAACGTGCTGTTCAGCTTGGGATCCATGTTCATGGCCCCATTGATCAGGGTCTTTCCGCCCTGGACAATCCCCTGCCCCCCGGTCCCCTCCATGCGCAGCTGGAAGTACTCGATGCCGCTGTCTTTCGCCTTAAAGGTCACTCGAGGCTTTTTCCCCGCCTTCTTTTTCCCGCTCTTGATAAAAGACGGCATGGGCAGATCCTTTATCTGCGAATCCCGGAAAACCCCCAAGCTTATCTCCGTCGTAAAATCGGAATGTTGAACGTCCGCCTCGCTCAATGTCTCTTTGATCTTCGCCTTTTCCACAAACAGAGACTCCAGCGACTTGATCTTGTTGCGCCGTTCAAAGAGAATACAGGGCACCAGAACCTCTACAAAGCTCGGCCCCTTGTTCTGCATGGCCGATATCAGACAGTCGACCAGGTGATAGGGATGTGAAGAAGTAGACCGGGCCACGTAGGTATACCCTGCCGCCAGGGCCACCCCCACCGGGTTTACCGGTGCATACGGACTTCCCGTGGACGTGGTGATCGTTCGGGCCCCGTACGGCGTGGTGGGGCCGTGTTGAAATCCGGTCATGCTGTATCCGTAATTGTTCATACAGACCACATTTATATCCAACCCGTGTCTGCCGAGCGCGAGAAAATGATTGCCCCCGATACCGAGAATGTCTCCGTCTCCCCCCATCACCGTGACGGTGAGATCCGGATTCGCCAGTTTCACACCGACAGCGGTCGGAATGGCACGCCCGTGGGTGGAATGGATCCCGTCGAGATTCAAATACCCGGCAATGCGGGAGGAACAGCCGATCCCCGAGACCACGGCGCACTTGTCCGCTTTGTAGCCCTGGTGCTGAATCGATTCAATGAATGCGTTCTTCACCCGCCCAATGCGACAACCGGAACACCAGATGTTGGGCATCATCTCTTTTCTAAGTAGGTCCGCGTAGGGGTGTTGATTGATATCCATATCCTGCTCCTTCACGATCTAAAAAGGCTTTCGTCTAGAAGCTTGCCGGATAACTTCCATGGACGGGATGTTGAGCGTTTTTCAAACCACTTCTTCGTGAAGCGGCCCGTCAAGAAACGCCGATTGTTCGAGGCGATCAGCCCGAGTTTTGGCGTTTCAGCGACTCCGCCCTTGGCGGGATCAAAAACGATCAACCGAGCGAAAATGGAGTTCTCCGTCACGCTCCTAGGCATTTGAAACCAACGGGGGCTGATCCACGATCTGGTGTACCCTATCCAAGACCTCGCCGGGCGTATGAATTCTGCCTCCCATGAGGTGAAGACCCTGCACCTCTCCCTTCTTTACGTACCGTTCCACCTCTGCTCGGACCTGGCCTGCATTCACTTCCGCCACCAGAAACGTCCGACCCGGCTGATCCAGTCCCTGAATCAGGTCTTTGGGAAACGGCCAGGCGGTGATGAGCCGGAGCATCGCCACATCTTTTTGATCCTCCCCCAAGGATTTCAGGGCCGCCTTTACCGAGCGGGACTCGGACCCGTAGCAAAGAATGATCAACTCGGCCTCGGACAAGGAACCGAAGGTTTCATAGTTCACGAGCTTGTGGGCGTCCTTTTTCACCTTTTCCAAAAGGTGCTGGACCAGCTTTTCCTGTGTCCCCGGGTTGATGCTGGGCAGAAAATTGTCCAGATTGTGGGTGAGACCCGTCCGGTGGAATCGATGACCGTTGCCCATAATCTTGGCATCCGGGTTCACCGGTACGGGGTCCAGTTGCGGAATCTCGATGGGCTCTTCCATATGCCCGATAATTTCATCCAGCATGAGAGCCACCGGGGTCAGATACGCTTGGGATAACCGACAGGCTTCGTAGGTGAGAAACAAGGTTTCTGCTACACTGTTGGGTACCAGTACGATAACCGGACGATCGCCATGGGTTCCCCACCTTGCCTGCATCATGTCTCCCTGCCCCATCCACGTGGGCATGCCGGTGGATGGGGCCCCCCTTTGCACGTCCACGCAAATGACCGGCGATTCAATCATGGCGGCAAAGCCGAGACCTTCCGACATCAGACTCAGCCCCGGGCCGGAGGTCGCGGTGACCGCTATGGCGCCGGCCAGGCCGGCCCCCGAAATCGCTTGAATTGAACCGATCTCATCTTCCATTTGGATGAACGCGGCGTTCCGCTTGGGCAGAACCACCGACGCCCGGGTGGCGATTTCCGAAGCCGGCGTGATCGGATACCCCGCGTAAACAATGCGCCGCTTGTTGCCGGCGGCAAGGCAGAGCCCTTCGACGACCGCATCATTTCCGGTGAGCAAGAGCCGTTTCTTTTCCTTGTTCATACCCCTCTCCCATACCCCTTGAATTGCTGGCAAATCTTTTCCTCATACCAAGGAATGGACCGGTGTGTCAATCATTAGTCATTCGTCCCATTTCCCCAGGACGGGAGGCGCAAGGCAAGCGGTTTTGCAATTGACATCCTTCCGCCGCTACCCTATCGTTACCCTTCGGATTAGACGGCCTCCGGGGATCAAACGGGGCAACCGGGCCGGACTTTGCATGTCCTCGAAACGGGTCCAATGTTCCCTCTGCAAGAACCACCGGGCAAGGCCTCGTTTGTCTGATCCGGCCAATCCGAACGACCGGCATGTGTGCGTCACGACAATCCATGAACTCGTCCAGCCTGGCAGTCGACATAGGGGGGATACGCCTCCAGAACCCGGTCATCGTGGCCTCCGGCACCTTTGGTTACGGCAGGGAATTTTCCTCCTTCTATGACTTGAGCCGCTTGGGGGCCTTGGTAACCAAGGGACTTTCCCTTGAACCGGCACCCGGCAATCCTCCCCCGCGGACCGTAGAAACCTGCGGCGGGATGATCAATGCCATCGGGCTGGAAAATGTCGGCTTCGAGGTCTTCGCGAGGGAAAAGCTGCCCTTTCTCCGGACCTTGAATACGGCGGTTATCGTCAATCTTTACGGAAAACAAGTGGAAGAATACGGTGAATTGGCCCGGAGAGTCGATGGCCTCGAGGGCGTGGCAGGCATCGAACTGAATATCTCGTGTCCCAATGTAAAGGCGGGCGGAATGGCATTCGGCACCGATCCGGAAGCCGCCTATGCCGTAACCCGGGCCGCTCGAGACCGGACGGCCCTTCCCCTCATCGTGAAACTCTCCCCGAATGTCACCGACATCGCGACCATTGCCCAGGGGGTGGAAAAGGCAGGGGCCGATGCCGTTTCCCTCATCAATACCGTTTCCGCGATGGCCGTCGACGTGGCCACCCGGAAACCCAAACTGGGCAACAAGGTCGGCGGTCTTTCCGGGCCGGCAATCAAACCGATCGCCCTTCGCATGGTCTGGGAGACGGCCCGGGCGGTAGACATTCCCGTCATCGGCATCGGCGGCATCATGAACGCCACCGACGCCCTGGAATTTCTCATTGTCGGCGCCACGGCGATCCAGATCGGAACCGCCAACCTGGTAAACCCTATGACCGGTTCCGACATTGTGGAAGGTCTCGAACGGTACATGGAAGACCACGGCTTCACCGACATCCGGGAAGTCATCGGCAGTCTGGAGGATTCGGTAGTTCCGTAAAACCCTGCTGGAAACCCACCCGAAAGCATCCCGGGGTGCCATTGAGCCTGTTTACGTGGAAAGCGCCTTGGCCAGGGCGTTCAAGAAATATCGTACGTGGCTGATTTCCGCCGCCATGTTCGCCCGATGGTTGGCAAGGATCCCGTCCAGGGGAGCGTCGGTGACCACCCAGGGCTCCAGTTCGGCGGCCACGTGGCAGGAATGAATGGCCCGATTCAGTAAATCGATGCCCCGACGCGTCTCGAGCACACTGGAGAAATCTTCTCGTACGCCGTGAAGAATTTCCTGCATGGCCCGTGCGACCCCTTTCGCGTAGTAGAAGTAGTCATCTACCTTGAACCAGCTTATTGGTGAACCGTCATCCTCTTCTTGCTTCACCAGATTCTCGTCGCAACTGCCCGCCAGATCGGCGAAACTGGCCAGCAACGGAATCAGGTTGTCGGTTCGGTTGTAAAAGTGAGCCTCTCCCCGCTCGAGCTTCTGGGCATACTTGTGCAATTCTTTCAAGCTGTCTCGGTATTTCTCCTCCGCAGAGGGCAACCAATATCGGTCCGGCTTGATCATCAGCCAGTTCATGGCATTTTCCAAGGTCGGCTCGATCGCCGCCGAGGGTCCGTGGCGGGAAATTCGCTCCGTGAGATTCACGGTGCTCCGACGAACGACCTCCAGGATGCCCAACTGCATATTCTCCACGTTGTCCGTGAAGCGGATTAAGTCATTGCGGCGCCACCCCCAAAACCGCTCGTTCAATTCATAATCCAACGCGGAAATGGTGCCCTCTACAAAGTGCACCCCCAGGGGCTTGGGGCGGTGTACCGCCGCGCCCTCCGAAACCCCATGCTCGGTTCGGGGTTCATGTTTCCCCCCTTGTCCCAACGTGACGTCGTGTTGTTCCACTGCTGCGTCTTCCGTTGCTTCACCGTCGTGACTCGGAGCCATCAACTGGTCGAGTTCATGGAACGGATCCCCCGTGTCCTCCAATCCCGCACCGGAAGGCGTGTGCGCTTCTCCCGCCGGGGCGGATTCACCGGTTACCCGGTCGTGTTGTCCTGATTCATCGGATCCACCGAAAAGTCCCAGGAGAAACCAGAACAGCCAAAGCACCGCCACCGCAATGACGACGGCTGCAACGATTCGCAACGTGCGGAACTTTTTATAGCCCTCCAAAGATTCCGTGGGATTGGGACCGGCATCCGCATTCTTTTCGTTCTTCAGCTCCGTCATTTGTTATCCCTCTCGCAGTCTTCGCACATCTCCCACCCGGATGGTCACCTTGATATCGTCAAAATATTCCATGAGGGGAATCATATACTTGCGGGACGTGCCCGTCAGCTCTTTAAACTGGGGTGTCGTGATCTCTCGGTTTTCCCGTAAAAAATCGATCAGCTGCTGTTTCAGTAAATCGACGGCCTCCCTGTCGAAATAAAGCTCTTCTTTGACCTTGACCAGAACCCCCTCCTCCACCATGTGGTCCACCAATTCCCGCATATGGTTGGACCCCTGACCGATCGTCTTTGTGAGTTCCCTCAAATACGGCGGTTGCAGTTTGCCTTCCGCGTAGATCCCCTCGATTCGCCGCCGAATGTCTTCCTGATCCGCTTTCAGGGCCACTTTGTGCTCGGCAAGGCGAATCAGCTCCTTTTCCTGCACCACGGCCCCCGACTTGGTCAGCGATTGAATGAGCAGGTTGAATCCTCGAATGTCCAACCCCTTGGGAAGCCTGGATTTGAACACTTCCTTGATCATTCCGGGTTTCAGCGGATTCGCTTCATGGAAGTCTTTGAGCAACCGCATCGCCTCTTTCTTCAAGTCCTCAAAAAGGTCTCCGTGGAGAAAGATCCGCTTTTCACGATCCACCTGGACAACCACCTTCTTGGACAGAAGGCCTTGAAGCTCTTGTTCGAGATCCTTTTCTGGCAGATTGACCGTAATCACCAGGTCCGAGAAGGAAATTCCCTGGAGGCCCGCGTCTTTTATATATTCGGGAACCAATTGCCTGGGATCGCCTTCCAAGAGGCGTTTCAGATGTTCTATGACCCCCGCCTTGTAACGCTTGTGTTTTCTGGGAATCGGGTTCAGAACCCGCCCCCCGCCTATGGTTCGCACCGGCGAGTAACTGCGAATCACGAATCGGTCGTCTTTGACCAGCGAAACCGGGGCTTCCAGTCTGAGTTGAGCCAGCACCCTTTCATTGGCTTGCACCTCGTCCCGGTCCAGAAGAATGATGTATCCTTCGATTTCACTACTGCCCGTATACAACCGCACCTTGGTTCGGTTCTTGAGCGGCCGTTTGCCAAACCCCAGAAAATCGAACGACACATCCACCATGTAGCTCGGGCGCAGAGTGTTCGGCCTCGCCAGCATGTCTCCGCGTTTGAGGGCCGTTCGATCCAGGCCCTGAAAGTTGACGGCGGTGCGAACCCCGGCGGTGGCTTCCTCCACCGACCGGCCGTGAATCTGGATGCCCCGAACCTTGGACTGAATCCCCTGCGGGTAGACCATCACGGTTTCCCCCACCCCGATCTTTCCGGACATGAGGCTTCCCGTAATCACCGTACCGAACCCTTTCATGGTAAACACCCGATCAATGGGCAATCGGAACAACCCGGACGAAGAGCGCTCCGGTACCTGTTCGCACAAAACCTGCAGTGCCTGAACGAAATCCCCTATCCCTTCGCCGGTGGCGGAGGAAACCCGCACAATGGGCGCCCCCTCGAGGAAACTGCCCTTCACAAACGTCTCCAGGTCATCGGTCACCAATTCCAGCCATTCTTCATCGACCATGTCGACTTTCGTCACCACCACCAGACCATGTGAAATCCCCAAGACCCGACAAATGTCCAGGTGTTCTTTGGTCTGTGGCATGACTCCTTCATCGGCGGCGACAATCAACGCCACCACATCGATCCCCGTCGCCCCGGCAACCATGTTCTTTACAAACTTCTCGTGTCCCGGGACATCCACGATGCCGACCGACTGATCGTTCGGCAGTTTCATCCAGGCAAAGCCCAGCTCGATGGTGATGCCGCGAAGCCGCTCTTCTTTCAGCCGGTCCGTGTCAATGCCGGTCACGGCTTTGATTAAACTGGTTTTGCCGTGATCGATGTGTCCGGCCGTTCCGAGAATGACGTGCTTCAGTTGTGAACTTTCAACTTCCATCCCGGTTCCTGATGCGAAAATATTCGGTAATGTAGGCCAACCCCAACAGCGCCAGGGCCGCACCGACGATCCAAAAGATCCCGGCTTGGGGGTAAAATAAACGGATCAAAATGACTGCGAAAATACTCGCCAAGATGACCCGGAGAACGAAGATAAAGAAACGATTCATATCATGCCCTCCAAGACAGGATTGACGCCGTTGTATGGTCCGCGAGGATTCTCTTATTCCAACCTTATTTTTGTATAAAAAAAGCGTAAGGGCGTCAATCATAAGTTTGGCCGGTGGCGCCCTCCCGGGCAACCGTGAGCGTTCTTACACCGGGATCCGACCGAGTCCTTCGCTGTGCGCTTCACTTCGGGGAAATCCCTATGCAAAACACCGTTCCGACTCCATCGTTCAGGCATCTCAACGTGACGTTTCCCCCGGCCAAGCGACAGAGGCTGGCTTCGGCAGCCGGTCTTTTGGCGAGGGTCACGATCTTGCCGATGAGGATACAGGCCTCGTCTTTGTAGTATATACCGGGCGCCACCAGACTGACCGCCTCCTCGTCAATCCGGACGACCCTTGCCTGGCCCCAATCCACACCGATCGATCGGACAAATCGGGGGGCACCCGGCATGAGATTTGCCCTTTCGTCCACTGCAAAGAGGGCATAGCCCCATGGATAGGCGGCCATAAGTGCGTCGTGTCTCCGCCGCATCTCTTCCTCCATGCACTTTCGCAGCCGCTTCGCCTCCTCCTTGCGGGCCTTGAAACCTTCGATTCGGCTCAGCCAGTCTTGCGTCCCCGTGAATCGGATGAGCACAATCGACAAAAGGACAACCACCACGCCGATCGTCGCATAGAGACCCAGCCGAGATCCCCTTGTCAAATCGCACCTCCTATCCCCCGTCAGAACCTACTCTAGCACGGGCGCAATCGGACCACCACGATTTGTTGGCCGGAACAATCGGCAAGCCGGAGAGTCGCTTACCGTCCATCGGCATGGCCGGTTCACCTTTGGGCACCGGTTCCAGGCGGATCGTATCGGGATTTGCAGTTTATTGTTGTAATTTATCGGCAGTTATCGTAGGCTAAAGTAGCTTGAATTTAAATAAAAGACGGGTGACCAGGTACTATGGGAAGAGTTTTTCGGCCGAGCAACCGTGAATCGAGAATTTTGTCAAGGATTGAAAGTTCAAAGGAACGGGCGTTTCGCCTGTCCTTGGAGCAGCTGAGAGATGTTACCGAACCGCTCAGCAACGCCATTGCCATGAAGATTATCCAAGACAAGCTCATTGAAACGAACAGTAAAGACGCGATCCAGGAACAGATAGCCGGAAGCCTTCAGAAGCTTACCCGGGCCGATGAATTTGACATCGACTATCAGATCGCCCCGATACGGCATATCGTCCCCCGACCGAATCTCATCAGTCTCTATCTGACGTCCTTTGTGGTCGAACAGCTCATCAACCACAGAAGCGTAGAGGATGTGTACGGTTCCGACGAACAGATCTACAACTCCATCAACAGCCAGGTTGCGAAGTTCATTCATTAATTGATGAGACCTGCCTTCCGCCCAAGGCTTGTCAACGATCCTTTTTCCGACCCCACACTCTTTATCCCCTTTGCTTTCAGAAAACGTGCGCTGCTTTTCGATCTGGGAGATCTGCACGCCCTTTCTTCGAAAGACATCCTCAAGGTGACACACGCGTTTGTCACGCACACCCACATGGATCACTTTATCGGCTTCGACACATTGCTGCGCATTTTTCTCGGGCGGGACAAAGAGATTCATCTGTTCGGCCCGCCCGGCTTCTTCAAGAATGTGGAAGGCAAGCTGGCCGGCTACACGTGGAACTTGGTTCAAAACTATGAAAGTCGGTTCTCCATCCGGGCGACGGAAGTTCATCCGGGACGGAAGTTCACCCGGGTCTATCCATGCTCCGACGCCTTTCGCGGCCAAGTCCCCACCGAAGACGTCTCGCCTTCGAACACGCTTGTCGAGGAAGCTTCCTTCTCCGTGAAGGCAATCCACCTGGACCACAAGATTCCGTGCCTGGCCTTCAAACTGGAAGAACGCTTCCACGTGAATATCATAAAGGAACGCCTGGACGAAATGGGGATACCCGTCGGACCCTGGCTGAGACGATTCAAAGACAAACTCTACCAGTCCGAGGATCCGGAAGAACCGTTTTCCATTGAGTGGAGGACGGCAGACGGAAAGAAACAGCGGACGTTTTCTCTGGGAAACCTTGCCTCGCAGATCGCACGGATTTCAAAAGGTCAGAAAATCGCTTATGTCGTCGATGTCGCCTTCACCCCGGCAAATGCCGAAAAGATCGTTGACTTCGCCGGAAACGCCGACCAACTCTTTATCGAAGCCGCCTTCTCTGAAGAAGAGGTATCCGTGGCAAAAGAAAAGCATCATTTGACTGCCAAACAGGCGGGCACGCTCGCTCGAAAAGCGCAGGTCAAGCAGTTCTTCCTACTTCATTTTTCTCCAAGATATTCCGACGACCCCGACCGACTCCGGCGAGAAGCGGAAGAGGCCTTTTCCGGGGGCCGCTCGGAACCCTCTCAGGCTGGGAGCCTGTCGGAAAACTTCCACGGAAGCGACTTTGATCGTTTTTAAAAACATTTCTTGGCGAAGCGGAGCGGTAAGAAACGCCGACTGTTTGCGGCGCTTGGCCGAGTTTTGGCGTTTCAGCGAAGCAAGCAACCAGAGCGAAAATGGAGTTTTCCGACAGGCTCTTAGGAACCCGAACCCAGCCACGCCGTTGTCGGAGTGATGCTCTCGATGTAGTTCTCCACGCCTTTCACGATGGCATCCGCCACACTTTCCTGATAGGCCTCCGTGTTCAGGCGCTGGCACTCTTTCGGGTTGGAGATAAAGGCCACTTCCACGAGTATGCAAGGCATTTCGGCACCGAGAAGCACGTAAAAGGGTGCCTGCTTGACGCCGTTATCCCGTACCGGGTAGCGGTTCGACAAGTGGTGTACCATGGATCTCTGTACATGGTCGGCCAGGGCGGTCGACTCATTGATCTTGGAGTTGTTCATCAGGTCATTGAGAATCATCTCCAGGTCACTGATGTTTTTCGCGGAAGTGGCGTTTTCCCGGGCGGCCACCCGGATGGATTCATTGTCGGTGGCCAGATTGAGAAAGTAGGTTTCCACACCGCTGACCCGCTTGTTGGGATGGGCATTGGCGTGGACGGAAATGAAGATATCGGCCCGTTTCGTGTTGGCGATGGCCGTGCGTTCTTCCAGGGACAAGAATTTGTCTTCGTTCCGGGTGAGCAATACTTCACAGCCGACCCTTTGCCTCAGCTTTTCGGCCAGCCGTCGCGACAATTCAAGGGTCACGTTTTTTTCGAGTACGCCACTGTAATATCCCACCGCACCCGGATCTCTTCCGCCGTGACCGGGATCGATCACGATCCGGTTTACACCCAATACGAACTGCTTGGCCAATGAATTGTCGGGAAGTTTTTCTCCGGGCTTTGTCTTCGCCTGGACGCTGCGCTTCGATTTCGGTTGGCGTCCAATTTCACCATTTACATCCAGAACCACCCGGAAGGGATCTTTGAGCGAAAAGATCTTGAAATCATCGATCGTCTTAATGTCCAGTACGACCCGAACGACGTCCGGCATGTGTTGGGCGGCTCGGGCATTGGTCAACAGGTCGTCACCGATGGGCACGATGCGCTCCAGATCGGCGCCGATCCGTGCCGGGCTCACGTCGACGTACAGGCGTGGAGGCTTCCCGATACTGGGATCTTTTCTCAGTAAACGATACGAATACTCCACTTCGTCTTCCACGTCGATGACGACCCGGGTGTAGTCGGGATTCGACCAGACCCGAAGATCTTCCACCCTGGCGAGTCCCCTTCGATCCGGTGATTCTTTTTGCGCTTTCGCCGAAGGGACCGTCTGGGTCTCTGTTTTTTCCGTTGCCGGTTCCGGTGCCGGTTCCGGTGCCGGTTCCGCTTCCGGTTCCGCCTGCCCGCCGTTGACGATTATTTTTGTACTCTTCTTGCGTTCCCTGAGCCGGGCGATCGCCTCCCTGGCCTCGGGTGCGTGGGGGCTGTGGGGATACCGTCGAAGCAACCGGCTGAAATAATCGAGGGCCTCATGTTTATCATTTACGCCTGAAGACCGTTGACTCAGCTTGGCGTACAAGTCTCCGATCATGAAAATCGCATCGTCGGACCAGGGACCATCGGGTTGGGCGGTATAGACGGCCTTGAACCTCTCCGCACACAAGAACCAATTGTGCCGGTCTTTTTGCTTCTCTGAATTCGCAAGCAGCTGCTTGTACCCGGCCACGGCCTGTCGATAGGCATACTGCATGCTGCAGTATCCCTCTCCGCATGGGAAGAGGATCACCAACAACAAAAACAATGGGGACGCAAATTTTGCCCTACCTGTCCGCACCGGGACACCCCCTTTATAACAATCCCTTGAGTTCGCTCAGGCGATTCAATGCCTCAAGCGGGGTCAACCTGTCAACATCCAATTCTTTCAACGCCCGTATCACCGCGTGATCGGCCTTTTCAAACAGAGGCAATTGCACCGCCGGGGCACCGGTGGCCGTTTCTTTGTCTCCGGCACCCACCTGCGGTAAACCGACATCGCTGAACTCTCCCGCTTCGATATTCTTGAGAATCTCCTTCGCCCTGGTCAGTACCGAGTCCGGAACACCCGCCAAACGGGCCACCTGAATACCGTAACTCCGGTTGGTTCCGCCGTCAACCAGCTTTCGAAGAAAGATGATCTCTTCATTCCACTCCTTGACCGCCACATTACAGTTTTTCACCCGATCCTTTGTCAGGGCCAGGTCGGTCAATTCGTGATAATGGGTCGCAAAAACCGTTTTGATTCCCACACCGTGACGGTCATGTAGATATTCCGCCACCGCCCAGGCGATGCTCAAGCCGTCGAACGTGCTGGTTCCCCTGCCGATCTCGTCTACGATGACCAGACTCTTCTCCGTAGCGTTGTTCAATATGTTGGCGCACTCCTGCATCTCCACCATAAACGTGCTTTGTCCCCGGGCCAAATTGTCGGAAGCACCCACCCGGGTGAAGATTCTGTCCACCAGCCCGATGGAGGCCTCCTCCGCAGGGACGAAAGAACCGACTTGGGCCATCAGGACCAGGAGAGCGACTTGCCGTAAGACCGTCGATTTTCCCGCCATGTTCGGCCCTGTTATGATAAGCACTTGTCGGGTGGCATTGTCAATTTCAATAGTATTCGGGATGAACCGTTCCGACTGAATCAATTTCTCCACAACGGGATGCCGACTTTCCGTCAACCGGATCGAACCCTCGTCGTGAATGGTCGGTTTCACATAATTATTTTTGTGGGCAAGTTCGGCCAACGCCACCAAGACATCCACGGTGGAAAGCATGTCCGCCATTTCCGAGATGCGGTGATTGTGTGCCGCCACCTTTTCCCGTACGGCACAAAACAATTCGTATTCCAGCTGAATCTGCTTTTCCTCCGCTCCCAGGACCTTTGATTCGAACGCTTTCAATTCTTCGCAGATATACCGTTCGCCGTTTACCAGAGTTTGCTTTCGCACATAACGGTCCGGGACCGATTTCACGTGCGATTTGGAAACCTCGATGTAATAGCCGAAAACCTTGTTGTAACCCACTTTGAGTGAATTGATTCCGGTGGCCTTCCGCTCTTTTGCTTCCAGGCGGGAGATCCAGTCTTTGCCCTCCCGACCGATCCGAACCAGGTCATCGAGCTCGGCATTGAACCCGGATTTGATCATCCCCCCCTCCCGAACCGTAAGCGGGGCGTCCTCTCGTATGGCATCTCCGATGAGCTCCCCCAAATCGGAAAGGTCATCCCAGCGACGCAGAATCTTCGCAAACTCGCCGGTTTCATATTCGTCGAGTGCTTCCCGGAGTCGGGGCAGTTTTTCCACCGAAGTCCGCAAGGCGGCCAGGTCTCTGGCATTACAGCGATCCAGCGATATCTTGGCGTTCAACCGTTCCAGGTCATAGACCCCATCCAGGAGTTTTCTCACAGAGCGGCGGACAAACGGTTTCTCTTTTGCTTCTTCCACGCCGTCCAGTCGCCGCTGAATCCGCTCCGGGTCCAGCAGGGGATACTGGAGCCAACTTCGCAACTTACGCCGTCCCATCGGGGTCTTGGTAAAATCCATGACATCCAACAGAGATCCCTGTCGGCTCCCGTCCCGGAGCGTCTCGAAGAGCTCCAGGTTCCGTGTCGTCGCCTCGTCGATGACCATGAAGTCCGAAAGGGAGTACGATTCGACCCCCGTCAAGTGGACCAATTCGCCTTTGTGGGTATCATGCACATAGTCAAGCAATGCACCGGCGGCTCCTATCGCCGCCGGCCACGTGTGGCATCCGAATCCCTCCAGTGAATGTACCTTGAACTGATCTTGTAATCGCCTTCGTGCCCGAGAAAGGCCGAAGCTTTCTTCGTCGAAAGGACTGGTGGGAATCTCTCGAAGCTCGGCCCTCAGCGCGTGGATCGGCGTTTGGTCACTCTGGGATCGGGACACCAGCAATTCCCTCGGCGCAATACGCCTGCACTCGTCCAGAACGGCCTCCCCGTCGGCGGATTCGGTCACCTTGAAAACCCCGGTGGATATGTCCAGGTTGGCCATGCCGAACCGTCCTTGGGTCCAGTAAAGGGCGGTGAGAAAGTTGTTCGCTCCGTCGTCCAGGATCTCCGTATCCACCACCACGCCGGGGGTGATTACCCGAACCACCTCCCGCTTCACGATCCCCTTGGCCTTGGCCGGGTCTTCCATCTGCTCACAGATGGCCACCTTAAAGCCTTGCCGGATGAGTTGGGCGATATAGGAAGGGGCCGCATGATGGGGGACACCGGCCATGGGTACCGGTTCCTCTTCCCTTTTGTTCCGGGACGTCAGGGTGATTTCCAGAACCCGGGAGGCGATTTTGGCATCCTCAAAAAACATCTCGTAAAAATCGCCCATGCGGAAAAAGAGGATGGCGTCGGGATAATCTTCCTTGATGGACAGATACTGGTGAACCATCGGGGTGGCTTTAGCCATGATTTTCTCGCCCCTTTGGCCTCGGACGGAACCGCTTAGGCACCGGATGATTGTTGCGAAGCGGAGGGCGATTGTTCTTTTTCGGACTGGTTCTTGAGCGAATTGATTTCATATCGTAATTGTCGAACAGTTTCCGAATGGCTGTCTATCTTTTTTTTTGTCCGAAAGCGCTCGCCGATGTGATAGAAATAGGAAACCAGAAGACCGATCATAAAAAACCCCAAGAAATACACGGCCAGGGGAATGAGCCGTGTGTCGTATTGCCACATCCACAGATCGATGTGTAATGCCTTCTTGTCGAGGAATACCTCCAGATTTTGCACCACCAAAATCACCAGGAAGACCACCACGATGGAAAGCAATATCGGTTTGATCGCTCTCATGTTCACTCTCCTCACGAATCGGCGGAACGTGCAGGACCCTTCCACGCCCGGCCGGTTTAGAGATCTTTGCATACCCTCGGACAGCGACAATTACATCAAAAACCTCACACGAAAGAGCGAAACGAGGTTATGCAAAGGTCTCGTTTATTTCCTAAACGTACGCGTCCGCCCCTTGTTCCAAGGCCTGAAAATGCGGTTTGAGGTTCTGATAGGTCGCCTTCAGGTGCTCGGGAATCACGCGGACCTCGGCAAAAACAGTCATGGCATTGGTGTCTCCATGCCATCGAGGAACGATGTGAAAATGGAGATGCTGTTCGACCCCGGCGCCCGCCACAACCCCGAGATTCAGCCCCACATTGAATCCGTCCGGATTCATCACTTTTTTCAGTACCCCGATGGAATCCTTCACGGTCTTGAGAATGTCGCCCATCTCCTGAGCGTTCAGTTCGTCCAGCGATGCCACGTGCCGGACCGGCGCCACGAGTAAGTGGCCGTTTATGTAGGGGTACTTGTTCATCATGACCATGGACAGGTCACCTTTGTAAAGCGTGAGCTCCGCCTTGTCCGAAAGGCCGACACAAAAGATGCACTTTGTTTCTTTCTCGCTCAATATGTATTCCATCCGCCAGGGGGCCCAAAGTGTCTTCATTTTCCCACCTTGAATTGTAACCGGTTTTGTCCGTCGGACGGTCTTGACAATCCGTCTCGTCGATCCTCGACGGCAGTTCCTGTCTTTTTCAGAGCGTCCCCCTCTACCTGGATGAAGTGGGGCCGGAACGTCTCTCCTACAAGCACCCGGAAGTTCCCGATTTTGCCCTGCAAAAATTCATAATATACCAAAACAGCCAAAAAAAACAAGCCCTTTCTCGGACCCGAATCCCCCCGCTCGTCGAGTGTACCGGACCCCACCTTCCATCAACTGCCGGATACGTTTTTTGTTATTAACATTGTAAATATCCGGATCCAGAGGGCCCGGCTTTATTCACCCCTAGGAGCCTGTCGGAGAACTTCCATGGAAGCGACTTTGATCGTTTTTGGAAACATTTCTTAGAGAAGCGGAGCGTCAAGAAACGCCAACTGTTTGAGGCGGTTCGCCGAGTTTTGGCGTTTCAGCGAAGCAAGCATAGAAATGATCAAAAACGATCAACCAGAGCGAAAATGGAGTTCTCCGACAGGCTCCTAGAAGGGACGGTAGAATTTACAGGCGCACCAGTTCGATGTCTCCCCAGACGCCGATTTCATCCCCAACGATAATGACCAGTCCGTTCACCCCGGGGATCTCTTTTCCTTTAGCGATGGCATTTTTGATGTCCCTCCGTCCGGTCACCCGATTGCACACGCCGGTGGCGGCCGCATCCGCCGTCGCCGCCGATGCAGACAATACGACGACCGCATCCGCCCTCCCGAAACTCGCCGAGTGACCGACCGTTCCTGACGAAGTACACACGCCCACCGGATGCCGCGGTGAATGGATACGAATGCCCACGCGGTTGCTCAACGGCGAATCCCCGGCAAAGATCCCCATGGTGACGGGTTCCGCGCAGCACATGAAAACATCTCCCCCGTTTTCCACCATGACCTCGTCACTCCAGGACAGCAGATCCCGTCCCACGTACTCGGCTATGGCGCCGGCGACGGCGGCCATCGGACCTACCCCGGCGCCTTCGGCGGCTGCGAGCATGGATCGAACAATGGGCGGAGCCCAGGGATCTTGCGGATAGGGCCTCAGGGCGTTGACAAAATCGGGATGATCCCGGATATATCGCTCCAGGGGCATGCGGTGTCTCAAAATCAAATTTGTGGTTTCTTTCTCAAGCGTTCGTTTGGCTCGCACCCACAAATCCGTTTCTTTTACCACGGCGCGAAAGGAGATCAATCCCGTCCCTTTGATCAATCCCCTGTAAGACCGCTCTTGATGGGCCATGGGTATATATCCAACACCTTCGAGAAGCCAATGTTACGGAGCCAAGAACCACCCGGACGAGTGGCGTGCACTTGCCGGCTACCAGAGACCTCCACGGGAAGAGCGACGTTTCGCTTTCTGAAAATCTCTCTTACAGAAGCTGAGCGGCCAGAAACGCCGATCGAGTCGGGCGAACGAGTTTTGGCGTTTCAGGGAGGATAGGATCAAAAACGATCACCCAGAGCGAAAATGGAGTTCTCCGCCAGGCTCTCAGTACTATTCCCTGCGGCACACCATCTCTACGGCGCCATAGCCCAAGAAGCTATTGACCGCGTCGCTCAGCGCTTTGCCCGCCTTCAGTTTCAAGTCCCTGGGCAACTCGATGACCGTTTCCGATTTCTCTGGAAGCGTCAAGTGAAGATAGGCCCCACAATTTCCCTGGTGCTCCCGGAGGATCTCTCGAAGTTTCCGCAACTTCTCCTTGTCCAGGCGGGTCATGTCCAAACTCAACCGAATGCTGGTCGTCCACAATTCGTCGACCGCGTCAATGGGAACCACCGAATCGGCGAGTATCTTTACGGAACGCTCGTCTTTCGTCACTCGGCCTTCCACGAAGAGGGCGGCCTCCTCCTGCACGAGATCTCTCGCTGCAGCATAGACCGAGGAAAACAAGGTCACCTCAACAAATCCCCCCAAATCCTCGAGGGTCATAAAGGCCATGACATCGCCCTTTTTGTCATTGTAACGCTTTAATTCTCTCACCAGTCCGGCCACACGCACCGTAACCCCGTCCGAACATTCCCGCACTTGGAGGCAGTCCGTATTGGCGTACTTGGCCACCAGACTTTCATATCGGGTCAATGGATGACCGGTAACAAAAAAGCCCAGAGATTCCTTCTCGTAACCGAGGCGTTCATCTTCATCCCATTCTTCCAAATCGGGCAATTTCGGATGGACGACATCGACACCGCGGGTGGAAAAGAGATCGAAGAGACTGATCTGTCCATCCGCCCGATCCCGCTGGATCTTCTGTCCCACCTCCATCGCCTCGTCGAGGACCGTCATCATCTGGGACCGCCGGGTTCCCGTACAGTCAAAAGCACCGCACTTGATCAGGCTCTCAATGACCCGACGGTTGACCTTTCTCAGGTCCACTCGTTCGCAAAAATCGAACAGAGATTCAAAGGGCCCTCCCGCGATTCGTGCCTCCAGGATAGACTCGATGGCCCCCTGGCCGACATTCTTTACCGCCACCAATCCGAACCGGATGGCGCCGTCCTCCACCGTAAAGTCCGTTTCGCTGTGGTTGATGTCCGGCGGCAATACTTCGATTCCTTGATCGCGGCACTCAGCGATGTATTTCACCACCGCTTCAGTGGAATGCATCTCGCTGGTGAGAATGGCGGCCATCAACTCCACAGGAAAATGCGCTTTCAGGAATGCTGTTTGAAAGGCAATCATCGCGTAGGCCGCACTGTGCGCTTTGTTGAAACCATATCGACCGAATTTTTCCATCAAATCGAAAATCTCTTTGGCCTTTTCGGCGGGGACCCCCTTTTCCTGGGATCGGGCAAGAAAACGCTGTCTTTCCTCCGCCATCATGTGACCGATCTTTTTCCCCATCGCCTTTCGCAGATTGTCCGCTTCGGCCATTGAATAATCGGCCAGCTCGGCGGCGATCTTCATCACCTGCTCCTGGTAGAGAATGACGCCATAGGTGTCCGCCAATATGGGTTCGAGTTCAGGAACAATGTAGGTCACCGGGACCTTTCCGTTCTTTCTCTCCACGAAGGCATCGTGCATGCCGCTGTCCAACGGGCCCGGGCGATACAAGGCGACCAAAGCGATAATGTCTTCAAAGCACGTCGGCTGCATGCGACCTAGGAGATCTTTCATGCCGGAGCTTTCCAGCTGAAAGACCCCGGTGGTCTGAGAGGCCCCCAGAAGTTTGAAGGTCTTTGCATCCGTCAAATCGAGCTTCGACAGATCGGGAGGCGTTCTTCCCCCCTTTCGTATCAGGTCGCAGGCATTCTTCATCACCGTCAGATTCCGAAGCCCCAGAAGATCGAATTTGATCAGTCCGATCTTTTCGATGCACTTCATGTCGAACTGGGTGACCACTTCCCCTCGTTTGCCTTTGGCCAACGGGAGGTGCTTGATCAAGGGTCGGTCGGAAATCACCACTCCCGCCGCATGGGTGGAAGCATGTCTCGCCAATCCCTCCAGGATCTGGGCAATCTCCATGAGCTCCTTGATCTGAGGTCTTTCTTCCATCAGGCTCTTGAGCTTCGGTTCCCGGGAGATCGCCTCCGCCAGACTGATATTCAGGACTTCCGGGACCAGTTTGGCAATGCCGTCCACCTCTTTTAACGACACGCCCAGGGCACGACCCACGTCCCGGATCACCGCCCGGGCCTGCATCTTGCCAAAGGTGATGATTTGCGCCACATATTCGGCGCCACCGTATTTTTCGACAATGTAGCGAAAGACCCGGTCCCGGCCTTCGATACAGAAATCGATGTCGATGTCCGGCATGCTCTTTCGGGCGGGATTTAAAAACCGTTCGAATATGAGGCCGTAGGCCAGCGGGTCCAGATCGGTAATCTTCAGGGCATAGGCGACCAGACTGCCGGCAGCGGAACCCCGTCCCGGCCCTACCGGGATACCCTCTTCTTTGGCAAACCGCACAAAGTCCGCCACTACCAGAAAGTAGCCGGGAAACCCCATTTGCTTGATCACATCCAGTTCGTACGCGAGCCGTTGCTCGTACCGTTCCCTGTCCGCATCGGAGAGTCCCGGATTGCTCGCGAGGAGCTTTTCGAACCGCTCCGCCCAGCCTTTTCTCACTTCCCGTTCGAAAAAGGCTTCAAGGGGCGATGCCGAACCGTCGGACGGAACATCCGTCGACTCCGTGGATCCATCGGGCACCTCGAATCTTGGAAAATGAAAGGTACTCAGATCGAGCTCAAGGTTACAACGATCGGCAATCTCCGTCGTGCTCTCCACGGCCCCCGGATACTCCCGGCCGAAATAGGACCGCATTTCTTCCGGAGATTTAAAGTAGAGCTGATCGGTACGGAACTTGAGCCGTTTCTTTTCTCCCACCGTCTTGCCGGTCTGGATGCACAACAAGACGTCGTGGGCGCGGGCGTGTTCGGATTGCAGATAGTGACAGTCATTGGAGGCCACCAGAGGAATCCCGTGGCTCCGACTGATCTCCAACAACCCCTGATTGACCCTTTCCTGTATTTCTATTCCGTTGTTTTGGACTTCGAGATAGAAGTTGCCCTCGCCGAAAAGGGCCTCATATTTGCGAGCCACCTCGCCGGCCCTGTCCATGCGCCCCTCCTGGATGAGCCTCGGAATCTCACCGTGCAAACAGGCGCTCAAGGCGATCAACCCTTCCTTGCACTCGGTCAGCAAAGCCTTGTCGATGCGGGGCTTGTAGTAGAATCCTTCCAGATGGGCGGCGGTCACCAGCCTGCAAAGATTTCGGTACCCTTCTCTATTCTTGGCCAGTAGGACCAGATGATTCAGATCGTCTTTTCCCCGGGGGTCCTTTTCGAATCGGCTGCCGTTGGTAATGTAAATCTCACAACCAACGATTGGCTTGATGCCTGCCTTGGTGGCCTGCTGATAAAAATCGAGTGCCCCATACATGGTACCGTGATCGGTGATCGCCACAGCGTCCATATGGAAGCCGGCGGCCCTTTCCAGGAGCGAATCGATGCGAATGGCACCGTCGAGCAGACTGTATTCGGTGTGAACGTGAAGATGGATGAAGTCGGAACGTGGCATCAGTCTACCATGTAAGTTTATCGAAATGCGTAAAATTTTGAAATTATTAGGGGGACTTTTTGATACATGCGCTATTTCTACAAAAATCTGCACCCCTGACGCAACGAAGATACGCAGGATAAATGGGTTGGTGATTACCGTTCGAAAATCTGCCAAGCATGGATTTGAGGTTTGATTAGCACATGAATCTGGGTTTATCAATCCACATTTTGAGGCGAAACTGAGGCCAGGTTAACTTATTTAATATATTAACAATTCGCTATTACCCCGCAAGCGGTTGAAAGGCTTCCAGTGGGAAATCTATCGAAAAGGGGCCTTTGTAGCATGCCCTTGAATAGGCATCATCATCTGAATGCTCTAATGCACTTTTTTTCCTAATAGCTGCAATTTATTACCAACGCTATTGCCACAAAGTCGGAAAATGTATAAATAGCTGAAATATATACTATATTCTCCATTTTAAAAATCAATCGACCGTCCTTACGCGGCCTTGACGGCTCGACTGAGCTCGCCGAATCGGCGAGTTTTGGCCGGCTTACGGATCGATGCCCATTCGGCCGACAGAAACACTGACTGGAACTTTTTAGGTAACCGCATATGATTACATCGTTTCGAATATTCTTTGCTTTTTGAGATTGCAGAAAGAGTCCAAATATTAAGCTCGAAAAGGGCTGGTTATTACATCGGCCGGTATGCATTTGCTTGTTTTTGTTGTTATTTTGGCGCACTTTTTGCTTCATTACAAATTCGAAGTTTGCTTGATGGTTGCCCTATTCAAATAGCATGTTCGCAATTCGATAGTCACTTCAAATGACAGAGAAATTCCCTCGTTCCAGACACCATGAAGTGGCCGAAAAGCCTTACAGTGCGAACGACGTTGCAACTACGGAAATCAATTCATTGGGTTTGTCAACACGCTCCCTGTGGTGGGTCCCCGTTGGCTTAGCATGATGAAAAACATACTCTTCGTTCGTACCCATGACTCTCGCATCGATCCTCAAGTTGCACATCCATTGGGCCCACTGTGCCTTGCAGCGAGCGTCCGAGAAGCTATGCCTGGCCGTTTCGACTCGCGTATATTGCATATGGGCTTGCTCTCGAAACCCCTAGACGATTTTGAGAGGACTATTTTAGAGTTCCAACCCGATTACTTGGTGATGACAACGCTTACCCCGGAAATTTCCTTTATGGGCTCTCTGGTCAGAGTAGCAAAAAGAGCTTTGCCTCACTCTCGTGTTTTGCTCGGCGGACCATACGCTTCTGCTATGCCGAGTCATGCAGCTCGCCAATGGGGGATAGACGCCGTCGGAATAGGAGAGGGTGACGAAACTATAGTTGAACTTCTTGACGCCTTTGAAGGAAACGGAGAAATCGAAAAGGTAAAAGGAATTGCTTTCGCAGAAAATGGCCGAATCATCAAGACCGAAACCCGCAGTCCAATTTGGGACATCAATACGCTTCCTATGCCTGCCTGGGATCTGATCGATTTGGAGCCTTACGCAACAGCTCCGAACATGAGCAATTCCCTGAAGGGCCGCAATTACGCCAGCCTCTTTACGAGCCGTGGCTGTCCTTACAATTGCATCTACTGCCATTCGATTTATAATAAACGTTTCAGAGGCCGATCTGCCGACCTGGTCTTGGCTGAAATGACTTATCTTCATGAAAAATACGGCATCGATGAATTCCACATAATGGACGACATCTTCAATTTCAACAGGAAACGGATGTACAGGATATGCCAAGGAATAATCGATTCAGGGATGAAGCTCTATATTTCATTTCCGAACGGAATCCGGACCGATTTGCTAAAAACTGAAGACATCGACATTCTGGAAAAGGCAGGGGTTTATAAACTAAAATTTGCCATTGAAACACGATCAGAACGCCTTCAAAAAGCCATCAGAAAAAATAATAAATTTAAAAGGATCGACCCCATAATAAGGTACACCTCGCGCTCCGGCATCATTGCCAGCTCCTTCTTCATGATTGGGTTTCCCACAGAAACGCGAGAGGAAATGATGCGAACAATTGATTACGCAGTGAATTCCGATCTCGATGCGGCCTCCTTTTTTCAAGTAATCCCTTATCCGGGCACCGAGCTTTGGGAATGGGCGTTCCGAGAAAACGGGCATTTGGCGGATTCGTTCTCCTTCAAGCCGGAGCATTTTCATTTTTCCTCTGGGCACAGTGCGACTACCGACCTCTGCTCTCGCGACTTGACCTACTTGGTCCACACTGCTTATCTCAGATTCTATACCAAGCCTGGAAGACTTTGGCGGTTATTCCGAAAAATGCCGAACCGATGGCTGTTTCTTCGGAGCTTCTTCACAATGGTTAAGCGATTTGGCAAGTGCTGTCTTCGCATTCCCATGAGTGAGAACTGGAACATAATCATGGAGGGGTAACCACATATTCTGCTGTAATCACTTTTTACACGGGAGGAATGCATGTCGCGCTGGATGGTTTTTTTGATTTTCATTTTTTCACAAATATATAATAGCCTGGTATGTCTAAAAAATGAGACTGTCACTGCATTTCTCTATTTTATTGTTCTGGGGCCTGTTGGTTTGATGAGGAAACTGACTTGGTTCAGGAAGGATCGGCTTCTGATTCGAAGAAGTTCTTGGGTCAATATTGAGGAAGGGGGGATGAGCAAATCAAAACAGCCCTAAAAACTTATTACTTTATAGCATTACCAAACCTATGGCGGCAACGCAAACTGCACCTGATTGTGGTCTTCTGGTTTGTTTTCCACTTGGGTCCCCTTGTTGCAAAAACATCCTTCCAACCTTGGGAACAGCCGTATATTTACGCCAATTTCTGATCAGAGTTGCGAAGAGAAGAACTTTTGGAAATGAAGCTGTTACGAGGACAAAAGATTGAAGATTCCTCCTCGCCGGTTAAGGCCTTTTATCGCACGAATCCTTTTCCGTATTTTGACGTCAAGGAATACGCGACATTTGATGACTTGAAAAGAAGGGCAAGCGGATATGTTCGACGGCTGGATCAATGCGTAGGTTCTCGGGCCCGTATTCTGGAAGTAGGTTGCGGCACGGGCCAATTGTCAAACTATCTAGCTCATATCCCCACACGCATGGTCGTGGGGATGGATTTCAGCCCGGCTTCCTTGGCTCTTGCAAACAAATTGCGCCATCAACTGGGGTTTGACAATCTGTACTTCCTTGAGGCCAATCTTTTTGATCCACCTTTTGTTGAGCATCGTTTTGACTTGATCATTTGCCACGGAGTACTTCATCACACGACAGACCCTCGCGGCGGGTTTCGCGTTATGACGCGACTTCTCAAGCCCGACGGCTGTGTGGCGATCGGTCTTTACCACCGTCTTGGACGTCGAAAACATCGGAAGCAAGTGAAGAAATTCCAGAAGACCGGCGAGTTCAACCGATCTTATTCTGGTTATCGGCGCCTCAGTGAGGAGTACATCAGGAAAGATGTTTCTCAGAGCTGGTTTGCCGATCAGTATCTTCACCCCAGAGAATCGGGACATCTTCTCACGGAAACGGTTTCCTGGTTTGAAGAAAATGGTCTCGACGTTACGGGGAGCGTACCTTCACTTTCACAGCCTTTGAGCGAGCGTCCTTTCTTTAGTTCGAAGGGGCTGACCAAATGGCGAAAAAATCGGATTGCGTATCTATTGACCGATTTGCGTTGGTGGTTGAAACCATTTGAAAATGGGTACTTTGTCGTTTTTGGTCGCAACATCCGAGCCGCGCATTATGCCTCACGACTATGAACGTAATGGATGACCAAGATGAATATCATAGGATTATCATGTTTCTATCATGATTCTGCTGCTTGCCTTATTCGTAACGGACGGATAGTGGCAGCTGTAGAAGAAGAGCGATTTACACGCCAAAAACATGACCCGGGATTTCCCACAAATGCTATTGAATTCTGTTTGGCAGAAGGCGGGATTGTTGCGGAGGAGGTTGACGCCGTCTGTTTTTATGAGGAGCCTTTAACGAAATTTGACCGGATTATTGACCGTCACATCTCCTATTTCCCTCTGTCCTACGGCCATTTTCGACAAGTTCCTTCCCGATGGTTCGGAGAGATCTTTCCCCTGAAACGACTGCTTGCGCAGCGTCTTAGATTCATCTGCCCAGTCTACTTCTTCCCACACCATCTGTCTCATGCTGCATATGCCTTTTTCTCTTCCGACTTTGACGAAGCTGCCGTTCTCGTGGTGGATGCAGTTGGCGAGGACAGTTCCGCCAGTTGGGGGGTCGGGAGGGGGTGTAATGTGACCCTCAAAGAAGAAATGCCGTACCCGCACTCCCTGGGAATGTTATATACCACGATCACGGCATTACTGGGTTTCAAGGTCATGGACGGAGAAGGTACGATAATGGGGCTGTCGGCCTATGGGGAGCCAGTCTATGTTGAGACTATACGCCACATGGCCCCTTGTTTTGATGACGGAAGTATTTTTCTCAAGCCCGAGTATTTTGCCTTCGATTACTCCAATCGTATGATGAGCGGCAAGATGGAGGATGTTCTGTTTCGCGCCCGGAGGCCTCAGGAACCTATCGAACAAAAGCACTGTGATCTGGCGGCAAGTGTTCAGGCTTTCCTCGAAGAGCGACTTATTGCAATGGCGAAATATGTGCGGGAAAAGACCGGCCACAACAAGGTCTGTCTTGGCGGCGGAATTGCTTTGAATAGCCTTTTCAATGGAAAGCTGACAGGCCAGAAGATTTTTCGAAAGGTCTTTATTCCTCCAGCACCGGGCGACTCAGGGTGTGCCGTGGGATCTGCTCTGCTTTATTATTATAAGCAGGAGGACGCGGAACGGACGAAGACATCGTGCCATGCGTCGCTCGGCACCGAGTACAGCCAGCGGGAGATTGACAATTTCCTAAACCTAAAAGGGATCCCTCACGACAACTTTCCGGATGATACGCTGTTGGAAACCGCTGCAAAGGCTTTGAGACAGAACAAGATCGTTGGGTGGTTCCAGGGCAGGATGGAGTTCGGGCGAAGGGCCTTGGGAAACAGGAGTATATTGGCCAGCCCCGCAAAGGCAGGGGTCCGGGAGATTCTCAATTCCCAGGTCAAGGGACGCGAGTCGTTTCGACCCTTCGGGGCCAGTGTGTTGGAAGAAAAGGCGAAAGATTTTTTCCAGAATCCCACCTCAAGTCCGTTCATGGAAAAAGTTTTCTTTGTACGTCCGGAATGCCGAAAAAGGATTCCTGCAGTTGTCCACCAGGACGGCACATGTAGGATCCACACTGTCCCAGAAAGTGAAGATAATCTTTATCGTAAGCTTATTGACACGTTCCATCGCGACACTGGATTGCCCCTGGTCTTGAATACGTCTTTCAATCTGGCGGGAGAGCCAATAGTATCGAACCCACGCGAGGCTTATGACTGCTTTGCGAAGTCTGGGATGGATCTCCTAGTCTTGGGAAATAGCCTGATACAGAAGAAGACACCCTTATAACTCCGTTTATTAGGCCAAGAAGTGGCCCAAGATCATTCATGCAACCAGCAAGAATTGTTTTCAATGGACGCGTCCTGTTAATTGTCGGTACATGGGCTACATTCGGCCTCGATGTTCTTTTTTGGCTGCTTATCGCCGATTATGTGTGCTGGTTATTCAAGTATCCGACAAGAGGTTGCGACGTCGACGTTTTTCGCACTTCCGATTTTCCCGATCGTCTCTATGAACTGGTTCCAAGTAAAAGGTTTCACTTTTTTTTTGGAAGTCGGCTCATCAGGAAAAGGGTTCGAAAAGTGGCTGTTACTGTGAACTCTCACGGTTTTCGAGTCCCCGAGATCCCGGTGAAGGATGAAAGTAGTTTTCGCATTTTGATATTGGGAGATTCCACAATGTTTGGTTCGGGGGTCGAGGACGGACAGGAATTCATTCGACTCTTGGAAGACTTGTGGAACCGGCAAGAAACCTTCCGGCGCCGAATTGAACTGATCAACGGAGCGGTTGACGGTTACAATACGCGGCAGGAGGTGGCTGTCCTCCGGCAGCACGGAGAG
>Ga0207797_1000449_pt1 | contig 31674 bp, 27 predicted proteins | sample PRCRCaboRojoPR_6_FD_187275 | JGI IMG/M metagenome (GOLD analysis project Ga0207797, IMG submission 187275) | Marine sediment microbial community from Cabo Rojo, Puerto Rico - PR CR 10% Liquid 1 (SPAdes) | ecosystem: Environmental > Aquatic > Marine > Coastal > Sediment | place: Cabo Rojo, Puerto... | reverse complement strand
TGTGGCTCCTCGGTGAACCGTTCTGGACCGACGACTCGTCCATACTCGCACCCATCGCGGACGGCGGCCAGTTACGACTCGCCCGCTGTGACGCGACGGGCGAAGCACCCGCCGAACGAGTGTTCGACGCGCAGGGTGAACGCCGGTCGATGACGTTCGTCGACGGTGCGTCCGGCGAGGTGGTGGGTTCGCTCACCTCCTCGGACGCGCCGCCGGACCTCCACGCCATCGACGTGGACGCCGCCAGCGACGCGACGACTCGACTCACCGCGCTCAACGAGTCGTTCGCCGCGGACCGCTCGCTCCCGGACCACCGCCGCGTCGAGTTCGAGAACGACGACGGCGAGACGGTGGAGGCCATCGTCTTCCTCCCGCCCGGGTTCGACCCCGACGACCCCGAGCCACACCCCACCGTGGCGTGGGTCCACGGCGGCCCGATGTCGTTCGACGCCCCCCGATTCACCTTCCCCCGGGGCGTCTTCTGCGACGCCGGCTACGTCGTCGTCTGCGTCAACTACCGCGGGAGCACCTCCTACGGTCGCGCCTTCAGTGAGTCGCTCCGCGGGTCGCGCGGTGACCTCGAGACGGACGACGTGACCAGCGGCGTCGCCGAGCTCGTCGACCGTGGGTGGGCCGACCCGGACCGCCTGTTCCTGACCGGGTTCTCCTACGGCGGCATCACCACGGCGCACGTCGTCGCCCGCGACCACCGCTTCGCGGCCGCCGCGCCCGAACACGGTATCTACGACTTCTACTCCAACTTCGGCACCGACGACAACCACCTCTGGCACGAGGACGAGTTCGGCGTCCCCTGGGAGAACCAGGAGACCTACCGCGACATCTCCTCCATCACGCGGGTCGGTGACATCGAGACGCCGCTACTCGTCACGGCCGGCGAGAACGACTGGCGCTGTCCGCCCACGCAGGCCGAACAGCTCTACGTCAGCGTCAAGAAGCGGGGCGTCCCCGCCAAGCTCGTCGTCTACCAGGACGAACACCACGACGTGAACGCCCCCGAACGGGCCATCCACCGGCTGGAGTCGCTGCTCGACTGGTTCGAGCGACACGACCCGACGGTCGAGCGCGACGACGAGGACTGAACGCTCGGCGACGTCGTCACTCGACGCTCGGCGCTCGAAAGAACGACCGCGACCGGGGTCGGTTCAGTGGTCCTCGTCCTCGTAGACCCACGTCGCCGAGTCCATCTCCCAGTCCACGAGTTCCTCCTCGTCGAAGAACAGGGCGATCTCGCGCTCGTTGGCGCCCTCGTCCTCGTGGTCCGAGCCGTGGATGACGTTCTGTCCGAGGTCGAGGCCGTAGTCGCCCCGGATGGTGCCCGGCGCTGAGTCGGCAGGGTCGGTCTCGCCCATCATCTTGCGGACCTGTCGGGTCGCGTCGGCACCCTCCCAGACCATCGCGAAGACCGGGCCGGAGGTGATGAACTCGACGAGCCCGTCGTAGAACGGCTTGCCCTCGTGCTCGCCGTAGTGCTCGTGGGCGAGCTCCTCGTCTATCTGCATGAACTTCCCGCCGACCAGCTTGAGGCCACGGTCCTCGAACCTTGAGACGATGTCACCGACGAGACCACGCTGGACGCCGTCGGGCTTGACCATCACGAAGGTGCGCTCGTCGTGGTGGCTCATTCTTCCTCGTCCTCCTCCTCGTCGTCGGCTTGGGCTTCCGCCTCGTCGGCGTCAGCGTCGGTGTCCTCGGCCTCCTCGTCGACGTCCGCGTCCACTGCCTCGGCGTCGTCCTGCGCCTCCTCGGCGTCCTCCTCGACCGCCTCGAGGTCGGGTGCGGCGCCCTCGGCCTCCCCCTCCGTCTCGGTCTCCTCGACCGGTTCGGGCTCGGGCTCGGGTTCGACCTGCTCCTGTGCGGGACCCTTGTTGGCGCGGCCGGCGGCCGTCCACTCCAGGTCGCGGGCCTCGCGGCCCAGCAGGTAGTTCTTCTCCGCCTTCGAGTCGACGAAGTGGAGGATGGTGCCGTCGTTGGCGACGTACATGATGCCCGTCCCGGGCTCGATGTCCTCGCCGGTGTAGTCACAGGTTCGCTTCTGGACCATTATCGACCACCGATGGCGTCGGCTTCGCGGGCGGTCTCGCGGAGCTGGATGACGTCGCCCACGCGGACCGGACCCATGACGTTTCGCGCGATGATGCGGCCCTGATTCGAGCCCTCCTGGATGCGGCACTTGACCTGCATGGCCTCGCCGTGCATCCCCGTCTTGCCGACGATCTCGATGACCTCGGCGGGCGTGGAATCGGAGCCTCCCTCTTCCGCGGACATCTTACCGGAGTTCCTCGAGCTTGGCCGCGATGTCGTCCACGTCGCTGGCGGCCTCGCCAGCGTCGACGATGGCGGCGGCGGCGCTGCCGACCTCGAGGCCGGCGGCGTGCCCGACGTCGTCCTGCGTGTCGACGAAGAGATACGGGACCTCCTTCTCGGCACACAGGTCGGGGAGGTGCATCACGACCTCCTCGGGCGAGACGTCCTCCGCGACGAACACGAGCGCCGCGTTACCGCGCTCGACGGCCTTCGTCGTCTCGTTCGTCCCCTTTCGTACACTGCCCGTGTCCCGGGCGACCTCGAGGGCCTCGAGGGCGTCCTCCTGAAGATCGGCCGGCACGTCGAAATCTACGTATACTGACATTGTGGTGTTCACCTCCCGCGCGTGGGCTCGCGCTCCCCCGCCGGTCGGACAGTCCCCGAGTCCGGGTTCCGTCCTCGCGCCGCGCGGTGCGGCGCGGAATCCTGAGAGGCTAGGAGCATCACAGCCCCGCGCGGGCTGTACCGTGTCTTACCGAATCGGGGCATAAAAACGCTTTTGAACGGTCCTGCGACTGTCACGGCGGCACACGGCACGCCGGGCCAGCGGGGCGTCCGACCGGGTGTCGTGGACCGCGCCGAAGGGGTGTCCCCGCACGGTGCCGAAGGGGTCTTGCCCAGTGGCGCGGTACCGGAGGTGTGCTCGAACCCGCCGTCCGCGCCCTCCGCGAGGAAGCCCTCGCCACCGACGAGCGACGGCTCCTCGTCCTCGCAGGGTCCCGCGACGCGACGGCCGAAGCCGCAGGCCGCGCTCTCGATGCGGCCGAGATCCCGACGGCCGAACGCACGGTACTCGCCGACCGGCGAGTCTGTCCGGCCGAGGAACTCCCGCTCGACGCGTCCTCGTCGCTCCTCGGCACCACCCGTTCGGCGGTGGTCCTCGACTGCCACGACGAGACGCGGCCGAACGCCATCGGCCGGGCGGTCGGTGCCGTCGACGGTGGCGGTCTCCTCGTCCTCTGTACACCTCCGCTCGACACGTGGCCCACGGCGCCCGACGGCCTCGCGGACGCACTGGCCGCGCCGCCGTTCACCACCGACGCCGTCACGGGGAACTTCCGGCGCCGTCTCGTCGAGACGCTCCGTGCCCACCTTGGCGTCGCCATCTACGACGCCGACGCGGGGACCCTCGAACGCGACGGGCTGACCCACCCAGCCGTCCGCATCCGGTGGAGCGACGACACCGCGGCGGAACCCACTGGGGAGGACGCGTTCCCCGCTGCGGCATACGACGCCTGCCTCACCCGGGACCAGCGAGACGCGGTATCGGCGCTGGAGGTGCTCCGCGACGCGGGCGTGGTGGTCCTGTCGGCCGACCGGGGCCGGGGCAAGTCGAGCGCGGCCGGTCTCGCGGCCGGGTCGCTCGTCGCCGAGGGACGACGCGTCCTCGTCACCGCCCCGGGGGCGCGCAACGCCCGGGAGGTGCTCGCGCGAGCGACGGAACTCCTCGAATCGCTCGGGTCGCTGGAGGCCGCCGAGGACCGGCGGGTCGCCTCGACGACCGGCGGCGAACTCCGCTTCCACGACCCGGCCTCGGCCGCCGCCAGCGTCGGCGCGTACGACGTCGCAGTCGTGGACGAGGCTGCCGCGCTCCCGGTCGAGACGCTCGCGGCGTTCCTCGACGGCCCCCCGGTCGCCTTCGCCACCACGGTCCACGGCTACGAGGGGACCGGCCGGGGGTTCGACGTCCGGTTCCGCGACCGCCTCGCGGAGTCCGGCCGGGAGGCGACGGACGTGACGATGACCGAACCCATCCGCTACGCGGCTGGGGATCCCGTGGAGGTGTGGGCGTTCCGCGCGCTCCTGCTGGACGCACGACCGGCCGTGGACCCACTCGTCCGCGACGCGACCCCCGGGGCGGTCGAGTACCGTACGTTCACCGCTGCGGACCTGCTGGCGGACGAGAACCGGCTCCGGGAGGTGTTCGGACTGCTCGTGCTGGCCCACTACCGGACGGAACCGGACGACCTCGCCCGACTGCTCGACGCTCCGAACGTCGCAGTCCGGGCACTTCTCTACGACGGGCACGTCGTCGCGGTGGCGCTACTGGCCCGCGAAGGGGGGCTCTCGGCAGACCGCCGACGCCGGATGTACGATGGCGAGCGTGTCCGGGGCAACATGCTCCCGGACCTGCTGACCTCACAGCTCCGGGACGAGGCGGCCGGTGACCCGGTCGGGGTCCGGGTGCTCCGCATCGCCACGCACCACGCCGCCCGCTCGCGTGGGCTGGGCTCGCGGCTGCTGGACGAGGTGGCGAACGAGATGGCCGCGGGGGGACCGTGGGACGGGGGCCGGGACGGTGCGGTGGACTACCTCGGCGTGGGCTACGGCGCGACTCCGGACCTGCTCCGGTTCTGGCGCGAGAACGCCTTCCGGTCGGTCCACCTCTCGAGTACGCGCAACGACCGCTCGGGTGAGCACAGTGCGCTGATGATGCGACCGCTCACCGACGCCGGCCACGCGCTCTACGACCGCTCGGCCACCTTCCTGATCCGCCGACTCCCGTCGGTACTGGCCGACGCGCTCGACGACGCTGACCCGGACGTCGTCCGGGGGGTGCTGTCGGCCACCGACGCCCCAGTCCCACTCGACCTGTCCGACCGCGAGTGGCGCGTCGTCGCCAGCGCCGCCTACGGCCCGGGGATGTACGACGCCGCACCCCGGCCGTTCCGGCGGCTGGCGACTCGGGCGCTCGTCGAGGGGGTCGAGGAACTCGACGCGGACGCGGAACGACTGCTCGTCAGGAAGGTGCTGCAGGCCCGCGACTGGGAGTGGGTCGCCGACGACCTGGACCGCATTTCCAAGCGCGCGACGATGCGGGCACTGGGGGACGCCTACCAGCCACTCGTGGACCGGTACGGCGGTCGCGTGGGGGCCGAGGAGGCGGCGCGGTACCGATGACACCGTTCGGACTCGGACACGGTGTCGGCTCCGGCCTCGGGGTGGAGGTGCTCCCACTCACACTCCGCCCGGTGCCGGGGCTCCCGGCGACCCTCCTCGGGTACGAGACGGTACTGCTCCTCGCGGTCGCGCTCTGCGTCCTCGGGGTCGTCGGGAGCGTCGTTCCACTGCTGCCGGGGGCCGGATTCTCGCTCGCTGGGGTCGGACTCTACTGGTGGGCCTCCGGATACGCGGACCCCGGACCCCTCGTCCTCGTCCTCCTCGTCGGCATCGCCCTGACCGCGTTCGTCGTGGACCTCTTCGGCGGGGCGCTCACGGCCCGCGCGGGCGGGGCCTCCCTCCGGACCACGGCCATCGCCGCGGCCGTCGGTCTCCCGCTGGTCTTCGTCGCCGGTCCGGTCGGCCTGCTCCTCGGCGTCGCAGGCACCGTCTTCCTGCTGGAGTACCGTGAGACCGGAGACCCGGAGGCGAGCGCTCGCATCGCGGCCGTCGCAACCGTCGGTGTCCTCGCGTCGGCCGTGATGCAGGCGCTCCTGACCGGGACGGTGCTGGTCGGCCTGCTCCTCGCCATCGCCATCTGACACGGGTGAGCGAAAGGGCCGAGTCCCCCACCGACCAAGCCACCCCATGCAGTGTACCGAGGAGGGGTGTGAGAAGGAGGCCGCCGTCAGGCTCCACATCCCGTGGGACGAGGACCGGGAGGTCTGTGCGGCACACGCGCGCGGCCCGGCGACGCAGGACGGCGTCGTCGCGGAACCGCTGGAGGGCGGGGAGTTTCCGTAGGTGTGGGGCCTCCTCGGGAGGAGCGCGATTGGAACCCGGTGGTCTGGGCCAGCCCATCGGATAGGATCAGTCGGCAGCGTCCGCGAGACGGCGAGCCGCATCGCGGTTCACCCGCGGCGAGCGCGAAGCACGAGCCGCGCCTCTTTCACGACCGTGCGGTAGAGCGGAGCTCTACCGCAGCCCGTCAGACGTCTCCGACTTCTGAGGATGTTTTTGCGCGACCCCGAGCGGAGAACGGTTCAGGGGCGGTAGGCCATCATCACCTCGTCCACGTACTCGCCGTCGATCTTGTAGTGGTCCTCGCGCACGGCCTCGGTCTCCCAGCCCCGTGACTCGAGGAACTCGATGGCTGACTCGTTGGTGATGGGCACGGAGTTGTAGAGTTTCTCCGTGCCGAGCGCCATGGCGCAGGTGGCCCCGCGTTCGAGCAGTTTCCCCCCGATACCCTTGCCGCGGTGTCTCTGGACGACGCCTAGCGTGAGTTCGGCGGTGTGTGCGAGTGCCGGCGTCTCCGGGTGCCCGAGGTGGACCCAGCCCGCGACGTCCCCGTTGATGTTCGCGAGGAACACCACCCGCGAGGAGAGTTCGTTGTGCCGGAGCAGGACGTCGTCGCGGTTCACCTCGTCGGCCAGCGTGGTGCCGACGATGTAGGTCTGGTCGGCTAGCGCCTCGTGGATGGTGTCGACGACGGCCGGCAGGTCGTCCTGTGTGGCCTGTCGGATGAGGAACTCCGTCCCATCCACCTCGTGGTACTCGGGGCCGGCGTCCTCAAACTTCACGCGCAGTTCGTCCCCGTCCCGCTCCAGTACCCCGTCGCGCTTGAGCACGGTCACGTACGACCCGAACTCGCTCGGACTCATGCCGAGGGCCCTGCGTGCCTCGTCGTAGTCCACCGTCCCGTTCGACTCCACGTACTCGTAGACCTCGTGTCGTCCCGCGTGCCCGAACTCCAGGTCGTCGGTGAACTGCATGCGACTCGGTATCACCCACCACTACTTAACAATTGTTGCCGGGTTCTCCGTGGAAAGCGTGGAGCGCGACGGCCCTACGGCACGTGTGTCAGGACGGCGGCCGTGTCGTGGACGTCGTGGGTGTCGACGACGAGTTCCGCCGCGGTCCGGACCGTGTAGTCCGGGTCGTAGCTGACCCCGTAGCACCGTGCGTAGAGCGCCAGCCAGTCGTTCATCGCCCGCTGCAGGGTGGCGAACTCCGACTCCTCGAACCGTGTCAGCTCCCCACCGGTCCGGGCCTCGAGGTAGACGCTCACGGTGGGACCGAACCCCTCGCGCAGGTAGCGGAGCGCTCGCTCCTCGTCCGGGGGCTCGGCCGGCCCCTCGAACGACGCCCGCTCCTCGCGGGCCTCGCGTGCGAGGGCGTCGATGCGTGCCTCGTACTCGCTCATCCCTGGTCGAACGCCACCCCCTTGCCGCCGCTGGGGTGTGTCCACTCGGTGTCCGCGACCACCGCACAGGTCCCGCACTCCACGCAGGGCTGGGTGTCGAGGCTGACGACCCGCTCCGTGTGGCCGTTCGTCTGGACCTCCTCGGCGCGGTAGCAACCGCCACCGTAGTCCATCGAACTCACCGGACAGGCCGTCACGGCCGCCCCGCTGGCGGCCCACGACCGGTCCAGCACCTCGATGTGTGGCTCGCCGACGTCGTAGGTGAGCTCCCCGATGCGGTCGCCGAGGCTCGGCGGCTCGACGTGGTTCTCGGTCGTGATGCGGTCGCCGAGTTCCTCGGCGAGCACCGTCGGGACGGTGACGTAGCCCGTCTTGGTGTCCGGCAGGAGCTTCATCATCGTCGGGGAGTTGAACAGGCGCTCGACGGTGCCCTCCAACGACCGGAGCGCGAACCGCCCGACGGGTGACTTCACCACCGAGTCGACGAGGTTCGTCATCGACTCGTTCTCCGTGACCGAGCGCGTCGCCTCGTAGGCCGGCGGCCTCAGCTTCGACATGACCCCCTCGCTCTCCAGTTTCCGCTCGTACTGGACACCCGCCATCGAGGCGTCGCCACGGCCCTTCGCCTCCACGAACGCCTCCGCCGCGAGCGCACCCGCGGTGACGGCGTGGTTCATCCCCTTGATGATGGGCCCCTGCGCCTGCATCTGCCCAGCGGCGTCACCGACCAGCAGGAGCCGACCCGAGTGTGGTTCGGGGTGTGCCACCTTCTTCGAGTCCGGGACGAGTTTCGCCGAGTACTCGACCTCCGTGTACTCCTCGTCGAGCCACTGCCCCAGCAGCGGGTGGGTCAGCAGCCCATCGAGCAGGTCCGTCACCTCTGCCCGTTCCTCGACGATGCTGTCGAGGTGGAACACGTTCCCGACCGAGAGCGTGTCGTCGTTCGTGTAGAGGAACCCACCGCCACGGACGCCGTCGTAGAGGTCTCCCGAGAACAGGTGGGCCTCCCCCTCGTCCGGGCCGATGTCGAAGCGCTCCTCCATCACGTCGGCCGGCATGTCGACGACGGCCTTCACGCCCTGGAACCACTCCCCGGGTTCGTCCCAGTCCATCAGTCCCGCGTCCCGCGCGAGTTCGGAATTCACGCCGTCGGCCGCGATGATGACGTCGCCAGTGATGGGTTCGATGTCGTCGCAGGTGACACCGACGATCTCGCCGTCCTCGCGCAGCAGGCCGTTGACCCGCACCTCCGTCAACAGCCCGCCACCCGTCTCCCGGGCCTTCTCGTGGACCCGTTCCGACAGCCACGAGTCCATCTTCCGCCGGAGGACGGCGTCTGCCCACTCCGTGTCGTGGTGGTGCAGGTCGGAGATGTCGAACGTCTTGACCCTGTCACCGGCGACGTTGTGGATGTAGTTCCTCGTTATCGGCCGTTCCGTCGCCTCCTCGCGGAAGTCAGGGAACAGACTGTCGATGGTGTACGGCGCGCTCTCCTCCGCGTAGATGACGCCGCCGGAGACGTTCTTCGACCCGGCGTCCACGCCGCGCTCGAGGACGAGCGTCTCGACGCCCGCCTCCGCGAGACGGGCCGCCGCGGCCGCACCGCCGGGACCCGCCCCGACGACGATAGCCTCGTAGTGCTCGTGTTCAGTCATCGGCCACCTCCCCGCCGTCGGCGATCGCCTTGACGTCCATCTGTCCGCTCTCGATGGCCTCGGTCAGCATCGGGAGCACCTCGAACAGGTCGCCCTCGATGAAGTAGTCCGAGAAGTCCACGATGTCGGCGTCCGTGTCCGTGTTGATGGCGATGATGGTGTCGGACTCGTCCATCCCGACCTTGTGCTGGACGGCCCCGGAGATGCCCACCGCGATGTAGATGGGCGGTTCGACCACCTGTCCGGACTCGCCGATCTGTCGCTCCTCCGTGACGTAGCCGGCCACGTGCGAGTCGAACTCGTAGGAGGCCGTGATGACCCCACGCGAGAGCCCGAGGTCCGCGTCGTCGAACGCGTCCACGAGGTCCAGCCCGAGTTCGATACCCTTCGTCGGGTCGCTCCCGATGCCGCGACCGAGCGCGACGATGACCTCCCGACCGGTCAGGTCGACGCCGTCGTCGAGCTGGTCGAACTCCGTCACCTCCACGTCGAGCCACGACTCGTCGAGCGGCAGTTCGTGTTCGACCACCTCCCCTTCGCGCTCCGGGTCGGGGTCCGGTAACTCGAAGCTCCCGGGGATAACCGACGCGCCCTGCGGGTGGAACTCCCGGTCGGGCTTGTCCAGACAGAGGATCGTCGAGTACTCGAACCCGGAGAAGTCCGGACGCTTCATGTGGAAGACCCGCTGGAACTCCACCTTCTCGCCCGGTTTCCCGGTCTTGGCGGGGTTGGATATCATCGACTCCTCGATGTAGAGGTCTGAACAGTCACTCGCCAGCCCGGAGTCGAGTTCGGCCTGCACCGTCGCCGAGAGGTCGCGACCGTTGTTCGTCGCCGGGAACACGGTGTAGCGCGGCTCGTCGTAGTCGTGCCACTCCTCGTCGGCCCGGTCCTCGCGGCCGAACTCGTGGCCCGCACCGCGGGCCATGTCGCAGAAGACCTCCGTGAAGGGCTTCAGTCGGAACCGCGAGAGCGTCGGGTCGTCGGTGTAGACGGCCACGTCCGCGCCGTAGGCGATGGTCTCCTCGGCGAGGTCTTCCACGTCCTCGCCGATGACGACGGCCACGACCTTCTCGTCGGCGTCGTAGTCGTCGTTGTACGTGTCCATCAGCTGCCGGGCCTTCCCGAGCATCTCCTTCGACACGTCGATGAGTTCGCCCTGCTGGGTCTCGCAGTAGACCCACATGTCCTGGTAGTCTCCGCCGTCGAGCGCCCGGACGTGCTTCTTGTCCGCCGTCGGGTGGTCGAGTTCTGGATACTTCTCCTCGGGCGTCTGTGCCGCTACCTCCTCCGCGTCCTCGTCCGCGTCCTCGTCGCTCCCCTGGACGGAGTCGATGCGACTCTCGATGAGTCGCTTCACGCTGTCGCGGTCCTCGCCGGTCTCCTCCTGTTCGAGGAGCGCCTCGAGGTCGGCCACCTCGTCCAAATCCCGCACCGCGTTCCCGACGTCGGCGACGGACATCCCGGCGAGGTCTATCTCGCCGTCGTCGTCGTCCTCGTCGTCCTCGGAGAACTTGTCGATGCGACTCTGGATGAGCGCGATTGCACCCTGTCGGTTCTCGCCCCGGTGTTCCTTCTGGAGGATCTCCTCCAGCTCGGAGACGTCGTCGATGTCCTTGATCTTCGGTCCGAGCTCCGGTATCGTGTGTTCGGTTGGGTCTAGTGTCATCGGTCAGTCTGCCGCGTGTGGCGCGAGCGTCTCCAGCACTTCGCTCATCCCCTCCTCGTCGGCCGCGTCGACCATCGTGGCCTCCCGCTCGGCGGGGGCCTTCGGGATGGGGTCGACGGAGGAGACGATGGTGGGGGACCCGTCGAGGCCGACGTAGTCCGGGTCGAGGTTCAGTTCCTCGTGGTCCCACATCGTCAGGGTCTCCTCGTACTCCTCGGCGCGCTCCTTCGTCTCCGCGCGGAGGTCCTTCAGCGTGAGTCGCTCGCCCGCGGTCCGGTAGGACGGCGCGAACTCCGGGTCCGCGACGACGAACGCCGGGAGCGACGTCTCGACCGTCTCTATCTCCTTCACGTCGCCCTCGACGAGTCGTTTCGCACGGAGCGTACCTGCCTCGGTGTCGACGTCCATCGCGACGACGTGGGTCACGATGGGCCAGTCCATGCACCAGCAGGTCTGGGGCCCGGTGTGGCCCGTCTCTCCGTCGGCCGTCTTGAACCCCGCGAACACGATGTCCGGCGTCTCCTCGAAGTGTTCGAGCGCCGCCGAGAGCGTGATGGAGGTGGCCCACGTGTCCGCCGCCGCGAACTCGCGGTCGGAGACGAGATAACAGTCGTCCGCGTAGACGTCTCGCATCCCCTCCTGCAGGATCTCCTTGTACCCCGGTGGGCCCATGCTCACCAGGCTGACCCGTCCCCCGTGTCGCACCTTCGTTTGGAGGGCGGCACGCAGGGCGTGTTTGTCGTTCGGGTTCATCACCGTCGGTGTCTTTCCACGTTCGAGGTGCCCGTCCTCGTCGAAGGACACCTGTCCCTCGCGGAAGTCGGGTACTCCCTTCGTGAGTACGACGCTGTGCATTGGTACCTCTCATCGTGGTGCCGGTCCCCAAAGCTAATAATTGTTCGTCCGCCGCCCCCCGCTTTCCCGTGTTGAGCGGTCGCTCGAGGTGCGCCGCGACAGGCCCGCCCGCTCGGGAGTCGGTCGCCGCTCCCGACCTACACCCGGTCAGTCCGGCCGGGGTCCACGTCGATGGCGTCGACCGGACAGACGTCGACACACAGCATGCAGTCGATACACTGGGCCTCGTGGACCGGGTCGGCTTTGATCTCGCTCTCCGGGTGCCCCGGGGTGTCCACCCACTCGAACACGTCGACAGGGCAGTCCTCGAGACACGCACCGTCAGCGAGACAGATGTCGAAGTCGACGGCGACGTGCGTCCCGTGGATGCCGAGTTGCTCCGGTTCGTCCACGGGACCCCAGACCTTGTGCCCCTCGTGTTCGTCTACGACCTCCCGGTTGTCCTCGAACTGCGGGTCGATTGCCATGGGAGGCCTTGACAACGCCTTCACTTATACTTGCTGTCGGGTCCCCGCATCTGGGAGTCTCCGGTCACGCCGTCCTCGGCGCGTGCGACGCTCCCCCGTTCGCGGACACGGACCCCCTTCCCCGCGAGGTGTCGCGTCCGCTGGCGGGCGAAGTCCTCCTCCTCGGTCCCCAGCGTCGCCAGCACGTACATGCGTGCCCGGCCGACGGGGCGCATCGTCCGTCCGGCACGCTGAGAGCCCTGCCGCCGCGAGCCACCGAGTCCCGACGCCGCGATGGCCACCTCGGCGTTCGGCAGGTCAATGCCCTCGTCGCCCACCCGGGAGACGATGAGGGCGTCTCGCGGACCGCTCCGGAACTCCCGGAACAGCTGTCGGCGGCGGGCGTGCGGCGTCTCGCCGGAGACGAACGGGACGTTCAGGGCCTCGGCCAGCCGGTCACCCTGCTCGATGTACTCGACGAATATCAGTGCCTTCGACCCCGGATGCGACCGGAGTATCTCGCGTATCTCCGCCTCCTTCGCGGGGTTCGTCGCGGCCACCTGCCGGCGCTCGTGTCGCTCCGCACTCCCGTACTCGTTCCGGTGCATCTCGCTGGCCCACGGCAGCAGACGGATCTCTATCTCGGGTTCGGCGACGTAGCCCGCGTCGAACAGCGCCTCCCAGTCCGTCCCGATGGGTGGCCCGACCAGCGTGAATATCTCGCGCTCAAGGTCGTCCTCGCGGACCGGCGTCGCGGACAGTCCGAGCCTGTGTTTGGTCTGCAGGTCCACACTCCGCCGGTGGATGGGGCTCGGGATGTGGTGGACCTCGTCGTAGACCACGAGTCCCCAGCGGCGCTCGTCGAACAGCGCTCGGTGGCGGTCCATCCCGGCAGTCTGGTACGTGGCGATCGTCACCGGCCGTATCCGCTTCTCGCCGCCGTGGTAGAGTCCGATCTGCTCGTCGACGAGTGAGGTGTTCTCCAGCAGCTGGTCGCGCCACTGTTCGGCCAGTTCGCGCGAGGGCACCAGGACCAGCGTCTCTCCACCGATGGCCTCCATCACGCCCATCGCTGCCACCGTCTTCCCACTCCCCGGTGGACCGACGAGGACGCCGCTCCCAGTGTCGACGAACCGTCTCACCCAGTCGGCCTGGTAGCCGCGGAGCGAGAGGTGCAGGTCCACGTCGAGGGCGTCACCCTCGTCGAGGTGGCGCTGGTCGCGGACCGGGTAGCCCGCCTCGTAGAGCGTCCGCTTCAGTTCGGCCGTCTTCGACTCCGCGACCCACGCCTCCGTGTCGGAGATGCGTGCCCGGAGGACGCCCGAGTCGAGTCGCTGCTCGGCGACGTTCCCGAGGAGGTTGGCCGACTGCGCCTCGAGGACGACGTAGCCGTCCTGGTGGGTGTAGAGTCTGAACTTCCGGGCGCGCTCCCACTGTCCCTCGACCCACTCCTCCAGCGCCGCCGAGCGCTGGCCGAGCGCCTGTCGCATCGACCGCTGGAGGTCCTCGTACGACTCGTGGGGCGCCTGCCAGACGTCGGCCTCGCGGACCCGGTAGAGGTAGCCGGATTCGCGGTTCGTGTCGACGAGGTGGGCGAACCCGGAGAGCTGAGCCCGGGTGAACTGCGAGGGCCGGTCGACGACGACCTCCCGGCGTTTCGGGAACACGACCACGCGCTCCCGGTCCTGCGTCTTCTTCCAGTCGGCGGGGTACCAGACGACGGGGTCCGTCTCCACGTCCAGCGACTCGACACGACCCTCCTCCGCGAGCGCGGCGAGCGTCTCGTAGGCCTCGGCCTGCGAGCACTCCAGCGCCCGGGCCACCTCGCTCGCGGTGACGAGCGGTCTGGCCCGGTCCTCCAGTACGTCGTAGAAGCGGTCGAGCGGGAGGTCCGGCGCCGCGCCGGCCGACTCGTCCTCGGCTGGGTCGCCGGCGGCGCCGTCACCGTCCGTCCGCGTGTCGTCCTCGGTCACTGACGCCGGATAGGTCCCGCGCGGTGAAAAGACGCTCGTGTGGCGCGTTCCGGCGCTCGGTCACGGCGTGTCGACGAACTCGTCTACCTGACCGTCCCCGACACGCTGGAGCGTCACCGTGAACACTGTCCCCGAGGGGTCGGCCTCCGCTACGTCGATGCGTCCGTCGTACGCCTCGACCAGCGTCTCGACGAGGTAGAGACCGACGCCGACCCCACCCGCCTCGGCCACGGTCCGCTCGTCGTCCACCAGCGCCTGTCTGAGCGGCTCCGGCAGTCCCGGTCCCTCGTCTGTGACCGTGACGCTGACTGTCTCGTCCGTGACCTCGACATCGACGACGACGGTCGGGTCGTCCACCCCCGCGTGGGTCACCGCGTTCACGAGCAGGTTCCGGAAGACCGACGCCAGCATCTCGCTGGCGAGGACGTCGACGTCCGGTATCGTGTCGGCGACCTCGATGTCCGCGTCCGGGTGGACGTCCCTGACCCGCGCGACCTCGGACTCCAGCGCCCCTCCCACGGAGGTCGGTTTCACCGTGAGTTCAGTGTCCGTCCCGACGACCGTGAGCGCCTCGCCGACGCCGTGGAGCAGTTCCATCACGTGGTCGCTCGCACGGACCACGTCGTCGAACCGCTCTGCCACCTCGGGGTCGACATCCTCGCGGAGCAGGGAGAGCCAGCCGCTGATGATGGTCATGTCGTTGTGGATGTCGTGCCGGACGATGTGGTTCAGCAGCTCGAGCTGGTCGTTCTGTCGCTCGAGCCGACGCTCCGTCTCGACCCGCTCGGTCACGTCACGCGAGACACAGACCACGCCGCGACCGGACTGGTCCGGGCCGGCCTGCTCCATCTCGGCCGCCGTCTCCTGCTCGCTCTCCGCGTCGATGGCACTCGCCTGTATCTCTATCTGGTGCTCTCCGTCCGGGAGTTCGATGGTGAACTCCTCGCGCCGGCGTTCCGTCTCGCCATCGATGATACTCCGCAGCATCGCCACGTACCGCTCGACCTGTTCGTCCTCCGCGACGATCATCTCCGACTCGGTCACCCGCCTGCCCAGCACCTCGTCGCGTGAGAGCTCCATCCGCTCCGCCAGTCGGCCGTTGACGTACGTCAGTTCGAGGTTCTCGTCGACGGTCCAGGCGGCGTCGTGCATCGACTCGACGATGCTCTCGACCCGGCGGAGGGTCCGCTCACGCTGCACGCGCTCCCCCACGTCGCGGGTGTTGACGACGAGGCCCGAGACGGCGTCCGTATCGGGGTTGCTCACGACGGACTCGACCCACCGCCACCCGTCCCGTGGCCCCGAGAACCGGTAGGTCGCCGGCCCGGCGACCGAGCCGGGGGTGTCCACGACCGGCTCGAACATGTCCCCGAGGCGTTCGAGGTCGGCCTCGTGGATGTACTCCGTGATGTCGCGGCCGACCAGCCCGTCGGGGTCGTAGCCGAACACGCTCCCACAGGACCCACCCTTGTACTGGACGGTCCCGTCCGGGGTGACGACGCTGGTGACGTCAGTCGAGTTCTCGACGACCGCCCTGACCCACGCCTCACGCTCGGCCCGCTCCGTCACGTCACGCAGGTAGACTACGACGCCATCCACGTCCGGGTCGGCGACGAAGTCCTTTGCCCAGGCCTCGACCGTGACCCACTCGCCGCGACCGTCTCTGACGCGGAGTTCGAGTCTGTCGGCCGACTCGTCGTCCGAGAGCAGTCCCGCGAGGCGGTCGAACACGTCCTCGGCGTCCTCGGGGTGGACGTACTCCTCGACGTCCGTCCCCACTACCTCGTCGGGGCGGTACCCGAACACGCGCTCGACGCTCTCGCTGACGTCCCGTATCTCACCGTCGGGCGACAGGACGAGGACGACCTCGTCCGAGGCACCCAGCAGTTTCGTGTACCGCCGGCGCGTCCGCTCCGCCCGGCCCTCGGCCACCGCTCGCCCCACCCGCTCACGGAGGCGGCGGTACGGGTCCGTCCCGTCCTTCAGTACGTAGTCCGTCACGCCCTCGCCGATGGCCTCGCTGGCCAGCGACTCACTCCCCTGTCCGGTGAACAGGACGAACGGAACGTTCGGGCGACGCTCGCGGACCTCCGTGAGCAGCTCCAGCCCGGTCATGGACGGCATCGCGTAGTCCGAGACGACACACTCGACGGCCGGGTCGTCCACGCGTTCGACGGCCGCCTCGGGGTCGGAGACCGCGACCGTGTCCAGTCCGAGGTCCTCGAGGTGTTCCACGACCAGTAGCAGGGTGTCCTCGTCGTCGTCGACACACAGGACGGTCGGTGCGTGGTCGTCGGCCTCAGCCATGCCAACTCACTGCTGTGAGTGACAATCAACGTTTTGGACGTCTCAACGAGCCGTGAGATGATCGTCCGGTCAGTCGCGCCGCAGTTCCCGCATGTGGTCCACCCTGCGCTGCAGTAGGTCGGCCGTCCCGATGTCGTGGCGGACGCGCAACCCCTCCTCGCCCGCCTCCGCGAGCGCGGTCTCCGCGAGTTCCTCCGCCTCACGGATGCTGTCTGCGACACCGACCACCGCGAACGAACGCGAGGTGGTCGTGAAGATGCCGTCCTCGCGGGCGTCGACGCTGGCGTAGAAGAGCCGGGCACCCACTTCGTCCGCACCGGCCTCGTCGATTTTCACCTCGGCGCCCGCGACGGGGTCGGTCGGGTACCCCTCGGGGACGGCATACTTGCAGACGGTGGCCTGCGCGGCGAACGCGAGTTCCGGGAGGGGGTCGCCGTCTCGTGCCGCCGAGAGGAGCGACACGAAGTCCGACTCGAGGACCGGCAGCGTGTTCATCGCCTCCGGGTCGCCGAAGCGGGCGTTGAACTCCACCACCTTCGGTCCGTCGCTCGTGAGCATGAACTGGCCGTAGAGGATACCCTTGTAGTTGTCGAGCGCATCGACCGTGGCCTCGATGACGTCCACGGCCGCGTCGTACTCCTCGCCGCTCATGAACGGCAACTCGAACCGGGCGTCGGAGTACGAGCCCATCCCACCCGTGTTCGGCCCCTGGTCGCCCTCGTAGGCGCGCTTGTGGTCCTGGACCGCGGGCGAGACCCTGACCGAACCGTTCGCGACGAACGCCTGCACGGTGAACTCCTCGCCGACGAGCCGCTCCTCGACGACCCACTCCTCGTGACCCGACTCCCGGACGTACTCGACGGCCTCCGCGTGGGTCACCTGGTCCCCCGTGACGCGGACACCCTTCCCGCCGGTCAGCCCCCGGGGCTTGACGGCGACGTCGTGGTCGATGGACTCGACGTACCCGGCCGCCGCGTCGGCCGTCTCGAACGTCTCGAACTCGGGACAGCCGGGGATGTCCTCCTCGTCCATGAACTCCCGCTGGAACGCCTTGTCCGTCTCGATGCGGGCCTCCGCGGCCCGCGGGCCGAACGCGTAGACACCGGCGTCGTCGAGGGCGTCCGCCACGCCGGCCTGCAGTGCACTCTCGGGGCCGATGACGGCGAGCGTCGCGTCGACGGACTCGGCGTATTCGACGATTCCCTTGGCGTCAGTCTCGTCGACGTTCTCGTACCCGGCGGCGAGCTTCCGGATGCCGGGGTTCGTGTTCGAGGCACACGCGTAGAGCGTGGCGTCGGCGCTGTCGGCGACGGCGTGGGCGATGGCGTGTTCGCGGCCGCCGCCCCCCACGAGGAGTACGGTCTCGCTCATGCACGAGAGAGCCGTCGGACCACACCTAACGGTTCCGTTCCGGGCGAGGGTTCAAACCGGATGGCGGGACCACCCCGGACCGTGACCTGACCGTCGCCCGGGACGGTACAGCGGTGGTGCGGCCACCCGTCTCGGAGTCGAGCCGTGGGCGACGAACCGCTCACCCGGCCGCCTGTCCGCCCTACTCCCCCTCGACGGGCTAGCTAACGAATCGTGGTCGGGTGTGCGACCCCGTCACAGGGCCGCGAGTCTACTGGATGTACGACGGTTCCTCCGCGTCGCAGTTGGCCTCGTGCTGTTCTGCGTCCGCCTTCACGTCGAAGAGGAGACCACACTTCTCGCACTCGTACCACTCGGCCTCTTCCCGCTGGGTGACGGCGACCATGCCCGACCCTCTATCCTGTTGTAACAAAGGCGTTACTCCGACCCGACCGTCGAGAGCACCCGCTCGACGTAGAACCCGTGAAGGTCACGGTCGGGGAACGCTTCGCGCGACTCGTCGTACAGCACCCGGCCCTCGTGGACGATGGTGAGTCTGTCGACGTGATGGGCGAACTGTTCGAGATTGTGCGTGGAGACGACGACCCCGTTGCCCGCGTCGCGGTAGTCGGCGAGGAACGCGACCAGCCGCTGCTTGGTCACGTCGTCGAGGTCACCGAGCGGTTCGTCCAGCAGGAGGAACCCGGGTTCCTTGCAGAGCGCCAGCGCGAGGTCGAGTTTCCGGGCGTACCCGCCCGAGAGTTCCCCCGCGATGCGGTCCTCGACGACATCCAGTCCGAGACGCTCCAGCACGGTCTCGGTCCACGCCTCGGCCGCCCCCGTGAGGGCACCGAACACCTCGAGATTCTCGGCGACGGTGAGGTTCTCGTAGTGCGACGGCCGTTGGAACGCCGTACCGAGCGGGACCGCGGGGACGCGCACCGTCCCCGCCGACGGCTTCGTCAGGCCGAGCATCATCCGCAGGAGCGTGGTCTTTCCAGACCCGTTGGGCCCGACCAGACAGTGGAACGTCCCCGGGGCGACCGTCAGGTCGACGCTGTCGACGGCGAGCAGGTTCCCGTAGCGCTTGCGCACGCCACGGAGTTCGATGGGGTCTCCGGCCATCGGTCAGGCCCTCACCTCGTAGTACCGCACCGCGGCGATCATCGGGACGAACGAGAGGAGACAGAACACCGCAAGGCCAGCCAGCCACTCCGCGAACGCGACGGTGGAGACGGCCTCGAACGTCGTCCGCCGGGCCAGCACGACCGCGTAGTGGGTCGGCACCCGCCGGACGATCTCCCGACGCACCGGCGAGAAGAACCCCGCCGGATAGACCAGCCCGGAGAACCCGAACACGAAGAACAGGACGAGGACGTTCGCGAGTCGGCCCGTCGTCGAGAAGCGACTGGCGAACGTGACGGCCGTCGCCACGGCGCCGAGCGCGAGGAACGTCACGACGTAGGCGAACAGGGCTCCGGGTGCGAACACCTGCAGGTCGTAGCCGAGCGCGGCCGCCGCGCCGGCGAAGACGATGATCGGGATGGCGAGCACGGCCGTGAAGAACAGGAGTTTCCCGACCAGGACGGTCAGCAGCGACGTCTCGACACGGAGGCGGTCGACGACGGCCTCCTCGCGGGCGAGATTGTAGGGCAGGTACGCGAGCGCCAGTGTGGCGACGAGCATCAGGAGGAACGTCGGGACGAGGTACGAGGAGAGTCGCCGCTCCTCGCCCCGGACCTCCCGGGTCACCGCCACCCGCTTGTCGAGGTTCGAGTTCAGCGAACGACTCACCACCGTCACCAGCGCGCCACTCGGTTCGCGGTAGGGGACGGTGTCCCCGTCGATGGTGATGGTCACGTTCACCCGGTCCACGTCCGGGTCGGCGATACCCGGTGGAACGTCGACGACGGCGTAGACGGACTCCCGCTTGAGCGCGCGGAACGCGGCCGCTCGCGAGTCGAACGCCCGTGGCTTCGAGAACAGGTCCAGTGAGGCCTCGACCACGGCCCGGTCGTCCGGCGAGACGTCCTCGCTCCCGACGACGGCGACCGGTGCGTCCCGCGGGAGCACGGACTGGAAGAACACCGAGGACCCGGCGAACGCCCCCGGGAGGAGGACGAGCACGAACAGCAGCGCCACGACCCTGTGGCGACTCCAGAGCAGCTCCTTCTTCAGGACCGTCCGCAGGCTCACGACTCGGCCCCCACGCCAACGAGTCGGCCGGAGGGTTCCGGCTGGTTTCTGAACAGGCCCCGGACGAGCACCCGGAGCCGTCGCGGCGAGGACTCGTACCCGAGCGTCACCCGCCGGCCGTCGGCCTCCGGGAGTTCGACGCGGGCGAGTTCCTCCCGCAGCGTCTCGTTGCGCGACTCGACACGGTAGAACGTCACCCCGGCGTTCAGTATCGTCCTGACCGCCCGTGCGGACTCCTCGTCGGTAGTCGTGATGGCGATGCGCACCCGGACCTCGGGTGGGGTAGCCGTGGTGCCGGTCCCGTTCGTCCCGTCCGCTGTCGGTGTCTCGTCGACGGCCATCCGGTTCAGCGCGTAGTCGCTGGCGACGTACTCCACCGAGTTCACCGCCTCGCCGACGAACGGGTACTCCGGGACGCGGAAGGGTCGGAACCGGTAGGCGAAGCGGACGTAGCCCGAGCGCTCCTCGAACTGCGATCGGAGTGACCCCGTCACGCCGTCGGCCGCCTCGTCGGTGACTGCGAGGGTGTCCCTGACGGCCGTCTCGTTCCCGACCGCGAGGACGACGCTCGCGGAGTCGTTCCCGAGACGAGCGACCGCGAGACCGCCGCCCCGGTAGACGGTCGTCCCGTTCACCTCGGTCGGTTCCAGCGAGACGTTCGCGTCCGCCTCCACCGCGGCGGCGAGGTCGGTCACGGTCCAGTTCCCGACCACGATGCGGGCCTCGTAGCGACCGTCGTGGCGACCGAAGTACGTCACCTCCCGGACGGCCGAGCGGTCGAGCGAGGACTCCCGGAGCGCGAACGACTGGCGGAACGGGGGGCCGTCGTAGAACTGGACGAGCGACTGGAAGCGGAGCGCCCGGTCGCTGGCGTGGGCGGCGTCCGCGTCGTCGTGGTAGGTGTCGGCGTCGAGGTAGCCGACGTAGTCGACGTCGGCCGGCACACCGTCGAGCGGTTCGCGCGGGTCGGACGTAGACGACTCCTCCGGGAGTGAGAGGAGTACCGTACCGCCGACGGCCGCGAGGAGGAGGGCGATGGCACCCACGACGAGGACGGGCGACCCACCCTGCCCGTGGGTGGACCGGAAGCGAGGGCCGGAGAGCACGTTCGGCCCGGACACGTGGCTGGCGTTTGAAGGTGTCGCCAGCCCTCGGTCGCCCACGCTCCCCGGGAAAGCGTAATGCGACACGACGCCGAAACTGGGCTATGGACGAGTCTCGGTCGGTGACCCTCACGGTCCGGGGGGCAGAGAAACGCGACGCCGGACGCGGCGTCGCCCGCCTGCCCGAGCGGGCACGGAAGGCCCTCGGCGTCCTCAGCGGCGACACCGTCGTCATCGAGGGAGGACGGGCCACGGTGGCGAAGGTCTGGCCGGGGAGCGGGCCCGAGGGCGAACTCAGGGTGGACGCCGACACCCGAGCGAACGCGGGCGTCACCATCGGCGACACGGTCACCGTCAGGCAGGTGGCCGTCGCGGACGCGAGGGACGTCCGGGTCGAGGTGCCCGTCGACCTCCCGGACGACGACCTGCGGCGACTGGTCGCCGAGGACCTGCTCGACCGCCCGCTCAGGGCGGGCGAGGCGGTCCGCATCGAACGACTGGGTGTGCGGGTGACCGTCACCGAGACGGACCCCGAGGGGACGGTCCGGGTCACCGACCGGACGGACGTGACGCTCGTCGGGCACTCCGACGACGGCGCGCGGGTCAGGCCGTCGCGGAGCGGCACCTACCGGGTGGACCACCCGCAGCAGGAGACCGGAGGCGCGACCAGCACCGACGCGTCCGATACCGAGTCGAAAGGCTCCAGCACGGCCGGAGCCTACGGCGTCACCTACGAGGACATCGGCGGACTCGACGAGGAACTCGAACTGGTGCGGGAGATGATCGAACTCCCGCTCTCCGAGCCGGAACTGTTCCAGCAGTTCGGCGTCGAACCGCCCAAGGGCGTCCTCCTCCACGGCCCGCCCGGCACCGGGAAGACCCTCATCGCGCGTGCCGTCGCCAACGAGGTCGACGCCCACTTCGTCGTCGTCAACGGCCCCGAGGTGGTCTCGAAGTACAAGGGCGACAGCGAGGAGAAACTCCGCGAGACGTTCGAGGAGGCGACGGCGAACCAGCCCGCGATAATCTTCATCGACGAGATCGACTCCATCGCCGGGTCGCGGGACGAGGACGCCGACATGGAGAACCGCCTCGTCGCGCAACTGCTCACGCTACTTGACGGGCTGGAGGCCCGTGGACAGGTCATCGTCATCGGGGCGACGAACCGCGTCGACACGCTCGACCCCGCGCTGCGGCGTGGGGGGCGCTTCGACCGCGAGATCGAGATCGGCGCCCCGTCGGCCGAGGGGCGGCGCGAGATACTGGACGTCCACACGCGGGGGATGACGCTCGCCGAGGACGTCGACCTCGACGCGCTCACCTCGCGGACCCACGGGTTCGTCGGTGCCGACCTCGAGTCGCTGGCCAAGGAGGCGGGGATGAACGCCATCCGGGACCGGGCGAACCGCGAGGAGCGGACGGTCACGGCCGTCGACTTCGAGGCCGCACTCGGAAGCGTCGAACCCTCCGCGATGCGCGAGTACGTCGCGGAGGCCCCGGGCGCCACCTTCGCGGACGTGGGCGGGCTGGGCGAGGCGAAACAGGCGCTCACCGAGGCGGTGATGTGGCCGCTCCAGTACCATCGGCTGTTCGACGTCACGCGCACCGAGCCACCGAGCGGGGTCCTGCTGTACGGACCGCCGGGGACGGGGAAGACCCTGCTCGCGCGGGCGCTCGCCGGCGAGAGCGAGGTCAACTTCATCCACGTCAACGGGCCCGAGGTGCTGGACCGCTACGTGGGCGAGTCCGAGAAGACCGTCCGGAAGATATTCGACCGAGCGCGACAGGCCGCACCCAGCATCGTCTTCCTCGACGAGATAGACGCCATCGCCGGCCGCCGGGGCGAGGGTCACGAGGTGACCGAGCGCGTCGTCTCGCAGCTGCTCACCGAGATGGACGGACTGGAGGACAACCCGAACGTGGTCGTGCTGGCCGCGACGAACCGCCGCGAGGTGCTCGACCCGGCGCTGTTGCGACCCGGTCGGCTGGAGTCACACGTCGAGGTCCCTCTGCCGGACGAGGCCGCTCGACGGGCCATCCTCGAGGTCCACGGCGCGGGCAAGCCGTTCGACGACGACGTCTCCATCGACGCCATCGCGGCGGAGACGGCCGGCTACTCCGGCGCCGAACTGGAGGCACTGGTCCGCGAGGCGTCGATGCGTGCCATCCGCGAGTTCGCCCGCGAGGTCGGACCGGCCGAGGCGAACGAGCGCGCGGAGGAGGTCGGTATCGGCGCGGCGCACTTCGAGGCCGCCCGGCGGGTCGTCGAGCGGTCCAAGGTGGAGTGAGTCGGACGGCGTCCCCCCTCAGTCCTCCACGCGCGGGTCCAGCACCCGGTAGGCGACGTCCTGGAACAGGTTCGCCGCGATACCCACGAAGGCGACCACCAGCGTCGCCCCGAGGATGAGCGGCATGTCCCGGTCGTTGACCGCGGCGAGCGTGACGTCACCGAACCCCGGGATGCCGAACGCCGCCTCGACGACGTATATCTCTAGGACCAGCACCCCGAGTAGTTCCGTGAAGAACAGCGACAGGAGCGGTATCGAGGCGTTTCGGACGACGTGTCTGCCGACGCGGAGCGGTCCCGATCCCTTCGCTCGCAGGAGGTCGACGAACCCGCTGTCGAGGTACTCGAGCGACGCCGACCGGGCGTACCGGACCTGTCCCGCGAGGATGGTCCCCGTCAGGACGAGCGTCGGGAAGACCATCCGCCGGAGCGTCTCGGGGTCGCCGGGTGGCGTGGGAGCGGACACCCACTCCACCGCGGGTGGGGTCGCCACCGCGAAGGCGAGGAGGCCGTACCACCAGAAACTGGGGAAGGCGTGGGCCGTGTAGGCGACGAGAGTGCCAATCCGGTCGCCCACCGACCGGTGGCGAAGCGCCCCGTAGGCCCCGAGGAGGAGGCCCCCGAGCGTCGAGAGCACGACCGCCGGGACCACGTACAGTGCGGTGTACGAGAGGCTCCGGCGAAGCACGGCGGTCACGGGCGTCCCCGCCTGGCTGAGCGACGGCCCCCACTGGAGCGTGACGGTCTTCGTCATCCACTCCAGGTACACCGGGACGACCGGGCCGGCGGTCCCCTTCGACGCGCGGTAGGCCTGCACCGCCTCGGTCGCGTTCTGGCCGCTCGACGCCGCAGACCACGCCACGAGTCCGACGTTGGGGTCCGGGGTGAACTTCACGAAGGCGAACACGGCCGTCAGGACGACCCAGCCGGTGGCGAGGGCGAGCGCGAGCCGGTAGCCGAGCCAGCGAGCGGACAGACTCACGCGGACCACCACGGGCCGGTCGAGACGGTTCGGTCGACGGCGGAGGCGCCGGGGGGGACCACCCCGGTGCCCGCCCCCGCGGGCTGGCGTGGAGGCACTCGGAGGGACGTCACGAGAGGCGAGTGACCGGTGGGACGGACTAAACCTTTGCTGAAACCGGGATTTGAGCCTGCGCTACCCCTATCACGTCCGCCCGTCACCGGGTCGGCTGTGTCGTCGCACGAAGTCCCTCCCCCGGCTGGCCGCCCGTCCGCTCGCGGTCTGGGGTGCTGAATGGCCACGGACGAACGGACCTTCGACCGCATCGACTGGGCCGAGACCGACCGGAGCCGCACGCCCGGGGCCACCGACCTCCTCGCCGGGAGCCTGTTCGCTGCGCTGGCGGCCCTGTTCGTCTACGACTACCTCGCCGTCCCCGAGGGCCCGGACCTGCTGAACGACGTGGTCCTCGGCCATCGGTTGCGGTGGGACCCCGCCGGGTTCGACTGGCTCGTCCTGCTCTCCGTCGTCGTCTTCGTCACCGTCGTGGTCGTCCCGCTGGCGACGAACCGGACGCTCGCGCGGCGGTACTGGCGCCGCCTTCGGACCGACCGGCTGGCGCTCGCCTCGCTGGCCTACCTCGCGGCCTTCGTCTTCCTCGGGACGTTCGGGCCGGCACTGCTGGGTCGGCCGGACATCCAGCCCGCGCTCGAGTTCCAGCCGCCGGTTCTGATGCGGGTGGAGTCGACGGCCGTCTTCGAGTGTGTCGGCCGCGTCACGTCAGTCGGTGGGACCGAGTACTGTCACGGGTCGTGGCAGTATCCGCTCGGGACGGACACGCTCGGGCGCGCGATGAGCACGCGACTGGTCCAGGGGATGCAGGTGAGCCTGCTGATGGCGCTCGTCGCGTCGATGCTGATGGTCCCCATCGCGGCCCTCGTCGGCACCGTCGCCGGCTACGTCGGGGGGCGCGTCGACGACGTCCTCATGCGGTACGTCGACGTCCAGCAGACCATCCCCGCCGTCCTCGTCTACCTCGTGCTCGTCTACCTGTTCTCCAGTTCGCTGTTCCTCATCGTACTGGTGTTCGGCCTGTTGTCGTGGGGCGGCCTCGCGCGGATGATACGCGGCGAGGTCCTCCAACGCAAGCAGGAGACGTACATCACCGCCGCCCGCGCCGCGGGTGCGAGCCGGTGGGCGGTCGTCCGTCACCACCTGCTCCCCAACGCCTCGAACACGGTGGTCACGGCCGTCACCATCCAGATTCCGACCCTGATACTCGCCGAGGCGGGGCTGGGCTACCTCGGCATCGGGGAGCGCTACTCGCGCTCGTTCGGCCAGCTCATCCAGGTCGGCCTCGACCCGACCAGCGTCGACTTCACGCAGTACCCCTGGATGGCGACCGAAGCGGCCGTCCTGCTGGCGGTGACGGCCCTCGCGTTCAACGTCCTCGGCGACGCCCTGCGCGACGCGATGGACCCGCGAGGTGAACGATGACGCGAGCCAACGGGAACGGGACTGGCGCGCCGACAGCGGCGTCGGCGAGTGACCGGCCGGTCCTCTCGGTCCGAGACCTCCGCACGGAGTTCGACACCGACGGCGGGACGCTGACGGCCGTCGACGGCGTCTCGTTCGACGTCCACGCCGGTGAGACCGTCTGTCTCGTCGGCGAGTCCGGGTGTGGGAAGACGGTCACCTGCGAGTCCGTCACGGGACTCTCCACCCCGCCCGGCCGTATCACGGACGGGACGGTGCGGTTCCACGGGACCGACCTCGTCCAGTGTTCGGACCGGGAGCTCCGGGGCGTCCGGGGTGACGGCATCGCACACGTGTTCCAGAACCCGCAGGGCGCGCTGGATCCGGTCTACTCCGTCGGGGCGCAGATCACCGAGGCGATCCACATCCACCGGGACGTCTCCGAGCGTGCCGCCCGCGACCGAGCGGTCGACCTGCTCGACCGGGTCGGCATCCCCGACCCGAGCGCCCGGTTCGACGAGTACCCTCACGAGTTCTCGGGGGGGATGCAACAGCGCGTCGCCATCGCCGTCGCGCTCGCGGCCGACCCCGACCTCCTCGTAGCCGACGAGCCGACCACCGCGCTCGACGTGACCATCCAGGCCTCCGTCCTCTCGCTGTTCCGCGAACTCCAGGCCGAACGCGAGATGGCGACGCTGTTCGTCACCCACGACCTCGGCGTCGTGGCGGAGGTGGCGGACCGCGTCGTCGTCATGTACGGCGGGAAGGTGATGGAGCGCGGGCCGGTGGGCGAGGTCCTGTCCGACCCGGCCCACCCCTACACCCGCGCGCTCCTCGAGTGCCTGCCGGGCAGGGGCGCGGCGACGACCGGCATCCCCGGTGACGTGCCGGACCCCGCCGACCCACCGCGTGGCTGTCGGTTCCACCCGCGCTGTCCGCACGCCGTGGACGCCTGTCGGACCGGCGCGCAACCGCCGCGATTCGAGGTCGGGGAGACGGCGGCCGACGGGCACGGACCATCCACCCACGATGTCTCCTGTGTCCACTACGATGGCGAGGACACCCGGGCTGACGAACTCCGCCGCGACCCGGGCGAGACCGACCCTCCCGGAGAGCGGGTGGCTGGCGACGGCGGCACCGCCGGAGGTGAGCGCGGTGAGTAGTGAGGTGACGGGGAGAGCCGTCGATGCCGAGACCCCGCTCCTCACCGTCGAGGGACTGGAGAAGCACTACGTCGAGGAGTCGTTCCTCGGCCGCGAACACGAACGGGTCCGGGCGGTCGACCGCGTCTCGTTCACGGTCCGCGAGGGTGAGACGCTCGGCCTCGTGGGCGAGTCGGGGTGCGGCAAGTCGACGGTGGCCCGGACGCTCCTCCGTCTCGAAGAGCCGACGGGCGGGACGGTCCGGTTCGACGGGACGCCCGTCGAGTCGCTCTCCGGCGCGGCCCGGCGGGAGTTCCGTCGCCGCACGGGGACCGTCTTCCAGGACCCGGCCTCCAGTTTCGACCCACGGATGACCGTCGGGCGGTCGGTGGCCGAACCGCTCCGTGTGCAGGGGGTCGCCGAGGACCGGCACCGGCCGGTGGTGACAGACCTCCTCGAACGGGTGGGGCTCGAGGCGAGCGACGCAGACCGGTACCCACACGAGTTCTCCGGCGGACAGAAGCAGCGACTCGCACTCGCCCGTGCGCTCGTCACGAACCCCGACCTCCTCGTGGCCGACGAACCGGTGAGCGCACTGGACGTGAGCGTCCAGGCGAGCGTCCTCGGTCTGCTCGACGAGGTGAAAGACCGCTTCGACCTGTCGATGCTCCTCGTCACCCACGACATGGGTGTCGTCAGGCAGGTGTGTGACCGCGTCGCCGTGATGTATCTCGGCGAACTGGTCGAGGTGGCCCCCACGGAGACGCTGTTCAGGGACCCGCGCCACCCCTACACCCGGGCACTGCTCGGGGCCGTTCCGGACCCGGACCCGGACCCAGCGACGCGACGCGAGACGGTCGAACTCAGGGGAGACGTCCCGGACCCTTCGGACCCTCCCGGCGGCTGTCGGTTCCACACGCGCTGTCCCGAGGTCGTCCCGCCCGGGTCACTCGACGTCGAGCAGTCGGCCTTCCGTGCCGTGATGGACCTCAGAGTCGCGGTTCGGTCGGGTCGAGTCGACCTCGAGACGCTCCGAAGCCGCGCGGCCGAGCGAGCAGACGTCACCACGGCGGCCGTGGGTGTGGACCGTCTCGCGTCGGCCGTCCGCGAACGGTTCGGCATCCCCGAGCTCTCGGACGAGGAGGCGGAGGCGTGTCTCGCGGCAGCGCTCCGTGAAGTCGCAGCCGGCGAGTTCGAGGACGCGAGCGACCGACTCGCGGCGCAGTTCACGTCCCCCTGCGAGACCCGGTCACCGCCCGAGTCCGAGTTCGGGACGGGACGGGTCCGCTGTCACCTCGAGACGGAGTGAGGTAGCGACGACCGCGGGGCTTTTCTCCTCGCCCGCGGGACCTGCGGTCACCGTGGCCGAGGATAGCGACTCGACCGACTCGACCGAACCGTCGGAGACCGACGAGCGCATCGCCCGCGTGGAGGAGATCATCCGGGCCGTGGAGAACGGCGAGATGACCGTCGGCGAGGGGAAGGAGGCACTGGCCGAGGCCCGCGAACTCATCGAGGAGATGCAGGCGGAGTTCAACGACGAGGAGTAGGCAAACCGTTCGAACAGCGGACGAACGCCGCACTACGGGTCGCGGTCGTTGTGCAGTGCTGTAGACACCAGCGCACCCACGCGCGGCGCGGCCCGGAGGGGCGAGTCGCGCCGTTTTCGTGAACGTTCTCGAGGCGTGGTGCGCTGGAGGCGCCCCCGACGAGCGAACGGTTCACCAGAAGGACTTCGTCCGAGCGTACTGCCGTTCCTTCGTCAGGATGTCCCGGTAGAACAGGTCCTCGTCCTCCCGGAGTTTGTTGATGATCTGGGCCGCGTTGTGTGGACCGACGCCGCGGGCGGCGAGCGCGAGCACCGCCTGCTTGCCGTGGCTCTGGACGAGCGACGCCGCGCGGTAGGCCCGCTCCGTCATCTTCTCCTGTTCGTCGTCCTTCTCGCTGGCTCGCACGGCCTGCACCACCTCGTCGGCCCACGGGTTGAGCGCGGCGACCTGCGTCGAGCCACAGTTCGGGCACTCTGGCTGGTCGGCCACCCGCTTCACCTGCTGGGTGCGGTCCCACTCCTTGCAGTGGAGGCAGGCGAGCAGGACGCGGTCCTCGTGGAGTCGTTCGCGGACCGTATCGATGACCGACTGGTCGGCGTTCTCGGGACTGAGCAGCTCCTGCCCGGAGGAGCGGCCGTCGAGGCCGATTGCCGTCCGCTCGTTGTGCCTGACGAGGTCGATGCCGGCCGACTGGACCCGCCGAAGGACGTCGCTCGCCCGGTCGACGTCGAGGTCCTCGTGGAGCACCTCCCGGACCGCCTCGTCGTAGATGGGCGTGTCACGGAGGGCCTCGAGCAGGCGGTCCTTGCCGAAGCGGCGCGGACCGGAGCTGTTCGTCTCCTTCAGCGCGCCGAACTTCGTCGCCACCTGCGCGAGCTTGAACTTCAGCGCGTCGGCGTTCTTCAACGAGAGTTCGATGAGCCCCTCCACGTGGTCCGGGTCCGTCTCGCGCAGCAGGCGGACCACGTCGTTGCCGCTGGCCCCCCGCGGCAGTTCGAGTTCGATGCGGTACGGGTCCACCTCCATCGCCACGCTCGCACCGGTCTGCTGGCCAAGGAGGGCCGACAGCAATCTGCCGAGCGTCTCGTTCGTCTTGTGGCCGAGACAGGCGTTGACCACCACCTCGCGGCCGTAGAACTCGACGAGGATGCGGTCCGCGTCCGGGACGGGACCCTCGTGGCGCTCCAGCTGCGAGAGCGCCGAGGCGGCCGTGTGGCCGTCGGTGGGGTACTCGCTCACCATCCAGCGGGCCACCTCGTCGACCGTCTCGCCCCGCTTCAGCTGGGCCATCGCCGCCCCACGGAGGTGACCGACACCCTGTGCCACGTCGTAGGGGACTGGTATCTCCTGCCCCACCCACGACGGGACCTCCCCACCCGGGTCCTCGACGGGCGCGACGTTGACCTCCTCCTCCTCCTCGTCGACGTTGTTGATGCGCCACATCTCCCCGCCCTGGATGAACACCTCGCCCGGCATCGCGAAGTTGACGACGAACCGTTCGGCCAGCGTCCCGACGGTCCGCCCCGAGGCCACGTCCGTCACCTCGTAGTTCGCCTCGTCGGGTATCATCGAGAGGTTCGCGTAGAAGTACTGCCACGTCCCGCGTGACTTCTCGATGCGGTCGGCGTCCTCCTCCAGCCACAACACGCGGTTCGACGAGAGTTCGCGTATCACCTCCCGGAACTGCTGTTCGGTCACGTGCCGGAATGGGTAGGCCCGCGTGACGATCTCGTAGGCCTCGCGTGCCTGTAACTCACCCATCCCCATCAGCAAGCCACAGATCTGGTTCGCCACCGTGTCGAGGCTCCCGAGGTGCATGTCCGCGGGCTCGACCTCGCCGCGCTCGGCCATCGCCGCGATGACACACGCCTCGAACGTGTCGTCCGGGCGGGTCGTGATGATGGTGCCCGAGGAGGTCTCGTCTCGTCGGTGACCCGCCCGGCCGACGCGCTGGAGGAGTCGCGCCACCTCTCGCGGCGACTGGTACTGCACGACGTGGTCGATGCGCCCCACGTCGATGCCGAGTTCCATCGAGGAGGTGCACATCAGCGCCGAGAGGTCGCCCGACTTGAACCGGTCCTCCACGTCGATGCGGGCCGTCTTCGAGAGACTCCCGTGGTGGATGCCGATGTCCGTCCCGAGCTCCTTCAGTCGGGAGCCGAGGCCCTCCGCGGTCTGGCGGGTGTTGACGAACACGAGCACGGAGTCGTGGGTCCGGACGAGCTCGTCTATCTTCCGGACGTGGCTCGCCACCGTCGCGTCCGTGAGCAGTTTGCCGGCCGCGCGTTCGTCCTCGGCCGACACCTCCGGTTCGACGACGCGCACATCCACGTCGCTGCCCACGTCCACCTCGATTATCTCGCACGGACCCCCGCCGGTGAGGAACTTCCCAACCTCACCGGGGTCACCCACCGTCGCGGAGAGTCCGATGCGCTGGAAGGAGTCGGCGTACTCGGCGAGATGTTCGAGCCCAATGGCCAACTGGACGCCACGCTTGGCCGCGGCGAGCTCGTGCACCTCGTCGACGACGACGTGCTCCACGTCGGCCAGCGCCCGCCGGAGTTTCTCGCCCGTGAACATCGCCTGCAGGGTCTCGGGCGTCGTCACCAGCACGTCGGGTGGGGTCTCGGCCTGTCTCGACCGCCGGTACTGGGTCGTGTCGCCGTGTCGCACGTCGACCTCGATACCGAGCGTCTCGCCCCACCACTCCAGTCGCTCGCGCATGTCCCGGTTGAGCGCCCGGAGTGGAGTGACGTAGAGCGCCTGTATCCCGTGTGTCGGCTCGCGCTCCGAGATGGCCGACAGCACCGGGAGCATCGCGGTCTCGGTCTTTCCCGACCCCGTGGGAGCGATGACGAGGGCGTCCCGTCCCCGGATCAGGGCCGGGAGCGCCCGTCGCTGTGGCTCCGTGGGCGTGGTGAACCCCCGCTCCGAGAGCGCGTCGCGGACCGGCTGCGACAGGCGCGAGAACGCGTCCATCCCGGCGGCGACGTCGCCGTCACTCATCGTCCGAACCTCGCGCGCGAGACTCTTGAGGACTCCGTTCGCGGCGGCTCGGGAGCCGACCGCCACGGCCGGACCCACCCGGTCAGAAGGTTATTGCCCGTCCGGCGCCTCCCCCCACCGTGGACATCGACTACCCGCGCACCTACTGGCTCTTGTTCGTCGCCTGTGGGGTCCTCCTGGTCGTCGGCGAGGTGCCGTCGCTGCTCGCCGGCCGCGTCGGTCTCGGCACCGCCATCTCGCTCCTCGTCGGGGGGTTCGTCGCCATCAGCGGCTCGTACGCGCTCCGC
>Ga0207797_1000448_pt1 | contig 31699 bp, 26 predicted proteins | sample PRCRCaboRojoPR_6_FD_187275 | JGI IMG/M metagenome (GOLD analysis project Ga0207797, IMG submission 187275) | Marine sediment microbial community from Cabo Rojo, Puerto Rico - PR CR 10% Liquid 1 (SPAdes) | ecosystem: Environmental > Aquatic > Marine > Coastal > Sediment | place: Cabo Rojo, Puerto... | reverse complement strand
CGGGCCGAACCCATTCTCGCCCGGCGCATCCAGTCCAGGGAGGGCGTGGAGATACTCTGGAGCACCACCCTGGAGGAGATACTGGGAGACGGCTCGGTGGAGGGCGTGATCCTCAGCCGGGACGGCGAGCGGGAGCGCATGGACCTCGATGGCGTCTTCCTCTACGTGGGCCGGAGCCCGGCCACCGACCCCTTCAGGGGACTGGTGGAACTGGCGGACGACGGCACGGTTGTCACCAGGGGCAACGTCCTCACCTCCCATCCCGCCGTGGTGGCGGCGGGGGACGTCACCGACAACCCGCTGAGACAGATTGTGACCGCCGTGGGGGACGGAGCCCGGGCGGCCACCGCCGTATACGAGAAACTGAAAGGCTGACATAGATGGCGATGCTCTCGGAGAAGGACCAGAAGCAGATAGAGGAGATCTTCGGCACCCTTAAGCGCAAGGTGGTGCTGAGGGTCTACGTGCAGAAGCTGGAGTGCGACACCTGCAGCGATACCGAGCAGATCCTGGGGGAGCTGGCCGAGCTCTCGGACCTGCTGGAGGTTGAGATGTACAACCCCCAGGTGGACACCGAGCAGGCCGAGGCGGACGGAGTGGAGATGGTGCCCGCCATAGTGGTCTCCGACGGGACGCACAGCAGGACGAGATTCTACGGCACTCCCAGCGGCTACGAGTTCAGCTCGCTGCTCACCGCCATAGTGGACATGGGCATGGAGAAGCCTCCCGTAGAGGAGTCCACGGCCGAGTTCCTGGAGGGGCTGGACGAGGACCTGGAGATCAAGGTGTTCGTTACCCCCAGCTGCCCATACTGCCCCCGGTCGGCTGTACTGGGCCTAAGGCTGGCCATGGCCAGCCCCAGGGTCACGGCCCAGGTGGTGGAGGCGAATGAGTTTCCCGACCTCTCGCGGCAGTACTCCGTCCAGGGGGTTCCCAGAACGGTGATCAACGGCAGGCTCTACGCCGAGGGTGCCCTGCCGGAGGGCCAGTTCGTATCCGCTCTGGCCCAGGGGCTTTCCCGGGAGGGCGAGGCCGACATCGTCGCCCTGGCCCGGGAGGGCTGAGGAGGTCTCCGGTGAGCACGCTGCTCCTGGTCCTGCTGACGGGGCTGTCCTTTCCCATGGAGTCCGAGGGCTCCATGGGGGCCTACAGCTTCTTCCAGCAGGACGAGGGGCACTTCATCTTCGCCACCATTGAGAACATGGTGGAGACCGTCCGGCTGGGCAGGTACTCCATGGCCATGGGGCTCACCGTGGACACCTACATGGGGAAGAACCTCAACAACCCGGAGATGAAGTTCAACATCTACGGCGGCCACTGGAACATCAACCTCTCCCTCCGCGGCCGGATCTCACCGCGCCTTTGGGCCAGGCTCTACACCGACCACGAGTGCTTCCACAACATCGACATGCCGGACACCTCTTCGGAGTACATGAACAACGTGAAGCTGGGAGTGGTGTGGGAGCCCGAGCCACTCCGGGCCGGGGACGGGCCCGTTCTTCTGCCCCGGGGGCGTCATCCGTTCGGATGGTTCTCCCTGGGCACATACCTTCCGGAGGGGGAGAGCTTTCAGAAGGGGCACGACTTCCAGTGGTCGACACACACCGACCTGAGCATGGCGCTGGCCGGATGGCGGGCGCTGGAGGCCGGCGGCCGATACCACTGGGACGCGTTCTTTCACGAGGACGGCGGCGCCTCCAGCCGGCACCGGCTGGAGCTCTATACCACCTACTCTGCGCCGATGGGGAGCTTCGAGCTGTACCTGGCGGGCTATCCGCGGGACACCCAGCCCTTCCGCAGGCTGGAGGGCCGCAGCTTCTGGGGCATACGCTTCCTCTGGCCGGGGCGGCCGGACAGCCCCTGAGAGAGCCTATCCGGTGGAGACGTCCTCCAGGACCACCGGAGGCACGTACAGCCTGCCCTTCCGCACCGGCTCTCCCATCCAGGAGATCCTCTCGAAGAGCTCCAGCGGCTTCCAGTTCCACCGGAAGTCCCGCAGGGGGCGTGTCGCAGATCCGTCCCGCACACCGAATACGCCGTCCCGGGTCATGCCGGTTATCTGCAGCGACTTCTGGTCCACGAACCGGATGTACCACAGCCGCCTAATCAGCAGCCCCTCTTCCATTCGGGAGAGGCCATCTCCCACGTCCCCCGTGCCCCCGTCCATATAGTAGCATTCGGGGCTGGAGAGGGGACGCCGGCCGGTCTGGGACGCCCACCAGCGGCCGCAGAGCATCTCCCGTAGGACACCATCCTCGATCCAGGTGGCGTCTCTGCACGGAAGCCCCTCGCCATCGAACGGGCGGCCCTTCACCGGCCCGTCGATGACGCTGCGCAGGCTCAGACGCGGGCCGCTCACCCGCCTTCCCTCCATGCCGCTGAAAACGGTCACGCCCTCGTCGGCCAGCCGGGCGTTCAGGCTGAAGACCAGGAAGGGAACCAGGTCGGCCACCGCCTGCGGCTCCAGCAGTATCCTCCGGGGCCCATCCGGCGCTTTCAGGGGTTCCCCCGCCGCCCTTGCCTCTGCTACCACCTCTTCCACCGTCTCCGCCACCGGCAGCGACGACCAGGCGTTGTGGGAGAGGTGCCGGTAGCTGGAACCGTCTCCGGTGTCCATGGTCAGACCGAAGCGGGCCTCGGTCCTCCTGTGGAAGGCCAGGTTGCCCGTGGACGTCCCCAGGGCGGTCCTCTCCATCGAAGCGTGGGAGATCCCCGCAGCCTCCAGGCCCCGGAGCTTTGCGGTAGCCACCGCCTTCGAGGCCGCCGCGATCCGTTCGGCGGTTCTCATGTCCGCCGTCTCCGGGTCCCAGGCGTCAATCACCGGGTAGATCTGTCCCCCCTCCACGGGAGGGAGGTACTCCGGGTCCTCCGGCGCGGTGGAGATCTGGTCCCGGATTCCGGCAACCAGCTGCTGCAGCCGGGAGGGCTCAATGTTGTGGGTGGTGGCAGTGGCCTTTCTGCCGTTCGTCCCCATGGTCAGCTCCAGCTCGCGGCGGAAGGTGTCGCCGTTCTGGGTGATCCTGTTCTGCCCGAAGCGGACGGTGGCCTCCCTGCTCTCCTTCAGCACCGCGGTGGCGTCGTAGCCGGAGGCCGCATCCAGGGCCCTCCTCACCACGCCGATCATCTCTTCGCGGTTCAACCCCGGCCTCCTCTCACCTCGATGCCGCGGAACCTGGTGTGGCTGGCCCCGTGGGTCATCCTGGCCGCCTGCATGGGCTCTCCCTTGCCGCAGGTCAGCAATCCCAGCCTGCGGAAGTCGGCGGGGCCGGCCACCCCGTCGCAGCTGCCCCAGAACTCCGGAGTGGTGGACCTGTATATCACCTTCTTCAGCGGACGCACCTTGCGCCCCCCCCTTATCTCCCAGAAGAAGTCGCCCCCGAACTGGAAGTTCAGCCGCATCTGGTCAATGCTGAACGAACCCCTTCCCTCTATGTAGACCCCCCGGTCAACGCCGGCGATCAGCTCATCGGGGGTTACGCCCTCCTCTCCGGGCTCCAGGTAGAGGTTGGGCTGGCGGTTGATGGGAAAATGCGTGAAGTCCTGGGCTCTGCAGCAGCCCCGGCTGCCGGCCTCGCCCAGTTCCACAGCCGTCTCCCGGACAGTCCCGAACTCCCGGAAGATGCCCTCGCGCACCAGGTACCAGCGCTGGCCTGGGACTCCCTCGTCGTCCCAGCCCCAGCTGGCCAGTCCGCCATCCAGCGTGTTGTCGGCCAGGAAGCTCACTTTGGGGGATCCGTACCGCAGCGAACCCCGGTCGGAGAGCTTGAGGAAGCTCCTTCCCGCCATGTTGGCCTCCCAGCCCAGGGCCCTGTCGCTCTCGGTGGGATGCCCCACCGACTCGTGCATGGTCAGCCCCAGGTGTATGCCGTCCAGCACCAGGTCCATGGTTCCCGTGGGTCCCTCGTCCGCCCGGACCTTCATCACCGCCTCCTCGCCGATGCGGGCGGCGGTTCCCGCCAGGTCCAGCTCCCGTATCCACTCGTAGCCCGCGGCCCTGCCGCCCACCTGCAGCGAGCGGCTCTGGGCGTCATCCCGGTGCACCGCGGCCGCCTGCAGCACCGGCTGGGAGAAGACGATCTCGGAGGAGACCAGGCTGCCCTCTGTGTTACCGAAGACCCGGCGGCGCTTCTCGAACCACAGGCCGGCGTAGCTCACGGACACCTCCCGGGGAGCGTGGAGGTTCTCGCAGGCCCTGGCCAGAAGGTCGATCTTCTCCTCCCGCGAGACCTCGAAGGGGTCCTCCCGGCAGGGACCCTGGAAGCTCCCCTCCTGGGGCTCCTCGGCGGAGAGCCGTACCGACCCCGCCCGGGCAACTCCGCCGGCCCGAGCCACCTCCACTGCCCTGGCAACAGCATCGTCTACGGCGGACTCGGAAAGCCCCGTGCAGGAGGCGAAACCCCAGCAGCCGTCAACCACGGCCCGCACTCCGGCTCCCTCCTCGCTCTTCAGCGAAGCGTCGCTCAGCCTCAGGCTCCTGAAGGTGAGCGACTCGGTGGCTATGCTCTCCACTCGAACGTCCCCGTACTCCACATCTGCCTGGCGAAGAGCCTCCACCGCCCTGCGGGCCAGCCGTCTCATGCCTCTTCCCCCCTCCTGCTCTCCCCTTCTCCGTTCTCCCCGGCATCCTCCTGCCGTTCGCGACGCTCCAGCACCCGCACCACCTCCATGCGGAAGGAGCTGCGCCTGCAGAGGGCGCGGTTGGCTCCCAGGGCCAGGATGCCTCCGGCTACCAGTCCCGCCAGGGCTCCCAGGGCGGCCGATCCGGCCCCTCCGGGAGCGCCAACCAGGTAGCCGGCAAACAGCATGGCCACGGGAAGCAGGAAGGTCACCGCTATCACCCAGATGGTCGAAGATGTCTTCAGCTCCACCTCCACCAGGTCTCCCGGACGGGCGTCGGCCCTGTTGCCCACCCAGGCCCTCCTGGTCTTGACGTCGCCGCCTGTGAGACTGAAGCAGGCATGACGCTGCGAGCAGCCGGCGCAGGACTCGCCCCCGCTGTACTCCACCAGCACCTCTCCCGCCCGCTGCTCCCTTACCACGCCGCTGTGCCGCATCCTTCACCCCCCGTTCGGTCTGCATTATGTTGAAGATGCTTCCGCCGACCAAGTCAGCAGGCCATCAGCAGGAGGTTGCATGAGAATCGCCATCTGTGCGGCAGCAGCGCTGTGGGCCCTTTCCGCCGTCGCCGCGCCGGAGCCCGCGGGTCCCGACTGGTCCGCCCGCCTGATGAGGGCCCAGGGGGCTTTTCTGTCCGCCCCCTCCCCGGAGAGACTGTGCGCCCTCCTGGACACGCTGGCCCTCTCCGCCCAGGCCGGGGAGCGCTGCGGTTCGGACTCCCTCCGCCGCTCCCTTCTGCTGTCCTGGCTGGCCAGGGTTCCCGGCGGGGACTGGGCCCCCTCCACCCTGCTGCGGCTCACAGAACACGCCGACCTGCTGGAGTGCGACAGCCTCTCGGGGGCTCTCAGGGAGACCCTGCTGCGGCGCTGGCCGGAGTCCACCGAGTGCTGGGAGGCCATGCAGGCCGGCTGTCTGGCCGCCCTCTACCCCGTATGGAGCGACGACACCGCAAGGGTGGCCGCCATGGAGTCGTTCCTGGAGGAATGGGGAGAGCGCTCCGATTACTGGAGGTCACGGGCCCTGGCCGTAATCGTCTCGTCCACCCGTTCCATGGGGGACACCGCCCTCACCGCCTCCCGGGCGGTCCGCTGGGTGGAGAGATGCCCCGAGTGCCCGGAGGCGAGGCTGGCCGCCGGCCGGTCACTTCTGGAGATGGGAATGCCAGACAGCGCCCTCTTCCACCTGCAGCTGGGGGTCGAGCTGATGGAGGGCGGATGGAGGCCGCAGGCGATGCCGGCCCCGGAGGCGGCCCTGACGGTGCCCAGGATAGCCCACGACCTGCAGTGGCGGCGGGCGCAGGCCCTGGCCGCCGGCGGTGACACCGCCTCCGCCCTGTCCGTCCTCGAGCCGCTGCTGACCCCCGGTCTGTATCCCGACTCCCTGCACCATACACCCTACGACTACCTGGTGGAGGCCGCCGAGCTCAGGGCGGTCCTTGGCGATACCGCCCGGGCTTTGGAGCTCCTGGTCTCCGCCGAGGTCGCCGGACGGACCAGGTACGATTCCCTGGCCACAGCCCGAAGCCGGCTGGCAGATCTCCTGGGCACCGGAGAGGTGGAGGCCGCCTGCAGGGAGATCACCGGCTACGAAGGTCCGGTATTCGAGGATGTGACAGCCGCCATGCTGGGGGACAGCGGCCTGCCGGGGAAGACGCGCGTGGCCTGGGGGGACTACGACCGCGACGGCTGGCCCGACCTCCTGCTGGGAAGGAGGCTCTTCCGAAACTGCGAGGGGAGGGAGTTCGTCGATATCACGATGGCGGCCGGCCTCCACCTGCCCAGGGCCTCGGGAGCGGTATGGGGCGATGTGGACGGCAATGGCTGGCCGGACCTGGTCACCTGCGGCAGCGAGACCTGGGTGGTTCTCAACAGGAGAGGCGTCTTCGATGTCGGAACTGCCTCCTGGCAGCCCCTGGACTCCCGAGGGCCCACCGAGGGGGTGGGGCTGCTGGACTGGAACGGAGATGGCCGGCTGGACGTATACCTGGCCAGGTACGAGAGGCCGGACCGGATGGGGCTGGGGACCCACGACCTTTTCCTGATGGGTACGGGCGCGGGTTTTCGGCAGGCGGGAGACTCCCTGGGGATGACGCCCCCGGGGTGCATACCGCTCTGCGGCCGCGGGGTGAGCCCCTGCGACTACGACCGCGACGGCAGGACCGACATACTGGTCTCCGACTACCGGCTGGACCGCAACCTGCTGTGGCGGAACCGGGGGACGGCGGTGGAGGCTGCCATGGAGGCGGGCGTGGAGACCGATCCGGTCCGGGGCCTCTACGGGCACACCATAGGCAGCGACTGGGCCGACTGGGACAACGACGGAGACTGGGACCTGTTCTGCGCCAACCTGGCGCATCCCCGCTACATCCGCTTCTCCCGGCGCAGCATGCTTCTGCGAAACGACGGCGGCACCTACGTAGATGCTACGCCGGGGTCGGGCATAAGGTACGAGGAGACGCACTCCGTCCCCGCCTGGGGCGACTTCGACGGAGACGGCCTCCTGGACCTCTACATAACGTCCGTCTACGCGGGCCGTAGGAGCTTTCTCTACCGGAACCTCGGGGAGGGGCGCTTCCGGGACGTGACCTTCCTCTCGGGGGCCCGCGTCACCGACGGCTGGGGCGCGGCCACGGCGGACTTCGACCGCGACGGCAGGTTGGACCTGGCGGTGGGGACCGCGGACGGACCCCGACTTCTGCGCAACGTCACCCCGGATGCGGGCCGCTGGCTGCTGGTGCACGTAAGGCCGCAGCGAAGACCGGCCGTGGGCTGCGTGCTGGAGGTAAGGCAGGGGGACGCGGTCCTCCTGCGCCAGGTGGAGGGGGGAAGCGGGACCACCTGCCAGAGCTCGGGAATACTCCACCTCGCCCTGCCCGGAGAGGGCGACGCCGAATGGAGCCTCTACCTCCCCGGCGACAGCCTTCCCGCCGCCACCGGCGGAATCGGGCGGGCCCGGCGGGAGATCACCGTTCCCTGACCGACCGGTCCGGATGGAACCTCCTCCACCGGTCCCGGTGCGCCGCCCGCCCTAGGTACTTCAGGACCAGGGAGAAGCTGGCCCAGCCTCTGGGGTAGTAGCGGGTGTCCATGGCCAGGTGAAGAGCGGTTCCCAGGAGAAGGCCCAGCAACAGTCCATTGCCGGTCGCCAGCCATGCCGCCAGCAGGCCCGCGGACAGCTCGACGCTGTGCAGGGCGGGAAACGCCCAGCTGTCGGGTATCCCCCTGCTGAGGCCGAAGTGCCGCTGCAGCTTCCGGGGAGTCATGAAGTAGGCCCGGGCCAGGTTGGCCGGGGTGGGGCGCATGCCCCGTCCGGCGAAATGGCCTACGTGATCAACGTCCAGCAGGGCGCTGGCCAGGAACGTCCCCGCCCCCTCTCCGGGGCCCAGGAGGACTCCCGTCGCCAGGCCGGCCGCCGCCCCGGCGGCCGCATGGAGTGACGCCCTCATCGCCGCGTCTCGGCCGGAAGCATTGGTCCCCCGTCCCCGGTAGCTTATCTTAGCCATTCGGTGTCGAACAAGTTCAAGGAAGGATCTAAGATGAAGGTTCCCTTTCTCGACCTCAAGGCACAGCTGGACCAGGTGGGCGACGAGATCCGCAGCCAGCTGGACGAGATAATCGACTGCACCGGTTTCGTGCTGGGGCCCAGGGTGGAGGCGTTCGAGGAGAAGATGGCCCGCCTGGCGGGCACCAAGCACTGCATAGGCGTCAGCAGCGGAACTGCGGCCGTTCACTGCATCTGCGCCGCAGCCGACCTGCCCCCGGGAAGCGGCATCATCGTACCGCCCAACACGTTCACAGCCACCGTGGAGGGCATCATACTGGCCGGGCACGTCCCCGTGTTCGTGGACGTGGAACCGCAGCTGTGGACGCTGGACCCGCAGAAGGTCCGAGAAGCGGCGGACAGTTGGCGCGGGCCCGACGGGGTCATCGATCCCAGGTCCGGGGCTGCTGTGAAAGCCATCATGTCCGTGGACCTCTATGGCCAGCCGGCGGACAACCCGGCCCTGGAGCGGATAGCGGAGGAGAACGGCTGGGTGCTCCTGGAGGATGCCTGCCAGGCCCACGACGCCTCCCTGAAAGGCAGGCCGGCGGGGAGCTTCGGCCTGGCCGCAGCCTTCAGCTACTACCCGGGCAAGAACCTGGGCGCCTTCGGGGAAGCCGGGGCCGTGACAACGGACTCCGACGAGATCGCAGAGCGGGTCCGGATGCTCCGCGACCACGGATCGAGCAGCAAGTACTACTACTCCATGGTGGGCCACAACTACCGGATGTCGGCCTTCCAGGGCGCGGTCCTGGGGGTGAAGATCGACTACATCCACCGCTGGAACGACGCCAGGAGAAGGGCGGCGGAGAGGTATGGAAGGCTGCTGGCCGGCCTTCCACTGGAGCTTCCGGTCCAGCGGGAGGGCGCCAGGCACGTCTATCACCTCTACCCCGTGCACCTCGAGGAGAGGGACCGGCTGCGGGAGTTCCTTTCCCGGCACGACATCGCATCGGGTCTTCACTACCCACTTCCGCTGCACGTCCAGAAGGCCTACGCCCATCTGGGCGGCTCTCGGGGCGACTTCCCCGTGGCGGAGTACAACAGCGACCGCAACCTGACGCTACCCGTCTTCCCGGAGATAACGGCCGAGCAGCAGCGGGCGGTTGCGGACGCCATCGGGGAGTTCTTCTCCGGCTAGAGAGAGGACGCTAGCGGCTCACCACGTAGGTATGGTCGAGTATGGAGCCCACCACATGCTCTTCGGGCTGGCCGTCGCGTATGCGCTGCAGCGCCTCGAGCATCCTGGAGGGACTGAGCCTGAGATACGCACCCTCGATGCCCACCTGCAGGCCCACCACAGGCCAGCCGGCTGCTACGCTGTCGGCCACCAGGTAGAATATTCCGCCGTAGTGCTTCAGAAGGGAGTCTCCCTCGGCGAGGGAGCCTTCTATCTCCACCTGCAGCAGGCTGTCCCCAAGGGAGACGGAGGTGGCGGGCACACCCCTTTCCCTGAGGTCGTCGGCAAGACCGGCCCAGGACACACCGGAGACCACGGCCAGGATCAGAGCTGTGAGAACCCTAGCCACCAGACTCCCTTCAAAGCCGTCCGCAGGATGCTTGACCATGGGAATAGATAACACAGATCACGAGCCCTGGAAAGATGCGAAGGCCCCTACCCCGTTGAGACTGCCGGCCGCCGCCGGTATATTCGCGGCATGAAAACAGTGGCCGTTCTCATGTTCGCAGCAGCGCTCCTGGAACCGGTGGCCGGATCCGGGTCGCCCCTGAGCCTGAGCGATCTCGCCCAGCTCTCCCGGGAGATGACCGGGCTGCTGGACGGGTATCTGGAGGCCGTACCGGAGTGTCCACCACGGGAAGACACCCCGGTGCGGCTGTGGCGGCTGGATTCGGCCTGGCTCCGTGCGGACGCGGTCTTCGGAGCCGTCTCGGACACGGCCTCTGCTCCCCGGGGAGTGGAGCCCGCCGCATGGGGCGAGTACACCGATTCCTGCAGGAGCCTCCTGGACGCCTATGGAGAGCTTCTGCAGGCCTACCACGGCGACCTGCCCGACAGCGCCAGGGCGGCTCGTCTGGAGGACGGCTTTCTCTCCGCCTGCAGCCTCTACGCGCTGCGGGAGGAAGCGGTCATGGATCTTCTGGAGGAAGAGGTAAGGATATGAGCGAGAGCAGAGACAGGGGTACCTTCAAGGTAAAGAGCGGTCATGCGCAGATGCTCAAGGGCGGCGTCATAATGGACGTGGTCACCTCCGACCAGGCCCGGGTTGCCCAGGAGGCCGGGGCGGTGGCTGTGATGGCCCTGGAGCGGGTGCCGGCGGACATTAGGGCCCACGGAGGCGTGGCCCGAATGTCGGACCCGGAGATCGTAAGGTCCATCCAGGAGGCGGTGACCATACCGGTGATGGCCAAGTGCCGGATCGGGCACTTCGTGGAAGCCCAGGTGCTGCAGTCCCTGGGAGTGGACTTCGTGGACGAGTCCGAGGTGCTGACTCCGGCGGACGAGGCCAACCACGTGGACAAGTGGGCCTTCGACGTGCCCTTCGTCTGCGGCGCCACCAACCTGGGCGAGGCCCTGCGCCGAATCGGCGAGGGGGCGGCCATGATCCGGACCAAGGGCGAGGCGGGCACCGGCAACGTTGTGGAGGCCGTACGCCACGCCAGGAGGGTCCTGGGGCAGGTCCGGCAGATACAGACGGCCCCCCGCGGAGAGCTGATGTCCATGGCCAAGGAGCTGGCAGCCCCCTTCCAGCTGGTGGAGTACGTCCACGAGAACGGAAGGCTCCCGGTGGTGAACTTCGCCGCCGGCGGGGTGGCCACGCCTGCCGACGCGGCCATGATGATGCAGCTGGGCATGGACGGTGTCTTCGTGGGCAGCGGGATCTTCAAGAGCGGCGACCCGGAGAGGAGGGCCAAGGCCATAGTGGAGGCGGTGAGCCAGTACGAGGACGCCTCCGTCATAGCCGAGGTCTCCGCCGGCCTGGGAGAGGCCATGGTGGGGATCAACATCTCCGACATTCCTCCCGAGGAGCGCATGGCGGAGCGGGGCTGGTAGTTGCCCCCTCTCAGAATCGGCGTCCTCGCCCTGCAGGGCGGGGTGGCCGAGCACATGGACATGCTGCGTTCGGTGGGAGCGCGTCCGGTGGCCGTCCGACGCAGCGGGGGCCTCGAAGGAGTGCGGGGACTGGTCCTTCCCGGCGGCGAGTCCACCACTCTGATCAGGCTGATCCACCGATGGGGACTGGCCGACGCCATAGTCTCCCTCGCGGAGTCGGGGGTTCCCCTCTGGGGCACCTGCGCCGGGGCCGTTCTCATCAGCAGCCGCATATCCGAGCGCGAGCACCGGGTGGACCAGCCCAGCCTGGGCCTGGCGCCCGTGCACGCCATCCGCAACAGGTTCGGCAGGCAGGTGGAGAGCTTCCAGGAGCCGCTGGCGGTGGCGGGCATGGAGAGCCCGTTTCCCGGGGTGTTCATCCGGGCGCCCCTGCTGGAGCCCCTGGATGGCTCCGTAGAGGTGCTGGCCTCGGTCAGGGAGGGGGCGGTCTTTCTTCGGGCCGGCCGCATCTGGCTGTCCTCCTTTCATCCCGAGCTTACCTCCGACACCCGGCTCCACCGCCTGTTCTGCGAAGGGGTGAGGGATGCCGCTGAGTAGCGACCCCCGCTGCCTGGAGTGCTTCAGAAGCGGCTTCGGCGCCTTCTCCGGCCGGGGCGCCGCCGACTCCGGTAATCTGGGAGAGGCCCTGAAGGAAGCGCTGAGGCTGGTGGCGGAGAGGCTGCCGGATCACGCGCCCCCGGTGGCCGGAGCCCCCGGATACGCCCACCTCTGCAGGCACCTGGGAGTGGAGGACCTCTTCGGCGACGAGAAGCGCGCGCTCACCCAGGGGCTGCTCACCCAGCTGGACAGCATCCGCCGGGGAATCGCGGCCTCCCCCGGGCCGGCCGCGGCGGCGTTGCGGGCCGGGGTCTGGGGCAACCTCCTGGACGTGGCCCAGGGCCACCGGCTTCCCGCCCCCGACGAGCTGCAGGAGCTGTTCGGCAACCCCCTGGCGGTGGACGACACCGAAGAGTTCCTGGAGAGGCTGGAGGGCGCCTCCCTCCTCCTGATACTGGGAGACAACGCCGGGGAGACGGTGCTGGACAGGCTCTTCCTGGAGACGGCTTCTCCCGGCGCCGATGTAGTCTACACGGTGAGACCGGAGCCGGTGATGAACGACGCCACCCTTGCGGACGCCGAGATGGCCGGCCTGCACCGCCTCGCGGAGCTGGTGGACACCGGCTGCGCCGCCCCCACGGTCATGCCGGACATGGTAAGCCCCGGGCTGCAGCGGCTTCTCGGCGAGGCCGACCTCGTCCTCTCCAAGGGCCAGGGAAACCTGGAAGGGCTCCTGGGAACATCCGACGAACGTCTGTTTTACTCTTTCGTAGTCAAGTGCGGAGTCATAGCGGATGCCACCGGGCTGCCGCTGCGAAGCGGCGTATTCGCCCGCAGCACCCGCCTGCCGCAGCGGAGGTAGAGATGCCCATATACGAGTACTACTGCAGGGACTGCAACACGGTGTACCAGTTCCTGGTCAAGCGGATGGGCGAGGAGGCCCATCCCTCCTGCCCGAAGTGCGGACGGGAGGACCTGGAGCGGGTGATGAGCCGTTTCTCCACGAAGAGCAAGTCGTCGCTCGACCTGGGCGACCTGGAGGGCGACCCCGACCTCTCCGGCATTGACGAGAACGACCCCCGTTCAATGGCCCGGGCCATTCGGGCCATGGCCGACGAGATGGGCGAGGACCTGGGCCCGGAGCTTAACGAGGCCATATCCCGCCTGGAGGCGGGGGAGGACCCGGAGAAGATCGAGCGGGAGCTGGAGGAGATGGGCCTGGGCGACGACATGGCCGGACCCGGCGAGCCCCCCTCCTACGACCCCGGCATCTACGACGCGTAGGGCGTAGGTGCCGCGTAGGTGCCAGGCACTTTCATTGAACGACCATTAGGTAGGGATTTGCCAAATATCTGCTGCTCATCAGGTTGCGGCTCTAGGTTAGGCTAGCTGGTAGCAATAAACCGCCAGCCAGCTTGATGAACTTAATCTCCGTCCCCGAGGTTGGCCAGCAGCCGGCTGAACGCCCCCGCCTCGATCATCTCCTCCAGCATGTCGATGTCGCGGTCCAGCACCCGGTCGTCCCCCAGGGGCGGAACCAGGGAACGGACCTGCTCGTAGGCCGTTCCCGTGCCCACGCCGAAGGCGCCGGCGTCCACGAACTCGTAGGCCTGCGCCGCGCACAGCAGCTCGGTGGCCACTATCCTCCGCACGTTCTCCGTGATCTCCAGGGCGTGGCGGGCCGCAGCCGCCCCCATGGAGACGTGGTCCTCCTGGGAGGCGCTCACCGGAATGCTGTCGGAGCTCGACGGGTGGCTGAGGACCTTGTTCTCGCTGGCAAGGGATGCCGCGGTGTACTGGGCGATCATCAGTCCCGAGTTCACGCCGGGGTCGGGGGCCAGAAAGGCCGGCAGCCCGCTGAGATCGGGGTTGAGCAGCCGCTCGATGCGCCGCTCGGATATGCTTCCCAGCTCGGAGGCGGCCAGACCGAGGTGGTCGGCGGCCAGGGCCACCGGCTGGCCGTGGAAGTTGCCGCCGCTGACGGCGCGGCCGTCCTCCATCAGCAGGGGGTTGTCGGTGACCGACCGCAGCTCCGTGGCCAGCACGGCCTCCACGTAGTCCATAGCGTCACGGCTGGCCCCATGCACCTGGGGCGCGCAGCGCAGGGAGTAGGCGTCCTGCACGCGGCTGCAGTTGCGGTGTGACTCCAGTATCTCGCTGGCCTCCATCATTGCCCGGACGTTCCGTCCCACAGCCAGGGCCCCCGGATGCGGACGGAGCCCCAGTAGCTCTGGGTCGAAGGCCGCTGTGGTGCCCATGAGAACCTCCAGGGACATGGAGAGAGCCACATCGGCCGCGTCCGCCAGCCGGCGGGCCCTCAGCAGCGCGTCCGCTGCGGTGGCGGTGAGCACCTGGGTCCCGTTTATCAGGGCCAGTCCCTCCTTGGCCCCAAGAACGACGGGCTTTCGCCCCAGCACTTCCAAAGCCGTGGCGCTGGAGACGAGCTCCTCTTCGTAGACGCAGTGACCCTCACCCATCAGGGGAAGGCAGAGATGGGCAAGGGGCGCCAGATCACCGGACGCCCCCAGGGAGCCTTTGGTAGGCACGGCGGGAAGCACCGGCCCGTTTAGGAAGGCCAGCATCTGCTCCACCGTCTCCGGCCGGACGCCGGAGCGGCCGTGGCACAGGGACGCTATTCTCAGAAAGAGCATCCCGCGAACCAGCCGCTGTCCGAACAGTGGGCCGGTGCCGCAGGCATGGCTGCGCAGCAGGTTCTGCTGCAGCCTGCCCAGGCTGCCTGCGTCCACCACGGTGTTGGCCAGGCGTCCGAATCCGGTGTTCACGCCGTAGATGGGCCGGCTCTCACCAAGGTGCCCCTCTATGACGCTTCGGCCTTCCCGCAGCGCCTCCTCCGCTGAGGGTGCCAGCTCCACGGCCGCTCCGTCCATGACGTCTGCTAGCTCGCCCAGTGACGTGCCGTCCCGATCAACAACCACCCGCTCACCCTCTGACATCTTCTTCCCCGATCCCGTTTCCGCAGTGGCCATGCCGCCGGGCCTGAAGGCCCGGCGGTCGTCTTCGATGCTGCAATGATAAGCCCTGCCACCTCGTCGGTGCCACCCCGGCCGCGAGGTTGTGCCAATTTGACTCAGGGATATGCAGGACGTCGCGCATACCCAGTGACAGGCGTGGGCATCTTGCTCCTAATATGTTGCGCTGTTTGGATATGCGAAACCCGACTCTATGTATCATACGGCTGGCATACATCATGCTTCGTTACAGTACAGAGTTGAGATGAAGGCGCCGGGGTGCATCCATCCCCGGCAGGATCGGTTCGGAAGAACAGTACTGAAAGGAGCCACGCATGGCGGAGAACAAGGTGCGCCCGCTCTTCGACAGGATACTTGTCAAGCGCGAAGAGCCCGAGGACGAGGTCCGCGGGGGAATCGTCATCCCCGACACGGCCAAGGAGAAGCCGCTGGAGGGCATCGTCCGGGCCGTGGGCGAAGGCAAGCGCAATGAGAGCGGGGACGGGTTCCTCAAGCCCGCCGTCAACGAGGGTGACAGGGTTCTCATCGGCAAGTACTCCGGCACCGATGTCAAGATCGGCGGCGAGGAGTTCGTCATCGTCCGCGAGGACGACATCCTCGCGGTGATTGAGTAAGCGCAGCAACGGAATAGACTGAAAGTGAGGGAGCATACCTATGGCAGCTAAGGAGCTGAAGTTCAACCAGGACGCCAGGCAGTCCATTCTCAAGGGCGTCGAGAAGCTCTCCCGCGCGGTCAAGGTGACCCTTGGCCCCCGGGGCAGGAACGTCGTCCTGGAGAAGAAGTGGGGTAGCCCCACCATCACCAAGGACGGCGTCACCGTGGCCAAGGAGATCGAGCTGGAGGACAAGTTCGAGAACATCGGCGCGCAGCTGATCCGGGAGGTGGCCAGCAAGACCAGCGATGTGGCCGGTGACGGAACCACCACAGCCACGCTGCTGGCCGAGATCATCTACAGCGAGGGCCTCCGCAACGTGACCGCCGGGGCAAATCCCATGGACCTCAAGCGGGGCGTGGACAAGGCCGTCGATGCCGTGGTCGGAGAGCTGAAGAACCTCTCCAAGGACGTCAGCAAGGCCAAGGAGAGCATCAGGCAGGTGGCGGCCATATCCGCCAACAACGACGCCGAGATCGGCAAGATCATCGCCGAGGCCATGGACAAGGTGGGCAAGGACGGCACCATCTCCGTGGAGGAGGCCAAGTCCATGACCACCAGCCTCGACTTCGTGGAGGGCATGCAGTTCGACCGCGGATACCTCTCTCCATACTTCGCCACCGACAAGGAGAACATGGAGGCTGTTCTGGACAAGCCCTTCGTGCTGATCCACGAGAAGAAGATCTCCAACATCAAGGACCTGCTTCCGGTGCTGGAGAAGGTGGCTCAGCAGAGCAAGCCGCTGCTGATCATCGCAGAGGACGTGGAGGGCGAGGCCCTGGCCACGCTGGTGGTGAACAAGATGCGCGGCATGCTGGACGTGGCAGCCGTGAAGGCTCCGGGCTACGGTGACCGCCGCAAGGCCATGCTGGAGGACATCGCAGTCCTCACGGGCGGCAAGGCCATCACCGAGGACCTGGGCATCAAGCTGGAGAACGTGACCATTGCCGACCTTGGCACCTGCGGCCGCATCCGCATCGACAAGGACACCACCACCATCATAGACGGCAACGGGACCTCCGAGGACATCAAGGGCCGCATCGGCCAGATCCGCAAGCAGATCGAGGACACCACCTCCGACTACGACCGCGAGAAGCTGCAGGAGAGGCTGGCCAAGCTCACCGGAGGCGTGGCCAGAATCAACGTCGGCGCCGCCACCGAGACGGAGATGAAGGAGAAGAAGGCCCGGGTGGAAGATGCCCTGCACGCCACCAGAGCTGCCGTCGAGGAGGGTATCGTCCCTGGAGGCGGCGTATCGCTGCTCCGCTGCGAGAAGGCTCTGAACGAGCTGGAGCTCGAGGGTGACGAGGCCACCGGTGCCGACATCATCCGCAGGGCCATCTCCGAGCCCCTCCGCCAGCTGGTGTTCAACGCCGGCGTGGAGGGCGCCATCGTGGTGGAGAAGGTCCGCTCCCAGTCAGAGACCGAGGGCTTCGACGTGCAGAGCCTCGAGTACACCGACATGTTCGAGGCCGGCATAGTCGACCCGGCAAAGGTCACCAGGACGGCGCTACAGAACGCAGCCAGCATCGCCGGGCTGCTGATAACCACCGAGGCGATGGTGGCCGAGATACCCGAGCCCGAGGAGAACGAGGGCGCGGGCGCCGGCGCCGGCGGCATGGGAGGCATGTACTAGACCCCCAGGCCGCATCGCAGAGAGCGAGGGCCCCGGAGTGATCCGGGGCCCTTTCTTCATGCCCGGCGGAAAGAGAAGGGCCCCCTCCGGAGGGGGCCCTTCGAACTGCTCCTCTGCCCTGCCGGCTACTCCGGCGGGACCAGGTTGAAAGAAACTTGCATAGGCAGGTTCTCCGTCTGCTCCGGGGCCGGGCCGAAGTTCACGCTGGAAATGGCAGCCTCTATGGTGGGCCTCAGGCTGGACAGCCCTCCTGGAGCGTTGACGGACACTGCGGTTACCGACCCGCCCGGAGTAATGCTGAAGGCCAGGGTGATACGCCCGCCGGCGGTGGGATTGCTCCGCAGCAGGCTCTCGTATGCCGTCTGCACCCTCATCTTTATCACATTGACCCGTCTGCGGATATCGGTGAGGTCACGGTAGCCCAGGTCCAGGGCCTCTCCGGAGCCGGATGCCGAGAAGGACACCTGCGCGGCACGGTGCACCGCCTCCACCTCGCTCTGGGATACGGTCTCGGCCGAGGAGGCTACGCCGCCCCCGGAGCCTACCACCGAGCTTATCCCTCCGGAGCCGCCTCCCTCCGCCCCCGCGATCATGGCCTGTCCGGCCTCACCGGAGGCCAGTCCGAGACCTGAGGAGGCTGCAGACTGCAGGTCCGTGACGATGCCAGCACCCCCGCCTGCGGCTCCTGTACCGTAAGCGGCGAAACCTATGCTGCTCATCACCTGGTCGGCGGCATCGGCTCCGGCCGTAGCGCCTGCAGGGCCCTCTGCCCCGCCGCCGGCAGGCCCGCCGCCGCCGCCACCGGAGGCCACCTCCACCTCCTCGCCGGTGGGCATGTCGCCGATCACCTCTTCACCGATTCCGGCCGTTTGCTGCTCGGGGGTCTCGGCGAGGCTGGCCACCCTGGCCGTGGGAGCCCGACGGAGCATCTCGGTCTTGCTGACCTCGGTGACCACTACAAGCCTGTCCAGGACGGCGCCCACCAGGAGGGCCACAGCCAGGCCTATGCCCAGTATGACCTCCATTCGGTTGATCTCGCCCTTCTGGCCCTTGAACACGATCCCGTCGTGCGGGCGGACCGCAAAGGCCTTCCACTCGTAGCGGGAGGGCTTGTACTCCTTCTTGGGTATCTTCTTGGGCTCCGGCTTCGGAGCGGGCTTTGCCTCTTTGGGAGGCTTGGCGAAGGAGAAGAAGATCTCGGTGTCCCCGGCCTTGAACATGCCGGAGACGTTTCGGTCCATCTCCCACTCGTAGGGCTCTCCGGGCTTCTCCTGCTTCAGGAGGTTTCGGTCTATCAGCGTGCTGAACGGTACGATGGTGCCCTTGACCTCGACTCCGCCGCCCAGGCCCTCCGGCAAGCGCAGAAGGTACTTGCCATCCTTGGGCTCGAGTAGGGTGTGAATCCGCGGGAGGTCCGCGCCCCTGATGCTCACCGTGTTGTAGTCGGCGGTGCCGATGGTCATTATCCCGGCGTTGGGGAACATCTCCCGCTTCTTCTCTCCGGGACGTTCCACCACCACCTTCAGAGCCAGATTCGCAACAGCCTCAGGCTTCTTCTTCGGGACGGGCCTCTCCGTCTTCGGCTTTGCCTTGGGTTTCGGCTTCGGCTTCTCTTCCCTCTTGGGAGGCTGGATGAAACCGAAGTGAATTGTGTAGGGGTCCACCTTTATCTGGCCCTGGTCCTCGTACTTCACATTGAGGAGGTAGTTGCCGTCCTCGTCCTGCGGGAAGATCCCCAGATCCTTCAGGTCGGCGAAGTTGAGCTTGGAGCCGTCGGCGGACTCTATCCTGGCGTTCATGGTCCCCTGGAGCCTGAGCACCCAGGTATCGGAATCGTCCCCCGGGGAGAGGATGATCATGGAGTCGGGAACGTCGGCCTCCTCGGCCACGATCTGGTTGTTGTAGCCGGTCCCCAGCCTCACCGGCTCCTTGCCCGGTATCAGCTTGTTGATCACCCTTCCGTCACGCATTACGGCTACTGCCAGAACCTTCTTCTCCGCCGCCGGGCTCATGAGCGCCCACCCTCTTCCTTGATTACCTCCAGGTTCTGCAGGCTGTAGCCGGCCTCGGAGCAGCTGGCCATCACCCGCTGGACGAGGATCGCCGGTATGGCGACATCACCCTGGATGTTGATCTTCTGCTCGTCCTCGGTGATGGTACCTTTCATCTGCCTGGTGTATTCCATGTGATCGTTGAGCCTGGTTACCAGGGAGGGTATGGGGCCCCCTGTGGCGAGCAGCTGCTGGTTCACCTGAACCACGGGGTCTCCGTCGACCACCACGGCCTCCCGGTTGATGACGATCTCCAGCTTCATCTCCACCTTCTGCTCGGAGGTGGCCTTGGGCAGGGTCAGGGCCTCGCTGACGGTGACCAGCTGCCCCTCGGCGCTGTAGCTCTTCAGCAGGAACACCACCAGGATGGTGAACATGTCTATCATCGAAGTAAGGTTTAGCCTGGCCTTCTTGTCGCCGCTGCGGGCGACGGCCTTCGTCTTGTTGTAGCCCAACAGCAGGGGCACGTGCCGCTTGGTGGGAGCGCTCACTGCAGCCCCCTCTCGGCCTCGCCCTCCACGCTGGCGGAGGGTGCCACCTGCAGGCCGGGCTCTGTGAAGCCCACCTTGCCCACAGCGTCTATGGCCCTGATCACGTTCTCGTAGCGCATGGTCTCCGTGGTCAGGACTACGATCTTGCGGAACTCGATGTCGTAGTGGTTCATCAGGGTGTCTCTCATCTCGCCCGCCATCTGCTCCAGCTGGTCGAAGTCAAAGGTGAGGTAGGTCTCGCCGTTGTCCCTTACCTGGAACGAACTCCCCACGGACGTCAGACCGAAGGCGGTGCCCACGAAGAGCTCCTCGTCGGTCATCACCACCTTGGCCTGGACCCTCTCCTCCTCGGACTTGGCCAGGTTCGTGACCGCACCACCGGCGTTGGGGTTGATGCCCTGCGTCTGCGACATGGTGATGGTGGTGATCTCCAGAAAGGACGCGCTGAGCAGCAGGAACGGGATGATAACGCAGAAGAGGTTCATCACCGGCAGCAGGTCGAGCTCCGCCTGGTGCTTCTTTCTGTGGCTGCGTTTTGTGGCGCCCTGCGCCATCAGCCCTCCTTCCTGGCCTGGCCGAGCATGTTGATGACCATGACCGAGTACCTGTCGATGTCATCCACCAGCCGGTCCGTCTTGGCGGTGAGGAAGGAATGGGCCAGCAGCTGGGGGATGGCGCCGATGAGACCGAAGGCGGTGGTGTTCATGGCCTGGGAGATTCCGTTGGCCAGAAGCGTGCTCTTGGTCTCCGGGTCTGCGGCCGCAACGGCGCTGAACGCCTGGATGAGTCCGAATATCGTACCCAGCAGACCCACCATGGTGGATATGTTGGCGAACATGGCCAGGTAGGAGGTCCTGGCGTTCAACCTGGGAAGCTCCGCCAGGGCCATCTCGTCCACGGCGTTCTGTATATCGCGCTCGGTGCCCCTGTAGTTGCGGAGGGCCGCCTCGATGATCCTGGCCAGTGGGGCGTCCCGCTCGGAAGCCTCGGCTATGGCGCCCTCGATGCTGCCCTTCCGGATGAGCTCGGAGATCCGGGCCATGAACTCCTCGGGCTTGATGTTGGCGATGATGAACAGGAAGATGAACCTCTCCACGAAGATGGCCAGGCCTGCTGCCAGTATCACAAGGATGACCCACATGGCGGGGCCGCCTTTGCGGAAGAACTCGGCGATGCTGGAGAATAGCCCGCCGCCCCCTTCCAGCTCCTCGGCGGCAGCGGTGGTGTCCGCCTCCACAGCCGTGGTGTCCTCCTGCTCGGGTTCCGGCTCGGGCTCCTCGGCCACCTCTGTGGTGTCCTCTACCGCGACGCTGTCGGTGGCGGTGGTGTCAGCGGCGGCGGTGTCGGGTTCGGCACCCTCCTCCGGCTGCGCGAAGGCAGCTCCCGTGAAGGCGAAGATACCAAGCAACAAGAGTACTGGAAGCAGAGTGCGACGCATCAACAATCTCCTCTCACGGCGCCGATTCAGCGCCCTCCGAGATCAAGGATCAGGTTTCCGGCGAGATCGAGGCCCGCGATAATGCCGAAGATCAGGCCCTGCTCGCTGTCATTGGCTCCGTACCTGTAGGCGGACAGCCCGGCAAAGGCCGCCACCGATCCGTATCTGGCCCACCAGGGAAGTATACGCACATTCTGGGCGGTTCCAAAGGAGGGCTCCCCGGCAAATGCCCCCGGGTAGATGGGACTGACCACGTCCTCTATGAAGCTCCGCTCCAGCAGAACGTTGCTCAGGTTGGGCGTGGTCTTGAGCATCATGAAAATGGCCTGGGGAGTACGCAGCTCACCCTTGATGGTAATCTCCTCCAGAATGAGCCGGCCCTCCTCGTCGGTGTATGCCCCGGCCCCTCCCGTCTCCGGCTGGGCGAAGGCCCCGCCGGCAAGGGACAGAAGCAGGATGACGGCGGTCATCATCGCAAACGCTCTCCGGTACCGGAGGCGCAGTCCTAGAAGGGCCACAGGAAGCAACCTCCTCCGCCGTCTTCGGCCCCTTCGGGCTCCTCTGATACAGGTGTCTCTTCCACATCCTCCTGCCCGGCCCCGGCGTCCTCCCCGGAGTCGGCCTCCGTCTCTTCGGCCCCGGCTTCGTCACCGGTCTGATCGTCTTCCTGCTGTTGGAAGCCCTCCTCGGCCTCTCCGTCCGTCTCTTCGGTATCCGGGCCCTCGGGTCCGCCGGCTTCGGTGGTGTCCGCAGCGGCCTGCTCCTCTGTAACGTAACCCAGCTCCTCCAGGGCTCCCGGGGCGAGAAGCTCCAGGTTCTCCACCGCCCGATCCACCCACTCGTTCTCGATGCCCTGGTTCACCGCCTTTTCCACAGCGGTGCTGTAGACGGTCTGGGCCTGCTGCATCTTGGGCTCGTAGAACTGGGTGTAGAGCTGGTTGTAGAACGCGTCCACCGCCTCCGGGTCGTCTGCGATCTCCGGGGGAGGGTCCATGAAGGCGATGGCGTTGGCATAGTCCTCGTAGAGCTCTCCCGCCCTGGCGCAGGCGGCCATGAAGTAGTAGTCGGTCCGGTAGCTGATGGCCTTGCTGTACCACTGCTCCACCTGCTGCATGAGCTGGGTCTTCAGCTGCGCGGTCTCGGCGTTCGTCTCCTGTGCCGCGTAGTCCTCGTAGGCGATCTCGCCCAGATAGAAGGCGGACTGAGCCGGGTAGTACACGTCGCCGGCCCGGTACTGGTCGTAGGTGTCGATGCAGCTCTGGTACATCTCCCTGGCCCGCGAGAGCTGGCCCCTCTCGTGCAGGTACCTGCCGTACTTGCCGTAGACGTGCACCATTGATTCCGCGGTCCCGGCCTGCTGGTTGATCATCATGTCGTAGACGTTCGCCGCCAGCGCCATCCGCTCGGCATCCTCGTAGGAGATGGCTGCGCTGTACAGGGCAGTGCCTACGTTCTCGGCGGAGGGAAACCTGCTGTATGTCTCCAGGTAGGTGTCTCCGGCCAGCTCGTAGCGGCCGGCCTCTCTGGCGAGGAAGGCGGCCCTGAGCATTCCCTTGGGGGCCAGCTCGCTCTGGGGGTACTGGTCGGCAAGCTCGGTGAAGACCCTTATGGCGTCTTCGATGGCACCGGCCCTGGCATAGGTCTCGCCGGCGTCGTAGAGGGCGTTGGGGGCTATGTCCGAGCCGGGATGCGACCGCGCTGACTCCTCGAAGCGCTGGGCAGCAGCTACTATGGACTGGGTGTCCTCCGACTCGGCCAGGGTCTCGGCGTCCCGGTAAGCCGCGGCCGCCGCCAGCTGGTCGAAATCCTCCCCCAGATCCTCACCGGTTCTGGCCACCGCCTGGGATGCCCTTCCGTACCAGTCCTCGGCCTCGGCATACATCTCCTCCGCCTCGTAGGTGGCGGCTATGAACCTCGCGGACCTGGCTATGTACTCCGAGTTGGGGTACTCGTTGTAGATCCTGCTGTACATCTGACGGGCACCGGCGTAGTCTCCGGCGTTGTAGAGGTTTCCGGCCACGCCGAACAGGAAACGGGCGGCGTTCTCACCGTCGGGGAAGTTGTCGACGTAGAAGTTGGCCGCCTCCACCTGCTTCTGCCGCAGCTGTGCGCTGTCTATCCCGGACTGCTCGCCATAGGCTATCATGTAGGCGCTCCAGGCGTTGCTGGCAGCATCCTGGCGCCTCTGGGCCGATATGCTGTCCGACCCCACCTCCATGTAGGTATCGCCCGCGCTCACGTACTGGCCCAGGGCGTAGTAGGCGTCTCCCAGAAGGAACTTGAAGTCATAGGCCTGCCGGGTGCCTCCGAACTCCTCCAGGTAGGACTCGATCCTGGGTATCAGCTGGCCGTAGTAGCTCCGGCTCTGCTGGGGGGCCTCGTCGGCGGAGTCCTGGGCCTTCGTATAGTAGTAGCCGATGGCCTGCTCCAGGGAGCTGCCGCGCAGCGAGTCCACCGCAGCCCTGGCGGTCTCCGGGCCCACTGCCTCCGCCCAGTCGCTTTCTACACCGTATCTCTCCACCAGCTCCTCGCGGGCCTCCGTGGCCGCCTCGTGGTCCCCCAGCCCCTCGTAGGCCGAAGCGATCTCGGCCTGGAAGAAGGGAGCCTGCTCATGACTGGGGTGCCGATCCAGCAGCGCCTCGTAGGCGTTGATGGCGTCGGGCCAGTATCCCTGCTCGCCGTAGAAGCGGGCCATGTGGTGCAACACCGTGAAGCTCACCTCTTCGTTCCCGAACTGGTCCAGGAAGTCCGTGGCCAGCGGCACCGGTGGACCTTCCTTCTGCTCCATGAAGTCATGGGCCAGGTACTCCATGGCCTCGTCAACCATGGCTCCGCCCCTCCTGGGTATGCCCAGTGAGTCCATCAGCTGGCTGTCCTCGATAAGGTAGCCGAAGATGGCGGCGGAGTGGAGGTAGTTGCTGCGCATGTACTCGGTCCAGCCCAGCTCGTATACGCTTCGCTGGTAGACGTCCGGGTCTGCATCGGGGTAATCCAGGATCCGTGAGAAGTAGGCGTAGGCGCTGTCGTACTCGAAGCTCTCGAAGTAGTAGTGGCCAACCCGCATGCAGGTCTCAGCCGCCAGATCGCTGTCCGGGTGCCTTTCCAGAAGCGTCCGGTACTTGCTGACCCCCTCGGTGGGATTGCCCATCTGCGTCAGGCAGTAGCCCATCGAGTAGAGGGCCACGTCCTCGACCTCGCTGCCCGGGTAGTTCGTGAGGACGCGGTCGTAGAGCTCTATCGAGCGGGAGTAGTCCTCTGGGAGGAAGGTCTCCGACTCGGCCATCCTGTCCAGGTACTCGCTCTTGTCGATGTCGTAGTAGAGCTGGGCGAGCCGCACCAGCACGTCGGGGACGAAGCGGGAGTCGGGGAAGCTGGCCAGGTACTCCTCGAAGTAGCCGGCAGACTCGTGGGCAGCCTGGTTGATGCGCCGGCTCAGGCCCTGGGCCTTGGACGCCCGTTCCTGAATAAGGCTCTGGGCCAGGCTGCTGTCCCCTGCCTCGTAAGCCTCCTCTATCCTGCGGTCGTAGACGTTGCTGATGTAGGAGAGTGAGTCACGCTTCAGCTCCCGCTCCATGAAGCGGGCGATGGCGATTCCGTAGTTCGTCTCCTGTACCCAGTCGTGATCCTGAGCCATGCCCGCCTGGAACTTCGAGGAGAGGTCCTGCAGGGCAAGTCTGATCCTCTCTATCTCAGTTTCCAGCTGGCCCAGCTCCCGGCGGTCCTGCTCGGTGCCCCTGTTCCTGGCCAGCTCGCGCACCTCCTCGGCGGAAACCGCCAGGGCCTCCGTGGATTCCTTGCTGCGGGAGATCAGTCTGCGGATCTGGCGCTGAAGGCTCTCTTCGTCCGCCACCGTGGGAAGGGAGAGCTCGGTCTGCAGGCCGCCGATCTCAACGAACAGCTGCCTCAGCGCGTTCTCCTCCTCCTCGATCATCTCCACCAGCTCCAGGTCGCCCTGGGTGTAAGCCTCCTCCTTCAGCTCCGAAAGCCCCACCCGGATCCTCTCCAGGCGCTCCCGCTCCGCCTCGTACTGAGCCTGGGAGACCGACTCGTCATCTCCCAGGAGAAGGTCGTAGTCCTCCGTGTCCAGGTTCTGACGGAGAAGGGTCTCGTACCTGGCTATGGCTATCTGCAGGTCCTCCGCTCCCAGGGCGCAGTTGGCCATGGCCAGCTCGAACTCGGAGCGAAGATCGGAGCCCGGCACCTCCTCGATGACCCTCTCGCACAGGTTGTAGGCCTCCTGGTAGCGCTCCAGCCGCATCAGCGTCCACACCTTGCCCAGCATGGAGACGTCGTAGTAGGAGCTGAAGGGCGACACCCGGTCGTACAGGGACAGGGCCTCCTCGTACTGGGCCTCCTCCTCCACCATTATCTGGGCCAGGGCTATTCGGGAACGGTCCGCCAGAGCCACCTCGCTTCGGGACCTGCCGGCGTTGTCGATGATCTCGTTGAACAGCGACTTGGCCGAGGCTATGTCGTCCTCCTCCACGTATCCAACCGCCCGCAGGTAGTCGGCCAGCGGTGCGTACTCCGAGGTTGGAGGCACCTGCGAGAGCCGCTGCCTCGCGCTTGCGAAATCACCCAGGTTGTGATAGGCCAGACCTCCCACGATCTGGGCCAGGTCCATGTGCCGGAACTCGGGGGCCGTCTGCCGGAGCCGGTCGGCGTACTCCAGCGTGCCCTCAAAATCCTGCAGCTGGAATGCTATCAGCTCCAGACGGAACAGAGCGTTGGGGAAGTAGGAAGACTCGGGGAAGTTGTCCACCACCGACTGGAAGGCATCCCGTGCCCAGACGATGGAGCCGGAGTTGTACAGCTCCTCCCCCAGCTCGAAGGCGCTCTGAGCGCTTGACATTATCGCCCTCTGCCTGCGGAGCTGGACCAGCTCGGCCTCTATCCGCGTGAGCCGCTCCTCCTCGCGGGCTATCTGCTCCTCCAGGCTCCTGCGCTCGGCCCTGGCCCTCTGGAGGAGTACGGAGACATCCTCCTGGCCCTCTTCTTCCTGGGCCAGCGCTGGCACAGCTATCGCCAGCAGGGCTGCTGTTAGTAGAATCCTGGTCATGCGGCCTTCCGGCTAGTTGCGTTCCTCGAGAAGATCGCGGAGCCTCTGCAGCTCGGCCTCTGCCGCCCGCCTGCGCGCCTCCAGCTCCTCCAGCCTGTCCCGGGCTCGCTCGATCCTCTGGCGCTCCCGCTCCAGCTCCATCCTCCGCGCGCCCAGGAGGGGTCCGAACTGCGATCTGATGCCGAAGGAGTACTTGGCGTTCTGCATGATGTCCTGCTGGTTCTGGTTCTCCGGCGGGAAGACGGCCTGCTCGAACTCCGCCCAGGCGAACTGGAGCGTGAAGTACTTGCTGATGTCATAGCTGAATCCGAAGTTCAGGTCCCGGCCATCCTGCTCCATACCCACCGCAATGACGTCGCTGGGCCTGTACACCACCGAGCCGAAGAGGCCGTGTGCCACCTGGCTCCCCACTCCCAGGGCGCCGTTCTCGATTATGCCCACGAACCGGCCTATTCCTATGCCCAGGCTCACGGTGGCCTCCAGCCCAAGGAGGTAGCGGAGGTCCTTCGAGGCCACGCCGTATGCGGACCAGTTCTGGGCATGGTCGTAGGGGTAGTACTCGCCATCAACCTTGAAGCACTCGATGTACTCCTCGGTGGAGATGTTGTCCACGCCTATGGCAAAAGCGGGTACGTCTATCCCCTCCTGCAGGATCCGGACCTTTACGTTGCCCGCGATGCCACCCTCGCCCAGGTAGCTGATTCCAACCTGTCCGTAATCGAAGGCGCCTATGTCCAGATGACCGGTGAGCATGAACTCGCTGTCGGTGCTGCCGGTGGAGTCCTCGACGGTGTAGGCGGAAGCACCCAGCTCCACCTCCACCTCGGTATGACCCAGGATGTACGCATCCGGGGAGTCGAAGACACCGCTTCTTGTGAAGGGCAGTGAACCGGCGTATGCGGCTCCCACGGCCGCCAAGACCAACAACGAGCAGTGCCGCATAGTTGTCCTCCGAGACCTATGTGAGAAAACCCATCTCATGTGCGTATTGCGTCAGTTGAAATATTCTCTGCCGTATCCATATGGTCAACCGCGCCATCCATCCGCATACCCGCTTGGTGCTGGCTGACCGGCAGCGAGATACATCGTCTCAGACGATTTCTATAACCCCATTCAAACCCGCTGCCAAGTGACGCCAACCGCTTCAGCCCCGTCTGTACGCAGTTGACTTGCCGATTACCCTCCCCATAGTATGCGTCAGTTATCATAAAGGTTCCCATTCCAGCTCAGGTTCCCGGGGGATCGTGGAATGACCGCAGCAGTTACGCTTGCCTGCCTGGCCATCATGGCGTCGACGCCCGTATGGGAGATCGAGACCGGGGCCACGCCCCGGGGCGGTCCCCTGCTGGTGCCCCTCTCCCGCGGGGGCATGGCCATCCTCGTTCCCCTGGGCGACCGGGGTCTGGGGGGTTGGGGACCCGCGGGCGAAGCCCTGCCCGGGTTTCCACTGGGAAACGGGAACGGAGTGGTCCAGAGACCTGCCCTGGCCGGCGAGGGCATCGACGGCCCGTTGGTGGCCTGGGCCGATGACGGAGGACTGCTGCACCTGGTGGACCTTCATGGCACCGAGCAGGCGGGGTGGCCCGTGGACCTGGGGGGCAGGCCGGTGACAGGCGTAACCGCCTGCGACCTGGACGCCGACGGAGAGAGGGAGCTGGCGGTGGGCACCAGCGACGCCATGGTGCATCTTCTCGATGGCAACGGCCATTACCTGCCGGGGTGGCCGCTGGAGCTTCCGGAGGAGCTTCTCTGGCAGCCTGTACAGATGACGCTCTCGGGGGAACGGGGACGGGCCCTGGTTCTGGCGCTGGCCAACACCAGGGTAACGGCCGTGGGCCCGGAGGGACACCCCCTGCCGGGTTGGCCGATTCAGGTTGGATACCCCGCAGGCACGGTACCGGTTGCCGCGGACATCGACTCCGACGGTCTCACAGACGTCGTCTTCGCCACCCAGAACAGGAAGATCTACGCAGTCGACTCCCGGGGAGGGCCACTGGAGGACTGGCCCTTCCTGCTGGATGACAGGCCGGTCAGAGGTGCAGCGGCCCTGGGGGTCGTGGACCCGGAAATGGCCCGCCCCCAGGTGGCGGTGAGCACCGGCGACAGCGTGGTTTACCTGGTAAACGGCGACGGAAGCCTGGCCGGCACCTGGAGGTGGCCCAACAGGCCGGGTGCCACGGCCACACAGCCCGTCATCTCCCGCGCAGGAAGCTGCATGGGCGTCATTGTCGGGTGCGACGACGGCACCATCCACGCCTGGGACGCCGAAGGTGCGGAAATCGACGGGTTTCCGCTGCAGCACGGCCAGCGGATCGTGCACACCCCCGCCGCGGGAGACATCACCGGCAGCGGCGGCCAGGAGCTGGCGGTGGTCGGGATCGGCGGGAGGCTGGCCCTCTACTCGCTGTCCTCTTCGTCTCGGTCGTTGGGTCCCTGGCCGCAGGCCCTCTCCGACCCCTACAACACCGGGAGCTACGGCATATCGTTCCTGCCCGTGGCAGACGTAGGCGAGGTCACCGGCGAGCAGTCGGGCGTGGTGGAGGTTCCCTACAGCATAGAGCGGGGGACAGAAACCGGGATATCAGTGGCCTACTCCACGGACGCCGGATACAGCTGGAACCCCACATCCAGCTACAGCAGCGGCTACTCGAAGGTCCGGTGGAGATCGGAGGAGGACCTTCCCGACGGCGACTACCCCGAATGCATGATCCGGATAACGCCCTTCTCGCCCCACGGGCCAGGCGTGGCCGGAACCACCCCGGTCTTCCGCCTGGACAACAACAGTCCTCCCACAATCTACCTGAACACTCCCCAGAGGCTGGAGGGCGAGCGCTTCCAGATCAGCTACGCCGTGGAGGACCCGGAGGGCGATACCGTACAGCTGCAGGCCCAGTACTCCACCGACGGCGGGCGCACCTGGCGCAGCGCCGGCCTTACCGGCCCCACCGTAGAGATCGAGCCGTGGCTTTACGGTGAGCCGGTCGTCTGGCCCGTTCCGGCAGATGTGGAGGATGCCGATCCGGAAAGGGTACACCTGAGGATGCGGGCCGCTGACCTCGACCCGGGGCCATGGCAGACCATCGCCGGCCTTTCCGACACGGTCGGCAGGCCCCCCTCGGGGCAGATACTGGCTCCGGAGACGGAGGTCCGGGGGGGCGTCTCCCTGGGAGTCAGGCTCTCCAATCCGGAGGGAGACCCCCTGGAGATGAGCTACGAGTACTCGGTTGACGGCGGCGAGACCTGGAGGCCGGCCACGGTCACCGAGCCAGAGGAGGGCTCGCCTTCCACCTACGAGTACGAGATCGTCTGGCACTCCGAGGTGGACATGCCCGCCGCCGATCACCCGCAGGTCCGGTTCCGCGTGGTCCCCGACGAGACGGAGAGCGAGGTCGCGGTTCCCTCCCCGCCCTTCCACGTGGACAACAACCATATGCCCTCAGTGGAGGTGAGCTCTCCGGGTTCCTGGGACATCTTCGAGGGAGTTGTGCCCATACGCCTCAAGATGGACGACGCCGAGGGCGACAGCCTGTGGGTGGGCCTGGAGCACAGGTCCACCTCCGGCGGCGGCTGGCAACGGGCGGAGGGAGTGGTAAGCAACGGCCCCTTCACACCCCGGTCCTACTCGTCTGTTCTCAGGTGGAACAGCTCAGCTGATTTTCCCGGGGTGGAGTCCCGCGAGCTGGAGCTGCGGCTCCTGGTGGCCGACCGCGACACCGTCCGATCCGATATCCGGGGTCCCATCATCGTGGAAAACCTCGCCCTTCCCTCCTTCATCCAGGCCTGCGTGGCCTCCCAGAACAGGGACGCCCGAACGCTGGAGGTCACCTTCGAGCTGGCCGACCCCGAGGGCAGGCCGCTGAGCCTTGACGCCCATTACAGCCTCGACGGTGGGACAAACTGGAGGGATGCAAGCGTGTCCGGGGACCTTCACGGGCTTGTGGAGGGCGCATACGGCGGCAGGATCACCTGGCGCTACGGCTCGGATGTGGAAGACAGCCCCGGCCGGGCACTTCTCCGGCTCACTCCTGCTTTCGGCGACAACGCCGGTGAACCCAGGGTCCTGGAGGTGATCACAGGGGGCTAGGCCTCCTCCGACCCCCTGGCGCCGGCCTCGGCCATGGTGAGGGGCGCGGCTGCGGAGGCCAGGTCCACCATCCTCCCGGCCAGCTCACGTATGTCCCATTGGGCGTGGCTGTCCAGCCGCAGCCTGGCGAAGTGGTACATCTCCCTGGCGTTCATCCGCACGACAGCCCTCCTCCGATGGGCGTTGACGAGCATGTACTCCGCGGCCCGTCGCTCACCCAGTCTTTCCCTCCATGCCCTGCTCACGGCCCCGGCTTCCTCCAGGAGTCCCTCCAGGCCGGCATCTGAGAAGCTGGGGGGCAGGCGCAGTCCCAGCGCGGGCGAATAGGACGACACCAGCTGGGTGCTCATTCTGTGCCTCTTCAGCTGGGCGTAGGCGCTGGCCGAGACCACCACCTCGAAGGTGAAGGAGGCCAGCTCCCATTCCCTGGGAAGGGCGTCGTAGGGTCCCAGCGAACCCAGAACGCTATCGAACAGCCGCCGCCTGTGGACGCTCTCCAGACCGGACCAGCCACGCCGGGCATCCGCCAGGCCTCCTCCCTCCTCCCTCTGCAGGAGCCTGGCTCCCACCACGTCGTCGCCATCCCCCCGGACCAGGGCCACCTGATGGGACGGCTCCATGTGCCCCGCCTCGGGGTGCTCCCAGGCCAGCCGGTCCATCTCCACCGGCTCCAGATGCCGAAGAAGGGAGGGAGCCACCCCTTCGGCGGCATCAAGCAGAAGGGAGGACAGCCGACGCACCTCCGCCAGGGGATGGGCCGAGAGTCTGCGGATCATGTGCTCGAGCTCTCTGGCGTTGAGCGACATGCCCATCTGACACGAGGTGGCCAGGGGCAGCAGATATCTGGCGTCCTCCCTGGCCCTGCCGTCGGGAAGGCCGGCCTGCTCCAGGGCCCGGCAGGCCCTGCCGTAGAGGCCGAAGAGGCCCTCCAGGGAAGCGGTCCATTCGTCCCTCAGGGCAGAGGGAACCTCTTCGGGCACCACCCAGTCCCGGTCCAGCCTTATATAGCGCTGGGACTTCTCGGTGAAGCTGGCCAGGCGAAACGACTGCACCGCCTCGGCAGCCAGTCTGCTGAGGTCCAGGATGTCGAAGTTGAAGAAGGCGTGCTCCGCCACAGAACCGTGGCCGTAGCCGAAGACTATTCGCCGGTTGGACTCCCTGGCCCTCTCCACCTCGACGGCGGCCTCCCTGCGGAGCAGGCCTATGGGCCTGGGATCCCGGCTGATCCTCGCGTAGGCGGCGGAGAGGGTCTCCGGGGTGGAGGAGCGGTTCTCCGCATCGGTGTTGAACCCCGCCAGCCTGACCTCCAAGCTACTCCCCTCTCCCATATGCGCCGGCGGCCCGAGCCAGAGCCCGAGCCAGCGGGTGCTCGTACGGCAGCCTCTCCTCCAGCAGGTATCGCAGCATGCCTGCGTCACCCTCAGACAGCGACCGGAAAGCTATGGAAAGCATCCGCCGCAGGTCAAGCGCATGGGGAAGCAGGTCGAAACCGCCGCTGAGCTCCGGCAGCTCCTCCGTCAGCCGCCCCAC
>Ga0207797_1000447_pt1 | contig 31769 bp, 33 predicted proteins | sample PRCRCaboRojoPR_6_FD_187275 | JGI IMG/M metagenome (GOLD analysis project Ga0207797, IMG submission 187275) | Marine sediment microbial community from Cabo Rojo, Puerto Rico - PR CR 10% Liquid 1 (SPAdes) | ecosystem: Environmental > Aquatic > Marine > Coastal > Sediment | place: Cabo Rojo, Puerto... | reverse complement strand
GCCGGCACATCTACGGCATCGCCGACCCGGATCACCCCGCCGACCACCACACGCGCGGTGATACCGCCGTGGCCGCGCATGGCGTTCAACCCTCCGGGACCGAGCACCTCCTCCATGCGTGCGCAGGGGTGACAATGGCCGGTGCCCTCCAGCACCGCGGACCCCACCCGGAAACGACGCTCGCGCAGGGCGAGCAGATTGATGCCGGCCACCACCAGGTTGCGCCGTAGCCAGTCGGGCGCGACCGCCGGCAGTCCGCACAACGCTGCGAGGACCGGGAGATGTTCCGCCTGGATCAGGGTCACCTGCCTGCGCCCGCCGGGGCGCTGTCCTGCGCGGTCGCCAGCTACCCCATGGCCCATCTCCAGCATGGCCTCCGAGACGACCTGCTCCGGCTGGCGCCTAGCCGGGCGAACACCGATCCAGGTGAGCCGACCCCATCTGGGAAAGCGCTCCAGGCCCGCTGCCAGGGCCCCTTCTTCCGTCATGGGCGAGCTCCGAGCCCTGTAGCAGCCTCTCAGGCTAGCATGACGAACGCCCTGTCGGGCGGGCGCATTTGACTATTTCAGTATTCGCTAATACTGTAATGCTCGTTCGGCGTCATCGCCGCCCAACACAGCCAATCACTCGAAACGATCGTATAAGGAGGCATCCATGAGGAAGCTTCACACGCTCGCCGCGGCCATTGTGATGGCCAGCGTCGCCAGCGGGGTCAGCGCCGGCGAGGCCAAGGGCACCGATCAGACCAGCGCCCAGGACGACAACCCCACGCCCCGGGTTCCCCACCAGGCCATGCTAGAGCGCCAGAGGGACGCAGTGCAGGCCCGCCGTGAGGCCGCCATGCAGCGCTTCGAGGCCATGCGCGAGCAGCGTCAGCAGGCCATCAAGGCCCATCGCAAGGCCTTCGAGGAGGCCCGCCCGACCTTCGCCCAGGCACCGGAGCGCCCGGACCTCGAGGCCATGCGTGAGGCCCGTGAGGAGGCCATCCAGGCCATGCGCGAGAGCCGTCCGGAGCGTCCCGACTATGACGCCATGATCGAGGCCCGCCGCAAGGCCTTCGAGGAGGCCCGCCCGACCTTCGCCCAGGCACCGGAGCGCCCGGACCTCGAGGCCATGCGTGAGGCCCGTGAGGACTACATGAAGCAGGTCCGGAAGCAGATGGAAGAGCGCCGTCAGGCAGCCATGGAGGCCCATCGCGACGCCTACGAGCGCCGCGCCAACAACGGCTAGCGCCGTTCTCTCCTCGCGTTGCGGGGCCCGTCGGCTATGCCGGCGGGCCTTTGTTGCCTCTTCTAGCTAAGACCTAGCCAGCCTCGTCGCCGCTGTCCTCCCCTGCGTCGGCATAGTCCTCGCGCCAGCGCTGGAAGGTGGGCGCCTTCTCGTAGCCCTTCTCTGCGACGTACTCCAGCACGCCCCGTAGCCGATACATCCGCACCACAGACTCTACACGGATGATCTCCTCGCCCTGCTGGTCGAAGAACACCAGCGTGGGGGCATAGAAGATGTCCAGATCCTGCGCCCATTCCTCGGCCGTCATGCGCTCACCGTCGGGCGTCAGCACCGGCGCGTCCGACCACATGTCGAGCTGCACCACCTGAAACTCCTCGAGTAGCTGGCGCGTAGGGGCATCCCAGAGGGTATCGGTATGCAGGATGTCGCAGGCATGGCAGTTGTGCTGCTCGAAGAAGACCACCAGTGGCCGGTCCGCCTCAAACCGGCTGCGGTCCAGGGCATAGGGCGGATCCTCGAAGAAGGCCCGATCGTTTAGGTCGCCCAGCTCGAACTTGGGCGGCGGATCCGCACGAGCCAGGTAGTCGCGCAGCGACTCCTTGCGGTAGTAGCCGTCGACGACGTACTCCAGTGCGGCGCGGAAGCGGTAGGGCTTGTAGTAGCCGCGCAGGCGCAGGGCCTGGTTGCCCTCGCTGTCGTAGAAGATCAGCGAGGGTGTGAAATTGGTGTTCTCGCGCACTGCGAACTCGCGCTCGGTGAGCTGACGCCCCTGCATGTCGGTCACCGTCCGGCTGCCCCATATGTTGATGGGGATCACGTCGAAGTGCTCGCGCGTGTAGTGGACGATGTCCTCCTTGGCGAAGTTCACCTCCATGAGCGCCTCGCAGTAGGCGCAATGCTTCTGCCCGAAGTAGACGATGATGCCCTTCTTGCCGGCATCGACCGCCTCTCCCAGGTCTTCTGGCAGGTCCAGGAAGCTCAGCTTGAACCAGTCCGGATACTGGATGTCGCGCTTGCGGGGATAATCGTTCAGATCCTGGATATCGAAGTCATCGCTTGTCTTGGCAGGGGCCTCGGCAGCCTGCGCAGGACAAGTGAGGACAACCAGCAGGGCCAGGCAGGTAACAAGCCTCCAACCCATGATGGACAACACCTCCAGCTTGGCAGGGGGTGGATGGGATTCAGGCGCTGTCTTTCCCTCTAGCAGAGGATAGCCTGTCCACCCATATACGGACGCAGGGCGTCTGGGATGCGCACACAGCCCTCGCTGTCCTGGTAGTTCTCCAGGACCGCCACCAGGGTTCGCCCGATGGCCAGACCGGAGCCGTTCAGGGTATGGATGAGCTCTGGCCTGCCGGTTTCCGGGTTGCGCCAGCGGGCCTTCATGCGTCGGGCCTGGAAGTCCTCCAGATTCGAGCAGGACGAGATCTCGCGGTAGCGGGCTTGTCCGGGCAGCCAGACCTCGATGTCATAGGTCTTGGCGGCTGCGAATCCCATATCCCCGGCACTCAAGACCATGACGCGATACGGGAGTTCCAGGCGCTGCAGGACGGCCTCGGCATGGCCCGTGAGCGCCTCCAGCGCCTGCCAGGACTCACCGGGCCGGACCAGCTGCACCAGCTCGACCTTCTCGAACTGATGCTGGCGGATCATACCCCGGGTGTCCTTGCCATAGGACCCGGCCTCGGACCGGAAGCATGGGGTATGGGCGACCAGCCGCTGGGGCAGCGCCTCGTCCTCCAGGATGGCGTCACGCGCGAAGTTGGTGACCGGCACCTCGGCAGTAGGGATGAGGTAGTACGCCTGCTCGCCGCAGACCTTGAACAGATCCGCCTCGAATTTGGGCAGCTGGCCTGTACCCCGAAGGGTCTCGGCGTTGACCAGATAAGGGACGTAGACCTCCTGGTAGCCGTGCTCCAGGGTCTGCATGTCCAGCATGAGCTGGATGAGGGCACGGTGCAGCCGCGCCAGGGCTCCCCGCAGGACCACGAAGCGCGAGCCGGATAGCTTAGCCGCGGTCTCGAAGTCCATCCAGGCATTGCGGGCACCCAGGGCTACGTGATCCTTGGGCTCGAAGTCGAACGCCGTGCCCTCACCCCAGCGGCGGACCTCCACGTTGGCCGACTCGTCGGTGCCCGCCGGTACGCTCTCGTGGGGGATGTTGGGTATCCCCATAAGCAGGTCGTCCAGCTCGGCCTGGACCACCTCGAGGCGGCGCTGGGAGGCCTCCAGCTGGTCACCGAGTCGGGCCACCTCGGCGCGCAAAGGCTCGATGTCCTCGCCGGCGGCCTTGGCCTTGCCGATAGCCCTAGAGCGCTCGTTACGCTCCTTCTGCAGCTCCTGGGTCTCCATCTGCAGCTGCTTGCGCTGCTCCTCGAGCTCGCGATAGCGCTCGGTGTCCAGCTCGAAGCCGCGGCGGGCCAGCTGGGCCGCCACCTGCTCGGGGTCGCTCCTCAGGCGTTTCGGATCTAGCATCGATGCGTCTTGGCTCAGCGCAGGCGGGCCGCGAATGTTAGCACATGGCCCTCCGGCACCAGGTCGGCCAGATCGTGCAGGATGCGGTCCACGGTCTGCGGCTCGTCAAAGAACTCCACCACCACGGGCAGATCCAGCGCGATATCCAGCAAGCCCGAACCGTGTATACGCCGCGACTGTCCAAACCCCGAGATGCCGCGGAACACGGTAACCCCGCGGACGCCCTCTTCGTCGTGCAGGCGCCTGACGAGCGCCTGCTGCAGGTGCTCGCCCTCCGTTAGGTAGATGCGTGCGACGGTTACGTCCATACGGTGCGTGCCAGGACCACGCCGCCCCAGGCAGCCAGCAGGCACAGGGCCACGCTTGCGAGCACGTTGACCACGGCCCGCAACGCCTCCCCCTGCTCCAGGAGCGTCAAGGTCTCCATGCTGAAGGTCGAGAAGGTGGTGAAGGCCCCGAGGCCACCGATGAGCAGCGCCGCACGCCACACAGGGCCGAGCCCAGAGCGCTCGAGCAGCAGCGTCGCCATCAGGCCCATCAGCAGAGATCCCAGGGCATTGACCGCCAGGGTGCCATAGGGAAAGCCGCGGCCGAGCACGCTGTAGACCGCGGTTGACAGCCACCAGCGCAGGACCGCCCCCACCGCGCCGCCGATGGCAATAACCAGGGTCTGCCCCAGAGCAGAGGGCATAGGCGTTCCGAGTGTGACATGGCATTGATCGCGCCGGCCGATGGCCGCCGCCGCGCGTAGGCTATACCCGCACGATGCGCGGGGCAAACCGGGCCGGCGACCGATGTTATGCTGCGAATCCATTCTGTCAGGCGTGTGCGAGTATGACCGCAGAAGCACAGCCGACCACCCCCGATCCCGGCACGGCGCTGCTCGCGCGATTGCGCCAGATCCTACCCGAGGAGGCCATCCTGCATGAGGCCGAGGATCTGCGCCCCTACGAGTGCGACGGCCTGTCAGCCTATCGCCAGGTGCCGATGCTGGTGGTCCTGCCCGAGACCGTCGCCCAGGTCCAGGCCATCATGGCCACCTGCCGCGAGGCATCGGTGCCGGTGGTCGCCCGCGGCGCGGGCACGGGCCTGTCGGGTGGTGCCCTGCCCCTGGACCACGGCGTGCTGCTGAGCCTGGCGCGGTTCAACCGGATCCTGGAGGTGGATCTGGACAACCGCTGTGCACGGGTGGAGCCCGGGGTGCGCAACCTGGCCATCAGCGAGGCGGTGACGGACCAGGGGCTCTACTATGCGCCCGACCCCTCGTCACAGATCGCCTGCAGCATCGGCGGCAACGTGGCCGAGAACTCGGGCGGCGTACACTGCCTGAAGTACGGGCTGACGGTGCACAACGTCCTGGAGCTCCGGATCGTCACTATGGACGGCGAGCTGGTCACCATCGGGTCGCGGGCCCTGGACGACCCCGGCTACGACCTGCTGGCGCTGCTGACCGGCTCCGAGGGCATGCTGGGCGTGGTGGTGGAGGTGACAGTGCGCCTGCTCCCCAGACCCGAGCAGAGCCGCGTGATGCTGGCGGCGTTCGACCGCATCCAGCAGGCAGCCGATGCCGTGGCCGGCGTCATCGGCGCGGGCATCATCCCTGCGGGGCTGGAGATGATGGACGGGCCTGCCATCCGCGCGGCGGAGGACTACGTCCATGCAGGCTATCCCACCGACGCCGCGGCGATCCTGCTGTGCGAGCTGGATGGCACCGAGACCGAGGTCGCCGAGGACGCGGAGCAGGTCCGGCAGCTTCTCACCCACCACGGCGCGAGGGAGGTCCGGACCGCAGCCGACCCCCAGGAGGGGGCCCGCATGTGGGCGGGCCGCAAGGCTGCCTTCCCCGCTGTGGGCCGCATCAGCCCGGACTACTACTGCATGGACGGCACCATCCCCCGCAAGCACCTGGCCGAGGTCCTAACACGCATCAGCGAGCTCTCCCGGGAGGCCGGCCTGGGGGTGGCCAACGTCTTCCATGCGGGTGACGGCAATCTCCACCCGCTCATCCTCTACGACGCCAACAACCCCGGCGAGCTCGAGACCGCCGAGCACCTGGGCGGTCAGATCCTCGGACTCTGCGTCGAGATGGGAGGCACCATTACCGGCGAACACGGCGTCGGCGTGGAGAAGGTCGATCAGATGTGCGTGCAGTTCGGAGGCGCGGAGCTGGACCAGTTCCATGCCATCAAGGCCGCCTTCGACCCCGACGGTCTGCTCAACCCGGGCAAGGCGGTGCCCACCCTCCACCGCTGTGCCGAGTTCGGCGGCATGCACGTGCACCAAGGTAACCTGCCCCGTCCGGATCTCCCGAGGTTCTGAGATGGCGGACGCCACCGAGGCGCTACTTGAAGAGGTACGCCAGGCCATCGATCAGGGCCGCCCCCTGGCTCCAACGGGGGGTGGAACCAAGGCCTTCTACGGCCGCGAGATCGACGCGTCCCCCCTCGGCGTAGCCGAGCACCGGGGCATCGTGCACTACGAGCCTTCAGAGCTGGTGGCGACCGTGCGCGCCGGCACACCGCTCGCCGAGCTCGAGGCCGAGCTGGCCGAGGCCGGTCAGATGCTGCCCTTCGAGCCCCCGCACTTCGGCCCGTCAGCGACCGTCGGCGGCGCTGTGGCCAGTGGCCTCTCCGGGCCCCGCCGGCCCTACGCCGGGGCGGTGCGCGACGCGGTGCTCGGGGTGCGCCTGATCAATGGTCATGGCCAGCCGGCACAGTTCGGCGGCGAGGTCATGAAGAACGTCGCCGGCTACGACGTCTCCCGCCTGATGGCGGGCTGCATGGGCACCCTGGGGGTCATCCTGGAGGTCTCCGTCAGGCTCCTGCCCCGGCCGAGGCACGAGCTCACCCTGGTGCAGGAGGCGAACCAAGGGGAGGCCCTGGGGCGCCTGGCCCGATGGGCGCGCCGCCCGCTGCCCATTACGGCCTCCTGTCACGATGCCGGGCGGCTGTACATACGCCTGTCGGGTGCCGAACAGGCGGTGGACACCGCCGCCCAGCGCCTCGGAGGCGAGGCGGTAACCGACGCCGACGCGTGGTGGGCCGGTCTGCGTGAGCAGACCCTCGCCTTCTTCGACGACCCGCGCCCGTTGTGGCGCCTGTCCCTGCCCCCGGCGACACCGCCGCTGGACCTGCCAGGGCCCACGCTCATGGAATGGGGCGGCGCGCTGCGCTGGCTCCCCAACGACGCACCGGCCCATCGGGTGCGCGAGATCACCACGGCGGCCGGCGGCCACGCCACACTGTTCCGAGGCGGCGATCGCCGGGGCACGGTCTTCCACCCGCTGGATGCGGGGCTCCACCGCCTGCAGCGCAATCTCAAACAGGCCCTGGATCCTCACGGCATCCTCAGCCCGGGGCGACTCTATCCCGATATCTAGGCCATGCAGACCCACATCAGCGAGATCCTGAAAGATACCTCCGAGGGCCAGGAGGCCGACACCATCCTGCGCACCTGCGTCCACTGCGGCTTCTGCAACGCCACCTGCCCCACTTACCAGCTCCTGGGCGACGAGCTGGATGGCCCGCGGGGGCGCATCTATTTGATGAAGCAGATGTTCGAGGGCCAGCCGGTGGGCCGCCATACCCAGACCCATCTGGATCGTTGTCTCACCTGCCGAAACTGCGAGACCACCTGCCCGTCCGGGGTTGAGTACGGGCGCCTCCTGGACCTGTCGCGGCCGATGGTCGAGGCGCGGGTCCAACGTCCGGTATCGGAGCGGGCCATGCGCTGGCTCCTTCGCCAGGTCCTGCCCTACCGGGCCCGCTTCGCCTTTCTGCTGGCCCTGGGCCGTACGGTCCGCCCTGCGCTGCCGCAGGCCCTGCGCAGCAAGGTGCCTCGCACCCAGGAGCGGCTGCCATGGCCGCAGCCCCGCCACCCGCGACGGATGCTGGTGCTGGAGGGCTGTGTCCAACCCTCGATCGCCCCGCGGACCAACGCCGCTGCAGCCCGGGTCCTCGACCGGTTAGGGATCAGCCTCCGTCCCGCCGGCGGCGGCTGCTGCGGCGCCATGAGCTACCACCTGAGCTACATTGAAGAGGCCCGGGAGGCGGCCCGGCGCAACATCGATGCCTGGTACCCTGCCCTAGAGGCAGGGGCCGAGGCGCTGGTGATGACCGCCAGCGGCTGCGGGGCCCATATCAAGGAGTACGGCCATATCCTGCGTGACGACCCTGACTACGCCCAGCGCGCCGCCGAGGTAGCGGCGCGCACCCGCGACCTGAGCGAGGTGATCTCGAAGGAGGACCTCGGCGCCCTGCCGAGGCCGCAACAGCGGCGGATCGCCTTCCAGTCCCCCTGCACCTTGCAGCACGGTCAGCAGCTGGCAGGCCGCACCGAGGGCGTGCTGAGGGATATGGGCCTGGAGCTGGTGCCGGTGGCCGACAAGCATCTGTGCTGCGGCTCGGCAGGGACCTACTCCATCCTCCAACCCGAGCTGGCGCAGCGCCTGCGCGACGACAAGCTGGCCAAGCTGCAGGCCAACGAGCCCGAGGTGGTGGCGACCGCCAATATCGGGTGCCAGGTTCACCTGCAGTCCAATGCCGGTGTGCCGGTTCGCCACTGGATCGAGCTCCTGGCCGAGCCCATCGCCGAGCGCTAGCAGGCCGGGCGCACGGGCCACCATGCACCCGGACCCCCTGTTCTTCACCCTGTTCCTGATCTTCACCGGGGCAGCGGTGCTGGCCACCGGTGCCCTGTACGCCCACCAGGCCCTGCTGGTGACCTACATCGTGCTGGGCATACTCCTGGGGCCTTCGGTACTGGGCCTCGTCAACGACCCCAACATCATCCAGCAGATCGCCCAGATCGGGATCATCTTCCTGCTGTTCCTGCTGGGGCTGAACCTGCATCCCCAGCAGCTCACCCGCAGCCTGCCGCCGATGCTCGCCGTCACCGGGGTCAGCTCCCTGGCGCTGCTGGCCCTGGGGGCAGGGGTCGCGTGGGCATTCGGGTTCGCCGCAGTGGAGGCGCTGGTCATCGGCGCGGCCATGATGTTCTCGAGCACCATCATCGGGCTCAAGCTGCTGCCGGCCACGGTCCTCCACCACCAGCGCACTGGCGAGCGGATCATCGCCATACTGCTCCTTCAGGACCTGGTAGCCATCATCGTGCTCATGCTGCTGCAGAACCGGGGGACGGGGATGGAGACCACCTGGTCGATCGCCGCCTCCTTTCTGAGTCTCCCCCTGCTAGTGGCCTTCGCCTTCCTGTTCCACCGCTATGTGCTCTTCCGGCTGCTGCAACGCTTCGACACCATCTTCGAGTATATCTTCCTGCTGTCCATCGGCTGGTGTCTGGGCCTGGCACAGCTCGCCGCGGCGGTGGGCCTGTCTACCGAGATCGGGGCGTTCGTAGCGGGCGTAGCCATGGCTGCCAGCCCCATATCCAACTTCATCGCCGAGCGCCTGCGGCCACTGCGCGACTTCTTCCTGGTGATGTTCTTCTTCTCTCTGGGCGCCACCTTGGATCTCACCACCCTGACCAGCATCCTGCTGCCGGCCGGCGTTCTGACGGCGCTGGCCCTAGCGCTCAAGCCGCTGCTCTTCGCCTGGCCATTGCGGGCCATCGGCGAGCCGGCGGAACGGGCCACGGAGATCGGGGTAAGGCTGGCGCAGGTCAGCGAGTTTGCCCTCCTCATCGCCGTCCTGGCCGCCGACCAAGGCGTCATCGGCTCACGGGCCTCCTATCTGATCCAGGTCACCACCGTGCTGACCTTCGTGGTGTCCTCCTATGTGATCGTCGCCCGCTATCCCACGCCGGTGGCGACCGACGAGCGTCTGCGCCAGGACTGAGGCAACGCCACCCTTCTGCGTGCAGGGTTGTACCGCATCTCGGGGCCTCCCTATACTGCCGCGATTCGGTCACCCCAATAAGGACACAGGCCTGTCTATGAGCACACAAGCCTTCCACCCGCCCGCCAGGGTCCTCATGGGACCGGGCCCCTCCGATGTGAACCCGCGCATCCTGGAGGCCATGTCCCGGCCGACCATCGGCCATTTGGACCCTGTCTTCGTCGATATGATGGAGGAGCTCCGCGGTCTGCTGCAGTACGCCTTCCAGACCCGCAACGAGCTTACGCTGCCGGTCTCTGCGCCCGGCTCGGCCGGGATGGAGACCTGCTTCGTGAACCTGATCGAGCCGGGCGACCGTGTCGTTGTTTGCCAGAACGGCGTCTTCGGCGGACGCATGCGCGAGAACGTGGAGCGCTGCGGGGCCCTGCCGATCATGGTAGAGGACGAATGGGGGGCCCCTGTGGACCCGCAGAAGGTGGAGGATGCCCTGCGCGCCAATCCGGATGCCAAGGTGGTGGCCTTCGTCCACGCGGAGACCTCCACCGGCGCCCAGTCCGATGTCCAGACGCTGGTCGATCTGGCCCACCGCTACGACTGCGCCACCATCGTCGACGCGGTCACCTCGCTGGGCGGGACCCCGCTGAAGCTCGATGAGTGGGGCATCGACGCCATTTACTCCGGGACCCAGAAGTGTCTCTCCTGCGTTCCGGGGCTGTCGCCGGTCAGCTTCGGCGAGCGCGCCGTGGAGCTCATGAGGGCCCGCAAGACCAAGGTTCAGAGCTGGTTCCTGGACCTGAACCTGATCATGGGCTACTGGGGCAGCGGCGGCGGCAAGCGCGCCTATCACCACACCGCCCCCATTAACAGCCTGTACGCCCTGCACGAGGCCCTGCGGATCCTGCAGGAGGAAGGCCTGGCAGAAGCCTGGCAGCGTCACCAGCGCAACCACATGGCCCTGCGCGCCGGGGTGGAGGCCATGGGCCTATCCTTTCTGGTCGACGAGCCCTACCGCCTGCCGCAGCTGAACTCCGTTACCGTGCCGGACGGCGTCGATGAGGCCGCGGTGCGCCGCGCCCTGCTGGACGAGTATGGCCTCGAGATCGGCGCAGGGCTCGGGCCCATGGCCGGCAAGATCTGGCGTATCGGGCTTATGGGCTATGCCAGCAACAGCCGCAATATCCTGCTCTGCCTGGGGGCCCTGGAGTCCGTACTGATCGGCATGGGCGTGGATCTGGATCGCGGCCGCGCCGTGGAGGCCGCGCGCCAAGTCCTGGCCGGCTAAGGGGCTGAGGCCAGACAGCCCCATCCGCCTGTGCCACAATCCCACCAGCACATGGGCCGGCTGAGGATGGAGGTCTTGTCATGTCAGTAGGCGACTACTGCAACCGAGAGGTGGTGATCGCCGAGCCAGAGACGGGTATCGTCGAGGCCGCCCAGCTCATGCGCCACCACCATGTCGGGGATCTGGTGGTGGTCTCCCGCGAGGAAGGGGGAAGCAGGCCTGTCGGCATCGTCACCGACCGCGACCTGGTGGTCGAGGTCCTGGCCGAGGTGGTACCGCCCCACACCATCGCCCTCAAGGACATCATGTCCTTTGACCTCGCCACCGCACAGGATACCGACGGCATCTGGGACACCCTCGATCGCATGCGCCGCTTCGGCATCCGGCGCATGCCGGTCGTGGACCACGGCGGTGAGCTGGTCGGCCTGCTCAGCGTGGACGACGTCCTCGAGCTGATCGCCGAGGCCACCGGCGATCTTGCCCGCATCATCAAGCGCGAGGTCGGGCGCGAGTCCCGCCAGCGGCCCTAGGGGCTACCCCCAGGTCGCCCGCCTGGCGCATCTGCACACAGGCGGTCCAGGCGCCCGCCCCCGCGTGCGCTAGCCCACCGGATGGTGCTTGCCCACCAGGCTGACGCTGCTAGCCTGGGGGCCATTGTCCCCCTGCTCCTCTGCGTAGCGGACCTCGCTGCCCACCTGGAGCTGATCCAGATCCGCGCCTAGCAGGCTGTTACGGTGGAAGTAGATCTCGCGGCCGTCGGGGGTCTCGATCCGGCCGAAACCTTCCTCCGGAAACAGACTCGCGATACGGCCGTGGGCCGGCACCGCGTGCGTCTTCACGTGCCGCCGCTGGCGACGGGCGAAACTCTCCAGCTGCCGGCGGGCCGCCTGGAAGGCATCCCGCACCGATACATAGGGATCCTCGTGGGAGTGGTCGTCATGGGGCTCGCGACTGACCACGATCTCGTCGCCAGGCACCGTCACGTCCACTCGGACATGGTAGATGTTGCCCTTGTTATGGTGGCGGTGGCGGGCCTCCACCACCACGCGGCAGCTCGTGATGCGGTCATAGACCTCATCGAGCTTCTGTGCCTTCTCGCGGATATCCGCCTCCAGAGCCTCGGAGGCGTCCATATCCCGGAACTGAACCTGCAAAGGCAGTTGCATGCTGTCGCCCTCTCTTTGGATCCTAGACGCTCTGGGCGTGGCTGGTGCCGGCTGCGGCACGGGCCCGCCTAGCCCGCTGTAGCCTCATGATAACGCGTCATGGGTAGGTCATCCGAGCATCGGGGGCACCAGCCAGGCGTCTTGGCGGTTGGCGCCGAGTGCATAGGGTCTATACTCCAATATTGAGCCCTGTTGCAACGATGACACCGCCATGAGCGATATCAATCTGGTAGACGTGACTGTGCACGTTGACGAGGACCTCGACGAGCAGTCCCGGCAAAACGTCGAGCAGGCCCTGCGCGACCTGAACGGCGTGGTCAGCGTCCACAACGATGGCCATGCCCACCACCTCTTCGTGGTGGAGTACAACCCCGACCAGCTCAAGGCGCAGCATGTGCTGGCCTGCGTCCAGGGACAGGGGGTGCACGCCGAACTCCTTGGCCTCTAGGGATTAGCCCTTGAGCTGCAGGCAGTTGTCCACCCCGTGCACGCCAAGGACGGCCCAGGCATCCAGCTCGGCAGCCCTGCGGTGCTCCTCGTTCACCACCATGCCTTCGAGCTTGACCTTGCGGTCCTGGACATCGATGTGGATCTGCGTGGCATCCAGCATGGGGTCCTTCTCGATCACCATGCGCAGCGCGTCGGCGATCTCACCGTCGCTGTCCCGCTCCGGCGGGGTGACCTTCAGCCGGTTGTCGACATCCACGCTTCCCGGGGCCCACCAGGCCAGCACGTCGGCCATCCGTTTGTGAGACAGGCTCTGCACCTCCCCGCTCAGGGTCACCACACCGTCATTGACGGCGACCTCGATGCGTCCCGCAGGCGGCTCGGTGGCCCCTTCACGCTGGGCATCGTAGCGGAGCTGATAGTCCTTGAATACCGACTCCTCGCGCACACGCTGGGCCACGTCATCCAGGACGGCGCCGTCACCACGGCGCTCACCGGGGTCAACCCGAAGCCGGTCGATCACCCCCTTGTCCGGGGCAAGCCTCGCCGCCGTTAGGGGAATCAAACGCTTGGCGGCAAGGTGCTCCACCTCCCCCTCGAGGACGACGCCGCCGTCTTCGATACGGATCTCGACCGGATAGCGGTGCAGGTTGACCACAGGCTCCTTCTCCAGGTGCGCACGTATCTCCGCGATCTGCTCTTCGTTGTTGCTCATAAGGTTGCCCCCTGTGACATGCTTCGCCCTGTCTGAGGACAGGTCAGTGTCGTATGGCCGGCCCCCGGGAGTATAGTGATGACCGCGCCCGGTCGTTACCCGCCCCATATGGCCTGGAAAGGCCACAGTCAACCGCGGAGGATCCATGAGCCGAGCGCTGTGGCTGATGCGTCACGCCAAGTCCGCCTGGGATACGGCGGCCGAGACCGACTCCGAGCGCCCCCTGGCCAAGCGGGGCCTGAAGGACGCGCCCCGCATGGGCCAATGGATGCGCGCCCAGGGCCTGATACCCGACCACATGCTCAGCTCCCCTGCCGAGCGCGCACGGCAGACGTTGGAGCTGGTCTGCGAGGAGCTGGGCCTGGATCGGGCTGCAATCCAGTGGGACGAGCGCATCTACGACGCCACCGTCGAGGATCTGCTGCAGGTGCTCGTCGACGTCCCCGCGGAGCCGAGGCGCATCCTGCTCGTAGGACACAACCCCGGCCTGGAGGAGCTCCTGCGCTATCTATGCGGTGAAGACCTACCGCAGACGGCCAAGGGCAAGGTGCTGCCGACTGCCGCCCTGGCCCGCGTGCGCGTCGGGGATGACCTGACCACGCTGGATGCCGGTCAGCAGGAGCTGCTCGGCATCGCCCGACCCAAGGAGCTCGAGAGCTAGGCGACGGATCTGCACAAGGATTGACCAGACGAGCGGCTTCCGCTAGATTAGCGCCTCCTCATGGACGCCGGACCGACACGGAGACGCAGCCGCCATGGCCGCCAATCGCCTGCAGACACTCGCCAAGTACGCGTTCACCCTGATCAGCGTGACGGGCAGCATTGCCCTGGTCGCGATCCTTGAGCAGCTCCGCTGAGGCCGGGGGAGGCCTCTCGGCCTTCATGCGCGGCACGGCACAGCCGGGCTGCCGATGCCTGGCATGCACGTTCGCTCCCCTCTACCATTTGAGCTGAGGCCTCTGCCGGGAACGGATCCGCTTGCCAGCGCCAAAGCCGGCCGATAAGCCCAGAGGGCTGCCCCCCTGGGTACTCGTAGTGCTGATCACCGCCTTGCTCGTGAGCCTCTACGCCGGACTCGTGCAGGGGCCGCAGAGCGTAGCCGCGGAGATCAGCTACAGCCGTTTCAAAGAGCTGGTACAGCAGGGTCACGTGGCGCGGATCACCCTACGCGGACAGCGCATCGAGGGTGAGCTGCACCAGGCCATGACCCTGGGACCCCAGCGGATCGAGACCCAGCGCATTCACACCCGCGCACCCGCCTTCGGCGACGAGCGTCTGCTGCCCATGCTGGAGGACGCGGGCGTCGAGATCCACATCGGCCAGGAGCGAACGGACCCCTGGACGGTGGTCCTCGCGCTCCTGCCCTGGCTGATCCTCATCGCCTTCTTCATCTGGCTCATGAACCGCACATCCCGCACGTTCGGGCGCATGGGCGGGGGCAGCGAGCTGCGGCGCTTCCTGGACTCGAGCACCCGCCAGGCCAAGATCCCCGAGACCCACTTCGATGACGTCGCGGGCCAGGAGAACGCCAAGCGCGAGGTAGCCGAGCTCGTCGAGTACCTCAAGGCCCCGGAGCGCTTCCACAAGGTGGGCGCGGAGGCACCGCGCGGCGTCCTGCTCATGGGACCTCCGGGCACCGGGAAGACCCTGCTGGCCAGGGCGCTCGCCGGGGAGGCCGGCGTGCCCTTCTATTCCATATCCGCCTCCGAGTTCATCGAGGTCTTCGTGGGCGTGGGTGCGGCCAGGGTGCGGAACCTGTTCGAGACCGCCAAGAAGAACCAGCCGAGCATCATCTTCGTCGACGAGCTGGACAGCATCGGGCGCACTCGTGGCGCTGGTCTCGGCGGCGGACACGACGAGCGCGAGCAAACCCTGAACCAGATCCTCGCCGAGATGGACGGCTTCGCGGGGCACGAGGCGGTGATCGTGCTGGCAGCCACCAATCGCCCCGACGTCCTCGACCCGGCGCTGCTGCGTCCGGGCCGCTTCGACCGTCACGTCACCCTGGATCTGCCCGACCGCCGCGAGCGCCTGGCCCTGCTGCGCCTGCACAGCCGCGACGTGCCGCTGGCGCCCGACGTGGATCTGGACCAGGTCGCTGCCGGTACGCCCGGGTTCTCCGGCGCTGATATCAAGAACCTGGTCAACGAGGCTGCCATACTGGCAGCCCGGGGACACGACGAGCGGGTCGGCATGGACCATCTGGACGAGGCGCGGGACCGCATCATGCTCGGCAGTGTGCGGACCCTGGCCATCCAGCCAGAGGAGCGCCACCGCCTGGCCCTGCATGAGGCGGGCCACACGGCCGTCGCCTACTATCTGCCCCATGCGGATCCCCTCTACAAGGTGACCATCATCCCGCGGGGACAAGCCCTGGGCGGCACACAGCAGCTGCCGGAGGACGAGCGCCATACACTGCCCGAGGACTATCTGCGGGACCGCCTGGCGGTTATGCTGGGTGGCCGCGCTGCGGAGCATGTGCTTCTGGGGACCGTGAGCTCCGGTGCAGACGACGACATCCGCCAGGCCACGGGTCTGGCGCGAGCCATGGTAGCCCGATGGGGCATGTCCGAGACGATCGGGCCAATTGACCTGCGTCAGGAGGAGGACCACCCGTTCCTGGGGCGGGAAATCGCACAACCGCGGCGCTACAGCGAGCACTCGGCCCAGGCAGTGGACCGCTCCGTTCGCGACCTACTCCTGGAGGCCGAAGAACGGGCCAGCGCGACCATACGCGAGCACCGTCCGGCGGTGGAGGCACTGGTCACGCAACTGGAAGCCAAGGAGACGCTGGACCGGGTCGCAATCGAGGCCTGTCTGGCTCAGCATCCGGGCATCGAGCGAGGGACCTCGGCACCCGCGGGTGCCTCGAGCTGACGTGGATTCGCAACACGCTCGCCGGGCACGCTATGCTCGGGTCATGGTGTCTCGTGCCAGCCGTGTCACCGTGGATTGGAGGAGCCTATGAACGACCACCTCTCGGATGAAGACCTGCAGGAGCTCAAGGGCAAGCTCGAGCAGCGGCACAAGGAGCTTGGCGAGGACATCCGCCAGGAGCTCCTGCGCTATGACGACGAGGGCTACAACGAGCTCGCCGGGCGCGTTCACGACCTGGAGGAGGAGTCGGTGGCGGACCTCCTCGTGGATATCAACCTCGCGTCCGTGGATCATTACCTACGAGAGCTACGCGAGGTAGAAGAGGCGCTGGAGCGCATCCGGCAGGGGACCTACGGGGTGTGCGTTGATACCGGGGAGCCCATCGAGCTGGCCCGGCTGCGCGCCTACCCCACGGCCAAGCGGTCTCTTCACGCGCAGGAGATCTACGAGAAGACCCACGCCCAGGCCGGCGGCTCGCGCGGCTACTAGAGGCGACAGCCAGGGACCGGCACCGCGTCGTCGGGCGCACCACTTATGAGTCGCTGCGGGCCGCTCGCTTGCAGCCCCAGGGGTAAGGTGATAGCGTCGCGCAGGCTGCGCCAGCAGGGCGCGCCCGGTCCAGGACATAATCCACCCCATCATGACTGACAAGATCGTCGTCGAAGATCTGTACAAGATCTTCGGCCCGCAGCCCGACAGGGCCATCGAGCTCCTCGAAGAAGGCTACACCAAGGACCAGATCTTCGAGCAGATCAGGACCACGGTTGGGGTCCAGAAGGCAGGCTTCGCCATACAGGAGGGCGAGGTCTTCGTGGTGATGGGGCTCTCCGGGTCCGGCAAGTCGACACTCGTGCGGATGCTAAACCGCCTGATCGAGCCCACGCGCGGGGCAGTCTACGTCGACGATCGCGATGTCACCCAGATGAACAAGAAGGACCTCATCGGCCTGCGGCGCCAGGAGATGAGCATGGTGTTCCAGACCTTTGCCTTGATGCCCCACAAGACGGTCCTGGGCAACGCCGCCTTTGGCCTGGAGGTCGCCGGCATCGGCAAGGACGAGCAGCGCCGACGCGCCATGGAGGCCCTGGATACCGTAGGCCTCAAGGCCAACGCCGAGAGCTATCCCAGCGAGCTCTCGGGCGGCATGCAGCAGCGGGTGGGTCTGGCTCGTGCCCTAGCCACCGCGCCCTCGATCCTGCTGATGGACGAGGCCTTCTCCGCCCTGGACCCGCTCATCCGGACCGAGATGCAGGACGAGCTCGTCTCCCTGCAACAGCGTAATGCCCGCACCATCGTCTTCATCTCCCACGATCTGGACGAGGCCATCCGGATCGGTGACCGGATCGCCATCATGGAAGGCGGCGCAGTGGTGCAGATCGGCACCCCCGAGGACATCGTGGACCATCCGGCCAACGAGTACGTACGCTCCTTCTTCTACGGCGTCGACGTCAGCCAGGTCTTCCATGCCGGTGATATCGCCGAGCGCAAGGCACTCACCGTGTTCAGGCGCCCCGGCGTGCAGACCAGTGCTGCCCTGGCCCAGCTCCGCGACCACCAACAGGACGTGGCAGTGGTCGTCGACCGCGACAACCGGTATCAGGGCATGGTGAGCGTGGACAGCCTGGTGAGGGTCGAGCGAGAGGGCAGCGACAGCTGGGAGCAGGCCTACCTGCATGATATCCAGCCGGCAGCCGCCCAGACCTCGGTCGACGAGGTCCTCGACCGGGTGGCCGACAGCCACTGGCCGATACCGGTGGTGGATGAGGACCACAAGTACCTGGGGACGATCAGCAAGACGATCCTCCTGCAGACGCTGAAGAAGGCCAAATAGCCATGCCGGATCGGATCCTGGACTTCTCGATCGACATCGGCCAGTGGATCGAGAAGGCAGTCGACTACATCGCCACCAACTTCGCGCCCGTCCTGGACGGGATCTCCGACGGCATCGGCTTCATCGTCGAGTCCCTAGAGGACGGCCTGCTGGCCGTTCCGCCGCTGGTGCTGGCGGTGGCCCTGCTGGTGCTCGGCTTCTGGCGCGTGAGCTGGCGGTTCGCCGTGTTCACGGCCATCGCCGTCGCCCTTATCATCGGCATGGACCTCTGGCAGGAGACCATCTCCACCCTGGCATTGGTGATCTCCGCGAGCCTGGTGGCGCTGATCATCGGCATCCCTGTGGGCATCGCCATGGCACGCAGTGACACGGTCGAGGCAGTGGTCCGCCCCATACTCGACCTCATGCAGACGATGCCGCCCTTCGTCTACCTGATCCCGGCCGTCATCTTCTTCGGCCTGGGGAAGGTGCCCGGGACAATCGCCACCCTGGTATTCGCGATGCCGCCGGCGGTTCGTCTGACCAACCTGGGGATCCGCCAGGTCAGCAGCGAGCACGTCGAGGCGGGCCTGGCCTTCGGGTGCACACCGCGCCAGCTCCTGTACAAGGTTCAGCTTCCCCTGGCCCTGCCTTCCATCATGCAGGGGATCAACCAGACCATCATGCTGGCCCTGTCCATGGTCGTCATCGCCTCGATGATCGGCGCGGGCGGCCTGGGGGGAACGGTGCTGACCGGGATCGAGCGGCTGAACGTAGGCCTGGGCTTCGAGGGGGGACTGGGCGTCGTACTGCTGGCGATCCTCCTGGACCGCATCACCCAGAGCTTCGGCTTTCGTCGCGCCCGCCCGCAGCGGGGGCGCGTCAGGGCATTCCTCGCCCGCCTGCTGCGCCGCAGGGCGCAGGGCGAAGGCTGATCCCCTCTCCCGGGCGGGCATCATCTGGGCAGCGGGGATACGAGACAGCAAGGGCCCGCCCTGAACTCCAGTGGATGGGGCGCGTTGCTGCGCACCGTACCCTTGGCGACGGCACCGGCCCGGCTAGCCGGGACAGGGCGTCGCGCAGGTCGCCGCGAGCGGCCAGAGCACCCGAGAACCCATACAGGGAGAGCCCCATGCTGAGAGCAACGAGCAAGCTCGTCATGGTCGTGCTGCTGAGCACATGGCTGACGACGTCGGCGGCCGCGCAGGAGATCCGCATCGGCTGGACGGCCTGGTCCGATGCCGAGTTCGTCACCATGCTGACCAAGCGCATCCTCGAGAAGCACCTGGATGTTCAGGTCGAGACGAATCAGATGGGTGTCGCCTTCCAGTACCAGGGCATCGCGGAGGGCGACATCGATCTCATGCTCATGTCCTGGCAGCCCAACACCCACGCGGACTACATCGAGAAGACCTGTACCGAGATCGTCAACCTGGGCCTCCTGTATACCGATGCCCGCCTGGGCTGGGTGGTGCCGGACTATATCCCCGAGGGCCAGCTCAGCTCGATCAAGGATCTGAAGTCCGACAAGGTCCGCAAGAGGCTCGACGGCAGGATCACCGGCATCGACGCCGGGGCCGGTCTGACCCGGCTGTCGAAGAAGACCATCGAGGCGTACGGGCTGGAGGACTACGAGCTGCAGCTATCCAGCGGAGCCGGTATGACCGCCGCCCTCGCCCGGGCCATACAGCGGGAGGAGTGGATCGTGGTCACCGGCTGGAGCCCTCACTGGAAGTTCGGGGCTTACGATCTGCGCTACCTGGAGGATCCCAAGGGGGCCCTCGGCGGCGCCGAGCGGGTGCACGCGGTGGCGCGCAAGGGCTTCTATCAAGAGCACATGGAGATTGCCCGGATCATCGCCCGCATCCAGATCCCCATCGACGACCTGCAGGAGGCGATGTACACGGCTCGCGAGACCTCCTACGAGAAGGCGGTCGATCAGTACATCGCCAACAACCAGGCCCGCATCGACTACTGGCTGACCGGCGATCTCTAGACGCGAGCGCTCACGCCACGCCGGTGGCCAGGTCGATGCCCTCGCTCGCCACCTGCCCCAGATGCCGGATCTGCTCGGGGGTGATCACGTAGGGCGGCATCAGGTAGACGACGTTGCCGAGCGGCCTCAGGAGGGCCTGGTTGGCCAGGCCATGCTGGTACACCGCCAGGCCGCGCCGCTCCTGCCAGGGGAATGGCTCACGGCTCGCCTTGTCCTTGACCATCTCGGCCGCGATCACCATGCCATGCTGACGGACCTCCGCCACGTGCGGGTGGTCGGCCAGATGCCCCATGGCCTCCGCCATGGTGGCCGCCAGCTCGCGGTTGCGGGCGATGACGTCGTCGGATTCGAAGATGTCCAGCGTGGCGAGGGCAGCAGCACAGCACAGGGGGTTGCCGGTAAACGAGTGCGAGTGCAGGAACGCGGTCATGCGCTCGTAGTCGTCATAGAAGGCCTCGTAGACCTCGCGGGTGGTGAGCGTCACCGACAGCGGCAGGTAGCCGCCGGTAAGGCCCTTGGACAGACACATGAAGTCCGGGCTGATGCCTGCCTGCTCGCACGCGAACAGGGTGCCCGTGCGGCCGAAGCCCACGGCGATTTCGTCGGCGATCAGGTGCACCCCGTAGCGATCGCAGGCCTCGCGCAGGCGTTCCAGATAGACAGGGTCGTACATGCGCATGCCCCCGGCGCACTGAACCAGGGGCTCCACGATGACGGCAGCGACCTCGTCGGCATGACGTGCGAGGGCAGCCTCCATCTCGGCAAACATGCGCTCGCTGTAGCTGGCGCAATCCTCGCCCGCCTCGCGATAGAAGCAGTCCGGGCCGGCCACCGTGATCGGCTCCATGAGCAGGGGCTCGTAGGTCCGCTTGTAGAGCCCTACGTCACTGACGGCCAGCGCCCCCAGGGTCTCGCCATGATAGCCGTTGGATAGGCAGACGAAGCGGGTGCGCTCGCCCTGGCCCACGTTGCGCCAGTAGTGGAAGCTCATCTTCAACGCCACCTCCACCGCCGAGGAGCCGTTGTCCGCATAGAAGGCATGCTGGAGGCCTTCCGGGGTCAGCCCCACGAGCCGCTCCGAGAGCTCCACCACAGGCTCGTGCGTGAAGCCTGCCAGGATGACGTGCTCGAGCTGCTCCGCCTGGAGCCGGATCCGATCGCTGATTCGGGGGTTGGCGTGGCCGAAGAGGTTGACCCACCAGGAGCTGATGGCATCGATGTAGCGGTTGCCGTCGAAGTCCTCGAGCCATACCCCCTCGCCGCGACGGATGGGCGTCATGGGCAGCTGCTCGTGATCCTTCATTTGGGTACAGGGATGCCAGACGACCGACAGATCCCGTGCGCGGAGCCCTGCGTTATCGGTCACGGTTGCTGAACCTCACCATCGTTGTGGCAGATACCCGAGCTGACCTCGCCGGCCCGCATGGGGCGTGGTCCCCCTCATATCCACACCCGCCCGGCCCCACGGCCAGCACCGTCGCCGACATCGACGACCGGGCTCATGGTGCCCATCAGGGGAAGGGCGGTCCAGGGGGCGGCATACACGGGGTATGCGAGCGCCCTCCGGCCATATCCACGTGTGATATGGTTGGGATTCGACCGCGGCCGATGATGGGCATCGGCCGGTTGCAGGATCGATCGAGCATCGATCAAGCCAGCAGACGCCATCAGGCTCGGCCATCGCCGCGACCACGGGCAGGCCCATGAACGAGGAGTTCCGACTCGACCCCGACCTCGCCCACCTGAACCACGCAGCAGTGGCCCCATGGCCAGTGCGCACGGCAGAGGCGGTGAGACGCTTTGCCGAGGAGAACGCCGAGCTCGGGGCGTGGCATTACCGGCGGTGGGGGGAGCGTGAGCAGAGCCTGCGCGAGCGCCTCCAGCGACTGATCAACGCGCCGTCGCCCGACGACATCGCCCTGCTCAAGAACACCTCCGAGGGCCTGTCAGTCGTCGCCCATGGGCTGCCATGGCATCCAGGCGATAACGTGGTCGCTATCCGCCAGGATTTCCCCTCCAACCGCATCGTCTGGCAATCGCTGGATGAATACGGGGTGGAGACCCGCCTGGTGGACCTGAGCGAGGCCCCCGACGATCCGGAGGGCGCACTGCTGGCGCATGTGGACCGGCGGACACGCCTACTGGCGGTCAGCTCGGTGCAGTACACCAATGGCCTGCGGCTGCAGCCGGAGCGGCTAGGACGATACTGCCGGGCCCACGGTATCCTCTTCTGCGTCGACGCCATCCAGCAGCTCGGCGCCCTGCCCTTCGACGTTCAGGCCTGCGAGGCGGACTTCGTCGTCGCCGACGGACACAAGTGGATGCTGGGTCCCGAGGGCATCGCCCTCTTCTACTGCCGCCCCGAGCTGCGGCCGGAGCTCAGGCTGCGCCAGTACGGCTGGCATATGGTCGAGCATCCCCACGACTTTCAGGCCCTGGACTGGCGCCCTGCTGACTCGGCCCGCCGTTTCGAGTGCGGCAGCCCCAACATGCTCGGCATTCACGGGCTCGAGGCAAGCCTGTCACTGCTCGAGGAGGTGGGCATCGATGCCGTGGCGGGAGCCGTGGCGCAGCGGGTGCAGCAGCTGCGTACCGGCCTCGAGGCCCGCGGCGCCGAGCTGCTGTCCCCGGAGTCGGCACCGAGGCGCTCGGGGATCCTGACCTTCCGCTTCCCTCACTACAGCAGCGAGTCCCTGTTCCAGGGGCTACGGGCAAGCGGCGTCCTCTGTGCCCTTCGGGGCGAGGGGATCCGCTTCTCGCCGCACTTCTACACCCCGGACGCCAGCATCGAGAAGGCATTGACCGCGGTGGATGCCTGTTTGGAGGCCTGACCCGCTTGCCCGCGCTCGATTCGGCCCCTCGTCGAGCGCACGATCTCCGGCCTGACCCTGCAGCACCTCGAGGAGCACGGCGGAAGGCCGACGTTGCAGTGCGTTGTGTCAGGGCCCTGCGCGCTACGGCGAGCGCCTCGTGCCTGACCCTCGCTGGCTCGAATGGCGCCTACATGGTATGCGTCGGTCGATCCGAGCTCAGGGCGCCGGCCAGCAGGGTCTCGATCTTGGTCCGAGTAGCCCCGTTGTCCTGCTCGCTGAACTGCACGCCGATGCCCGGTGATCGATTGCCCTGGGCGCCCGTCGGCGTGATCCACACGACACGCCCGGCCACCGGGAGCCGCTCCTTCTCCTCCATGAGGGTCAGGAGCATGAAGACCTCCTCGCCCAGACGGTAGGGCCTCTGGGTAGGGATGAACAGGCCGCCGTTCTTGATGAACGGCATGTAGGCCTGATACAGAGAGCCCCTGTCTTTGATAGACAGGTTGATGATGCCCTTGCCGGTCGCCATCAGCTAAACCTCAGCTAGTCCCGGGCCGCGACCTGCTGATACCAGGTTAGCAGCAGATCCTCCAGCATCAGCCTGGCGTTCAGGCTGGATCCCAGCCAGCCCATCGCCTGCATCAGGTAGTCCCTGAGCTGGAATAGCCGCTGCACGTCACAGCCTGGTGCCAGGGATGCCAGCGCCTCGCCCATATCGGGATTCTCGCGCATGTGGGTGGTGCCTGCCAGCCGGCCGCGGATCAGGTCCTGGCACACAGCCAGCAGGCACTCGACTATCAGCGCCAGGTCGCTATCCGACCACGCCTCAGCCACAGCCACCGGATCGGCCTGCTCACGGGCAACCCGAAACAGCTCCCGTCCGAGGGCCTGGCGCAGCCGGTCCTGCTCCGCCTCCGCAGCGGCCTTGGCCAGCAGCGGGGAGCCGTGGTGCACGGCCAGGAGCGCCCGGGCCGCATCGGGCCGGTTGCAGTGCGCCTGTAGCCAGGCCGCCGCGGTCTCGCCGTCGGGCGCGGGTACCCGCAGCATCTGACACCGACTGCGTATCGTCCCCGGCAACCGGGCCGGCTGCGAGCTCACCAGGACCAGGACCACCCCGGGCGAAGGCTCCTCCAGGGTCTTCAGCAGGCCGTTGGCAGCATAGAGGTTGAGGCGGTCTGCAGGCGCCACGATCCCCACCTTGTAGGCACCGTGCCGGCGGCTCAGGACGGTGAACTGACCGAGGTCGCGGATCTTGTCGACCCGTATGGCACCCCCTTCCTCCTCGGGCGCGACGAGCTTGTAGTCCGGGTGGGTGCCGCCGGCAAGCAGGTGGCAGCTGGCACAGCGTCCGCAAGCGCTGCCGTCGGCCGCGCGATCCTCACAGAGGGCCGCCGCTGCCATAGTCTGGGCCAGCTCGAGCTGGCCCAGACCCTGACGCCCGCTGATCAGCAGGCCATGGGGCAGCCGCCCCTGCTGCATCTGCGCGGTCAGCCGCGCCCAGGCTCCCTCCTGCCATGGATAAGGGGCCGGCATCAGGGGTACCCCTCCTGGTCCAGAAAGGTCTCCAGAGCGTTCATGAGCGACGCCCGTACCGTCTCCAGCGGAGGTGTAGCGTCCACGATGCGCCAGCGCCCGGGCTCGCTGCGGGCCCGCTCCAGGTAGGTCGCGCGCACCCGCTCGAAGAAGGTTGCGGTCTCCACCTCGAAGCGGTCCGCGGATGCCCGCGAGCGCGTGCGCGCCAGGGCGAGCCGGACATCCGCATCCAGGAGCAGGGTCAGATGGGGCCGCAGCTCGCCCTGGGTCCAGTCCTCCAGGACGGCGATGCGGCGCGCGGCGATGCCCCGTCCGCCGCCCTGATAGGCATAGGTGGCATCGGTGAAGCGGTCACAGACGATCCAGCGCCCCGCTTCCAGGGCCGGCTCAATCACCGAGCGCAGGTGCTCGCTGCGAGCCGCGAACATCAACAGCAGCTCCGTGTCGTCCGCCATGCCGGCGTAGCGGGGCATCAGCAGCAGCTCCCGGACCGCCTCTCCCAGGATCGTGCCCCCCGGCTCGCGGGTGGTCACGACATCCAGACCCCGTGCACGCAGCGCAGCTGCGACCGCCTCCATATGCGAGGACTTGCCCACCCCTTCGATCCCCTCCAGGGTGATGAACCGTCCCGGGGTCGCCCTCGAATCCTGGCGCATCTCGTCAATCTACCAGTCGCCGGGCATCGCGCACAGCCAGCGTGTCATCATCCGCCCCCGAGCTGGTGCTCGGCCACTGCCCGCTGGTGCTCCTCGTAGCTACTGGAGAAGTGATGGCGGCCGTCGCCGGTGGCCACGAAGTACAGGGCATCCGTCTCCGCCGGATGCAGCGCCGCGTGGATGGCGGCCCCGCTGGGCAGGGCGATGGGTGTCGGCGGCAGCCCCTGTCGCGTATAGGTATTGTAGGGCTGGTCCTCGCGCAGGTGGCGGGAGCGGATATCGCCCTCATACGCCTCGCCCAGCCCGTAGATGACAGTGGGATCGGACTGCAGGCGCATGCCACGGCGCAGACGCTCCAGGAACACGGCCGCGATCATGGGGCGCTCGTCGGCGACGGCGGTCTCCTTCTCCACGATGGATGCCAGTATGAGGGCCTCATACGGGGTCTCCAGGGGCAGATCCGGCTCACGGTCCTGCCACTCGGCCTGCAGCCTCTGCTGCATGTGTTCGTGACTTCGCCGCAACAGTGCCAGGTCAGAGGTCCCGCGTCTGAAGAAGTAGGTATCTGGGTAGAACCAGCCCTCGGGCGCCACCTCGGGCTTGCCGAGACGAGCCATGAGCTCCTGCGGGCCGCTCAGGGTCACCTCGACCGCTTCATGGCTCTGCACCGCCTCCAGCATCCGGCGGAACCGCCAGCCTTCGGGGACGGTCACGTCATACCGAACGACGTCCCCGGCAACCAGGCTCTCCAGGAGCCCCATCGGGGTCAGCCCCCGCTGAAGGCGATACTCGCCTGCCTGGAGTCGGTCGTCCATCCCCCGCAGCCGGGCGAGGAGGCGCCAGTATAAGGGCCTCTCCAGGACCCCGCGACGTGTCAGTTCCCCGGCGATGCCAGCTAGAGACGCGCCACGCTCCACCTCGAAACGCACCCCGCCTTCGGGTATGGACAGGGGCCGATGGGCCCATTGCTGGCCATACCAGGCAACCGTCGCCGCCAGGAACAGCCCCAAGACGAGGGTCACCGCGAACCAGCCGACGAGCCTCATGGCGCCTCCCGGGCCTCTTCACCCCAGGCAACCAGCTGTTGCAGCGCCGGCCCCACCGCGCGCTCACGACCTTCCAGGGACCCCACCGGCCAGACCCCGATCACCGCATTGGACAGGGCCAGACCTTCAGCGTCACGGACCTCGTCGAGGGTCAGGTGAGCCTCTGTCACCCGCCACCCCGCTGCGCGGGCCCGCTCCAGGAGCCAGCCGCGCATAACCCCGGCCACACCGGCCTGATCCAGGAGCGGGGTCAACAGGGCGCCGTGGCGCAGCACCAGCAGGTTCGACGCGGTGGCCTCGACCACACGGTCGCTGGCATCCAGCATGAGCCCTTCCTGGAAGGTCTGCCCCCACTCGCCTCGGGCAAGGACCTGCTCCAGTCGGTTCAGATGCTTGAGACCCGCCAGTGCAGGGTTCAGGCCGAGCCGGGTGCGGCAGACCCGTACCGCGACCCCGTCCGTATGATAGCTGCGGGGATGGTCAGGCCAGGGATGGAGGGCCAGGATGCGGCTCGGCTCGCACGCTTCCGGGGGGCGGTAGCCCCGGCCCCCGTGACCGCGGGTCACTGTCAGTCTCAGCACAGATCGATGCGAGCCCTCACCCAGGGCCAGGGCCTCCCGCCACAGCGTCGTCGGGTCCGGGACCGCTATGCCTAGGCGGTAGCAGCCCGCGCGAAGGCGATCCATGTGACGTTGCCACAGCCGGGGTATCCCGTCACTGACAGCGATGGTCTCGAAGAGACCATCGCCATATAGGAGGCCGCGATCAGCGGCCGACAGCGGACCCCGGGCAGACCCGTTGATCAGCACGCCAACGGGGGCGCTCATGGTCGCGGTCTCGAGCCCGCCAGCGGATGGATGCGACCGGCACGGTACCCTGGCCGGTCCATGGCAGCCACGCGCCTACACGCGGCGCAGCACGATGGTCCCGTTGGTGCCGCCGAAACCGAAGGAGTTGGACAGGACCACGTCGACGCGTGCCTCCCGGGCGGTGTTGGGGACATAGTCCAGATCGCAGTCGGGATCGGGGTTGTCCAGGTTGATGGTCGGCGGCATGACGCGGTCGCGGATGGCGAGCACCGCAAACACGGCCTCGACGCCGCCCGCAGCACCGAGCAGGTGCCCCGTCATGGACTTGGTAGAGCTTACCCCCACCTGATAGGCATGCCCGCCCAGGGCCATCTTGACGGCGTCCGACTCGGCCCTGTCGCCGGTGGGAGTCGACGTCCCATGGGCGTTGATATGATCCACGGACTCGGCCGCGATCCCGGCATCACGCAGGGCATTCCGCATGCACTGGGCCGCCCCTTCGCCGCCCGGCGACGGCTGCGTCATGTGGTAGGCATCGCTGCTCATGCCGAACCCGGCGAGCTCACAGTAGATCTCGGCGCCTCGGGCCCGCGCGTACTCGTACTCCTCAAGGACCAGCACACCGGCACCGTCGCCCAGGACGAAGCCATCGCGCTCGAGATCCCATGGCCGGCTGGCCCGCTCGGGCTCGTCGTTGCGGGTCGACAGGGCCTTGGCGGCGGCGAAGCCACCCACGCACAGCGGCGTGGTCGCCATCTCGGCACCCCCTGCGATCATTACGTCGGCATCGCCATAGGCGATCGTGCGGGCCGCATCGCCGATGTTATGGGTGCCGGTGGTACAGGCGGTAACGATGGCGAGGTTCGGGCCCTTGAGCCCGTACATGATCGAGAGGTTGCCCGAGATCATGTTGATGATGCTGCTGGGGACGAAGAACGGCGAGATACGCCGTGGCCCCCCCTTGAGCATGGCCTGGTAGTTCTTCTCGATCCCTGGCAGCCCGCCGATCCCCGAGCCGATCGCGACGCCGATGCGCTCGGCATTGTCGTCGGTCACCTCGATACCCGCATCGCGCATGGCCTGGACCGCGGCCCCGATCCCGAAGTGGACGAAGGTGTCCATCTTCTTCTGCTCTTTGGGCGCGATGTATTCGCCGGGGTCGAAGTCGCGCACGGACGCCGAGATACGCACGGACAGCCCCTCGGTATCGAACATATCGATGGCGCGGACGCCGCTGTGCCCCGCCAGGATGTTCGTCCAGGCCTTATCCGTGCTGGAGCCGACCGGCGAGACCACACCCAGCCCGGTCACTACGACACGCCGCTTCGACAACGAGATTCCCTCGGACTATGTGAGCTGCAAGGATGGGATGGATGCGAGGGCGAGATACGGGTGCCTAGGTGGCGTGCTGATTGATGTAGTCGATGGCCTGCTGCACGGTCGTGATCTTCTCGGCCTCCTCATCCGGTATCTCGCACTCGAACTCCTCCTCCAGGGCCATGACCAGCTCGACCGTGTCCAGCGAGTCGGCCCCCAGGTCGTCGACGAAAGAGGCCTCCCCGGTCACCTCTTCCTCCTTCACCCCCAGCTGCTCGACCACGATCTTCTTGACCCGTTCGTCCACATTGCTCATCGCTCGTAAGCCCTCTGCGTGTTCAACATTAGCCCGGCGCTGCGCCGGTATTGTAGTGAATGGTCCCATCTCGATCCACTGCGGACCGCTTTCCGGGCCCATCCTCAGGCCATATACATCCCGCCGTTGACATTCAGGGTCTCGCCGGTGATGTAGGCCGCCTCGGTAGAGGCCAGAAAGGCAACGGCACCGGCAACCTCCGCGGCCTGTCCAAGCCGGCCGAGCGGGATCTGCTCCAGGAGGCTTTGGCGCTGCTCCTCGGGAAGGTCGCGGGTCATGTCCGTCTCGATGAAGCCGGGGGCCACCGCATTGACGGTAACGCCCCGTGGACCAACCTCGCGGGCAAGGGACTTGGTGAAACCGATCATGCCGGCCTTGGCCGCAGCATAGTTGGACTGCCCCGCATTGCCGGAGAGCCCTACCACCGAGGCGATGTTGATGATGCGACCGTGGCGCGCCTTCATCATCCCTCGCAGACAGGCCTTGCTGAGCCGATACACGGACCCGAGATCGGTATCCAGAACACCCTCCCACTCCTCGTCCTTCATCCGCATGACCAGGTTATCCCGGGTGATGCCCGCATTGTTGACCAGCACACCCACCGGCCCGTAGCGCTCGGCGATCGCCTTGACGATGCCCGCCGGCGCCTCGGGGTCCGTCACATCGAGGACCATCCCCTCGCCTTGGCAGCCGCTGTCAGCGAGGCTGCGGGTGATCGCCTCGGCCCCGTTGGACGTGGTCGCCGTCCCGATGACCTGGGCCCCGCGCGCGCCGAGCTCGAGCGCGATGGCCTGCCCGATGCCCCGGCTCGCCCCAGTAACCAGGGCCACATCCGCTGCAAGTGGCATCAGTCTGCCTCCTCGCAGAGGGCCAGGGCCTGATCCAGGCTCTCGGGGTCCTGCACACACAGCGCTGTCAGTGAGCGCTCGATCCGCTTGCTGAGCCCGGTCAACACCTTGCCCGGGCCGAGCTCGACGACCGTGGTGACGCCCTCCCCGATCATATAGCGCACGCTGTCGACCCACCGCACGGGATGATCCACCTGCCCCGTCAGGGCCTGGCGGACACCTTCAGGCGCCTCATGGGTCTGTGCATCCACGTTATGCACTACGGGGATCCGCGGTGTCGCCACACGCGCTGCGGCAAGCCGAGCGCCGAGGGCCTCCGATGCCGGGCGCATGAGCTGACAGTGGGACGGCACGCTCACGTCCAGGCGGACGCTGCGCTTGGCTCCGGCCTCCGAGGCAAGGGCCGTGGCCCGTGCTACTGCCTCCGCCTCGCCGGCGATCACCACCTGGCCCGGGGCATTGAAGTTGACCGGCGCCACGATCTGGCCTTGCGCGGCGCGATCACAGACCTCGCTCACCGCCTCGTCGCTCAATCCCAGGATCGCGGCCATGGCCCCCTGCCCCTCGGACACCGCGGACTGCATAAGGCGCGCGCGCTCGCGCACCAGCTCCACCGCTGCATCGAAGCGCAGGGCACCGGCCGCCACCAGGGCACTGTACTCGCCCAGGCTATGGCCCGCGAGGAGTGTCGGCGTGCAGCCCCCCCGGGCCTGCCAAAGACGCCAGACCGCGACGCCCGCAGCGAGCATGATGGGCTGGGTATTCTCGGTCAGGTGGAGCTCCGCCTCCGGCCCATTCTGCGCCAGTGACCAGAGGTCACTGTTGAGGACGTCCGAGGCCTCCTGGAAGGTATCCCGGATCTCCGCATAGCCATCGGCGAGGGAGGCCAGCATGCCCAGGGACTGCGAGCCCTGCCCCGGGAAGACGCCTGCGAGTGCCATCGGTGATCACCGTCTAGCCGTTGCCGCGCGTTCGAGACAAGTCGCGTAGTGTAGGCAAATCACGAGCCGTTGGGCAAACCTTCAGCATCCTGCCCCTTGTGTTATGAGGCCAGGTGTCGATAATTGGCGCCCAACTGCATAGCGGCAATCCAGGCAGGTATGGCGAAAGAAGATCACATCGAGATGCAGGGCACGGTCATCGAGACGCTGCCCAACACCATGTTCCGCGTCGAGCTGGAGAACGGGCACATCGTAACGGCCCACATCTCCGGCAAGATGCGCAAGCACTACATCCGCATCCTCACCGGGGACAAGGTGGTCGTCCAGCTGACCCCCTATGACCTCAACAAGGGCCGCATCGTCTACCGCAGCAAGTAAGCCTGCCGAGCTCCCTCCTCACGCGGGCTCGGCATTCGCCTCGTAGTCGAAGACCAGCTGGTCGCCCTCGGCCCGGATCCGCACCTCACCACCAGCCACCAGCCTGCCGAACAGGACCTCCTCGGCCAGCGGCTTCTTGATGTTGTCCTGGATGACCCGCCCCATGGGCCGCGCCCCCATGGTCCGGTCGTAGCCCCGCTCCGCCAGCCACTGGCGGGCGCTGTCCTCGACCACCAGGGACACCTTCTTCTCCTCCAGCTGGGACTCCAGCTGGATGATGAACTTGTCCACCACGTTGGCGACGGTCCGGGCGTCCAGGGCCTTGAACTCGATGATGCTGTCCAGGCGATTGCGGAACTCCGGCGAGAAGGTACGCTTGATCACCTCCAGTGCGTCGCTGGCGTGGTCCTGGGTGGTGAAGCCCACCGAACGGCGGCTGATGGCCTCCGCCCCGGCGTTGCTGGTCATGACCAGGATGACGTTGCGGAAATCCACCTTGCGGCCGTTGGCATCCGTGAGCATGCCGTGATCCATCACCTGGAGGAGCAGGTTGAAGACATCCGGATGGGCCTTCTCGATCTCGTCGAGCAGCAGCACCGCATGAGGGCTCTTGAGGATCGCATCGGTTAGCAGACCACCCTCCTCGTAGCCCACATAGCCGGGCGGCGCACCGATGAGGCGCGACACGGTGTGCCGCTCCATGTACTCGGACATATCAAAGCGCACCAGCTCGATGCCGAGCACATGGGCCAGCTGCCGGGTGACCTCGGTCTTGCCCACGCCGGTCGGTCCTGCGAACAGGAAGGAGCCGATAGGCTTGTCGGTCTCCCCCAGTCCCGAGCGCGACATCTTGATCGCCGCGCTCAGGGCCTCGATGGCCTCGTCCTGACCGAATACCGTCAGCTTGAGGTCCCGCTCCAGGTTGCGCAGGGTCTCCATATCGGAGGTCGACACCTGCTTGGGCGGGATCCGAGCGACCTTGGCGACGATGGCCTCCACATCGGTCGGCGATATGGTCTTGCGACGGCTCGAGGTGGGCTGCATGCGCCGCCTGGCCCCGGCCTCGTCGATCACGTCGATGGCCTTGTCGGGGAGGTGGCGATCGGTGATGTAGCGCTGCGACAGCTCGGCGGCCGCCCGCAGGGCCTTGTTCGTATAGCGCACGTTATGATGCTCCTCAAAGCGCGTCTTGAGGCCCTTGAGGATCTGATAGGTCTCGTCGGTGCTCGGCTCGACCACATCGATCTTCTGGAAGCGACGGGCCAGCGCCCGATCCTTCTCGAATATGCCACGGTACTCGTGATAGGTAGTCGAGCCGATGC
>Ga0207797_1000446_pt1 | contig 31814 bp, 25 predicted proteins | sample PRCRCaboRojoPR_6_FD_187275 | JGI IMG/M metagenome (GOLD analysis project Ga0207797, IMG submission 187275) | Marine sediment microbial community from Cabo Rojo, Puerto Rico - PR CR 10% Liquid 1 (SPAdes) | ecosystem: Environmental > Aquatic > Marine > Coastal > Sediment | place: Cabo Rojo, Puerto... | reverse complement strand
CCGCCGCCAGCCCGGACCAGACGTCGACGCCGAGGCCGTGGCGCATGAGCGTGTACATGGTCGCCCCCGCCAGCGCGAGGTGGACGAGGGCCGACACGTTGAAGCTGATCGTCACGGGCAGCCAGGGCAGAAAGATGAGGGCCCAGTTCAGAGGATAGTAGAGCCCAGCGAGAGGGTTAGCTGCGAAGGGCGTCCCGCTCATGATTGTGGGACGCCAGAGCGGAAACTTGCTCTGCTGCCACATCACCCGTCGTGTGAAGTGCGCGTTGGGCCAATGGGTCACCGCCAGGTCGGACGCCGGGGCGCCAGGTGCCCAGAGCCACCGGGTGGGACGGAGCGCAACCGGTCGGAGCAGGAGCAGGGCGAGCGCCACGATGAACAGCCAGGAGATTATCAGTTCTCCTGGTTGGGTCTCGCTTCCCGGGGCTCTACTACGGTCCATTGACTGCATAAATAAACGTATCATCTGTCTCGAAAACCAGCTTCCCCAGTTCCACGCTGTCCCATTCCCGGGGCGTGATCGCCCGCTCCCGCGGTCCGACTAGGATGTACTGGACTCGGTTTCTTACTATGAACGCTTCCTGCTCCGACGGACTCATCTCTCCGGACCAGTAAGCCTCCACCTTTTCGGCCCGTCTCTTGGCGTGTATGGTCTCGAACGGATGACCGTAGACTACCCGATGGCCGGTCCATGCTGGAACGAACGAGCCCGTCTGCGGCGCGCAGAGCACCACCGGTTTCGGCTGGCTCTCGCCCTGGTCGCGCAGCCATTCCAAAGCAGCCCATTCCCCGTCGCTCAGATAGAGCCAGGCGTTGGCCTTCGAGGCCTGTGGCCCCAGCGCAGCGGAGGTCGCTGTGGCGATCAGAAGGAGCGGGGTCAACGCGCTGAAAGCGATGATGATGCCCTGCACCAGCCCTCGGCTATGGACCGATAGCCACCGCCGCCCCCGGCGCCACCAGCCCATACCCGCCAGGAGGCCCAAGGGCGCGCCCAACCCGATGCTGAGCCTCCGCTGCAGGGGAAGCGGTAGGTACATACCGATGAACGTTACCCCTGTCCATCCCAGCACGGCTAAGTCAGCGTTTGAACCGCGTCGGACAGCAGCGCTTCCTCCCAGGGCGGCCAGGATCAGGACCAGGCCGTAGCTCGACGCCCAATCCCAGAGCGGAGGAGAGGCGGTGACGTTCTGTGCATTCCACGCCGCCAGAATCGGGTCGGTCTGAATGGCATTCTGCATATAGAGCGGATACGGCAGCGCTGCGGTCGCTGCGACGACGATCCAGGCACCGGCCCGCCAGGGCACGGAGCTTCCATCTTTGCGGCGACGGGCTGCTGCCTGTGCCACCAGGATGACCCCCAACCCACCGAAGGCTGGCACCAGGCCGAAAGGTTGAATTGCGCCCAGCGTCATAGCTGTCAAAGTCATGGCAACGCCCCACGGCCAGATGGCATCTCTGTCGCTCTCCGATCCTGACTCCAGTGCGAGGGTGTGGAGCCCCAGGTGCACGGTACCCACCATCAGCCCAATGGCGAGGGGGAAGTGAGCGTTCGCCATCAGGGAGTAGGCGGGGAACGCCTCCGGCACCCACAGGTCCGCTGTTTGCATGCCCGTCAGCAGTAGCAGCCAGCCCAGCCCGGAGCCGACCGCCGCCAACAGGAACATCGTACGGCGCTCTCTGGTCTGATCGCTGAGGGAGCGCGCGAGTGTGTAGAGAGCGGTCAACATAGCTACTCCGCCCACGATGCGTGCGCCATGATAGACGACGATCAGGGGCAGCCTGGCCAGACGGGCCAGGTGCCCCAGCCATAGATGGAAGAGAAAGATATGAGCACCAGAGCTCCATTCAGGTGTGAAGGCAAGGTGGAAACGCCACGATCCCTCAAACCCCTGACGCATCTTGGCCAGGTAGGAGTGTCCATCGATAGGGTTGAAGACCAGACCTGTGAAACGAGCACCGGGAGGTGTGGCAGCCCAGGCGGTCAAATAGGGCAGGCTGCTGGCAAGCACCAGCGCTAGGATCGCCCAGATGAGCCACGACTGTTCTTTATGCTTCACGTTCGCTCCTGCTTCATAGCTTCCTGGGACGATTGTAACACGGTTCTGGGGCGAAACCAAGCCATGCCTGGGTAGGGCCTCCTGATGGTCTGCCATAGCGGTCGACTTGGCCCGGATGTAGGAGGATGCACGCGTGCTGGGCCTTTGTCTCGGCTGCCTGTCGCGACCCGCTTTCAGATTTCGGCGTGGAAAGGCAGACTTGGGCTCGGGCGGCTACCTTAAGAACGAGCTTACGATCCGTTAAAATGAGCTTAACAGTCTTATGCTAAACTACGGCATCCACCGACTGGGAGGAGCCATGGGCTGCTTCTGGTTGGAGGACGGTCACACGGACGGGATGAGGTATGTGCAGAGAGAGGGGGGCATCTCTCGGTGTATCGGGGACAAACGGAAATCAAACGGTCTCCAAAAGAACCTCAAACCCGTTCCGTAACAGAGAGTCGAAGATTTGTGGTATACTAAGCCATCGACGATGGTCTGAGAGATCGGTCTGGAACGCATTGGTATAGAGGGTTGTTTCCTTGTCTTTCAGCCGTTCGTGCGTCATCGCACATCGTCGATTCATCCAGATGAGCGGACGGTAGAGACGTTCTTGAGAGGTCCAGCCCGTGGAGGACGTCGGGTAGGCTTCTTGTTATGTTTGGTTTGATGAGCGGAAAGGAGGATTGCTCTGATGAATCTAGACGGACGTGCCCGCTGGTTCGTGGCGTTGATCGGCCTGGTGCTGCTGGGAGCGCTCTTCGCCGTGCCGAGGGTTCGTGCTTTCGAGGGTCGAGGTGGAGATGTGGTCACCATCGGCGCCGACGAGATGATTGAGGACGATCTCTACGTCGGGGCCGGGGAGTTCAGGCTGGATGGTACTGTCGCGGGCGATCTCATCGTCTTTGGTGGTACGCTCACTATCAACGGGACCGTGGAGGGCGACCTTATCGCGGCTGGGCAGAGTGTCATCGTGAACGGTACCGTCGCGGACGACGCTCGCATTGCCGGTTACGCCCTCGTGGTCCAGGGCGACATCTCCGATGACCTCATTGCTGCTGGCTTCAGTTTGGAGGGCAAAGAGGATTCGGCGATTGGGGGAGATGTCGTCTACGCTGGCTATCAGACGCTGCTTGCTGGAGATGTTGCTGGTGATGTGGATCTCTCCGGAGGCGCGGTCAAGGTCGCTGGCGCTGTCCAGGGGAATGCGAGGGTTGACGTAGGCGGCACGGAGGCGGGTGAGACGATGCCTCCCTTTTACAACTTCATTCCCAACGTCCCCGATGTTCCCTCGGTGCCGGCCGGCCTGACGGTGAGTCAGGGGGCGGAGATCGGGGGCGATCTGGACTACACGGCTAACTTCCGGGGTGACGTGCGGGACGAGGCTGTCGCGGGTGAGGTTGATTTCAACGAATACGCGCCTGAACAGAAGGAGGAGCGAGCTCCTTCGCCGGCTGCCAGAGCCGCGAGATGGACTTTTGGTCAGGTGCGCCGTCTCGCCACGCTCCTTCTGGTGGGGGCGCTGTTGATGTGGGCGGTGCCTAGCTGGATGCGCGAGCTGGCCAAGAACGTGGAAACGGAGCCCTTGCCCAGCCTCGGCTGGGGGGTTGTCGCCATTGTCGCTTTTGGTGCGCTGATGGCCTTGTTGGTGATAGCCAGCATACTGCTGACGCTTCTCTTCGGCGTGGTCACCTTGGGGGGGCTGGCTGGTCGGCTTGCCGTGCTGGGTGGCATCGTCACCACTACAACCGGCTTTAGCTTCAGCATCATCTGGCGTTACGTCACGACGATCGTCGTGGGCCTGTTGCTTGGGCAGTTGATCTTCCGCGCCCTCAACTCACCAGCGGAGAAGAACCGCTGGTGGCCAATGCTCCTCGGCGTGGTGATCATCGTGGTTGTCACCGCCGTGCCGGTTTTGGGCTGGCTCGCCAAGCTGGCCATCGTGCTGCTTGGCCTGGGTGGGCTCTGGACCTGGGGCCTTGGAGTTCTCCGTGAGGAGCGCGCGCCACAGCCGGCGACTGAGACGTAGGGCGGCGTAAGGGGGAGTTGTGAGGATCTGGGGAGGAGGTCAGCGAGGCCTCCTCTCTAGCTCTCCGATTAGATCGACGCCAGGAAGCGGGCTTGGATGAAGTCCGCCAGGTTTCCCACGTCGTTGAGTCCGATCTGAGGCACAGCGAGATCAAGGTGCTGATCGGAGACCACAGCAACCAGATCGCTTGGGTCGGAGATCAAAACCGACTTAACCTGGCCTCGTACGATCTCGATCTTGGGTGTGTCGGCGTGCTTATAGCCCTCCGTCAAAATCAGGTCTACGTCTTGGATGCCGGAGGTGAGTTCTTCCAGCGAGGGCTCCTCGGCGAAGGTGTAGAGGTGTGCTGCCCTGTCCGGTCCTGCCAGCACGACGTGGTCAGCACCGGCCTGTGCAAATCGCCAGGTGTCTGTGCCGGGCTCGTCGAGTCGGAGGCCGCGGTGATGGTGGTGCTTGATCGCTGCCAGTCGATAGCCTCGCTGCTTCAGCTCTTGTATGAGTTTCTCAAGGAGCGTTGTCTTGCCACTGCCGGAGTGCCCGACGATAGATAGGATGGGCACAGCGCTTGGCGTCTCTGCTGTCTCTGATGACTGCTGCATTGTCTCGCTCACCTCTCTTCACAGAGGACGTCGTCCAGCGTGAAGTAACCTTGCTTCTTGCTGCTGACGAAGAGAACGGCTTCTATCAGCCCGTCCGCAAAGGCCTCCATACTGTACGCGTGATGCGTCAGCTCGAGCCTCTCGTTCGGGAAGCCGAAGATCACCTTGTGTGTCGAGGGAATGCCACCGGATCTTATGGCGCTGAACTGAATGGCGTGAGGAGCTCTTGTTCCCAATCCCTCTCGGCCGTGCTCTGCGATCTCGTCGAGTTTGTGTCCGAGCTCCTCGGCGACAATCCGTCCGATTTCCTTCGCCGTCCCACTTGGCGCGTCGAGCTTCGTGCTGCTGTGCATCTCGATGATGTCGATATCGGCGTCGTCACCAACCTCTTGGCTCACCGTGCGGATGAGGTCATACAGTAGATGAACGATCGGCGAAGCGTTGGAGGCGCGCAAGACAGCGATGGTCTGGCCCGCTTGCTCGATCTCTCCGCCTTGCGCTTCGGAGAACCCGGTGGTTCCGGTCACGAAGGCTGTCCTATGTTCCAAGCAATCCCTCAGGATATCCATCGACACGTCCGGTCTTGTGCACTCCAGGACAACATCGCACTGGTCAATGACGGGGTCTAGGCTGTCGAATACGAGTGCTCCGAGCTCTCTTCCCAATCCAACGAGGAGACCCAGGTCCATGCCAATGTAGTCTCGACACTTCGGCCCGACTCCGGCAATCAGGTCGATGCCGGGAGTTGCTGCCGCGCATGTGACCAGGGCCCGTCCCATGGCACCGTTGGGGCCGACAATCAGTAACTTGACCATGCAGTCTATCGCTCCCTTTCGTCGTCGACGTGCTGGTGGAGACGTTGATTCGAGCTCCACTGACGCTATAGTCGGAATCAGGACGATTCCTCTGTCACGTCGATGCAGGAGAAGTATACGGAAAACGCGCTGGTCTGTCAAAATACCTTGGCGGCGAGCTGAAGGCAGATGGAGCGTTGAAGCAGGAGAGCGGTGTCAGGGTTTGGCGCCTCGGTCTCCTGTGGTACAATGGCGAAAACCATCCAAGGAGGTCTTGAGGTGCGATCTGAACGTCGAAGCAACTACGTAAGAACGATCAACGCGTGGTGTATGTACGACTGGGCTAACAGTGGCTTCGCTACGACGATTATGGCAGCCGTCCTCCCCACGTTCTACAGCGAGGTCGCTGGTGGGGTTCTGGAACCCGTGCAGGCGAGTAGCTACTGGGGGTACACCAACACAATCGCTATGGTGTTGGTCGCCTTTGCAGCTCCCATTCTCGGCGCCATCGCCGACCACAGCGGGGCCAAGAAGCGTTTTCTCGGCGGGTTTGCGGGACTGGGCATACTCTTCACAGCGCTCCTAGTCCTTGTGAGCACGGGCGATTGGCTAATGGCCTCTGGTTTCTACATCCTGGGTCGGATTGGCTTCTCTGGCTCGATCATCTTCTACGATGCCTTGTTGCCTCACATTGCGCGCTCTGATGATATCGACCAGGTCTCCACGAAGGGATTTGCTCTGGGCTACCTGGGTGGGGGCCTGCTCCTCGTGATCAACCTGGCCTGGATTATGAAGCCGGATTGGTTCGGTCTGCCCGATGCAGAGATATCCTCTCGACTCTCCTTTTTAAGCGTGGCCATCTGGTGGGCGCTCTTCTCCATCCCGCTTTTCCGCCGGGTGGACGAGCCTCCCTTCGTGCGACGGGAGGGTGAGAGTCCCAACCCGATCCGGGCCGGTTTTCAGCGCTTGGCCCGGACCTTTCGAGAGATTCGCCATTATCGTGAGCTTTTTAAGTTCCTTATCGCTTTCTGGTTCTACAATGACGGCATCGGTACCATCATCACCATGGCTGTGATTTTTGGCAAGGAGATTGGTCTGGCCAGCACTGATCTGATTGGAGCAATCCTCGCCGTCCAGTTCGTTGGCGTGCCTTTCTCCTTCGCTTTCGGATGGTTAGCGCGACGGCTGGGCCCCAAGCGCTCGATTCTGCTGGCGCTGGGGATCTACGCGCTCATTGCCGTCGGGGGCTATTTCATCCAGACGAGCCTCCACTTCTGGATTTTGGCCTTTATGGTGGCGACGGTGCAAGGCGGTGCCCAGGCACTCAGTCGCTCGCTGTATGGACGTCTCGCACCGAAGGCGAAGACAGCGGAGCTCTTTGGCTTCTACGATGTCAGTTCTAAGTTCTCGGGTATTCTGGGCCCGGCGATCTTCGGGGTGGTGGGCCAGCTGACCGGTTCAAGCCGGCTGAGCATCGTCTCTCTGGTCTTCTTCTTCCTGGTAGGCGGTATATTGCTCCTTTTCGTGGATGAGGAACGAGGTATCCGCTTAGCTGAAGAGGAGAATAGGGCAACCGGGCTGGCGTAGCAGCTCCTGTGACTTCCACGGATAGGGTATCGTCTCCCCGTTTCTTGTGGAAACCCATCATCCTTGTTATCATTCCAGTGTGTCAGAACACGACCAAACGAGACCCCTGATTCTCGTCACGAACGATGACGGCATCGAGTCGCCGGGCCTCCGGGCTGCAGCTCACGCGGCCATTCCTCTCGGTAATGTCCTCGTTGTGGCCCCCGATCGTCAATGGTCCGGGGCTGGCAGAAGCCTCCCTCACGACCTTAGGGGAAGGATCTCCCCCCGTCCTCTCGACGTCAACGGTCGACAGCTGGAGGCCTATCACGTGGATGGGTCCCCCGCCGCCGGTGTGTTGCACGCTCTGCTCGAGCTGGCCCCCAGAAGGCCGGATCTTCTTATCTCAGGCATCAACTATGGCGAAAACGTGGGGGCAGACGTCACGATCTCGGGCACGGTGGGAGCCGCGTTGGAAGCAGCAGCGAATGGGTTGCCTGCGCTGGCCGTCTCTCTCCAGACGCCAAAACGTATGCATACCCGCCCTTCCGAGGACATAGACTTCACGGCAGCTGTCTCCTTCACGCGTTTTTTTGCTCACCGCCTACTGGAGCTATCACTGCCTTTTGACGTGGACGTCCTTAAGGTGGACATACCTTCGGATGCCACGCCGGATACCCCCTGGCGGCTTACTCGGGTCTCCCGACATACGTATTTCACCGCGATCCCGCCTGAGCGTCACGACCTGACGCAGCCTGCCAGGATCGACTATGAGCGGCTTCCACATCCAGAGCGTACCGAGCCGGATTCCGATATCTATGCTCTAGCGGTCGATCGCGTGGTAGCTGTTGCTCCTTTGAGCTACGATCTGACGGCCCGAGCCGGTCGTGGTAGGGTCGAGGAGTTGCTCCGCAATGGCGTCAGCCATCGGGAAGCGACGGATCCTCACGGGCGAAGACGATAGAGCGGGGCTATGGCTCTTGGACTCGTTGACCGACCAATGCGGTGTGCTATAATGCACGGCATGAACAATGGGTGTAGTTGGGGACGGATGGTCACCTGATCATCCGGTTGCCTTCTGAATGCCCGACAGACACCGTGAGGAGCTTGGGTTCGGCATGGCATCTTCGGAAACAACGGTTGACATCTCTATCGTTCTCCCGGTCTACAACGAGGCTGGATCTCTACCGGATCTGATCCCGGAGATCACGAAGGTCCTGCGGCAGCTGGAACGTCCGTACGAGATCGTGGCTGTCGATGACGGCAGTTCGGACGATAGCTTGCAGGTTCTTCAGGAACTGCAACAGGATGAGCCTTGTCTACGGGTCGTAGAGTTCCGTCGCAATTTCGGCCAGACCGCAGCCTTCGACGCTGGATTCGACTATGCCAGGGGCGACGTGATCGTGACGATGGATGCCGACGGTCAGAACGACCCTGCCGACGTGCCGGGATTGCTGGAGGTGATGGAGGCGGGGGACTACGATCTGGTCAACGGGTGGCGGAAGGATCGCAAGGAGCCGTTTCTGACCCGTCGGTTGCCCTCTATGGTGGCTAATTGGTTGATTGCCAATGCCAGCGACATTCATCTCCACGATCGTGGCTGCTCGCTCAAAGCTATGCGCCACGATCTCGTCAAACAGATGAATCTGTACGGTGAGCTACACCGCTTCATTCCGGAGATAGCCAGCTTGATCGGGGTGCGGGTGGCGGAGGTCCCGGTCAACGATCGCCCGCGAAGAGTTGGCGAGTCCAAGTACGGGGCCCTGGCTCGTACGCCGCGGGTGTTCCTCGATCTCGTCACCGTCTCCTTTCTGCTCAGCTACTCGAAGCGTCCCATGCAGCTTTTTGGCTCTTTTGGTCTCTTAAGCGGGGGAGTTGGAGGACTCATCGGTCTTTACCTCGTGGGGGCTAAGGTTCTACGCGGCATTCTCTACGGTGAGGAGGCATTTCGTAGTTTCCGAATTGGCACCAGTCCCTGGACGATGCTCTCCGTGCTGTTGATCGTGCTTGGCGTGCAATTCCTGATGATGGGGCTCTTGGGCGAGATTCTGACGCGCACGTACCACGAAGCGCAGGACAAGCCGATCTACGTGGTCCGCCGCGTCCTGGAAGCGGAGCAGTCTTCCACGGCCTCAGCGGAGGGTGAGCAAGCGTGAGTCGTGTCTTGGTTGTCGGCATCGACGGCGCCACCTTCGATCTTGTTCGTCCTTGGACGGAGGAGGGCGATCTGCCCACCCTGGCTCGCTTGATGTCCGAAGGTGCCCATGGGACACTGGAATCGACGCTCCCGCCGGTTACCTCGCCAGCTTGGCCGACGTTTGCCACCGGGAAGAACCCGGGCAAGCATGGGGTATTCGATTTCATACGCCCCTTGGGAGGCCGTTTTGAGTTGGTCAACGCTTCCTCGCTTCGCGCGGTCACCCTTTGGGACATTCTATCCAGGGCGGGGCGAAAGGTGGGTATTATGAACGTCCCCGTCACCTACCCGCCCAAGCCGGTCAACGGGTTTGTGATCGGTGGCATGTTGTCTCCAGTGGCGGGGGACTTCACCTACCCGGCCAGTTTTCTCGATCAGTATGCCAGTCGCGGTTCGGGCACGGCCCTGAAGCCCTACCGCGTTGCACCTAGCGTCCAATGCAAGGAGGGCAGCGAGGAGGCCTTCATAGTGGACCTGTTGGACCTGGTTGAGCGTCGAGGGCGCTATGCGCTGCGGCTGATGGAAGACTACCCTCAGGACTTCTTGATGTTCCACTTCCAGGCCACGGACGTCCTGCAGCACGCGCTCTGGAAGGTGATTGACGCGTCGCATCCATGCTACGACCCGGAGGCTGCAGCTCGCTTCGCCCCTGGGTTCAAGCGGATCTATCAGAGTATTGACGATACCATCGGTCGTATGCTCGAGCGGCTTGAGGATGATGCTACTCTGTTTGTTATGTCCGATCACGGCTTCGGCTCACTTCATCACACGGTCAATGTGAACCTGTTCCTGCTGGACCAGGGTTTGTTGAGGCTTAAGCGCGGGGCCTGGACTCGGTTCAAGGCTGGTCTTTTCAGGGCCGGGCTTACTCCCGCTTCGATCTGGCATCTGATTGAGCAGGTTGGCCTCCAGAACTACGTCTGGCAGGTATCGAAATCGACACGCAACAAGGTAGTGAGCAAGTTCTTGTCCTTTGATGACGTCGATTGGTCGCGAACCGTGGCCTATTCCATCGGTCATGTGGGCCAAGTCTACATCAACGTGAAAGGCCGTGAGCCACACGGTATTGTCGAACCCGGGTCTGAGTATGTAGAGGTGCGACAACGCGTGACCGACGCTTTGCAGGACCTTCATCATCCCCAGACTGGTGAGCCCATGGTTGACGAGATCATCCCCGGCGACAGCGTCGTTCACGGGCCCTATGCATCCCGCAGCGCTGACCTCCATCTCGTCCTCGATGGATATCGCGCCATCGCCTTTCCTCTCTTTGCCGCTGATCGTCGCATCGTCACTCGCCAGATCCGCGGTGACTCCGGTTGTCATCGCCGGCACGGCATCCTGATCGCGTGGGGCAAAGACGTGCGTCCTGGCGAGACGATCTCCGATGCGCACATTATGGACCTGGCGCCCACCATCCTCCATCTGTTGGGGCTGCCGGTGCCCAGCGACATGGATGGCGACGTGTTGACTTCTATGTTGACCCTTAATCGCCCGGTGAACTACGAACGGGCGGAAGCGACCAGCATTCAAGCTGAAGAGGGACTGTCCGCCGAGGATGCTGCCGAGGTGGAGGAGCGACTTCAATCCTTGGGCTACCTGGGGTGAGATGGCTCTGCGCAGTTGACGGCTGTCGATCCGGTGAATACGTCGGTGCCGGGGCGGACCTGGACGCCACGCTTTTGCGCTCAAGAGCTTTCTGGCTGGGCGTGGTTATCATCGCGGTGGCATGTCTCGTGCGTCTGCCAACGCTCACCTGGTACAGCCTGAGCTTCGATGAGGGCGCCAGCCTGCGCTTCTCCAACGAGTCGTATCGCTCGTTGTTCGCGCATTTTTCGGATTTGACAATCGACCGTCATCCCCTGCTGTACTACATCGTGCTCAAGGCGTGGCGACAGATAGCGGGGGACGTGGACCTTATGCTTCGCCTCCCCTCAGCTTTCGCGGGGATCTTGACTGTAGCGTTGATCTACGGGTTTGGTCGACGGCGCTTAGGGGAGGCGACAGCAGGGCTCGCTTCCCTGTTCATCGCACTGAGTCCTTTGGTCGTCTCCCAACATCAAGATGCGCGTATGTATGCGTTGGCGTTGATGTTTGCTGTGTTGGCGATGGGCACCTTCTGGGAGCTGCTCGACGAGCCGAGGGCGCCTGTCGCCGGGGCCTTCTGTATCTCTCTGGCCTTGGCTGGATATACTCACGTCATCGCTGCGACCTTATTTCCTGCGTTCGGTCTAGGCCTGATTGTCTCTTACCCTCGTATCAGATCCGACCGTCGTCGAGCTGGGCTGTTCGGGCTGGGAGCTCTGGGGGTCAGCGCCGCGCTCTATGCACCCTACGTGCTGCACATCCTGCAGAAGGGTAGCACCGGGAGCGGGGCGCTCTCATATCCGGGTGTTCTGAGGACGAGTCTGGGGGCTGTAAGGACGCTGCTCGATTACCAGACGGCGCTGCACGTCCCCGGGCATGAGTGGTTTCTACTGGCATTGTTGGGCGTGATTGTCGTTGCGGCCGTCTATCGCTCCAGAAGGTACGGTGTGACCATCGCACTTTGGTTTCTTTCTATCTTCGCCTTAAGCGTTGTCGTAACGCTGCGGATCAACCTGTTCCAGCCAAAGATATTCGTGTTCAGTGCCGTGCCGTTGGCTCTGCTAACAGCACTCGCAGCCTGGGGAGAGTCTGGGACGTTCAGGTGGTATGGCAGCTTACCGGCCTTTCTCTTGGTTGGCCTCGCGCTCTACGGTTTGTCGTTTCAATGGCGTGGAAGTCGTCAGCGGGAGGATTTCCGACACGCCGCGCAGTTCTTGGAAGCGCGCACTACGCCGGCGGATACCGTGGTGGTGCACGTCTCCTGGGCGCGTTTCGCCTTCGGTCACTACTATGAGGATCCCTTCGTCCATCCTTTCCCCAACAACGTGGACGAAAACACGCCGGTGGGAGAGATGCTGCAGCCTTATCTTGATTCTAACGTTCTCTGGCTGGTGCAGGCGGGCGTGGATCTATCACGACCGGCTGGGGACCCTGATCACGTGGTGGAGGGCTGGCTAGCTGAGCGGTATCCCGTCGTCACGGCCGTGTTCCCCAAGGGGGTCGATGTGCGTGGCTATGCGACTTCCTACCGCCTTGAGTCTCTGCCGGACACCGCGACTCCGATGAGGATCGTCTATTCCAACGGCCTGAAGCTGGAGGGGTATGATCTACCGCTCCGTGATCTGTCCTCGCGTGACCGATGGCTTCATCCGCCCAGCACCTGGGTGCCTGTCACGCTCTACTGGACTGTGGCGGAGCCACTGGACGCAGATATCAACGTCTCGATCTCGTTGGAGGACGAACAGGGGAATGTGTGGGGTGGCGAGTTACGGCGAGCGATGGACCTGCGCGCCTTCCACCCCCCTCTGGCGTGGGAGCCGGGTGAGGTCGTTCGCTGGGATTTCGACATCAACGCGAATCCACAGATCCCCGCGGGTACTTACAAGGTAGCTGTGCGTGTGGAGCCGTCCGAGGGGGAAGGGGCCCTGAAGCATGCGGGCGGCGAGGATTGGGTTATTCTCGATCGTGTCCATCTTTCAAGGTGATCTTCCACACCTCCCCGGTTGAGGTCCCTGTGCGCGACTCTCTTCACTTGGCAGGTTGACCAGTTCCCGGTAAGCTCTGCGAGTCGCCGAGGCGAGGGCGGAGGTAAGGGCGGTCTGAGAGATGCGTGTTGGACCTTCGAGGATGGTCAGTGAGTCATTCGGATGAATCACAAGTGAGTAAGCTATCGGACAAACGAGAGCCCCGTAGATGGGTGTCGGACAAAGCTGCCTACATACGAGTTGGTCTGATCCTGATGGCGTTCGTCATGCGCTTGATTCCCCTCGGCCGTTACGTGACCCCTGACGAACCTGCCTGGGTGGAGCGCTCTATACGCTTCTCGGATGCGCTGGCAGCACAAGACTGGGCCTCGGTTCCCTCCACCGGCCATCCCGGTGTGACGACGATGTGGTTAGGGGCCGCAGGCGTGGCGATCCGAAGATGGACAGCACCGGCGGAGAGCATCAGCCACCTGGATTGGATCCGCTGCTTGGCTTGGCTGGCACCGGAAAACGGCGAGGCGTTTGGTCATCTGGCCTTCTTCCTCCCCTATGGCCGCATCGCGGTGGCATTGACCACCTCGCTGGCCCTAGTCGCGGCCTACTCGCTTCTTAGGCGTCTCTTCAATGACCATACAGCGCTTCTGGCTGTCGGGCTCCTTTCCTTTGAGCCCTTCTTCGTGGGGCATACCGGGCTTCTCCACACGGATGGCCTTCTGGCGGCTTTCTCTATGCTCTCGGTTCTCTCTCTCCTGATGGCCGTGCGAGATAGTGAATCCCGTGCGAGCCGTAAAGAGGGCACCTGGGTCCTGGTGAGCGGCGTAACAGGCGGCCTTGCGCTGCTCACCAAGAGCTTGGCGGGCTATCTCGTTCTCTTCACAGGGGTTGTTCTCACCTCGGCCTGGCTGTTGCGAAGAATAGGGCTATCACAGGCTATAGGCTATGCAGCTATGTGGGGCGTGTCCGCCGCCTTGCTCTACGCGGCTCTCTATCCGGCGATGTGGGGGGACCCCTTGGGGACGATCAGAGACCTGCTGACCGCCCCAACGTACCAGTCGACTGCAGCGCTTATGCCGACCTTCTTTGCGGGACGGACCGCACTGCGTCACGGCCCCCAGTTCTACCTTGTCGCGCTTCCTTTCCGGCTGAGCCCTGTCGTCCTGATCGGTTCTCTGTTGAGCCTCTGGGTGTTTTCCAAGAAGAAGAACCTTCGACCGGAACTGGCCTGGCTTGGAGGGTTTTGTGTTGGCTATCTTCTCCTGCTGGCCTTGAACGTCAAGCGATATCAGCGCTATTTGTTACCTGCCTTCGGTCCGCTAGCTGTCACGGCCGCTCTTGGCTTGTCACACTGGTGGCGTTCAAGGCGCTGGGATCGGTCAGTGGGGCTTCCTTCCTTGATCCTCGTGCAGTTCCTGCTCCTTCTGCCCTTCGCCACGTATCCGCTGACCAGTTTCAATCTCCTATTGGGCGGGCCATGGGTTGGTCGCCGTCTCCTTTCGGCTGACTGGGGCGAGGGGATGGGCGCCGCGGCTCATTGGTTGAACCAGCGGCCTGATGCAGAGACACGGACCGTCGCGAGTTTCTCCGTCCCGCCTCTCGCGTCGTTGTTCGATGGAGAGACAGTGCCGATGGAGCGAGCAGCCGCGGCTGATTACTTCGTTCGAGGGATAGGGGAGATGCCCAGCCCTGATTCCCCGTATCCCATCGCCTACACTGCCACGGTAGGGTTGATCGACCACGCCGTTGTGCTGACGAATACGGGGCCATCACGGCAGGCTAACTATTTGGCGGCCCGCGCCGATCCAGATGACCTGATCCTGGTTGGCTTTGAGACGCCGCTTCCGCGCCGCTACGAGGGCCCGGGGACCATCCACTCAATGACGCATCTTGCTGACCAGCCCGCCGTCGTCGATTGGCTGCGGGAGCATGCGCCAGGTTGGGGACGGTCCGCGCACGCTTCGACCTGGCTGGTGAGTTCACCGGTCGGCTCTCCCATCACGGCAGCGCACCTGTGCCATCAGCTGGAGCTCATCGCCACGCCGATTCATACATCTACCGTTGCTGGCGCGACCATCACGGAGTACGTGAGCCGTTCGTCGTCCGAGACCGATCCCCCATCGCGCTATCAGGCTGTGTTCGCCGGAGAGTTGGCCCTGGTTGACGGGATATATCCCGAGACTGTTAGCTGGCCTGAGGACTTGCGCGTGACTCTGCGCTGGCGCGCGTTGGTCCAGCCCTCCAGTGACTACCGCGTGGTCGTGGCGCTTCGAGACGCAGAGAGGCGCGGGTGGGGCCAAACCGAGATGCTGGTCGTGGATTCCGTCTACTTCCCTACCTCGGCCTGGAGGATCGGTCAGTGGTCCGACGCGCCTTATGACGTCTCTTTGCCGCCCGGTGTGCCTCCGGGCCGCTACATTGTCGAGGTGAGTCTGTATCGCGGAGATACGGGCGCCAAACTGGGAGCGGCTGGGCCCGAGGGTCGATTCCGTGGCACCCAGGTGCCGATTGGCGAGGTTATCGTGACCCCGCCGCAGACATCGCCAACCATTCGTGACCTTGCGATTCAGCAGCGGCTGGACGTCTCTGTTGGACCATTGACGCTACTGGGCTTGGATTCTCCGGCCGAGAGGGTGCTCTCTGGTGATTCCCTGTCACTTGTCCTCTATTGGGGCACCGATGCCGCGCCGAAGACCGACTATCGGGCCGACTTTTATCTGGTGTCGTCGGACGACGAGATCAGATTGGTACAGCATCATCCTCTCAGCCCGTATGCCACCTCCCGTTGGCATCCTGGTGATCGATTCCAGACTCGCTATCGACTGCGCATCCCCCCCGATCTCCCGCCGGGCCGGTACCAACTGATGCTCGACCTGCTGGCAGGGGGCGGTGAGAGCTTGGTGAGCTCCCCGATCTCCCTGGCGTCGTTGGATGTCTTGCCTCGCGAGCGATCTTTCGATCTACCGGACGACGTTGGAAACAGGACGTCGCTCACCTTCGGAGAGAGTATCCATTTACGCGGCTATGAGCTGGCCAAGGAGGAGGTCAGGCCAGGCAGAGAGGTGTCGTTGACCTTGTACTGGCAGGCCGACGGGCCGACTGAGCAGGGATATACTCGTTTCGTTCACCTGTTGGGTCCTGACGGACGGGTGTATGGGCAAGTGGATTCCATCCCTGGCAATGCCAGAGCGCCGACGACTAGCTGGGCGGCTGACCAGGTGATTGTGGAGGATGTAGCCATTCCGGTGGCCTCGGATGCTCCGGCAGGGGCCTATCACCTCGAGATTGGTTTCTACGACCCGGCCTATGGCGATCGGCTCCCCGTTAATGACGTTTCTGACGGGGAACTTGATGGGGATAAGGCAACCCTGCCGATCGACATCCTGGTGTTGGGAGACGCGGAATGAGGTGGTCTCGAATCACCACCGTATTGCTCGGCCCTCTGGTCGTCCTCTCGTTGTGCGGCGTTGCCATAATGCCCTTGCTCCGGGGGGCAAGTCCGTGTACCCACGATGGCGGCCTTCACTACTTCCGAGTGGCGGCCATAAAGCACGCCTTGCAGCGCGGTCTTCTCTTCAGTCGATGGCTGCCGAACCTGGCGTTCGGTTACGGGTTTCCGTTCTTCAACTACCGCGCACCCCTTTCCTACTACCTGACCACCACGCTGCACTTGATGGGCCTGTCGCTGCCTTGGGCGCTCAATCTGGTCTACGTCTTAAGCTTCCTGGGAGCAGCCCTGGGCGCTTATCTGCTCGCCCGCGATCTTTTTGGGCCTTACGCGGGGGTCGTAGCCGGGGTCGCCTACGCCTATGCCCCATACCAATTCCTCGATGCCCTGGTGCGCGGCAATGCGCCGGAGGCCGTAGCGCTGGCCCTTATGCCCTTTGTCCTATGGGCCTTTCGCCGGCTGGCGCTGGAGGGCGGGCGGCCCTGGTTTGTCGCCTCGGTTGCGCTGCTTGTGGCGCTCTACGTAGGGCATAACATATCCAGTCTCTTGTTTACGCCCTTGTTGCTCACATATCTGGGGGTCCTTTGGTTCGTCTACCGGGATCGGGGACAGTGGAAGCAGGTGGCTCTAGGGTTCTTCCTGGCTCTGGGGCTGACGACCTTCTTCTGGCTCCCAGCTCTGGCGGAGAAGGAATACGTTCAGCTCTACCTGACGAGTGCCACGCGGAGCAATGACTTCCATTACAACTTCCTGACCCTTTCAGAGATTCTGGCGCCTCCACGAGCCTTTGATACGTCCTTGATGAATCCTCCTCTGAGGATCAGACTGGGCGTCGTGCAGGTTGCGCTGGCCGCACTGGCGCTCATTCTTGGTCCGACTCGGGTCTGGAAGCAGCGGCGCAGGGGGATGGCTTCTACTCCGAGAGAGAAGGGCCGAGAGAGCTACAGGGTCAGGGAGCAGCAAGTGAGTCTGATGTTCCTGGCCGGTTTCGTTGTTCTCTTCGTTCTCATGAGCACGCCCGCGTCGGTCTGGCTCTGGGAGCACATCCCGCTGCTGCCCTTCGTTCAGTTTCCCTGGCGCTTCATCGGCCGGGCCAGCCTGCCCTTGGCCTTACTCGTCGGGGCGGTCTTGCTGCCCCTCGGCGGTGATGGACTACCCGACAAGGGGCGTTCTTCCCGTCCCAGGTCTCGTGTCCACCGTCTCCTATCAGTGGTGGTTGTTGCCGTCCTAATCCTTGCTGCTTTTCCCGGGACGTATCCTCCCAAAGGCTATTGCCCCATGGAGCCCTACCCGATGATGCAGGACGTCCATCAATACGAACGCAACACAGGTTTGGTTGGCGTGGATCCCGTGGGTGCCTATTTCCCTGTCTGGGTCCAGAAGCGTCCTACAGAGTCGCCGCTTGAGGACCAGTATGCCGGCGAGGGTCTCGTGGCCCGTTTCGACGCAAGTGCTATTCCGGACGGCGGACGGATACTCGAGGCCGACTACGGCCCTAACCGCGCCCGAGTTGTGGTCGAGTCACCAGAGCCCTTTCGCGCTCGCTATCTGAGCTTCTATTTTCCCGGCTGGCGAGCCTCAGTTGACGGCGAGAGGGTGAACGTGACGCCGTCTGACTCTCTGGGCTTGCTTACGTTTGAAGTCCCTCCCGGTCGGCATGTGGTGACCGTCGGATTTGGAGAGACTCCCCTGCGCCTGGCAGCGGATGTCTTCTCGTTGGTGTGCCTCCTAGTTGCTTGTCTAAGCATCTGGCGATGGCCCGAGTGCCTGGAGGCTGCCCGATGAGGGAGCGTCCGTCGATTGTGTCCGGGGACTCGGAGCGGCTTGACATTCGGGGGGGACACCTGACGATTGGTGGCTTCTGGTTGTTCCTGGCCCTGGCGCTCTCCTTGATCGCCTTCAAGTCCCTGGTCGTTGATCGAGTGCCCACGCCGTTTCGCCGCCCCAAGCTGAGTGCTGACGGCGCCTTGCCAGGGGTCGAGCATCAGCTCAGACGATCGTATGCCGACGGCCTGGAACTGATTGGGTACGACCAGGGCGTAAGCGAGATGCCCGTCGATGATGCGCTGCGTCTCGATCTCTATTGGACCGCGCGGAGATCGCCTTCGCGCCGCTATCAGACGGTCATCCATCTGGTAGGCCCGAGTGGTTTTCGGTGGAGCAAGCCAGACAGCTTCCGCCCCCGAGACTATCAGGGCGCGCCCCCGACCTACACCTGGAACCCAGGGCGTTACGCGTTGGATAGCCACGAGATCGAGCCCCTGCCGGGTGCGCCCCCCGGCCGGTATAGGGTCGTCCTAACCGTGTTCGACCGAGAGACGCTGGCGCCGCTCTCGGTGCTGAATGAGCAAGGGCAGCCCGCCGCGCCGGAGCTGGGGTTAGGTCAGGTGACCCTCACCGCTCCTGAGAATCCTGCTGATCCCAGCCGTCTCGGTATCCGCCACCGCCTCGATGCACGCTTGGGCCCTCTGACCCTGTTGGGCGCCGACGTCGACCGCGATCAGGCTGATCCAGGAGATCCTGTGTGGATGAGCACGTTTTGGCGTGCTGACGAGCAGCCGGAGGAAGATCTGATGCTTCGCTTGGAGTTGCTCGGCCCCCGTGACTCATCGGTTACCTCATATACCCGCTCTCCCGTTGCCGCATGGCATCCCACGTCGGTTTGGCGTCCTGGGGGTGTTTGGCGAGGTAGACATCGTCTTTATCTGCCTGCAGATCTGAGCACCGCGGTCTACACATGGACGTTGTCCCTGTCCCCATCATCAGATCCTCCTATCCCCCTGTCTCAGCTCTCTGTCACTGCCCCCGAGCGGATCTACGAGGAGCCATCCGTCGACATCGAAACTGCCGTTCCCCTCGGCGACATCGCGACCCTGCTGGGGGCCAACGTGGTGCCCGCTGACCTAGTCGTGAGGCCTGGGAGGGCTCTCACTGCGACGCTGTTCTGGCGCGCCGAGTCGGAGACCACGATGTCCTACCACGTGTTCCTTCATCTCGTTGACGCGGAGGGTAAGTTGGTTGCCCAATCGGACGGCATCCCGGCAGGTTGGAACCGTCCGACCACGGGCTGGGTGGCTGGCGAAGTGATCCCCGATCCAAGGACCTTGAATATCCCTGCGGGGGTCCCGGCAGGGGGTTATGCTCTCGTCGCTGGGCTATACGACCCGGATGGCGAGCGGCTTAGAAATGCCGAGGGTGGGAATGCTGTTTCCATTGCTAGCGTCACGGTGAAGAAGCCATGATCAGATGGTGCTTGTCATCACTGGTTGACCGGTATTCATCGCTGGTCAGCCTGCTTCTCTTCTGCGTGCTGACACTCGTGATGACGTGGCCGGTGGTGGCTCAGTTGGGGTCCCACGTCCCAGGCGGGACCGTTGACCTGTGGACGCATCGCTGGACGTATTGGTGGGTCAAGCACGCCATTGTGGAAGGCCAGACGCCCTTCTTCACGGATCTGCTCTTCCATCCCCAAGGTGTCTCCCTGACCTTTCACAACATCGCCTGGGTGAACATCGCCGTCTGGCTGCCGCTTCAGGCTGTGCTTGGGGCTACAACAGCTTACAGCTTGACTTTCCTCATCTTCTGCACATTGAACGGTTTCGCTATGTACTTATTGGCTCGTGAACTGGTAGACTCGCTTCCGGCTGCCTTCGTCAGCGGGCTGGTCTATGGGTTCTGGCCCTACACGATGTCTCAGTTTGGACATCCCAACATGAAGGTCACCTGCTGGGTGCCGTTGGCCCTTCTCTACCTTCGACGTACATTGGACGAACGACGCGTCAAAGATGCCTTGTTGGCAGCGCTCTTCCTGGCTTTGACGGGCTTGACGCGGTGGCAGCTGCTTCTGATGGCTTCGGTGCTCTTCGTCCTCTACCTGGCAAGAGACTTCTTGCGAGATCGATCCGGGTGGACGAAGCGGACCGCGGGGCTTCTCATCCTTGCTGGGCTGGTTGCCGGGGTTGTCATGGCCCCATTGGCCCTGCCTGTCGCTTCGACGTTGTGGTCCCGTGATGATGTGACAGATGTGTTGTTCAGTGAGGGGATCAGCGGGCAGACCGATCTGTTGGCGTACGTGTTGCCCACGCGCTATCATCCTTTGTGGCACACACGGTTGGAGCGACTATACGACAACTTCGTGCATAACAAGGTCTTCGTGCCCTTTCTGGGCTATACGGTACTGGCCTTAGCGCTCTACGGGGCCTTAAAGCGCTGGAGGCAGGGCAGATTCTGGCTTCTGGTGGCTGGCGTCTACGTCGTTCTCGCCTTGGGCCCGCAGCTCCGGGTCAACGGTCGGCTCTACCCTGGCGTCCCAATGCCCTATCGCTTGTTTCGCAACCTGTTCGTCGTGCGGGCCGTGCGCGTCCCAAATCGATTTAACCTGTTCCTGGGGCTGCCGGTGGCGGTGCTCGTCTCCCTGGGCGTGGAGGCTTTGACGCGTCGGCGTTCTCGCTTGATATCGGGTCTTTCAACGGTTGTGCTGGGGGTCTTGATCCTGCTCGAGTACAGCTTGGTCCCCTATCACACGGAACGCCCGGTGACGCCGAAATGGTATGAGCAATTGGCCCGGGAACCAGGCGAAGTTGCAGTGCTGGATCTGCCGCTGGGGCTCCATACCTATAACAAGCGGTACATGTTCTACCAGATTACGCATCAGAAGCCCTTAGTGGAGGGCAAGATCGCTCGTCCACCTCGTGAGGCGTTTGCTTTCTTGGAGAGTAGCCCTTTCCTGCGCGAGCTCCATGAACAGAACGTGATGGATCCTGACCTGGTTGACGTCTCCCATCAGTTGAGCACTCTGGCTGAAGCAGATGTGCGCTACATCGTTCTTCATAGGGAGTTCGCGACCTCGGAGCAACTGGGAGCATGGCGTGATTGGTTGACTTTCACGCCTCTGTACGAGGACGACGATGTAATCGTCTACAGGACGGACCCCCGATGGGATCGCGATTTCACATTCTCGCACACGTTGACGGAACAGATCGGCCTCGTCCGAGGCTCGGTATCCCCTCTCCAAACACTCCAAGGCGCTGTCGTGCGAGTGGATGCCCGGTGGGGGAGTTCCGGTGTCCCGCTCAGGGACTACGATGTCTGTCTCAGCCTGGTCGATGGCTCTGGGACATCGGTAAAGTCGCACTGTGTGCCTATCTCTCCAACCTGGCCTCCTTCTCGATGGAAAGAGGATGAACTGGTTCGAGCTTCCTACAGTCTGCCGCTACCGATGTCTTTGACACCGGGGGACTATTTGGTTCGTCTGACGCTCTCTAATGCTGACACTGGCTCGCCGGTGGGTAGGCCGGCTGAGATTGGCCCGCTGCGAGTCGAACCTCTCCAGCCGGGGCATTCGAGCCAATCGACCTTTGGAGAACTCATTCAACTGCTGGGGTATGACTTGGAGCGGCCCTCCGATGTGCTCACTGTCACTCTCTACTGGCAGGCGCTCCAAGCGATGGACACCTCCTACAAGATGTTTATCCATCTGATAGATCCCGCCTCCGGGGAGGTTGTCGCGCAGGTGGATGCTGTGCCCCGTGACTGGACGTACCCCACGAATCGTTGGATCGCGGGGGAGGTGGTCCGGGATACGATACGGGTGCCGCTGGGACAGCTGAGCGCCGGTCGGTACGATATGACCGTCGGATGGTATGATCCAATGACGAGCCAGCGGCTTGAGGCTCGCAAGTCTGGAGGCGAGCGCTACCATCATGACGCCGCGTCCTTGATATCGATAGAGGTTGAGTAAACGGCATTTGCCAAGCTGAATCGCTCAGGTATAATCTTGGCTGGGTAGTGATCCTTGTCAGGAGGCTAAGATGATTGAAGTAGAGATCGACAGTATTCGCGTTAGCTTGATGTCAGAGCATCGGGTCATCGTGCTCAAAGCTCTTGAGAAGGAGCTCTATCTCCCGATTTGGATCGGTCCCTACGAAGCTGAGGCGATTGCCATACGACTGAAGAACGTCGATATCTCCCGCCCTCTCACCCACGACTTGCTCAACAACGTGATCGGCGAGATGGGAGGCGACATCTCTAACATCGTTGTGAACGATTTGCGTGATGATACCTTTTACGCGCTCATCAACGTGGACGTAAGGGGTACTAAGCTCGAGATCGACTCGCGGCCCTCCGACGCTATCGCGCTCGCGGTGCGTGCGGGGGTTCCCATTTTTGTCGCCGAGGGTGTTATGGAACGCGCTAGCATCACGCCTGAGGAGGATATCACGGAGGACGCGCAGGGTGCCCAGGAGGAAGAGGAGGATCTCTCTGCCTTTCGTGATTTCGTTGAAGGGCTCGACCTGGATGACCTGTCGTCCTGAAGAGGGATTGATCTAGGGGCGACAGAGGCATACGGATGGTAGCGCCAGATAAGCTTGTTCCACACAACGTTGAAGCAGAAGAGGCAGTTCTCGGTTCCCTTCTCATCGATCCCGAAGCGCTGTTTCGTGTCTCCCCTTTCCTGAAGCCGGACGATTTCTACATTCGGAAGAACGATTGGATCTATGAGACAATCCTCACGCTGCACGAACGGCGTGAGCCGATTGATTTCGTCACCCTGTGTGATGAGTTGGAGCGTCAGGGGCGTCTTGAGGAGATCGGGGGCGCTGCCTACGTTACGCATCTGATCAACGCCGTTCCCAGTGCGATTCACGTTGAGGCCTATGGACACATCGTTGAGCAAGATGCCATTCGCCGGCGCTTGATCAACGCGGCGAGCCGCATTGCTCAACTTGCCTACCAGGAAGATCAGAATATCGACCAAACGGTCGATCGGGCTGAGCAGGCGCTCTTCAGTATCTCCGAACGGCGCATCACCCGCGACCTGGCGCCTGTTCAGGACGTGATTCGGAGCTACTATGATCGTATCGAGTACCTCTACGATCATCAAGACGAGGCCCTTGGTGTCCCCACCGGCTTCGTCGATCTGGATCGACTGTTGGGCGGGCTCCAGCGCTCTGATCTGATCCTTCTTGCAGCACGTCCTTCCGTTGGTAAGACCTCGCTAGGTATCTCCATCGCACGGCACGCGGCGGATCTAGGCCAGCGCGTTGCGATCTTCAGTTTGGAGATGTCCAGCGAGCAGGTGGTGCAGCGTATGGTGTCTGCGGAGACGGGCATCGATGCACAGCGCCTGCGTCTAGGTGATCTGCGCGAGCGAGAATGGCCGCTATTCGTCCAGGCCACAGGGCGTCTCTCTGATCTACCTCTCTATATCGACGACACCCCCTCTATCTCTGTTCTTCAGATGCGCACCAAGGCAAGACGTCTCCATGCCGAGCACGGCATCGATCTCATCCTGGTTGACTATCTCCAGCTGATGACGGCCGGCGACAGGTGGAGTGAGAGCCGGGTCCAAGAGGTTTCGTATATCTCTCGTTCGCTCAAAGGTCTGGCTCGGGAGCTGGACGTCCCCCTGGTGGCGATCTCGCAGCTGTCTCGCGCGGTTGAACAGCGTTCCGACAAGCGGCCGATCCTGGCGGATCTGAGAGCGAGCGGTAGCCTGGAGCAGGATGCCGATATTGTGATGTTCATCTATCGCGATGAGTTGTACAACCCCGAAACTGAGCAGCAGAACATCGCTGAGGTCATTGTTGCCAAGCATCGCAACGGCCCCACGGGCACGATCCAGCTCTTCTTCCGCGATCGATTGGCGCAGTTCCTTGACGCGGAGACCCGACAAGAGCCGGTTGAGTTCTGACCGTGCAGCTTCCTCTTGATCTTGTTGCCTCCTCGCAACTGGCCGATGGTACCCCCAAGAGATAGGACGGCGACCTCGGGTTGTTGCAGGGGGCTTAAACGGTTGTGTCTCGTCTCTTGATATGACACAACGAGTCTATGGAGTGCTCAATGGACATGAGATTGAAGTCAACGACAAAGGCCATTAGGATTAGCAGCAACGAGATCTCGCTTGATGCCGAAGATGTTCTGAGAGGTCAGGGTATCGATCCAGATCGGGCTCGTTCGGGCCTTATCACCTCGGCTGAGAACGTCATTGATGATCTCCCAGAGCTTCTCAGCCTTGGCGCGGTCTACGATGTCTTACCTGTTCAAGGCTTTCATCACAAGACGATTGAGTTGGAGGGTGGATTTGCCTTCGAGGGTCCGCTGGTGGCTCGAGCCCTGGCCGGTGCAGAGAAGGTCGCCCTGGCTGTTTGCACCATTGGTATAGCGCTGGAGGAACGGATGACGGAGCTCTTTTCCGAGGATCCTGTGCGGGCGATGGCCCTCGACGGGGCCGGTGTTGCAGCCCTTGGGGTGGTCTCAGACGCGGTTATTGCAGAGGTGCGTGAGATTGCGGAGAATCATCAGTGGGGTTCAGGCATGCGAGCGCAGCCTGGCCAGGAAGGGTGGCCGATCCAGCAACAGAAGGTGCTGTTTGAGTGTCTCAACACTGACGGAATTGGCGTAAGCTTGACCAACAGCTACCTGATGATCCCGAGGAAGTCCGTCTCCTTCGTCATCGGGATGGGACCGGATATGAGGCCTGATGCCGTGGCGTGTGACTTCTGCTCGAAGCGCAACCGCTGTCCCTGGCGCGTGGAGCCATGAAGAGATTGAGTATCCTGAAATCTAAGGCGCCTGACTGCTGTTCTAGGAGCTGTTCAATACCCCTGAAAAGAGAGGCCAAACAATGACGATCGACTATACGGTGGACTTCCAGCCCTTGGGCCGTCGCGTACGGGTGGTCGACGGCACGACGCTCCTTGAGGCGGCACGCAAGGCCGGTGTGGGCCTGAATGCTGTCTGTGGTGGTGCTGGGGTCTGCGGCACGTGCTTGGTGCGCGTCGTGGAGGGTGTTGTGTCACCACCCAACAAGTCGGAAGATAACTTCTTGGACCCAGAGGACTTTGATGAAGGATATCGGCTGGCTTGCCAGGTTGAGGTTCGGGGAGATGTGCTGGTAGACGTGCCTCCCGAGTCTATCACTGCCCCGCAACGCGCTCAGATTGAGGGCCGGGAACGGCCAGTCGAGATAGATCCGATGGTACGTTCCTTCGATGTTCATCCCACGCCGCCTGGCTTGCACGATCTACGATCCGACGAGAAACGTCTGCGAGAGGCGCTCGACGAAGAGTACAACCTGACTGATGTGCGGTTCGATCCTCTGGTGTTGGCCGAGATACCTCCTAAGCTTCGTGGGAACGACTGGAAGATCCGGTTGTTCGTCCGCGACGGCCTGGGCTCCCCCTCTGTGGTTGGCGCTGTGCCGATCGGCACACATCCCCTGGGCCTGGCTGTCGATATTGGCACGACTAAGGTGGCGGCCTACCTGGTGGACCTGGAGACCGGAGAGACGCTAGGGGCATCTGGGGAGATGAACCCGCAGATCGCTTTCGGAGAAGACGTGATGGCTCGGATCGCCTACGCTATGGAGGGCGAAGGACACGGTGTTGAGCTTCAGGAGGCTATCATTCAAGGGCTTCAGGATCGCGTTGACGAGCTTTGTGATGCTTGCGACCGAGGCTGTGGCGAGGTGATCGAGGTTGTCTTGGTGGGCAACACGTGCATGCACCACTTGGTGATGGGTCTACCTGTCGATCAGCTTGGCGTTGCTCCTTATGTGCCGGCTCTTTCAGCCTCGTGCGACGTCAAGGCCCGAGATCTTGGCTTGGACATCGCGACCGGGGCGTACGTTCATCTCCTGCCTAACATCGCCGGCTTCGTTGGCGCTGATCACGTCTCGATGGTCATGGCAAGCGGCCTCCACGAGGCCGATCAGATTACCCTGGGTCTCGACATAGGCACCAACACCGAGGTCAGCTTGGCGGCCAATGGACGGCTTCTCAGCTGCTCCACAGCCTCTGGGCCAGCCTTCGAAGGTGCTCATATTCGGGATGGTATGCGTGCTGCTCCGGGAGCGATCGAGTGGGTCAAGATGGTCGATGGACAGATAGAGTTCCAGACTATCGACAGTGCGCCACCAGTCGGTATCTGTGGCTCGGGGATTCTGGATAGCGTGGCGGAGTTGCGGCGCATCGGTGTTCTGAAGGAGAATGGCTCGATGGAGCGGGACAGCCACCCGCGCGTTCGTCAGACCGGTGATCGGCCCGAGTTTGTGCTCGTTTCAGCTGGCGAGCAAGGGGCGCGCAACGACATCGTCATCAACCGCAAGGATGTCAGTGAGATCCAGCTCGCGAAGGGGGCTATTCGTGCTGGCCTTGAGGTGTTGCTAGATGAGGCAGGCGTAGAGCTCGACCAGGTTGAACGCGTTGTTGTCGCAGGGGCCTTCGGTACGTATCTCGACGTGCGGAGCGCCCGCGCCATTGGCATGTTCCCGCCCCTCCCACCTGACCGCTTCGATCAGGTAGGTAATGCTGCGGGCATCGGAGCCAAGCTGGCTCTGCTTTCGCGGCGCTGCCGTGCCGTCGCGGAGGAGATCGCCGGTCGCGTCGAATACGTTGAGCTGACCACAGATGCACGATTCTCCAGCGCCTATATGGATGCTATGGGACTACCTGATGCCTCTGAGGTCGACGTGTAGCTGGGTCTCTCCGCGTAGGCGGTTGTGGGCGATGTGTTGTGCGCCCTCAGATCTACGCTCCCTCCATGGAAGAGTCGTGGCTAGTCTTCTGACCAGCCACGACTTAGAACCGATGCGATGCTTGCCCGCTGGCCCGCGCGGCCTTTGCTCCAAACGGCCCTAAACACACACGTCGAGAGCCTGAGGCAGAATCTCGCATCTGATCTCCGGCGCATTCGTGCAGAGAACCTCGCCGTCGACGTGAGCCACCAGCCCATCGGGTGAGGAAATGGTCACGGTCTTGGCCCGAGCCATCGTGACTGGATCGAGGTCGGTGTGAGTTCCGCGCAAGAAGCGAGGAAGGAGCCGCAGCATAGTCAGTCTGCTGACCTCTCGTGCGATGCAGAGGTCGAGTTGACCGTCATCGGGTTCCGCGTTCGGCGCAACGATGAACCCGCCCCCTTCCCGTGGGCCATTGGCCACAGAGACCATTGTGGCTGGCAGTCTCATTTCCTGATTGTCGTACTTGATGGTCATCATCGGAGAGTCGAAGTTCAAGAGGATTGTTCTCAGGACAGCCAGCAGGTAGAGAGGCAGACCCCTGAGGTGCTTCATCCGCAGCGTCTCAATCAGCACAGCTCCGTCAAAACCGACGCCGACGACGTTGCCGAAGTAGCGAGGCTCTTGTCCTGGCACAGTGACTCGTCCAAGATCTATGGTCTTGACCTGCTCGCAGGTTACACGATGGCATGCCTCCCGGAGGTCAAGGGGTAGTCCGATACCACTGGCGAAGTCCCGCCCAGAGCCGGCGGGGATGACCCCCATCCTTCGGGTGGCACCGTTCTGCGAGGCGTTCATAAGGCCGTTGATCACCTCGTTAGCCGTACCGTCGCCACCAGCTCCAACGATCGTCCCAAAACCATCCTCAGCCGCATGCCTGGCCAACTCGGCAGCGTGCCAAGGGCCTTCAGTTCGAACGATGTCAAAGTCAACCCCTTCCGCCTGCAGCCATTGGCGCAGTTTGGGCTCGGCTCGAGCTCCGTAACCACGCCCAGCAGCGGGGTTCAGGATCACCTTAATACTCTCCATGCATCCCTCCGTCCTCCGTAGAATTGCCACAGCTCATGTTCATCTGACAATAGAAAGAACACGCCACGAGGCCTTTCGTTGCAGCCCCGTGGCGCTATTCGTATTTCTCAAGCTACCGAATCGTCTGCTCTAGGGTGTTTGTGGATGCACACCTCACTCCGGTATGATGTAGGTATCGACCACGTTCCCGTCTGGATCGCAAAGAGTCACTAACTCGCCTTCTCGCCAGGCCGGGTCTGTCCGATCCCAGTGCAGTTCCCGGGGGGTGTCATCGCCCTCCGCTGAGTGCACCCGCACCTCTCCTTCCGAGAATAACGTCAGCGCAGGTAGGACGAAACGGTCATCGGATGATCCCGAGAGCGTCCAGGCCTCGAGATTGACCGTACCGCCACGGTTGACCAGCGTGACCGTCTCGGACGCCAGGCTCCCGATCCCTGTGATGTTGCTGATCTCGACCACCGGCGGCCCGGAAGGGGTCATCGTCGGGAGCGTGATCGTGTTGTCCCCGCCCGACGAGGAAACCGAGTTCGTTTCCGTCGGGACCGGAATGGGTTCAGTCGCGTCCTCATCATCGGGGATGAGCAGAATCTGCCCGACCTGGAGCACGTCCGGATCTGGCAGGTTGTTCTCGTCTATCAGGGCTTCAAGGGATACGTCATGTTCCTGAGCGATGGCCGACAGCGTGTCCCCTGCCTGCACAGTGTATGTCACTGGCTGTACAGGTTCTGGCGAGACAGTAGGGGACGGTGACGGTATCAAGACGGCCTCGCTGGTGATTGTAGGCGTGGTGGAGGCGCTACCTCCTCGCTCTCGCTCTTGGAGCAAGGAGAAGCCCAACAAGACAGCAGCCAGAACCAGAGCCATGGCGGCGATCAGACCCCACCTTTGCGATCGCATAATGATTAGCCCCCGTGTGCTAGAAGACGGCCTTCCATACAGTATTCTACCATAGTTTGTGACAGAGCACGAAGCGTGGTCTCGATTTGGACGCCTTGCAAGTTGCATGCAAGCTTGTATAATCTTCCTATGCCTGAGCTACCCGAAGTGGAAACGGTTGTTCGCGGCCTCCGAGCATCTCTGGCGGGGCACACAATCATTGGCTTGACAGTTCATTGGTCAGGCAGTATCGCTGTTCCAGACCCGGCAGTTTTCGCTCAACGGCTCACGGGCAGAACAGTGGTCGATGTCGACCGTCGCGGGAAGTGGATCGTCATAACGCTTGACGACGGCCAGACCTTGCTTATCCATCTGCGTATGACGGGGCAGCTCTTGCTTGAGGCTATCAGGTGCCCCGTGGACGAGTATGCGCGTGTAGTCTTTCGTCTCGACGGCGGCAAGCGTCTGCGCTTTTCAGATATGCGGAAGTTTGGACGCCTGATCCTGACCCGTGAACCCGACAAGGTGCTGGACGACCTGGGCCCTGAACCCTTAGCGGACGATTTCACGGTCCAGCGATTCGAGCGAATGCTTATGCAGCGGCGTGGTCGCATCAAGTCCCTGTTGCTCAATCAGCGCTTCTTGGCTGGGCTGGGGAACATATACGTCAATGAGGCCCTTTGGCGGGCCCACATTCATCCTTTGCGCCCGGCCAACAGCCTGACCTCTGAAGAGGTGCGGAAGCTCCATCGGGCCATTCGCTCCGTGCTCCGCGAGGCGATCGGAGAGGGGGGGACCACTCTTGATAACGGCAACTTCAGGCAGGCCGATGGTGAAGTCGGCGAGTTCGCAAGCCAGCTGTCGGTCTACGGTCGGGAAGGCGAAGCTTGTGGATGTTGCGGATCTTCCATCGAGCGCGTCAAAGTGGGGCAGCGGAGCACCTATTTCTGTCCCCGATGCCAGCCAGCATGGACGGTGAAGTGATCTCTTCGCGACGGGGCCTTTTCCACAGCGGATCCTAGTCTTGAACCACGTATAGGACACCACCTCTTTCCGGCCAAGCTGTCATAACCTGGAGCCTCGGATGATCTACTGCACCGGTGTGAAGATCCGTCAACTCCGCTGGATGGTCCCTTTCTAGCAGCACATAGCGCATCTCGTATCGGTCGGCGACCGCCACCAGTGTCTCTACACCCTCGTTCGGAACGACGATGGCAGGGCGCCTCGTAGCGTACCAGAAGGCTGGCGGGTTGCCAACCATCACCCCTGCACGCGGTGAGTGATGGTCATTGAGCCACCCGTCCACCTCCTCGTAGAGCGAGTGTGTCTTCCGCGTTGCCGGCAACTTCTGCCAGCTAACGTAGCCGCTGAGCGTCGCGGCGGCAGCGATAGCCGCCGCTGCGAAGACGGCTAGAGCTTGGCGATGGCGCCAGCCTCTCCGCCGCCTGGCGACCCATCGTATGGTTGCGTCCAGCCCATACATCCCGGCTGCGTACAAGAATGGGAGCACTGCGCTGCTGGCATGGAAGAATCCGCCGCGCCAGCCGGGAAATGTGAAGATCAATGAGTGAACGAAGTAGACGAGGATGAGATAGATGGAAGCCAATAGGAAAGAGAGATGGTACCGTAGACGATGGAGACCTACGATCACGAACGGTAGCAGAAAGACCATGCAGTTCTCAGCCAGGAGCCGTTGGAAGTTGATCCATAGCGCTGATAGCTTGGAGTGCAAAATGCTGTTCCAGCCCCAGGCCAGGTATGATGCGAGAGACAGATCGCAATCGTAACAAAACAGATCGTCATACTCCCTGAGCCAGATGGTCTTCGTGCCGGCTGGTGAGAGGGGTGTTCCTGCGACAGCCAAGTTGCGTGCGAACCAGGGGCCCATCACCAGGACGTACCCGATGATCATCGTCAACAGCGGTCTTGCACTTCTGATTAGCACCTGGTGCGCCCTTCGCATGGTACTCCGATTGCCAGATGGACGTGTCCTGTCCCTTGTCCCTATTGTCCACTTGGATCTCAGGGGGGCGAGGGCGACTATGGGTAGGAGCAAGAAACCATCCGCCCGTGTGAGGTGGGCCAGACCGACGAACAGACCCACCCACAGCCAACGAAGTCCGCTGACACGCTGCTTGCTCAGTTCTGAGCTTGCCCTCCCGGCGAGCCAAAGGGCCAGGCTGCCGAATAGAGCAAACGGAGCGAAGGTCTCGGGTAGTGTCCAGTAGGGAAAGAAGAAGCCGCTGAAGACGGCGAGGAGCCCGGCGGTCCAGGCGAGTTCCTCGCTCTCGCTGATATGCGCGGTGAGGCCGTAGGCTACGGAGGGGACCAAGGCCGATAGAATCGCGAAAGGAACCTGTAGAGCGAAGAAGGACCCGGTGAACAGAGCCGCAAACGGCGCGCCCAAGAGCGCCGGGAGGGGCATCCAGTAGAGGAATCCTGGATGAATGACCTCTGAGGGGTTGTTCAGGTAGTTCCAGATGAAGGGCTCGCTGAAGCCGCTGCCTCGCCCGATGCGCACCGCGCCAGCTGCGTAGTAAGCTGCGTCCATATAGCCGGGCTGGCTGATGACGCCCGCCATCGCCAATCGGAGACCTAGGGAGATAGCGGTCAAGACTAGCTGGTTTCGTGTCTGCCGATTCGTGAGAAGTCTTTCGATCCTGCGCACCATGCGGCTGTATCTCCTCAGGCAGGACTAACAGCTGCGGACTGTGGCGAGCACATCGGTCGAAGCCTGCGCGGTCGTTGTTCCATCTCGCGATCCGATCAGCCTCCTGTAGCCTGGGATAGCATCAAGTCGAGTGGAGAAGGCCGATGCCGTGCAGCTTCGAGCTGACTCGTCTGCTCTCTCCAGAGCCTATTTCGGTCAGCCGTTTCGGTCGCGGTCAGGTCGAGGACGTAAACGCCGATTCCACCGACGTTGTAGCGCGCCAGCAAGGGGAAGCGGCTTTCATACCAGGCAAGCGCGTCCCGTTGAAACTCGATGCTGTGATCCAGCGCCACGACTACCCACAAACGCCCGAAGCGACCTTCCAGGCCCTCTTTGCTGACCAGTTGTCCTCCCCAGAGCCGATAGACCTCCTCTGTTTTCCGTGGATCTGGGTCGCCTCGCAGTAGGAAGCTGTGAGGGTGATCAACGTAGATGAGGAAGGGTAGGTACG
>Ga0207797_1000445_pt1 | contig 31890 bp, 20 predicted proteins | sample PRCRCaboRojoPR_6_FD_187275 | JGI IMG/M metagenome (GOLD analysis project Ga0207797, IMG submission 187275) | Marine sediment microbial community from Cabo Rojo, Puerto Rico - PR CR 10% Liquid 1 (SPAdes) | ecosystem: Environmental > Aquatic > Marine > Coastal > Sediment | place: Cabo Rojo, Puerto... | reverse complement strand
ACACGGGCGGACAGCCGACTCTCGGTCTCCGGCGAGTTTGCACAGCTCCGCCCCGGCCACACCACCACCGACGCGTACGAGCGGACCCTGGAGCGCGTGAACAACAGCGAAACGGACCGCTACGCGCCGGACGAGCGCAACGGCGTCTCTTACATCGACGACTTCGAGGGCTTCGAAAATACGTTCTCCCTCCGCGAGCAGCCCGGGAGCTGGCAGATTAGCGCTGCCCCCGACTCCACGGCCGATGCCCCCGGCCTCGACGGGGACGTGCCGGGGTACGACGACAATCAGCAGCGAACCCACTGGCGGGGCCAGCTCGGGTGGTATCAACTCAACGAGAACATCCTGGAGACGCTCAACGCCGAGGGTGGGGGCGAAGCCACTGACCTCATCAACCCGGAGGAAGTCTTCGTGGGTCGCGACACGCGGGGCGAGGCCAACCCTACCCTCCGGACCCTCGACCTCTACTTCGATCCCTGGCAGCGAGGGGCCTACAACTACTCCAAGAACCTGGAAGACTTCTTCCGGGAGCCGACGAAGGTGTGGGGCGGCATCACGCGGTCCCTGCCGGAGGGCTACACCGACTTCTCGGTGCAGAACGTGGAGTTCGTCGAGTTCATCGTGAAGGTGTATCCGCAGAACGGCACCATCACGGACGGGTCGCGGCTCTACGTCAATCTGGGCACGATCTCCGAGGACGTGGTGCCGAACCAGCGCATCGACATGGAGGACGGCCTCTCCCTCAGCTTCAACGAGCAGGACCTGGGCGAACTCAGCCGCATCCCCAACGCCGAGCCGGGCGGCGGCCTTGACCTGCGGAACGGAAAAACGCAGGACCTGGGGCTCGATGGCCTCGTCTCCTACACCGACGGCACCTACGACGAACGGCTGTTCGAGCGGAATTTCTACGCGGACTTCGTCGAGCACACGGACAGCCTCGGAAGCGCCGTTGGGCAGCTCGGCCTCACCTCGGCCCAGGAGCAGCGCCTGCGGGCGGAGGTTGCGCGCACCATGGAAGACCCCTCCGCCGACGACTATCACTACTACGGAAATGATCGCTACTACGACACGCAGGAGTTTTTCCCCGATGGCGCCTCGGTGCAACAGCGCCTGAGCCGCTACTTCGCGGGCCACGAACTCAACGGCTTCGAGTCGCAGAACCAGTTGGCCGAGGACGTGAGTGTGCGGCGGGGCGTGTCGCGCTCTCCGGACCGGGAGAAGCTCGACGGTGTGGGCAGCCAGATCAACATCGACAACAACTACTTCCAGTACGCTGTGCCCCTCGACCGGCTCGATGAGCTCGCCCGGACTGACCAGGGCCCTACCGACTACGTGGTGAGCAGAGTGGGCCAGCAGAAGGACTGGTACAAGGTCCGCATTCCGGTGCAGGCCTTTACGGATCAGGTGGGCAACATCGAGAACTTCGACAACATCAAGTCCATCCGCCTGTGGACGACCGGGCACCGGGCCCCCGTCACGATGCGGTTTGCGTCGCTGGAGCTGGTGGGAAGCCAGTGGCGGGCCTCGGAGTCCGTGGCGCAGCAGCCCGTGGAGGAGAACCTCGTTCCGATGCTGGGCCCGGGGGAGCTCCGGGTGGCCAGCATCAACAATGAGGAGGACCTGCGCTACGAGTCGCCCGCCGGGGCTGTGGTAGGCCAGAACCGCACCTCGCGCGGTGTGCAGCAGCGGAGCCGTGAGCAGGCCCTCCTGATGAACGTGGACCAACTGAGGCCCGGTCAGCAGCGGGGCATCTTCAAGACGTTCGGGCAGGGGCTCGACCTGCTCAAGTACTCGAACCTGCGCATGTACACGCACCTGCACGGGTCGTCGAGCGCGGAGAGCGTGAAGGAGGAGCTCCGCGACAACCTGCGGCTGTTCGTGCGGCTCGGGGCCAGTGAGACGGGCGACTACTACGAGTATTCGCAAAAGCTCAAGGCAGGGGACGTACCCATGCCGAACGGGTCCCAGAACCTCTGGCCCGAGGAGTTCGAGATGAACCTGGTGCTCGAGCGCCTGAATCGTCTCAAGCTCCTTCGCGACCAGAGCAACGTACGCACAGACACGACGTTTTCGAGCGAGCGGGTGGATCTGAACCTCAGCGAGTTTGGGCCACCGGGGACCGAGCTTCGGGTGCGGGGCACGCCGTCCTTGCGTGACATCAAGACGATTGTCGTCGGCGTGCGGCACGCGGACGAGACGGACGAGGTGCTCCGGAATTTCGAGGTCTGGGTGAATGAGCTTCGGGTGAGCGGCTTTGACGAGGAGAAGGGCTGGGCGGCCAACGCCAACGCGACGATCGACCTGGCCGATTTTGCCTCGGTGACGGGAAGCTTCCAGCGCCGCACGAATGGGTTCGGGGCCCTCTCCAGCACCCTCGACGAGCGGAAGCAGTCCAGTAGCACGAGCTGGAATGTCCGCACCGAGTTCAGCCTCGGGGCGCTTCTGCCCGAGGACACCGGGTGGAGCATTCCCGTGACCCTGCAGATGCAGTCGAGTCGCACCGTGCCCGAGTTTGACCCCAATCGGGGAGACGTACAGGTGAACAGCGTGGCCCGTCAGTTCGATGCGCTTCCCGATGATGCCGACGTGTTCGATCAGCCCCGATATGAGGGGCTCTCCCCTGACCAGATCCGACGTCAGCTCAAGGACAGCGTGCGCACGGCGGCCCGGTCGCGCAGCATGCGCCGCACGGCGACGGTCGACATCTCGAAGCAGGGGTCCGACTCGTGGTGGCTGCAGAAGACCATCGACGGCGTGTCGCTAAACTTCTCGTACCTCAACCGATCCCAGCGCAACCCGCAGTATCAGCTCAACGATGAGTGGAGCTGGTCGGGCGACTTTCAGTACCGACTTCAGTTCGGGCAGCCGCAGACGGTTCGGCCGTTCTGGTTCTTGCCGGAGGTCCCGGTTCTTGGGGCGCTTTCCGGCCTCTCATTCAACTACGTGCCCCGCGAGGTCTCTTTTTCGGCGAGCGCCGAGCGCAATGCCCAGACGACGCGAAACCGGCCCTCGGGCCAGCGCGGAGAGAATGCCCCGCCGTACCGAATTGACTTCGAGTTTCGGGACAATCAGCGATTCAACCACCGGCGCACCTTCGGTCTCCAGTACGATCCGTTTAGCTTCCTGAGCTTCAGCTTCGACACCAACACGCGCCAGAACTTCGACGACATCTCCACGCGCGGACGGAAGAACGTTCTCATTCGGGGCGCGAAGATCAGGGGCACGGAGATCGACACACTGCTCACCAATGTCGGCTTCGATGCGGATAGTCTATTTTTCGACCGGCTCGGGCAGTATGGGTTGTCCGACAGCGACATTTCGGAGGACGATGCGGGAGAGACGGTGTTCTTCGAGAATCGGCAGCTTCGCCGATCGGAGCTCGATGTCTTTCGGGACCTGCTTCGGGGGCGGGCGAGTCCGCGCACGAACAGCTACCGGCAGCGCTTTACGGCCACGCTGAGTATGGGGTGGGCCGATCGGCAATGGCTCAACTGGATCGACCTGCAGGACGTCTCCTACCAGTCGTCGTTCAACTGGTCGAACGGGCCGAAGGGAAGCCTCCAGGGGGCGGGCGTCCAAAATTCACTGACCCTGCGCACCGGTGCGACCCTCCGCCCCAACCGGATCTGGGAACGGTTCGGGTTCTTCCGGCAGCTGAAAAAGGCCCAGCAGCAATCTGGGGAGGAGGACCAGGAAGAGCCGCCGTCGGAGGAGGGCGACGGGGAGAATGGAGAGGAGGGCGAATCGTCGGAGGACGGCGGGCTGAGCTGGGAGGACGTACCGCTCCCCGACCCGATGGGGGTGCTGCGTGGACTGGCCCTCATGGTGCTCGACATTGATGAGTTCGGCGTCAACTACAACGGCGACTGGAGCGCGCGCTCCTCCAATGTGGGGAGGGACATCGGGGATCTGAGGACGGACACCGCGGACGTGAAGGTTCATTATCGTCTGCTCGATGCCCTGCGGGGGGACGGGCCGTCCATCGGGTACCGCCTCGGGCTCGAACGGTCCATCGATCCCAGCGACCGCATTCTGGCCTCTCGGTTCCAGGTGACCGACGCGCTCAGCAACAGCCACCGCTTGGAGGGCCGCACCGGCCTGAGCCCGAGCGAGTCCTTCCAGATCGATCTGAGCTGGAACGTAGAGTGGCGCCGGCAGAGCAACGTGACCTTTCAGTCTCTAGAGGGAGACGTTGGACGATTTAGGACTGAGAGCGGGGAAAACACGGCGTCCGTATGGGGCTTTGGCTCTGTCGTGTCGTTGGTGGAGAAGCAGGTGGATCGACTCCAACAGGTGCAGGGGGATACGCTGCGGCCTGCCGGCGCGGTGCCCCTCACCAACGCGTCCGTGGCGACGGACTTCAAATCGTCCTTCCTGGCCAGCGGGGGAAACATCGGCGCACAGGGCTTCGCACCTTTTCCCCTGCCCAGCTGGACCGTTCGCTACTCGGGCCTGTCCGACTGGCCCCTCCTCGGCAGCATCGTCAAGAGCGCGTCGCTCCGGCACGGCTACAGCGCGGAGTACCGATCGAGCTACGCCACCGACACGAAGGCAGGCGATACAGAAAGTGCGCCGCTGATCGAAGGCCTTCGGTTCGAGAATTCAGAGTTCAAAGTCGGGTCGGCCCGCCTCAGCGAGCGGTTTCAGCCCCTCCTCGGGGTCAACATCACTTGGCCCGGGAATCTGGAAACCAGTGTTGAGTGGAGCACGCAGACTGAGACGTACCTGCGCACGGCGAACCTGAAGGTAGAGGAGGTGAAGACCAACCAGCTCTCCGGTAGCGTCTCCTACCGGAAGCAGGGCCTTCGCATCCCGGTGCTCGGGCTCGGGCGTCTCGAAAACCAGATCCAGTTCTCCCTCAATTTCTCCCGGTCGGTCAACGACGAACGCAGCTACAACCTCCGGGGGGCGGTCACGGCGTCTCAAGGCGACTCGTTCGATCCGGCGCAGGTGACGGACCCGACGAACGATTTCGTGGAGGTGCGCAAACAAACGTCGCGGCTCACGGTGACCCCCGAGCTTACGTACCGCCTCAGCGACCGGGTTACGGCGGATCTCCTGGTCGAGTACGAGCAGTTTAACGGCGACAACCGGCGGCCCTCCTATACCCAGGTCAACGGCGGCTTTAACGTCCGCGTCAGTATTACGCAAAACTAGAGTCGGGGACTATGGGTACCGAATGGCCCGCGGTCGGTGAATGAATACAGACTGCGGAGATTGTCCGTTCGTCGAACTGCCGACCGACCGCGGGCGGTGGTTCACCGTCTTGTTGACGTGGAACGAGCGCATACCTCGCAACTTGCGTCGGTTTCGTTGATGTCTGCCTCCGAAGAAATTATCGTGTGCCACCTCGGCCGCGTGCCCTATGAACGGGCGTGGGCGCTGCAGGAGGCGGTACAGGAGCGCCTCATCGCGGCCAAACGGGCGGAGCCGCCGGAGACGGTGCCCCACGTCTTGCTCCTGCTTGAGCACCCGCCCGTGTACACGCTCGGCAAGAGCGGCGACGCGGAGAATCTGCTTGCGACGGACGAGACGCTCGACGCACTCAATGCTGAGTTTCATCGCATCGGGCGCGGGGGCGACGTCACCTTCCATGGCCCCGGCCAGCTCGTAGGCTACCCGCTCTTCGACCTCGACCACTTCTTTACCGACCTGGGCCGCTACCTACGTACGCTCGAAGAGGTCATTATCCACACCTGTACCGAATACGGCGTAACGGGCACGCGGGTGGACGGGCGGACCGGTGTGTGGGTGGGGCCCGACGAGCGCGGGCTGGAGCGCAAGATCTGCGCGATGGGCGTGCGCTGCAGCCGGTGGGTGACCATGCACGGCTTTGCGCTCAACGTGACGACCAACCTCGACTACTTCGACCACATCGTGCCCTGTGGCATCGACGACCGCGGCGTCACGTCGCTCGCGAAAGAGAGCGACGCATCGGTAACGGTGGACGATGTGCGGGGGGCGGTGGCGGATCACGCCGCCGACCTGTTCGACGCTGATATAACGGAGCTGAGCGGGGAGGAGGCCTGGGCGTTTTTGCGGGATTTTGCGGACGCTGGCACCGCGTTGAACGTTCAACCTTGAACGTGTACCGGTTCTCAAGGGCGGGAAGCACGACGAGGCGAGATGCCTCCACTGGAGACCAATCTTGCCGAGATGCCCTCCTTTTCTGTAATCGCGTCCACGTCTACGGGTGGGAGGTCGTGGTACCAGTCGTGGTGGGGCGACCATTCGTGGCACTCGTGGCACTGCGTCTCGCGCCACACCGTGCCACACTCCGGACACTGGCCCTGGGTGTCGAACGTGTGCCAGGCGTGGCCGCACTCACAGGTCCACTTGGCGCTCGGGGGCGGTTCCCATTCGCACTTTGGGCAGCAGATGTTCATGGATCGTAGGAAAAGGCGTTGAGAAGGAGAATGCCGGTTGACATGGCCGACGCCGGTGAATACCCTACTGCCGATTCGTGAGGCGTGAAACGTGAAGCGTGAGACGTGAACACCGATGTCCAGAGTCGGGACCGCAGAACTCACTCATCACTCCTCACGCATCACGACCTGTACCTTCGTTCTATCGATGTCGCTCCTCTTCGGTTCATCTCATCTCCATCATGCCGACCTTCGACCCCGACAACTTCACCACCCGTCTTCTTGCCGAGTCGCTGTTCTACGACATCGAGTACGGCCTCGTGGGCAGCGTGAGCCTCATCGATCCGGAGACGGAGCGGGAGTTGTATCTCGCGTCGTTTATGCCGGACGACGGCACGTACCTGGTGGAGGAGGCGACGGCTTGGGAAGAAGAGCCCGAGCTGGAAGATGAAACGGACGTGGCGTACGCCCTGGCCATCGACAGCGACGTGCATGGGCGCTACGAGGTGCCGGAGGCGGCGGCGCAGTCGCTCCTGGCGCTGGCCCGCGAGCATGATCTGCTGCCGAGCGTCACCGTCCTGTTTGAGGACGAAGAGCTGTGAGGATTGGTGGGTTGGTGGATTGGTAAGTTGGTGATGGGTAGTGGGGGAGGAGCGTTGATTCGGGGAGAGGCTCTTGGATCGACATCTCTGTCCCATCTCCACGTTCGCACCGACCACTTCCAAGCGTCCAAACTTCCACACTTTCATCCCTATCCGCCAAAGAGAGCGGTCCACGCCAGCAGGGCCCAGCCCACGATGAAGGCGACGCCGCCGAGCGGCGTGATGGCGCCGAGCCAGCCGGTATCGGTGAGGACGAGCAGGTAGAGGGTGCCGGAGAAGATCACGATGCCGGCCACGAAGCAGTAGCCGGCCCAGTGCAGGAGCGGTCCCCAGCCCTGCGCGACGGCCCAGCCCACCACGAGCAGCGCCAGGGCGTGATAAATTTGGTATTGCACGCCGGTGCGAAACGTCTCCAATCGATCCGGCGAGACCCGGCCTTCGAGGCCGTGCGCGCCGAACGCGCCGAGCGCCACGCCCAGCCCGGCCGCCAGGGCCCCGAGTCCAACAAACAAGCGCGCCATCGATGAGCGGGAAGCCACGAGGAGAACCGAACTACGCGTTGTCTGGGGATTGCTGAAGCAGCGCCTGGAGCAGGTCGAGGTCCGAGGCGTCGCCGTCCTCAGGCACGATCTCGGAGTCGGCCTCGCCCCAGAGGCGGTCGATGCGGTAGTGTTCGCGCTTTTCAGGCAAGAAGATGTGCGCGACTACGTCGACGTAGTCGAGCACCACCCACTGGAGGTGCTCCATGCCTTCTCGTTTCCAGGGAGTTTCCCCGCATTCCTCCTCGATCAGATCCATGATGCCGTTGGCGATGGCCTTGATTTGGAGGTCCGACTCGCCGGTGGCAATGACGAAGAAATCGGCCATACTGCTCACCTCCCGGAGGTCGATCACGGTGATGTCCTTGGCCCGCTTGTCGGCCATCGCGTCGACGACGCGCGCCGCGAGCACGGGACTGGGGTTCTTGGGAGTCCGGCGAACAGAGGGGTCTGCGGAGGAGGTCTGGTTGGGGGAAGCCATATGGTCAGGACATTGGTGTAGGGAGTGATGAAAGAAAATAGGAATCCAGAATCGGGAGGCTATCGGGCCCCCTGAAACGGGCGCAGCTGCTCGTAATCGTGTCCGAGGACGACGGAAGCATCGAGGTAGTACTGCGGCTTGATGTTTTGTCGGACTCGTTCGGGCGGGATGCCAAGGGCCTCGGCTACGTTGCGCGCCGCCTCCATGTTACCGATGCGGTCGATAACCACCGAGTGCTCCTGGTCGAAGGACGAGTAGTTGCCTACGTCGACGACATCAAACCCCCGGTCGCGCAGGTACTGCGTCGTGCGCTCCGCCAGGTGGTCGACGCCCGCGCCGTTTCGCACCTCCACCTGGATGATTTCACCGACGAGTTCGGAGGTGTCGGACGCGGGGCGTTCTGGACTCGGCCCCGTAAAGACGGTGCGTGTGGCAAGGGCGTACAAGAGCACGAGCACGCTCAGTCCACCGACCGCGAGCGCGACGTTCAGCAGTCCGTTTGTGAGCCGGGGGGACCACGAAGCCATAGACGCCGGGGCGGGCAGCCGATTGGACAGTTCCGAACTACGGTTCGCACTTGGCCGCGTTCAGCGACTGCCAATCGGCGGCAGAACGGGAGAGGCCGCTTAGTTCGGGAACACAGGAGCCGTGGGCGCGAAGCCGTGTCGGCGATACGTGCCGTACGGACTGGCGTACCGCCCGTACGGGCTCTGTCGCACCTGAAAGTGGAACTCCATGTTCTCGGACGGCTCGTAGGACACCTGGGCGTTGCGCAGGAATACCTTCGTCTCCTGTTGGCCGAAGGGGCCGTTGTTCATCAGCGGATGGGCCACGCTCACGTCCACGCGGGCGGACCACGCGGGATTGAACTGCCACATCATCGAGTTGGTGTACATCCCCATTGAGGCCGTATTTCCGCCGAACGAGGAGAACGACATTTGGTAGCTATGGCTCATGCGGAAGTCCTCGGCTCCGAGGAGATTGCCGAGGGCGTTGGTCGCAGCGGCGCCCGTGTCGTACAGCTGGGTCACCACCGAGGAATTCTGCTGGGCCGTTTCACGAAGCTGGGCGTGGGCCGGGGCCGTGACGCTCAGCAAAAACACGAGGCACAAGAGCGGCAGAATCGTGCGCATGAGGAACGTCGTTCGTGGGTCTGAAAAAGACGGGGATGGGGATGTCGCCGGAAAGCACGTGTCTCATATTCCGGAGCGGTCGGTTTGTTCGCACTTCATTCCCGCGCCGGATCTATGTAACAGGCGGTTCGTGCGAAGGGCCAGCTAATTGCCATCCGGGGTGTTTGCCGGTGCGCCACCCAAAGCTGTGATCTCTTGCGTGAGTGCTCCGTCCGGCCCGATGCGGGGATACGGAGAACGAGGGACGCGGTGAGAAAAATCGCTCCGTGTCCCTGAGTCCTCAACCTCCCCGCGTCCATTCGATCGTTCACAGCTTGAGTTGCGGGCTTCTTCGTGCCTCGTTCGTGTGATCGAGAATCCTCGTTCCATGCTCGTCCTCGGCATCGAATCCTCGTGCGACGACACCGCCGCGGCCGTATGGGACGACGGTACGGTGCGGTCAAATGTGGTCTCCTCGCAGACCGATCTACACGAGGAGTACGGGGGCGTGGTGCCGGAACTCGCCTCGCGCGACCACCAGCGGCTCATCGTGCCGGTCGTGCACCGGGCGCTTGACGATGCTTCGGTGGAGCCTTCCGCGCTTGACGCCGTCGCCGTGACCCACGGCCCGGGCCTCCCCGGTTCGCTGCTCGTGGGCCTCAGCTTCGCAAAGGCGTTTGCCCGCGGGCTCGACCTGCCGCTCATCGGCATGAACCACCTGGAGGGGCACGTCTACTCGGTCGACTTGGAGCCGCCCGCGCCCGAGCGACCCTTTTTGTGCCTCGTCGTATCGGGGGGGCACACCGAGCTCGTGCACGTTGACGAAAATTTCCACCACGACGTACTCGGGCGCACCCGCGACGACGCAGCCGGGGAGGCGTTCGACAAAGTGGCACAGCTATTTGGGCTTGGCTATCCCGGCGGCCCTGCCATCGACCGACACGCCGAGGCGGGCGATCCGGAGTTCCACGACTTTCCGCGGACCCGGCTCGACGACCTCGACTTTTCGTTCAGCGGCCTCAAGACCTCCGTCCTCTACTACCTGCGCGACCGGTCGGACGCCGAGCGGACGCGGCTCCTCGGCGACCACCTCGACGACCTCTGCGCGTCGGTACAGGCCGCGGTGGTGGACGTGCTCGTGGACGCCCTGCGGCGCGCGGTGAATGAAACCGGGGCTGAGCACGTGGCCGTCGTGGGCGGGGTGGCGGCGAACTCGTCGCTGCGGCAGCGCGTGGAGGCGCTGGGACGCGAGGAGGGGGTCGGGGTCTCGGTGCCCGACCCGGCGTATTGCATGGACAACGCCGCCATGATTGCCCAGGCGGGAGCGCAACGCCTTGCGGCCGGGCATACGAGTTCCCCGACACTCGACGCAGACTCGAATCTTCAGCTGTAACCTCGGCCGTCCGTTTGATTCAATAACGGTTTCCCATGCGCTCGCGTTCGCTCTTCGGACTCATCGCCGTCGTTCTCTTCCTGGGCGGCCTCGTCGTCGGCGTGGGGGGAGCGATTGTCATTGGGCCCAATACGACTGGCTACGACACACCGCGCAGTGTTTTCCTGCCCCGAAATCCGTCCCTGGATGCGGCGATCGACTCGCTCGACCAGGCGGGAATTCTGGCCGCTCCCGCTACGTTCCGCTTCGTAGCAACGGCGACCGGATGGGGGGAGCAGATTAAGTCTGGTCATTACCGCATCCCGCCCCGCAGCTCCAACCACGGCATGCTCGACAAGCTGCGGCGGGGGCTGCAGGATCCGGTGCGGGTCATGATTCCCGGGGGGCGCCAAACCGATGATCTGGCCCAGGTGATGGGACGGATCCTTGAACACGACGGGGAGGCGTTCCGGACGGCGCTCCGGGACACGAGCCTCGCCCGCGAACTGGACACCGTTCCCGAGCGCCTCTTCGGATACATGCTCCCCGAAACGTACGAATTCTACTGGCAGACGCCACCCGAGACTGTCGTCCGCCGCGTGAAGCAGGCGTTCGACCGGTTCTACAAGCGCGAGCTCGCCGCGGTGGCCGACAGCCTCGGCTTTACGAAGCGGGAGGTGGTCACGCTCGCGTCCATCGTGGAGGAGGAGGCGCTGTTCGACGCCGAAAAGCCGCGGATTGCTGGCGTGTACCTCAACCGGCTGGAGCGCGGATGGCCCCTCCAGGCCGACCCCACGGTGCAGTACGCGCTGATGGATCGGGGCGGCGAGCGCGTCACACGCGTGCTCTACAAGCACCTGGAGATCGATCACCCCTACAACACCTATCAGATCCAGGGCCTGCCGCCCGGTCCCATCGCCAATCCCTCCCCGTCGAGCCTCCGCGCCGCCGCGTCCCCCGAGCGGCACGAGTACTTCTACTTCGCGGCCGACGGCACGGGCGGACACACCTTCAGCCGCACGCTTCGCGAACACAACCGCGCCGCGCAGAAATACCAGCGGATGCTCGATCGGCGGCAGAATGATTCAAGCGAGTGAGTCCAAGCCGTTACGGCCGGTACGTGATCCCGATGAGGACCCGGTTTCGGCGAAGGGCCTCCCGGACCGTGGGGGAGCCGCTTTCGCTGCTGTAGGACGTGAACTGGTCGTCGAACCGCTCCTGCAGCCAGCTGATGTTGAGCGACGACTTGTCGCCGAGGGCGATGCTGGCTCCGGCCGAGAGGAACAGCCGATCGCCGTCCGCGGTGTTGCCGTCAATGTCCTCGAAGGTCCGGTCCGTGGGGCTCGGCTGGAAGGCAACCCCGGTGCGGACGGAAAAGACCTCCGCCTCGTACTCCAGCCCGATGCGCGTATTGATGGTCGTGTTGAGGTCCTGGATGTCTCGGTTCAGGGCCGAGAAGCTGGCGTCCTCCGCGCTGATCTCCGCCTGGGTCCAGTCAATGAAGGTCGCGTCGCCCGCCAGGGTGAGTCCTCCCATCGAATACTGAATACCGCCCCCCAGGCGCCACGGCGTGCGGATGTCGTACGAGAACTCGTTGCCGGTCAGGTCGCCGCTGCTAAATGGCTCCTCCGGGCGAACGCACGAGCCGGACGAGAAGTCGCAGTCGAAGAACGTTCGCATCTCCGTCCCAAAGACCTCATCGACCTCCAGCCACGTCGGGGACTCCACGTGAACTCCCACACGGAGCGCGTCGGTCGGCTCCGCCGAGAGGCCGGCCCGGAAATTGGCCCCGGACAGATCCGCGTCAATGCGCTCCTCCAGTTGCAGCTCATCGAAGCCCTCGATGGAGGTGCCCGCCAGGAAGTAGGGATCGTACGGCGGTTCTGGATTTTGCGGATCCTCGGGAGGAAGGAGGCCGCTCACCTCCGTTTCGCGGTAGAACCGCTCGAAGGTGTACGAACCGAACGCAATGTTGAGGCTGCCCCCGAGCATCACATTTGGGGCGATTGCTGTGGCCACGCCGAAGCTAAGCTCGTTCATCTGGCCCGACTCCGTGAGGTTTTCCTGCTGATCGAGCGTCATTTCGCCAGAAGCAGCCACGGAGCTTGGATTGGCGCCCTGGAAGAACGGGTAGTTTCCGTTGTCGAAGACGGCACGCGAAAAGTCGATGGCGGCCGCCTCGTAGGCGATGCGAGAGCGGGTGTCATCGAAGATCAGATCCTCCCCGTCCACCTCAAATCCATTTGTGGGAGGGAGAAACGTCCCCGTAATGGAGTTCGTCCGGTTGGCGCCGACGACATCGAACCCGCGCTCGTAGGTGTTCGACTGGTGGAACGACGCTCCGAGAACGAGGGAGCCCTGCGTGGTGGGAAACGAGTACGCCCCCGCGACGGAACCAATGCGGTAGTCACTCACGCCCCGGTCGGACGACGCCGTGGCGTCGGGCGTGAAGAACCGCGTGTCCGACTGGGTCCGATTGATGGCGAAGTCGCCGGTAACGGCGGAGGACGAGAGCCATCCGAGCCCCGCCGGGTTGCCGGAGAGGGCCTCCGGCGCAGCGATTCCCACCGACAGCCCGGCCCCGGCGCGTCCCACTACGGGCCCGCCGCTTGCGGGAAGTTGGTCGGAATAGCGAATCACGTCGGTCAGCGTCTGCCCCTGAGCGGTCGTCGGTAGTCCAAAGCCCACGAGCCCACCGAGCATAAGGGCGAAAAACATTGAAAACAGGGACGAACGGATCATAAAGGCATAGGGGAGGCAATGAAACAGACTGGGGGTCCACAGAAAAGGCCCGTGCTCGTCCCACACGGGCCTCTTGGGTACTGCGTCGTACGGAGGGAACTACGGGCGGCTACTCGTTGCCGCCACGGTTACGGCTCCGCCCACCATCATCGGAACTGGAGGAGTTGCTGCGGCTTGACCGGGCGCGGCGGTCAGAGGACGAGGAGCGAGACGGGGCGGCCCGCTGCCGATCCGGACGCGAGGAGCGCGCTTGCGATCTTCGTGATCTGTCGTTTCGGGATTGAGAGAAGCGCTGTCGTTCCGATCGATCGAACTGGAACGACCGGCGCTCCTGGCGCTGTCGCTGGAGCCGGGTTCTCACATCGTCGTAATTTTCCGGCACCCGGACCCGATCGGGGAGAGCCCTCCGCATCGATCGGGACAGATCTCTGGATGCGCGTCGCCCGATGCGGCCGCTGTTGGTGGAGGAGGGACGGGCATCAACGCGGACGCGGCGACCGTTCTCGTCGTTAGAGTCATCGGAGCTGTCTCGGCTGCGACTCCGGTCCTGCCGCCGGGACCCGGACGAGCCTTCCTGGGCGCGACGGCTGGAGCGATTCCGGGCCGAGCGGTCACGGGTGTCGGACCGACCGGAGCGGGCACGGGTCGAGCGATCCCGAGCGTCGGAGCGTCCGGATCGTGCGCGAGTGCTGCGCTCCGGACGCCGGGTTCGCGTCCGCGTCACCCGGTCTCGATCGCTATCTCGGGACGAGCGCCCGATACGAGTTGAGGCGCGGGATCGGGTAGAGCGGTCCGATCGGCCCACTCGGCTCGATCGAGCCTCATCCCGCGTGCGGCCGATGCGACCGACACGGGTGCGGGCGTTCGTCTCCGAGGACCGAGCGACACTGCGATCCGCCGCGCGCCGATCTCCGCCGGCTCCGCCTCGCCCAATGGTCGAGCCGCGAGGCCGGTAGTCCCGATTCGGACGGTAGCCATACCCCTCATCGTAATAGTCGCCGTAGTAATAGTAGTTATTCCCGAAGTGGTAATTCCCGTAGGGTCGGTAGAATCCGTGCCGGTACCAGGACGAGTACCAGGGCCGGTACCGCCACGAGTGAACGTACGGATCGCCAAAGTAGAAGGAGAATGAGAAGCGCGGCCCGTACCACGGATCGTAGTCCCAGTAGTCGTGATAGAAGGGGTCGTAGTGCCAACCGCTGTGGTACCAGCCGTGGTTGTAGACGTGGTAATCGTACCGATAGGTGGCCGTCTTACGGCGGGTCTTCTTGCGCTGGTTGTCCCGACGGTACTCACGCCGGTATTCGTCGGCGTAGGTCTTCTTTTGGTCCACCTGCTTCTTGTGGGTACCCCGATGCGTCTTCTTATCCGCGACCTGAAGCTGCGTGTAGCAGCCCGTGAGGCCGAGGGTCAGAACCCCGAGGAGGAGTAGCAGTCCTGCGCGGCGTAGCGAAGACCGGAGAAGTCGTGGGATGTACGTCATGGCAGGCCACCTCTGAGCCGGAGATTGTTGGGGCGACTGGACCGTGGAGTACGTTAACGCCTCCCGAAAGTTCTAAAATTCGGTCGGATGGGAACTTCCTAGAAACAAGTACGCCCTGATCAAACGGTTCACCCTTTACAGCCGCTGTTCTCCCTCCGAAAGTAACAGGGATCTCCAGTGTCAGAGAGAAATCAGGGGCTGAAAGTCCACGAGACCCAAGGTGAAAGGGGACTCTCAGGACCGGAGGGTCCGGAACTGCGGGGCTGCGGACGAGAAGGAGGGGGGCTGGAACGACCCAGGATCTCCGGACGGGTTCTCCATTTTCAGGACGACGTTCGGACTACTGGGCGATGCCCCGCAACGCTCTGTTCGCGTGCGCTAATTTCCGCCAGAGTCCTCCGAGGTCTTGGAAGACACGGATTGCGACGGTTCCGGTAGGTCGGCTCCCGCGGGGTTAGTAACAAGTGCCTGATTTACGAGCCGGAGGTGCCTTTCTCTTCCTCGCGCGACTGGCGGTCAGTAGAGGCGTCCCCGGAAGATCTACGATCCGAAGAGCGGGAGCGCTGCCGAGAGGATTCGGACGATGCAGGGTCCGCCGAGCGAGGTCGTGAGGTTTCGGCCGAGCTGGGGTCCGTTGAACGGTCCGACGCCCGTCGTCGAACTCGTCTCTCAAGGTCGTCTCGGTTCAGCCGTTCTGGCAGTCGAGTACGGAGGTCTCCACGATCGGGCCGCGTGCCCTGAGCCCGCGAAATGGACCGGGTCAGTTCGTCCATTCCATTCTCTTCTGCGATGCGACGGGCCACTCTGGCGCGCTCTTTGAAAGAAAGCCGCCGCCGTTCGCTCCGGCGCTCGATTTCCTGCCGGATGCGGAGAATCGTTTCCGTTCGCTTCAGCGAAGATGCGGTTTCCTGCATCGAGGAATAGGCCGATTCTGGCACCTGCGGGGAAAAATCAGTGGTCGGGGACGTCGGCTTCTGAACCGGCTTATTGGGACTGGAGGAGACGCGGTCGTCAACAGGCATTTGCGGGGTGTCCGGCGTGGTGGGGGTGTCGGTGTCATCGGACACAGGTCCATCAGGCATGTCCCGAGTCGGACGTCTTAGCGCGATGGACGGACGGGGCACCGCGTGCATGCCGTACTCCTGGAAGGAGAACGGCGATGGGAGAAAAAAGAAATCCGACGCCGCGAACGTAATGCCCGAACACGTTCCCTCGAACGCCGGGTCGTACGAGCTGGGGTGACAGAAGAAGCTCGTGGGATCTCGGTAGCTGTTCAGCGGATTGATCTGCAGTTCAGCGTTCTGTCGGGCACGCACGAGTCGGGCGTAGTGAGCGTCGTACGTGGCGTAGAACGGGTCCCCGAAAAAATTGCCGTAGAACCGAGGGTGGTGCTCCTTGAAGTACTGAACACCGTCCCGGTAGGTTGAGTGACTAATCTTCGTGTCGGCCCGCGCTTTTAGAAGCTGTGTGGCGACTTGCACGCGCTGCTGCTCGGTACTGAGGTCGGTCCCCCGGAGCGAAGTCATCGGCTTGTCGACATCAAAGGCAGACGCTTCGGCCTCCTGGGCCAAGGCCGTTTGTCCCAGCGGTGCGGTCGTCAAGAGTAGCAGTGCGAGAGATAAGCTGAGAATCGAACGTAGAGCACCAAACCGACGCATAATGGGCACCCCTTTGGTTTGGAACGCAAGGAATGATGGAAACGCTCCGCTTTTACATAGAAACGATGAATGTGGTTTCGCAAATCAGAAACAGAGTGGCCTGCGGATCTGCAGAAACGACGAACACCGTTCCGGGCCGTTGATATCTGCGGAACGGGGCTCCTATATTGAGCGTGCCTCCTTCCTCCCGCTCTCGTAGATCGCATCAGTTATCCCTTTTCGACAACATGGCAGAAGCAGTCACGCCCCGCGACGAAGACTACTCGCAGTGGTACCAGGACGTCGTGCGCAACGGTCAACTGGCCGAGAATTCGCCCGCCCGCGGGTGCATGATCATCAAGCCCAATGGCATGGCGCTGTGGGAGAACATGCGCGACCAGTTGGACCAGATGTTTAAGGATACGGGCCACGAGAACTACTACTTCCCACTGTTCATTCCGGAGCGCTACATGGAGCGGGAGGCGGAGCACGTGGAGGGCTTCGCGAAGGAGTGCGCCGTGGTGACCCACTCGCGCCTCACGCAGGACGAGGAGGGCAACCTCATTCCGGATCCCGAGTCGGAGTTGGGCGAAAACTACATCGTGCGTCCCACCTCCGAGACGATCATCTGGGATACGTACTCGAAGTGGATCCAGTCATACCGCGACCTGCCGCTGCTCTATAACCAGTGGGCCAACGTCGTCCGCTGGGAAATGCGGCCGCGCTTGTTCTTGCGCACCGCCGAGTTTCTGTGGCAGGAGGGGCACACCGCCCACGCCACGCGCGAGGAGGCGGTGGAAGAGGCCGAGCGGATGCTGGACGTCTACGCCACGTTCGCCGAGGAGTACATGGCGATGCCGGTGCTGCAGGGGCGCAAGACTGAAAGCGAGCGCTTCCCCGGTGCGGTGGATACCTACTGCATTGAGGCCATGATGCAGGATTGCAAGGCGCTGCAGGCGGGCACCAGCCACTTCCTAGGGCAGAACTTTGCGAAGGCGTTCGACTGCACCTTCAAGAATGAGGACAACGAGGAGGAATACGTGTGGGCCACCTCGTGGGGCGTCTCCACGCGGCTCGTGGGCGGCCTCGTCATGACCCACTCCGACGACCAGGGCCTCGTCCTGCCGCCCAAGCTGGCGCCGCACCAGGTCGTGATCGTGCCCATCTACTTCGATGACGAGCAGCGCACCGAGGTGCTGGAGGTCTGCGAGCGCATCCAGGACGAGCTCGAGGACCAGGGCATCACCGTAAAGCTTGACGCCGACGACACCAAGCAGCCAGGCTGGAAGTTCAGTGAGTACGAGCTGCGCGGCGTGCCCGTACGCCTCGCCATCGGGCCGCGCGACCTGGAGAACGATAATGTGGAGATGGCCCGCCGCGACACGACGGAGAAGGAGATCGTCCCGCAAGAGGGCATTGCGCAGCGCGTGTCCGATACGCTTGACGACATTCAGCAGTCGCTCTACGACCAGGCCCGGGAGCGGCAGGAGGACAACACCCACGTCGTCGACGATTACGACGAGTTCCGCCAGGTGATTGGGCGAGGCGGGTTTGCGTGGGCGCACTGGGACGGCACGCCGGAGACAGAGGCGCGCATCCAGGAGGAGACCTCCGCCACCATCCGGCTCATCCCGTTCGACCGCGACGAGCACGAGGAGGGCGAGGACATGCTCACAGGCGAGCCGTCGGAGGGCCGCGTACTCTTTGCGCAGGCGTACTGATTTCATATTGCGTAGTGCGTACTGAGGTGGCGACGCGACGTAATTCAAATAAGCGATACCCAGGTGTAACATTCACGGGCGTCGTGCGTGAATTATAACGAGACATCGCCTTCACGCCCACTGTCCGCTCGGCCGAAATGAGCGCACCACCGCCCGGCTCCGATCCTGACCGGTTCGAGGACGACCTGGAGAACATCGGCGACGAGAAGAAGGCCGGCGAGGCTGCCTCCAATCCGGAGGACGCGCGGGCCGCCGCCGAGGACGCCCTGGCGCAGATTGAGGCACTGGCCGACCTGGACGACGAGCCCGAGGTTGGATCGGGCGATTCCGGGAGTGGGGGAGCACGCTCCTCTGCCAGCCAGGCCTCCGGAACAGGCACATCTCCCGAGGCGGACCCGGCCCCACCTCCCGAGAGCGACACGCCCGAGGATCAGTGCGAGAACTGTGGCGCGCTGCTCGAAGGGCCGTACTGTTCGCAGTGTGGCCAGCAGGCGGCCGACCGCATTGTGCCGATCTGGCACATGATCAATGAGGCGCTGGAGGCCGTCATTGAGCTCGACATGCGGGTGATCTACACCTTTCCGAAGTTTCTCTTCCTGCCCGGTCGACTCACAAAGGAATACATCAACGGCCGGCGCAAGCGCTACATCCGACCCTTCCGCCTCTATCTGTTTACGACGTTCCTGCTGTTTACCGTCCTCGCCTTCACCGCGGGGCAGGGCTTCCAATTCCCCTTCAACCCGCAGGTCTCCCCTGCCCAGGCTGACACGGCGCAGACGAGCTCGACGGTCGGCATGGCCGATTCGGCCCTCGCAGCGTCGGGGTCCTCGTTTCTGGGCAGCCCCGAACAGCGCGCAGAGTGGGCCCGCGAAATTCGGAAAAATCCCGACGCGGTCAACGTGGAGTTTGGGGATCCGGAAACCCAGACCCGTCTCGAACGGCTTCTCCGGATGAAGGTGGCGGAAGCCCTCCAGAATCCGCACGACTTTGTGGGGAGCATGATCGATCAGGCGCCCTACGTCATGTTTCTCATGCTCCCGATCTTCGCGTTCTTGCTCAAGCTGCTCTACATCCGGCGCAGCCGTCTGTACGTGGAGCACCTCATCTTTAGCCTGCATCTGCACGCCTTCGCGTTTTTCGCCTTCACCGTGGGCATTCTCCTCGGCGAAACGAACTCGGAATGGCTTCACACCGCCGGCGGCTGGATCGACGCGTCGCCGCTGCTCTACCTCGTCCTCGCGATGGCGCACGTCTACGACCAAGGCCTCATCAAGTCGACGATCAAGGCCTCGTTCCTGCTGTTCATCTACACCATCGTCCTGACGATCGGCTTTCTCCTGCTTGCTCTCGCCGCGATCGTGCTGATGTAGACGCAGAGAGACAAGACGCAGAGAGCACGAGTTACCGCCAGTCCCCGACGCTACTGCATGTCGCCCGCCGATTCCGTGACGTTCCACGCCGAGGCCCCGCGAGGCGTGGGGTTGTGGGTGGCGACGGTCGTCAGTTACGTCCTGAGTCCCCTCGCCCTGCCTCCGCTCGTGTACGGCACGGTGCTCGTCCACGTGGGCGCTTCCTGGTTCGATGTCGCGCGAGGGGCCGGAATCGGATTCGTGTTTCTATCCGTCGTGCCGCTCGCCTACGTGGCGTGGATGCGCCTGCGGGGACGCATCGGGTCCCTGGAAATTCGGGATCGGTCGATGCGTACCGAGCCCTTTCTCGTGGCCCTCGTGGCCGGAGGGGTCGCGTTCGTCCTTGCACTCGGGACCGAGATGACGGGAAAACGGCTGCTTGCGGCCCTGATTGGCTGTCACGTCCTCAACACGAGCCTCCTGTTCGTCGTCACCGCGTGGTGGAAAATTTCGGTCCACTGCGCGTCGGTGTCCGGGGCGGGGGCCACGCTGGTGTTCGTGCAGGACCACGTGCCGGGGGCGCTCCTGACCTCGCCCATCGCCGGGCACGGACTGCTGGTCGGCGGAGCTCTGCTGGTGGCGGTCATGATTTGGGCCCGCGTGCGGAGCCGGGCCCACACGCCCTTGCAGGCCGTGGCCGGGGCAGGGCTCGGCCTCGCGTCTTATGGAGAGCTGCTCCTCCTGGCCCAGACCGTCGGCCTGTAGCGCTGCCCGGAACCTTTGGGACGTGAGTCAGATCACATGGTGTTGTTTAATTCACCGGTAATCGGTGGGACGGGCTGTGCCGACAGCCGCCGATTGCTGACCCCTTCGTTGTGCTCTGCGGACCAGATCTACGCCGCCCTTTTTGGTCGACTGATACAGTTGTCGCCGGCTCTTCCGAACGCATCTGTCTTCCGAAATGCGCCTGTATCGTGTCCTCCTGCTCGGGGCGTGCTGTCTGCTGTGGTCCGTGTCCGCTCATGCCCAAACCTGGGGCACCGTTACGGGCACCGTCACCGACTCGGTCGAGGCCGCCCCGCTGCCCGGTGTCACCGTGCTGGTGCGGGGCACCGACTTCGGTACAGCCACGAATGCTGATGGGCGCTACCGCCTTGAACTGCCCACCGGCCGCTACGTCCTTCGCTTCTCGGCCATCGGCTTCTCGTCGGCGACCGATACGGTGCGGGTGACGGAGGGGACGACCCGGCTGGACGCGACCCTCGCCTCCACCGTGGTGGAGATGGAAGGGGTGACGGTGACGGAGCCGGAGGTGCCCGACCGGCCCGGCGCCTACAAGGTGGATCCGGAGGCGGTGCAGGACATCCCCACCCCCTTCAAGGACGGCTTCCGCGCCCTCAAAACCATGCCGGGTGTGGCGACCAATACGGAGCTCTCGCAGCAGTATTCGGTGCGGGGCGGCGGCTACAACGAGAACCTGGTCTTCATCAACGGCTTCGAGATCTTCTTTCCGTTCCGGCCCCGGCAGGGCGAGCAGGAGGGCCTAGGCCTCTTTAATCCTGCCCTCGCGTCGGACATTACGTTCTACACCGGCGGTTTTCCGGCCCAGTACGGTGGGAAGCTCTCCTCGGCGCTCGACGTGCAGTACGCCCAGCCAGAGGAGCAGCCCTTCAACGGATCGGTCGACCTCTCCACGCTCGACGCCAGCGTCCACGCACGGTCGTCCGCCCTTGACGGCGATCTCGGGTGGTCGTTCGGGGTGCGACGCGCTCAGCCCGGCCGCTTCTTTGGTACACAGGACCTGAAGGGCGACTACAGCCCCCGCTTCACGGACGTGCAGGGCACGGTGCGCTACGAGGTTTCCGATCGGGTGTCGGTCGAGGCGCTCGGCATCTGGGCCGACAATACGTTCAAGCTTCAGCCGAACGAACGGACCACATACTTCGGTGTCATCAGCCTCGATCCGGATCGGCCTTCCGACTTCAAGGCGCTCCGGGCTAGCCTGGACGGGACCCGCACGGACGGGTACACAACCGCGTTCGGGGGCGTCCGGCTCAATACGGAGGTGACAGATCGACTGACGCTCGAACACGACTTCGCCTACTTTGGCACGCAGGAGACGGAGAACTTCGACATTACGAGTGAGCGCCGGGTGTGCCAAGTGAATCCGAGTGGCGGGGATACCTCCGCGAACTGCATTAGTCTCGTTCAGGGGGAGGCCACCATTACTCGATTTGCCGACAACGCCGTGGAGGTGCAACGACGAACGGGGCGGGGCCGCTACGAGTGGGATCTCGACCGGCATGTACTCAAGGGAGGGTGGCATCTGCGGGGACTGAACTTTGACGACCGCCTCAACGAGCGGACGGTCATCGACGGGCAAATTGACGATCAGGATTCCACGCTGGTCAACAGTCTCCAGGACACCGAGACCTTCAATGAGTACCAGGCAGGAGGTTACCTGCAGGACGCCGTGGATGTGCTCCCAACCGAGAACCGCCTCACCGTCACGGGGGGCGTGCGGGCGGACTATTTTTCGTTCAATGACGAGTGGACCCTCTCGCCGCGCCTGTCGGCCCGGTTTGTCGCCACCGACCGGCTTACCCTGACCGGGGCCTGGGGCATCTATCACCAGAAGCCCACCTACCGCGAGATCCGCGGCACGCCGCAGTTTGGCCGAACGATCGAAAACACGCTCAACCCCGACATCGAGTCCCAGCGGTCGGTGCAGTACGTCTTGGGGGGCGAGTACTTCTTCCCGGAGGCGCGTCTCTATCTTCGCGCAGAGGGGTACTACAAGGATCTGAGCAACCTCATCTCCTACACGATTGAGGACGTGCGGGTCAACTACTCCGGGTTCAACGATACCAACGGGTACACCTACGGCTTTGACCTGCAGCTTCGGGGCGAGTTTGTCCCGGGCCTCGACAGTTGGTTCAACTACAGCTTCCTGGTGTCGCGCGAGCGGTTCACGGACGCGGCGCTGGACCGATACGCGGAACAGGCGCCGGACGGCTTTGCGGAGGAGTTTCGACAGAACCGGCAGGGCCTCCTGCCCCGCCCCGCCGATCAGCGACACACCTTTTCGGCGTTCGTGCAGGACTATGTGCCGGGGGACAAGTCCTGGAAAGTACACCTGCGCCTTCTTTACGGCAGCGGACTCCCCTACACGCCTACCAACCCAGGGCCGGAGGCACCGAGCGGGGCGAGTACCCGGATTTCGGGAGATCGAATGAGCGGTCGCCTCCCGTCCTACCGACGTGTGGACGTGGGGGCCACCAAGCGCATCGAGGTGGTGGAGAATGGCATCGGCGGGCCCGTCAATCTCGAGTTCACGCTCGAGGTGCTCAACCTCTTCGACATGGACAACACCGTCGACTACAACTGGACCGAGAACTTCCAGCGCGTCCCCAAGCGTCTCACGCCCCGCACGCTCAATGCCCGTCTGCACCTGACGTTTTGATGCGTCTCACGTACAACGTTGGAACGGTAGAACGTTTTGGGGACCAGAACCGCTCCTGCTTGCTGCTCCCAGTTCTCATATGAATCGTCCCCTGGTGCCCCCTGACGAGATTGACGCCGTGGCCCGACGCTTTGAGGTGCTGGGCGAGCCGGCGCGACTTACGTTACTCAACGCGCTTCGGGCGGGGGAGCAGACGGTGGGGGACCTCGTGGAGGCGACCGGGCTCCGGCAGTCCAACGTCAGCAAGCACCTCAGCACGATGGCGGAGGAAGGACTGCTCACACGGCGGCGCGACGGCGTGCACGTCTACTACGCCCTCGACGACCCCACGCTCGGCGCCCTCTGCATGCTCGTGAAGACACGGCTTCAGGAGGAAGACGAGTGTTAACCCTCCCTAAAGGACTGCAATTCTGTGAGGACGCACGGACGCAGGGGACCTGCGAGCCCGGTCATCGTCACTCCGTTTCCGTATCCTCGAGTAGACGGTCCAAGGAGGGAAGACGGTCGTCCGGGATTCGCTTCTCCGGAAGCTTGTCCTTTGGACGGGGAAGGAGAAACGACAGTGTGACTGCACAGTGGCTAGACGGACGATGAGGACCGTCGCCGCAACGGACATCCGCGCTCGACGGAATAACGTATTCTGGATTGTGGAGGATGTAGTCGATTTTTTTGGTGGGCCGATCGGCCGGAAAAGTGGCGACGGGCTTTCCTGAGAGCTGTGCGGTTTCCGAGGAGAGGACAGGCTGCAGGTCGGTTCGCTTCAGAAGAAGCCCCATCGCCCCGGTACTGGCCGATGAGGAGGGGGACGCGGCCGGCATGAGCGAATTGAACGTCCCGATCACGAGAATAGGGAAGGTCTGTTCGGAGAGCCGCCCATAGAGCTCCATAATCGTGAGTACCTGCTTCTTGCGGACCTGCGGGTCGACTTTGCTCAATTGCACGTTCATCACGATGAGCGGCCATCCCCCCACGTCGAGGGCAGCAATCTGTACGAACGAATCGGTGCCGAGGGGAGCTCGCCAAAAGGATTGTTCGCTACTCTTCCCCAGGTATCGACGAATCGGGAACCGGCTCAATATGGCCTGGCCGAGTCCGTCGGATCCCCAAGGAAGGAAGCGCCGGTGTTTGTCAGGAGACTGAATGGCCTCTGGAATCCCGAGGCGAGTGGCAATCCGTTCGAGCGGCGGGGGCGTGTCGGGGCCGGTCCTGCGGAGACCGACGTTCTGAAGTCCAATAATGTCCGGCTTCACCTCGGAGATGAGTTCAGTGGTCTGGTCTCCATCTGCGGAGAGGACGCCATTGGATGTAGTCTGAGAACCGTCTGTGGTCTTTTCTAACGAGGGGCCCAAGTTGTACGTCATCACCGTAAACGTATCCTTCTCCGCGGAGCCGTATTCTGCTCCGTAGGTACTCTTCTGGACGGTGGTCTCTTCGGACATCGACTCCGAATTCCCCCACAGGTAGAGGCCGGAGCCGACGAGCACGGAAAGGACGAGAACCGAAGTGCCGATTTTGAGGGCTCGGGTCATCAGTCGTAGGTCGAGAGCATCGAATCGGGAAGGGCCCGCTGAGTTGAATCAACCGAGTGTCACCGCCGAATCGCGACTCGTCCCCGATTGTAGCATGCCGAATCGGAATGTCGTCATGCTCTCTCTATAGGGGGCTCCTCAGATCTAGTCGCCGGGATAAACCGTGTGGGTGGGGGCAGGGCAACTCGCAGAAGCATGTGGTCAATCCGGACGACTTGTACACGGTTCGGAGTCGTCCCGCACGTGCGAATGGAGAATCATCAAAATTAGGAGGCGGGCACCCGCTGGACGCAGTAACGCCCCGCACCCGCACTACAGTAAAGAGGGCCTAGCCGTTGCCAGCCAGGCCCTCCTGTGGGGTTGAAATGCACGATGGAATTCACCCGTCGTGCGGGGCAGTCTAGTAGCCCGGATTCTGTTTCAGATTCGGGTTTGTACTGAGCTGACCCTCCGGAATCGGGAAGAGGACGCGGAAGTCCTCCGATGCGTCCTTGAAGATCCAGGGGCCGGTCCACGTCGGAGCGTACGGCTCATCCACGTCCGTTCCACCGTGCGCAAACTCGTACCGGATCAGGTCCTGCCGTCGCACCATCTCCTGGTAGAGTTCGTGTCCTCGCTCGCGCACAATTTTCTGGATCACATCTCCACCGCTGAGTGAGAGATCCGCCCCATCGGCGGCACGGGTTTCGCGCAGCGTATTGAGCGTGGCAATCGGGTCCCCCTGTCCGGTTGCCCACTGCGCCTCCGCCCGGATCAGGTACATCTCCGCCAGCCGGAAGATCGGGAAGTCATTTCCGAAGAACGCGTTCGAGGCTCCGGGATCGAGCTCATACTTCAGTGGCCGAGCGCCCGGCGCGTCAAGGCGGTACAGGCCCGTAGTGTCCGGAAACCCGAGCTGCTGCGCTTCTTGCCTGGTCAGGTTGCCGAGCTCAATTTTAGGAATCTCCAGCGTAAAGTTGACCGGGGCGCCGTTGTCCATTGTGAGCTCCTCGGCCGTGGTGTCACTATAACACTCATCGCCCGCACAGCCCGATGTCGGCCGCGCGTACTGCTGACCAACCAAGAAGGTCTTCCCGCGGGTATCGTTGTGCACGTCGTCCGCCGTTCCCATTTCGCCGTCGGGGCCCGGCTCGGTGGCGTACGAGTTGTAAAACTCGGCAATGGTCGTAAACCCATTCCAGGGGGTTCCACCGGGGTTCGGCAGATTGTAGTGAAGCGCCGACTTGTGAACCGATTGAATTCCGAGCCCTTCCTCACCGGTCTTGAAGGTGGCGGCGAAGATCATTTCCGACGACGTGTGATTGTCCGCGGCGAAATTCTGGAAGTAATCGTCTTCCAGCGAATACATTCCCACTCCGTTGGACCCGTTGATCACAGTGTTGGCGGCCGTGAGGGCCTCCTCGTAGAACGCCGGTCCGCTTCCCACATCTGCCGGACTCGCACTCCCTTGCCCGCCAATGTTGACGGCGTAGACCTGGGAGTTGAGAAGGAGTCGGGCCAGGAACGCATAGCCGGCCCCTTTCGTCGCTCGACCGTATTCGATGGCGCTTTTCCCCTGCAGGTTGGCCAGTACCGAACTTTCCCCCGGGTCACTGACGCAGCTATCGTTGAAGTTGTCAGACGTACACCCTGTCAGTTCCTGAAGGAGGAAATCGTAGACGGTTTTCCGGCTGTGGTGAGGGGGCGGGCTTTCCGGCGAGACAGGTTGCTGGGGAAATTCGTAGGTCTCGTTTCCACTTTCGACCACGATCGGCACGCCTCCAAAGGAATCCATCAGGTGGTAGTAGTAATAGGCACGGAGGAATCGAATTTCCGCTGCAAACTGTGCCTTTTGTGTATCGGAAAGTCCCTGTGATTCCTTGAGGGAGGAGAGCACCCCGTTGGCCCGGGCGATTCCGGTCTGCATGATGCCCCACACGGCACCAATGTCTGGCTGCTCGCTATTCCACTCGTGCTGAGTAAGATCTCGCCACACGCCCCCGTCTCCCCAGTTGGGCCCACGGGTGGGTACCATCATCTCGTCAGAGGTGTGCTCCGGCACGTCCATCGGATCAAACTGCAGATTCCGCAGCTGGGCGTACACGCCCGTCGCGGCAGCAAGGAACTCTTGCTGGTTTTTAAAGAAGTTCTGCGGGGTGATCTGGCTGAAGGGTTGTTGCTCCAGCTGCTGATCGCAACCCGACAAGGTCAGTGCGAGGGGCAGTAGAAGAATAAGCGCAAACGCCGTCGCTCGCTTCATCCAGCCGGTATCGTGTGTATAAGTGCTCATAACCCTATCACTTCTAAATGGAAGTCGCACGGCAAGTAGTGGGGGGATCGGGGAGGGAGCGTTACAAGCTCAGCTGAACGCCCAGCGTGAAGGTCCGCGGGCGGGGGTAGCTCGTGTAGTCCACGCCCCGCGTCGGACGGCTAAGGTTGCGGAAGCCGAGGCCGCGGCCCGTCACATTGGTGTTCACCTCCGGATCATAGCCGTCGTAGGGCGTGATCGTGAAGACATTCTGGGCGGAGGCGTAGACCCGAGCGCGCCGAAGTCCGAACTGGCCCGTGTTGGGCAGCGTGTACCCAATCGTCAGATTGTCGAGCCGGAAGTACGAGGCATTCTGAATCCAACGCGAGGAGTAAGCGGGCGTTACGTCAGCTGAAACATCGTCGTCTAGGGCGCTCTGCAAGATGTTGCTGGTCCCCAGCTTGCTCAGGTAACCAAACTCGAGGCCCGTGTTGTTGAAAAGTTGCTTCCCCTGCTCGCCCCGGAAAAAGGCACTGACGTCGAACGCCTGATAGTCAAAGTCAATATTCAGCCCGTAAGAGAAATCCGGGACTGGGTTTCCGATAAACTGGTTCTTGGCCTCCGTCAGGCTAGTCGTCGTGCCGTCCTCGGTCGCGTACTGCTCCAGGCCTTCCCCGGTGGTGCCGACAAACTTCGGTCCGTAAAAGGCTCCAATTGGGTGGCCAGCAGCGAGACGTTGAGCGTTGACATTCGTCTGGCCGGGTCCGCTCACAGGGGTGTGATCGATGAAGTCTCGAGGACCGAGACTGGTGATTTCGTTCTTGTTGGTGCTAATGTTGCCGCCCACTGAGAGCGTCATGTTCTCCCGGTCGAACACGTAGGCTTCGAGGCTGAATTCCAGTCCCTGATTTTCAACCGAACCGACATTTTCGAGTTTGGTGGGAGACGGTGCCGGTTGTAAGACCGGAACGTCGAGCAGGAGGTCCGTTGTCTCCTTTTGGTAGGCATTGATGGAGCCGTCAAAGCGACCGTACGTAAAGTCGATTCCCACGTTAAACTCTTCCGTTTCCTCCCACTTCAGGTCCGGATTCGCGGCTCGGGCTTGTGCAACGCCGGCTTGAATGCGTTCTTCGGGGCCAAAGACGCCCTGGAAGGCCGTTGCCGCCTCCAGAGAGGGAAGCGATTCGTACGGGGGAACCGCCTGGTTGCCACTGATGCCCCACGAGAAGCGGAGCTTTAGCTGCGAAAGATTGTTGACGTCGAGGAACGATTCCTCTGCGATGTTCCACCCTGCAGAAGCGGCCGGGAAAAACGCGAACTTCTCCTGCTCGCCAAAGACCGAGGAGCCATCCCGACGCAGCGTCGCCTCCAGGAGGTATTTGCCGTCGATGTTGTAATTCACGCGCCCGAAGAACGAGATCTGCTCGACGAGTGCCTTCGCCGAGAACGGCACGCTGGGGTCGATTCCGCCTCCGAGGTTGTTGAAGAGCGTCGCATCCGTGATAAAGTTCTGGTTTTGGGTTCCCACCTCCTGAAAGGTCTCACGCTTGTATTCCGAGCCGAGGAGAATTTTGAACTGCTGACCTTCAATGAACTCCTCATTGTAGTTTAGGGTCGCCTGCGTCACAACGTTGCTCAGGTTCCGCTCCGCCTGCCGGGCGAGTCCGCCGTTGGTCGCCGTCTGTCCGATCCATCGGGACGGACCGCTGCCCGGAATGTAGGAGCGACGAATCGCGTTCTGAAGGTCGATCCCAAGTGTGCCCTCCAACGTCAGGTTTTCAAGGAGATCGGCCTCCGTTGAGAAATTCCCCAGAATGCGATTCTGGTCCGTAACGTCGGTGACGCGTCGCTGTAGCGCAACCGGGTTCCGGAAGTTGTCCGAGTACTCGGCAAACTCTCCGCCCTCATTCTTGACGGGCACGGTCGGATCGAACGCAATCATGCTCCCGATGGACCCGTGCTCAAAGCCGCCGGCCTGTCGAAAGAATCCATGTTTGCGCTGTAGGAAGGAGCCGGTCAGGTTTACGTTGAAGCGAAGACGATCGTCGAGCGTGTTGTGCTGGACGTTGAGACGACCGGTAGTACGCTCGATGCCATTCTGGATCAGGAGTCCTTTGTTATTCAGGTGTCCCAGCGAGGCCCGGTAGGACGTCGACTCCGTGCCACCCGACAACGACAGATTGTGTTCGTGCGTCACAGGGCTGCGGAGCGTTTCCTCCTGCCAGTCGGTACTTGCATTCCCGTTCCCGCCGCCATCGGTCGCATCTCGATATTCACTGGCCGACAACAGGTCGAGCTCGTTTGAGAGCGTTCCATACGACACCTTCCCGCCGTAGCTGGCCGAAATGCTGGCTCCGGCTTCTCCTCCCTTCGTCTCAATGAGGACGACGCCATTGGCCCCCTGCGAGCCGTAGATCGCGGTGGCCGCGGCATCCTTCAATACCTCAATCGACTGGATGTCCTGTGGACTGATGAGGGCGAGTGGATTCGAAGAACCCGATGCCGAGACGCCTCCGGCCGAGGCCCCACCGGGCGTCACACTCGTGTTGTTGATGGGCACGCCATCGATGACATACAGCGGTTCACTGCCCGCGCTGATGGACGTCGTTCCGCGAATGCGGAGACTGACGCCCGAGCCAGGCTCACCACTGTTGGGGAGAACCTCAAGCCCGGACACCCGTCCCTTGAGCAGTTCCTGGGCACTGGAGGTCTGGCCCACATTGGCCTCGGCAACATCGACCGAGCTGACAGACCCCGTGATGTCACCGCGTTGCTGAGTGCCATATCCCGTGACGACTACTTCTTCGAGCTGGCCGACTTCCTCCTGGAGAGTCACGTTAACTGTCGTCCGATCTCCAACGGTGACCTCTTCGGTCTGGTAGCCGATGAAGGAGAAGACGAGCGTCGCGTCGGGGCCCGGGACGGTGATTTCGTATCGCCCCTCCATATCCGTGGTCGTCCCCGTTTGAGTCCCCTGCACTCTGATGTTGGCACCCGGGAGCGTCTGTCCCGTGGCGCCATCCGTTACGGTGCCTTGTACCGTCTTTTCCTGAGCGGACACCACTCCCACACAAAGCATGGAGAGTGCAATTGCGGCCGTGGTAATCTGTATCGTTTTGGTCCACATATCCTCAGTTCGTAGCGATGAAGTGGAGAGCGTACGGTTGGTGCTCTGTGCCAGTAAAAAACCAGCATCCCAGCATCGAGTGGAAAGCGTGTCGGTGGGTCACTACCACTCTGCCATCCGGGCATCCCGCGGACGCAGGGCGAGTCCCGCGGAGCATTTGTAAGCGGTTTCGAACGTCGAGACGAGAAAATTCTAAGAAGCGAAGGGATGGATGTCAAGTTCATGCAAACCGAAGTCCAATTCGAGACTCTTCAAAACTGCACCAGCTGAGGGTGTGCATTATTCCGCACCACGAGCACGACGTTTTCCCCCTGCGCCCGGCGCACGAGACGGAGGGCGCAGACTTGTCCCTGCAGGTACAGGTTGCTTTCGAGAGGAGGAACGGGCGTCCACTGGTCGTCGCCTCGGGTCCCTCTGAGAAGGGTCCCGTAGCTCGCGTCGTAGCGACCCCGTTTGGGCTTTACGCCGTAGAAATTGCCGCCGAGCATCAAGTCCCGGCTGGCGTCGCCGACGAAGTCGCGGGCGAGGAGACCGTGGACCGGTGAAAACTGCGCCCGGGACGGAAGGGAATCGGCGGTGAACGTACCATCGCCGCTGTTCTCGACGTACGCACTGGCGAAGGTATGGGCCGACTTGACAGTTGCCGCCTCAATCTTTGACGCCGGAAAGAGATCGTCGATCTGGCTGTCGCCGAAGGACTCATACGTCGGGAATTTCTCCTTTAAGGGCGGGATCTGCTCGATGAGTTCGTCCCGCCCCGCGAAGGGGTAGCTCGTTCCGTTCCGATAGACGGTGAGAATGGGGTCGGGCTGGCCGTTCTCGTCGAAATCGTTGAGGTAGAGGCGGGCGGGTTCCTCGGGGGTGGCCCGGATGCGCGAGTTGAGCCCGAGGTTGCCGGCCACGATGTCGTCGGCGCCGTCACCATTGAGGTCCGTGGCACGCACCGAGCGCCACCACCCGCTCGTCTCGGCGAGGCCGGCGGCCTCTGTGCGATCGACGAGACGGTCTCCCTGGTTCTCGAACACGGTGATCGGCATCCATTCACCGACCACTACGAGATCGGGGGCGTCGCTCCCGCGCACGTCGGTCCAGGCGGCGTCGGTGACCATGCCCACGTCGCGAAGGGCGGGGGCTACCTCGTCGGTCACGTCCGTGAAGTGGCCGGTGCCGTCGTTTTCGAGGAGGGCGCTCTCCGGCGTCCGGCCGTAGTGGCGCGCCACCACGCGGCTGCCCACGAAGAGGTCCACGTCGCCATCCCCATCGAAGTCGCCGGGCGCGACGGTCCCCCCGTTGGTCGCCACCGCCATGGGGAGCGCATCTTCGGCGCGGCGGAACGTGCCGGAGCCGTCATTGAGGTAGAGGCGGTCGCGGAGGGCGTCATTCCCGCCCCAGAACTCGTTGCCCGCACTTACGACGTAGAGGTCGAGCGCCCCGTCTCCGTTCGCGTCGAAGAAGGTGGCGTCCACGTCCTCCCGCTTTTCGTCGGTGGCCCACGTCGTGTCATTCGCGCTGGACCGCCGGAAATGCCCATCCGACTGCTGCACGTACAGCGCGCCGGGTTGCCACTTCGCCCCCCCGAGGTACACGTCGTCGAGACCGTCGCCGGTCACGTCGCCCACGGCCACGGCGGGGCCTTCTCGGGAGAGCATGTGGGGCATGAGGCGCTCGCGGTGAAAGTCGTCGTACGACGTATTCTCCTCGTGCCGAAAGTCAATGCCCAGCGAGTCGGCGGGCAGTACAGTGGCAAGGGCCTCACTCGACGCGTCGTCCGGGGACGGGGTGGGCGCCGTCGCATCGACCTGGCGGAGCGTAATCGTCTGATTGGGCGACACGGTGGTCCGCGTTTCGGTGCGCCCGTCGGGCCAGGTCACTGTCAGCGAGTCGACGGGCCGCGTGCCGAGGCCCACGTGCAGGCGCGGGGTGATGGACGACTGGTAGCCACGCGTCGGCATCTGCTCTACCAGCTGCGTCCGGTCGCTTTGGTAGACCTGTACCTTTGCGCCCAGCCCGTCGGTGTTGGCACCCGCGCCCTCCAGCCGGAGGGTGAGGTGGCGATTGTTGCGGAGGGAGTCGGCCCGATTTTCGTAGATGGACGCCTGGGCATTGACGTTGTTGACGACGAGGTCGAGGCTCCCGTCGCC